>Ga0302156_10002243_pt1 | contig 15994 bp, 11 predicted proteins | sample I_Bog_N3_2_FD_193503 | JGI IMG/M metagenome (GOLD analysis project Ga0302156, IMG submission 193503) | Peat permafrost microbial communities from Stordalen Mire near Abisko, Sweden - I_Bog_N3_2 | ecosystem: Environmental > Terrestrial > Soil > Wetlands > Peat | place: Sweden: Abisko, Stordalen... | reverse complement strand
AACCAAAACGATCAATGCCGGAAAGGCCCCGTTCCCGAGGGGGCGACATCATCTCGGAATAAGGGGGCGCGATCTTCTCGGAACGAGGGGGCGGCTTCGTCGGAATCCGCAGCGCGACAATCAACGCTTCTTCCTCGCCGAACAACAGCGTTGCGGCAATGTTGCGGGCTTCGCTCACAAAATACCGGTGCTGTGTTTCCCAGCTGTCGCTGTCACAATCATCGCTTGAACAGAACAGGGCGCGCTCCATCAGATCGACCAGCTCGCCGAGTTCGACCTTGGCGCCTTCGGCAATGAGAACGATCGCATCGTCGAGACTATAGGCGTCGTTGCCCGCTGCCAGCACACTGATGTCGAACGTGCGCACTTCCGGCCGAGCATCACTGGCACCGGACGGCGTGATCGTCAGATCGAGGTGGAGGTTCGACACCCGTCCAGACGCCATCCCCACGGGGAGCAATTCGGCGGCACCATCGCCATAAGCCCAACTCTCGCCGCCGTGTTCGAACGTGAAATCGATCGCGATGATTCGCGGCAAGCGATCGTACCAGCCATAACCTTCGAACGCCGCCTCGCAGCACACGGCCTGAGCTCCCAACAGCGCGGCATTGCCAATGACCGGTGCCGCTGCCTGCTCCAGGTCGGCCTCGCGGCATGGCACAATGATTGTGCCTTCTGCCGGCAACCGGTCGCCCTGTAGCCAATCATTGTTGTCAGCCTGGCTCGGGCGCCAGCCCTCGAGCCAGGCAGTGGCTTCCGGCAAGGCCGCGCCAAACTGGCCCGCGCGCTGCCAATCGCTGAACGGCAGGCGATGTTCGCCGACAGCCGCAAGGCTGCGATAGATCGCCCCTTCCATGGCGATGCGCAGCGCCGCCAACGCATCGTTGTGGACCATTTCCTTGCGCGCAGGCAGCACCAGTTGCAGCGCCGGTGCGTCGATGATGTCGACGCGGACGCTCCACGTATTCCCACGCAGTTCTCTCACTTCAACCGATTGGCAAGGCACCGTGACGCCATGAAAGTTGATGCGCGGTGTATCCTTGGGTTCCGAGCCATATTTCGTGAAAACGCCGATCCGACACCCCTGCCATTCCTCGATGTGGCAAGCGCCATCGAGGAAGTCCTGTCGCGGCGTCTCGACGCCCTGGAACCATACCGGAAGGGGATAATGGCGCGCCGCGTCCAGTACCGCCGAATTGAGCGGCGCAATCCAGGTTTCGGGAAGCACGACCGCAATCTCGGTTCCCTCGGAAATTGAACAGGGCCGAACCGACAGGATCGCCCCGCCCTGCCAGGCGTCCTCGGGTATCAGAACCTCCCAACCGCTGTCGGCAGCCCGGGAAAACGAGCGGATCGCGACATAGCGCCCGGCGAGGCTGAAGAAGCCCATGCCGGCCGGGTCTTCCCGCTGCGCGATCTCGTCGCCCCAGCCCGACTCTCCCAGTGTCAGGACTTTGGCGGGGTCGTCGATGCCGGAGCCGTTGTCGCGGATGACAAGCGCCGGCCATCCGCCCAGCGTGCCGGTGTCAATTTCAACACGGGTTGCCCCGGCTCGCCGGCTGTTCTGGAGCAACTCGGCCAAGCAGTCGAATAGTGTCCCGTTGTAAAGTCTGGTCACACGGGTGATCAGCGATTGACCGACGCGGGGCTGGATTGTGGCTGGCAGGGTCATGGAATCGTACTCCACAAATGCAAAAGCCCGGCGCGAACCGGGCTGACAGGTTGGGAATGGATTTGAGCGGACGAGCCAAGGGCTTCGTCGTGCGTCCAACATTGGCCGATGGCTGTCCGGCCTCAGGCAGCCAGCGCAAGATCGGCGGGAGTTTCGGTGATCACGCCTTCATCTGCTTGCACCGATCCAGCCTTGCCTGCCGCTGCGTGGATCCAGTCGGCGGCCGCTTGCGCTTGCGCGGCGGCGGTGAAGATCGCCTTGGGATCATGCCGCAGCGTCGCCAACCAGCTCGAAAGGTAAGCAGCGTGGTCGGGTCTTGGTGTGCAGGCAAGACCAAGATCTGCCATGACCATGGCTGAGGTCAGTTCGGCAACGAGCTCTTCCCTGCCGCGCGTGGCCCGGTCCTTGTGGTAATCACGCAAGGTGTCGCGCGCGAGCCGCGCCGGATGCCCGGTGCCGTGCCCGATTTCGTGGGCCAATGTGCTGACCAGATCGAGATCGCTGTCAAACGCCGGGCGTTCCGGCATGAAGACCTTGTCGATGTCGGGCCGGTAGTAGGCATCGTGTAATCCGTATTCGACCGGGATCCCGACGCTCTCAAGAAAGACAAGGGCATCCGAGATAGCGGTCGTGACCGGCTGAACGTCCTTGATGGTATCGGTATCGACACCGTCGACCTGGTCGCGGTTGAACACAACAAACGATCGGGCGAAGAAGCGGGCTCGGCCGTCCCCATCCCCATCACCCGGCATCGCGCTGGCATTGCCGTCGGATCGTTCGACCTTCTTCCACAAGATGACGTGGGTGCCGTTCTCGCCTTTACGCACCTGACCATCGTGCGCTTTCCACTGCTGGTAAGTGGCCCAGGTGCCCGAGGCATAGCCCAGTGCATCGGCCGTGGCCCATAGCACGAGCCGGTTGATACCCGAGTAGCGCCTGCCGGCTACGCTGGTCGGACGCATCACAGGCGTGCCCTGGTGATGCCACGGCATTTTCCAATCACCGGCCCCTGCCTCAATTGCCGCGATCAACTGGTTGGTGACGGTGCCATAGATATCATGACGGTGTTTCATGGGGTAAACCTCCATAGTTTCGAGCGTTAACGCGCCCGGCTTCCCGATTTTCCTCTGGCGGCAGAGCAACAGGCGCGGGAACGAACAGCGGGGGCCGGCTGCGCCAACCCCCGCTTCGGTTGTGTCGGGCTGTGTCGGGTCAGGCCGCGTCGGAGACCGGTTCTGAAGCCTCGTTCTGGTTCGCCGCGTCGCAGGCGGTGTCGTCAGCGCTCGGGGCGATATCAGCCTGCTCATCAGCGAGGCCCGCGTCCTCGACTTCGCCGGCCGACCCGAACCGCATGGCGTCCGGCACCCATGCGAGCGCGCGGGCCTTGACCTCCGGTTCGGTGATCGCGTCACCGGCGCAAAGCCGGGCCGCCGCCGAGGCGAGTTCTGCCTTCTTGGCCGTCGCGTACCGCCCGGGAAGCTCGGGATCGAATTGCCCGAGGATGCTCAGGATCTGGCCCTTCTTGATGCGATCGAAGAAGTTCTCGGCGCCGGGGCGCCAGTGGTCGGCGATGGCGATGCCCATGAGTTCGCCAAGGCCGGTCTGAAACGCCGATTTGTGCGTCCCATTGGCGAGACCCGCTGTCAGGCTCTGGCTGACAGCATAGGCGAGCCAGCACGCACGGGTGTCATCGTCGAGAGCCCGGAACGCGAGGAACGCGGCGAAGCTGTCCTCTTCGCGCGCCCAGTCGTGGGGCAGCGAAGCACGGATCGTTTCGAGTTCGGTGACCGCGGGGCTGACCGGAATTCCGGTGAGGCCCATCGGCTCGTTACGATCAACGATGCGGATCGTGCAGCCGTTCTTGGCTGTCCCGAAGTGCCCAGCCAGATCGCGTGCCAGCGAGAAGATCGCCAGATCAAACGCGAGCGCATGATCATATGCGAGATGCAATGCCAGGACATCCCGGCGATCCTTGGCCATCTGCTCTTCGAGCGAACGTGGGAGGGCAGCTTCGGTGGCGGCATCTTCGTCACCATCCCCGATCGTGCCTGGAGCGTTCCCAGCGGGATTGCTGCGGCGCTCGGGTTTGGCCGAGGTGTAGAAGGTTTCAAGGAGGCGCGGGCTACCGTCTTTGCCCAGCACCAGGAACGTACCCACATTAGGCCTGTCGTCATCGGGGATGAGATACTCGGTTTCCCCAAGCTGCTCGTATTCGGCTTCCAGCGCATCGTGCTCCGTCTCGAGCGCAGTGGTGACATCATCGTCCTGCGGGTCGTCAAGCGCTTCGCCGATTTCCTCGATGCGCTCCGAAATCTCCAGCATGCGCGCGGCAGCTTCAGCGCTCGGTCCCTCACGGCGTGGCCAGTAAGCGTGCAAGTCCTTGGTGTCCTCGTAGCTGACATGGGTCGCAAGAAGCGGCTTGACCCAGCCAAGGCGGCTGCCCAGCGCTGCAACGTCCGCCTCGAAGGTCAGCTTCTTCAACGCCAGTTCCATGGCAAGGTCGCCGTCGAGCCAGAGCCCCTCCCCTTCCCCGGCAAACAGGTCGCGCTCGATACGTCCGCCACAGCCGGTGTACTCCGCTTCACCCAGAAAGCGCGCGACGGGATGGCTGGAAGCCAGCGACTCCTCTGCGATGGCCCGGCGGATCGCCTGCGCATTGTCACGCTGCCAGCTGGTGGACAGCCGCTCCCATGCTGCCTGCTGACAGTCGCGATCGCCGATCGAGCCATAGGCCATCGCGACATCGAGCGTGATGTCGCCTGCGGCCAACGCGGCGAAAATCGGCTCGGCCAGGTCCGCCAAACGCAGGCGGCCCTGCACATGGCGCATGGTAACGCCGAACCGCCGGGCGACAGCCTCGGCGTCGGTGCCTTCAGCCACGATATCGGTATAGGCGCGGGCTTCGTCAGCCGGCGTCATCGCCTCGCGGATAAGGTTTTCTGCCAGGCTGATTTCGCGGGCGGCGGCATCTTCGTCACCGCACAGCCGCACATCGACGGCGTGATCCTTCGGCAGGACACCGCGTTCGATCAGCAGGCCGATCGCGCGCCAACGCCGGCCGCCGGCATGGACATCGAAAAGTGTCTTGCGGCCTTTTGCCGGACTGACGATCAGGGGCTGCAACAGGCCGTGTTCGGCAATGCTGGCAGCAAGCGCGTCAAGCCCGGCTTCGACATTCGCTTTGCGAACGTTGCTGTCGGACAGACGCAGCTTGGCGTGTTGGATCGTGGTGGTCTGCATGAAGGGTCTCCCGGACCGGTTCCGAGGCCCGGATCATGCGAGACACTTTTGTCTCCCAGGGGGCCTCGACCCCTCGTTCACCCTCTCTCCTCCTTGCGGTCCCGCCTCCACAGGGTGCTGCGCTGGAATAGGCGCGGGAGGGGAATATACCCGGTTGACCCCACACAAGCTTGGCGGGATAGGCTGCCCGTAATGGACTTTGACGACCAACTTCGTCGCTTCTTCGGGACCGACGACCTCGGCACCCTCACCCCGGCCGCGCTTGCCGGCGGGGTCGAACACATGCGTGTCGAATTCGGGCTGGAGAAGGACGAAAGTCGGCGGTTCGCAATGTGGACGATCCTTTACATGCTGGGCGAAGCGCCGGATCTGGATGTCGCGTTCAAGGACCCAGCCGACCGCGACGCGGCGCGCAATTTTATGGATATGATGGACAAATCGGCAAGCGACTAGCCACGTGGGGCTCGTGCTGACACCTCCTCAGCCTGTGCGATGCCCAGCTTGCAGACACCAACCAACTGGCCTAAACTGCACCAATAGTATGATCATCGGCATGGAGGCCGGCATGGCTACGGTGCGCAAAACCATCACATTGACCGAGCAACAGAATGCGTGGATCGCTGCGCAGATCGCCGCCGGTCATTACACCAATGACAGCGAAGCGATCCGCGACCTCATCCGGCGCGACCAGGAACGCAGCTTCGAGATCGAGACGATCCGGCAGGCCCTGATCGAAGGTGAACAGAGCGGAGAGCCGGAATCTTTCGACTTCGCGGCATTCAAGCAGCGCAAGACCGCGCAATATGGCTGAATTTCGGCTCAGCCCACGAGCCCAGCGCGACCTTGAGAGCATATTCGACTACACGGTAGCACAATGGGGTCTGCCCCAGGCAATCCGCTATACCGAAACCCTCGAAGCTGCCTGCGCCGCTATGGCGCAAGCGCCGCTTCAGTCACAGAACTGCGCGACGATCAGGCAGGGCTATCGGCGACGCAATGTCGAACAGCATGCCATCTACTTTCGGCAAACCGCCTACGGGATTGCGGTCATTCGTATTCTTCATCAGCGGATGGATCAGGTGAGACACTTGTGAGCTCAGCCCCGTCGGATGGCTGCTGATTTCCTCGCTTGGATTTTCGCACAGTTTGCCGCTAGCAGTTTTACTTCCACGAACCAGGGAAGTTGAAACCAATGAACAACAGTGACCTTGCAGATACGATTGCTGCTGCGCACGGACTGACCAAGGCCGATGCGCGCAAGCTGGTCGATGGCGTATTCGCCGAGATCGCTGCCGCGGCAGCCAACGGTGATGAAATCAGCTTGAACGGCTTTGGCAAGTTCAAGGTGAAGGCGACAGAAGCCCGCGAAGGCCGCAATCCCTCGACCGGGGCGACCATCCAGATCGCGGCTTCAAAGAAGCTGACTTTCGCGCCCGCCAAGGCGGTGAAAGACAAGTTGAACGGATGATTCGGCTATAGCGCCCTGCCCAAAGGCGGGGCGCTGACCGACCCGCAGCCAGCCTGGAAATCCCATGGCCTTGGCAACGTCCTCGGGTATTTTGACGGTTGCCGAGGTCGAGAATTCTCCCTTGGTGGTCACTGCTATCACGACCACCCTTCCCTCACCGGCTGCGATCACCAGCACTGGACGCGCCTTGTTGCCTTCGCTCGCCCCCTGAGCGGCATCAGCTTTGAACAGGTAGACGTAGTTGGGAACTTCGCCGAGTTTCGGGAACGGAAAACGGCTTACTCCCGCCATTGGCCCGTTGCCACTTCGTCTGCTGACGGACCGAACCGGGTCAGAAAGCTGTCATCCTCTTCGCTCAACTCTTCGGCCACGATGACACGCCGGTTGCCGTGCAGAACCTTGATCGCCTCCTCGGCCAGCGCGAAATAATCCGGGCTGACGACATAGGCATATGGCCGTTTGCGTTTGGTGAGTGCAACCGGGCGTTGACGGCTCGTGTCGATAAAGCCACCTGGTTGGTGGTGGAACTCGGTGAGGCTCACCTCGACGGGTTCAGTGGGGCCGGCCATCTCATTCTCCTTAAAATTGGCATTATGGCTATTTTGCTGAAAAATAGCCATAATGCTGACTCCCTGGTTTCCAATCATGGCTCCGAACTGACGACCTCCCGCTCAACGAGATAGAGCGGAGGCGGGCATATCCTTGGCGCTCCATCTGACGTGCTATCGAGCGGCGATAGCGAGCGGGCCAATCCAGGTGTCGCTTGAGTCGACGCTCAAGCTTCACCGCATGGCTTGCCAGCGCCGCGCGGCGGATGAAAAGCGCGGGATCGATCCAGTTGGCCCGTGCATCTTCCAATCTGCGGACTGCATCATAAGCGCGCTGGAAGTCGGATTCGGCTTTGGCGGCGCGCTGGAAAAGACACCCATCGTCGTGTTCGATCGGCGGGAAGCCGGATCCCGGACATGGTGCCCCGCCGACATAATGGCAGGTCACCATGCCGTTCTTGCGCAAAGACTTTCGCCGCCCGCAGATCTGACATCGATAGCCGCTCATGCCGCCAGCTTTTCCAGAATATCGTTGGCAGTCTGGACGGGGACGAACAACCGGCATTGAAACTGGATGATTTCAGTGAAACAGCCCTTGGCTTTGTAAGCCGGAAGCGCACGGGCATCGAAACCGAGGATCTCGAGCCGCTGTTCGCCGTTGACGCGCGAACGCTTGAGATTGAGGCCGCGCGCCGCGTTGATGGGCACCACCTTCCCCGCCAAGGCCGCGCTGACGATCTCGGATGCGGTCAGTTGGATTGTTGAACCAAGGCCAAGCTTGTCGAGCAGTGCGTTGACGGCATCGACTGGCACGATGCGGCCGAGCAGGCTGCGGCCCTCCTGAGTAACGAGGCGGCGAACCTGTGCATCCTCGCCGAGCAGGTTCCAGATCGGCAGGAGCCTCCCGGTGGCGAGGAAGAACCGCTCCACGTGCGGATGCTGTGCAACATTGTCGGCCTCTGCTTGCCATAGCGGCGTGAAGGCTGCGGCATCAATGTCGACCCAATGGCTTTCCTCAAGATCGTTTTGCGGGATCAGCGAACTGCGTCCCTGCCGGTAGAGCTTCCAGACCTTCATCAGATGCCCGTCCTCATCGAGCCATGGCCGTTCAGGAACAAGCAATGCGACTTTGCCCGAGCGTTCGTTCCGCATGAACCGCCCCTGCCCCGCCGCCCTCGCCACGCGGACAAGAATGTCGTCGAGCGAGGTGATTTTGACCGCCCACTGGGCCTCGATCGTCAGGAGCTGGGTTATGCTGCCAGCTTTGTCGCGGAACAGTTCTCGCTCCTCGACGATGGCCAGCTTGTCCGCGATCAGCGTTTCGACGCCCGCATCGAACGTGCCGGCCTTCTTGGCCGCCTCGATACGTGCTTCGACCAGGCCAAGGAATTCGTCGAAGATGGCGTTCTGCATCGCGATCGGCAGCGCCAAAATGCGGTTGAGCCAGCGCTGGATTGGCGGCAGACTCTCGACCAGCGAGCCCTCGTATTCCAGCTTGAGGCCGGTGCGGTCGCAGAACGCGTCAAAGCTGGTCGATGCCAGCTTGCCGGCGTGGAGCAGGCGATACCACTGGACCAGACCTTCACGAGCGTACTCGCTCTCCAGATTGTCGGCGGGGTTGAACAAATTCTGCCCCCCGGTCTGGCGTTGCCCACGCGTCAGCGCACCCAGCGCATCGAGCCGGCGCGCGATCGTCGAGATGAACCGCCGTTCCCCCCGACAATCGGTCGTGACTGGCCGGAAGATCGGCGCAGATGCCTGATGGGTGCGGTTGGTGCGCCCAAGGCCCTGGATGGCCTTGTCGGCCCGCCAGCCCGGCTCTAGCAGGAAATGCACACGGCGCTGCTGGTTTAGCGCGGCAAGGCTGGCATGGTACGACCGACCAGTGCCACCAGCGTCGGAAAAGACCAGCACGCGCTTCTTGCAAGCCATGAACAGATTGGCGTCAGCAATGCCGGACGAGGCCGAACGCGATTGCAGCTTCTGCGAACCGTCTGGCAAAGTCAGGAGCCGCTTGGACCTCCCGGTCACTTCGGCCACGGCATCGACACCGAAACGGGTTATGATGGCATCGAGGGCGGAGGCAATCGGTGGCAGTGCCGCGAGCAGTTCGATGGTCTCGTCGCGGATGCGGATCGCATCAGGGCAATGCACGGGGTTGCCGTCATCGCCGATTCGGGGGCGTGACCGCTCGTTGCCTTCGTCATCGAAATAGCTTTCCATCGCCCGGGTCGGAAAGGCGTGCTGCAGATACGTGAGACAAAGCTCCTTGGGAGACAGATCGATCGCCAGTTCGGCCCGATCTTCAGCATCAAGATCGGCAAGGCGCCGGTCAAGCAAGGCTTCGGATGTGGAAACCAGCTGAACCACCGCGCTCATCCCGTCGTCCAGCGCGCGGCTGATCGCCGGGAGCAGGGAGGGCAACTTCATCGACAGCAGCAGCTGGCCGAAGAACCGCTGCACCGAACTCTGGAATCGGCTGCGCGCCGCTGATAGCGCCTGCCCGTTAAGCGTTTTGCCCTCAAGCGGGTCGATCACGCCCGATGCCATCAATGCCGTCTCAAGGTTCCGATGGATGACCGACCAATTTTCGGACCAGGCGTCGAAGTCGGCGATCTGGTCTGGCGTTAGCCGATGTTCCAGAATGTCGTATTCTACACCGGCGTAGGACAGCGAGCGCGCGGTATAGACCCCCATCGCTTTCAATTCGCGCGCCACCAGTTCCATGGCGGCAATTCCGCCCTCACGGATGCGCGTGGTGAAACTGGTGCGATCAGGGAACTGTGTCCCCTCTCCCCATAGTCCAAGCCGCACCGCGTATGCGAGGTTGTTCACGTCGGTGGCACCAGTCGCCGAGGCGTAGACAACCCGGGCTCGTGGCAGGCGGTTCTGAAGCTCGACCCCGGCGATACCCTGTTGTGAACCCTTGGTGGAACCGAACCGCCCTTCCCCACCGGCAACTCCGCCCATAGCATGGGCTTCATCGAACAGGATACACCCTTCGAAATCGGGTCCGCACCATTCGAGGATCTGTTGAAGCCGGGTTTTGCCGCCGGATGCACTGCGCAGCGTGGCATAGGACGAAAACAGGATACCCGCGCTCAATCCGATCCTCGCCTCAGGCTTGAACTTCGACAGCGCATGGATGTCGATGCCCATCCCGCCCATGGCCTCCCAGTCTCTCACGGCATCACATTGGAGCGCAGAGTTTTCGGACACCCAGATGTGCCGGCGATTGCCACGCAGCCACTGGTCCATCAGGATCCCGGCGAGTTGCCGCCCCTTCCCTGCCCCGGTTCCGTCGCCAAGGAAGAAGCCCTGCCGGTAAATATGGCCATCGGTGTTGGGCACCGGGTCGAGGCCTTTGTCCGGCATGACATAGCGGCCGGGTAAATCGTGTTCGAGCGCGTCGAGGGCGTGGACGACGGTTTCGAGTTGCGCGGCCGATAGAACATGGTTCGCGATCACGGGCTTCGGCAACCGCGGCACGTAATTTGGTGCTGGGGGTATCACCGAGGCCATGGCGGCCGATTCCACGAGAGCGGCCGGATGGTCTGCCGCGTTCGCAAAGACGATGCGTTGCGGCCGCCAGGCTGCAAAGACACCTGCACCACCGGTTGCGTCATCCGGCGCTTCGATCAAGCTGTAGGCTGCTTCCGCCCAGGCCTGCCCTGCCCCTATATCGACAGAGGGTTGTTTGACCGACGCTGGTCGTGGGCGGACTGCCTGAGCTTTGAACAATGGTCCTCCGCCTGTGGAGCGCAGGGCATCCGACCGCGCCGCGCCCGTGGTCGCGAGGCCCAAAGGCAAACGCGCCGGCATCTGTTCGACGAACGGGAGAAGTTCGAGGAGCGAAGCTCGCTGGACGACGGTGGTAGAAAGTTGGCCAGAGGCCTTGTCGATTGCCAGGAGCCGAACGGGAACGCTCGTGCCATGGGATTTGAATGCACCTTCGACGCGGAAGTGTGCCGCGACGCGGCAGCCCTGCAACGCGCGTGCGAACACCTCGCCTGCCCGGCCCTGTGCTGAGAAGCTGTCGGGCATGATTGCGACAAGCCGACCGCCAGGGCGCAGCGCAGTGACCGCAGCGGCGATATGTCGTGCCGCGGCAAGCTTGTCCTCACCGCCCGCCGCGTTGCGCGCGAACGGTGGGTTCATCACAATGACGCTGGGCTGGATCCCCAGCTGGCTCACCTTCGTGCCATCCTCACGCGTGACGGACGCAGATGGGAACAGCAGTCGCAGGATTTCCGCGCGGGTCTCATCAATCTCGTTGAGATGGAGCGCGCTGCAATTCCCGACCCATCCGGCCAGCATGCCGGTGCCGGCGCTGGGTTCGAGGACAATGTCATCTGCAGAGATCGATGCCATTCGCGCGACCAGCCACGACAGAGCTAGCGGCGTTGAGAAATGCTGGAGAGCGACCTGGTCCTCGCTCCTGACCGTTTGGGTGGGCAACAGTCCCGCCAATCTGTCGAGCATTGCAACGGTGTCTGCTGGCACCACTGGAAGCGTGGTTTCACGTAGGAAGAGGATCAGGGCGATTTCCGCGGCGATGAAGCTGTCGCGTTGAGTCCAGGCGCCACTCGCTGCGGTATCTCCAAAGGCAGCATACATCGCCTCGTTCAGGCTGGCTCGGGTTATGCGCTTCGCTTGCGACAGGCCATGCATCAGACGCTGGGCAACTTCGATCAGTCGAGCGGCAAACGATGTCGTCTCGGGGAGTGTGTTGGGCATGGGCAGCAATCCTCTTTTCGGCCAACGCGGCCGAAAGCTCCCCTCCCGCTTTCCTTTGAGCTGCGCCTGTAACCTTTGTGACGCTGCTCATTTGAATGAAGTCGAATAGGTTCCGTTATTTTACAATGTGTTGTATGACTTCTCGCTGGCTCGTCTCTTGTTTTCCGATCGGGTGGAGGTGAAGGGCTGTTTGGCCTTGGAATAGCCCGTTGGGCGTCGCCTCGTTGAACTTCTCCCCTTCTCAAAAAGAAAATTGGAAATTTCAGCATGGGTTAGACTGGTTATTCGAGTTGTTAGATAAGTTAGGCAAATGCTGATGATGCTCCGACTCGGCTTGATTGCGTGAGTCGCGGTGTTTCGGTCGTTCCGGATGTGTCGGGGATGTGTTCTCGATAGATCGATGAGGCCGTTCCTGAAGGTACGATCATTTGTTCCCGATGTGTCGATCATGCCGGCTACGCCGTTCCTGAAATGTCGAAACCCTCAATCAAGATGCTCCAATGGGGCAGGGATTGAATCAGTTCCGCGCCCTCGCAGTCGATCTATGTTCAATCTCGCCTGCCGGTTGAATCTATATGGCCCTTCGGTGGAGAACCGGGTGAGCTGCACGACACATCAGGAACAGGATCTTGCGGTTCGGAGCTCGCCAGAGATTTGCAGACGCCTCTAGCGGAGATTGTTGCGATACTTCTCGTGGTGACGTTTCACAAATCCTACGAATGCCTTTTGCCAGTCAACCGGGCTACGTTTGCTGTCAGCATTGACCCACTGTTCAAACTCGGCGTGCAGGGTGTAGAGATCCCAGCCAGGGCACACTTCACGCAGATGGGTGATGGTTTCATCGGTCATGAAACCGCGCGTCGCCGCATTCGACAATCCGGCAAGGGTGTTCTTTATCATCCAGCTCGCGTCGACAACGTCCGCTACCGCGGGAGCGGGCTTTGGTGCTGGCAAACCTGCAATCTTGGTCTGATGTTTCCCCGGGGAAACAGTCCTGATCGGTAGCGGGGCAGGGGGGGGCGATGCAAGGTCGCGATTGGCGCCATTTTTTCCATCGACCCGTTTCATCCGCAGGCATGGCTCATTGCTCCGAGCAGGCTCGACAGAGAGGTCGTAGCCCGGAAGATCATTCTTTTCGGCAAGTTTCAGAAGCTCGAATTTGAAGCGGCGATATTCACCTTCGGCTCCCGACTTCTCGAACAGGACAGGCATCGAGATGGCAAAACCGGCGTCGCCCGCGCCACCTGCATGTTTGCGTGCCACGCGATAGAGCCAGCGTTCGCGTCCGCCCGTTATGTCAAAATAGGCGCGGTCAATCGACAGCACGCCACCCTTCATCATTACACCTTCCCAAAACCAGTTGGACAGCTCGATGGTCATGCCGCGGGATCGCTCGGTTCTCTCGTCCACTAGTTGGGTCCAGCCATCGAGCCAGCTGAAGGTCGCCTCCCGACGATTTTCTGCGCGAATATTCGTTTTGATCGTCGTTGAAACGAGCCGATCGAGGCCTTGCCCAAGTAGCTCGTAGGCGCGCCCCGTGGTCGGTCTGCCGATCGCGCGCAGCAGGTCATATGGCATGATGTGAAGTTTGCGCGGGATATCGTTCATGCCGCGGCGCGCCATGTCTGAAAGGACACTGGCGCAGTAGATCAGAATGTCTGCGTCCCAGATTGTCGCCATGCCATAATTGGGATTGGCCGACACATTGACCCAGAGCTTCCCGTCAGGGCTGGTATATTCGATCGGTTTTGTCCGCCGGGTTTTGGCCAGTGAAAAGAACGGCCGCTCCATCATTTCGCGCTGATCGCGGAGAGGCAGATCCGCCACGTATGGGAGGAAGAGGTCGAACTGCTCGGCGATCGGAAGCTTTTTGGCGCTGGTCATGTAGGGCTGTCACCGAGGTTGGTCGGCTGGAGGGAGGGTGAGGGGGGTGAAGCTGACCTTCGATGTTTCCCCGGGGAAACATCGAAGGTCTTGGCCTGCACTGTCATTGCCCTGTCGCCTTACCTTTCTGGTCAAGCGTCGTAAGCGCTTCACGGAAGGCCTCAACCAGCTCTTCGATAGCGGCGCCCGACCCCGCATGAACCTTGATTGTGGCACCCTGACGGTTGGCCGTCTGTACCGAAAGTCCGACACGGCCAAGGCCCGACGTCCACTGGAACAACTCGCCTTTGCCTTCTGCCTTGTCTTTGGTGGCTTCTATCAATCTTCTCAGCACATCGGCCGGTGGAAGCGACGGTGCCCCGGAATCGCGCAGTGCAGCCTGCTTGCGCGCCAACGCCTTCGCCGCGTTCACGATGACCTTTTCATGCTGGTCGAGGGCTTGTGCAAGGGCATATCCGGGCTTCAATTGCACATCTGCAGGTGAGGCAAAGGCGGCAATCACAGCATCGGGGATCGAGGCCACTTTCAGCATCTTTGAAAGCCATCCCTTTGAAACACGCAACCTCTCCGCCATCCGGGTCATGTGGTTGCCGTAGTGCGTCTTGAGTGCGTCGGCATAATTTCGCGCGCGCTCAAGGTCCGACACATCCTTGCGCGCTCGGTTCTCAATGTCGGCAAGGCGAAATGCCGCCTCGTCGTCAAGCACAGCGACTTGCGCGACGAATTGCATCTCGGGATAGCTGTTCGCACGAAGCCAGCGGATAGCCCAATGCCGACGTGTTCCGACGATGACCTCGTAGTCATGGTCGGGATCACCCTCGATGCGGCGGACGATGGCAGGAACTTTCTGACCGCCCTCGGCAATGATGGAATCGATCAGCTCGCGGCAGCTTTCCTCGGTAAGGTGTTCGTAGCTGCGGGCGTTGCCTGGCCAGACCCTGACCCTTGAGGGATCCAACAGGAGTTGGGTAACTTGCCTGACTTCGCCGCTGGCAACGCGGGCGATAGCGCTTTCCCGGGCGAGCAAGGTCGTCCCACCCCGGCTGCGCTCACGCGTTGTTACCTGTGGGGGAGGGGCATCGTTTGTTGCATCCGGACTGTCCGCCAAGAGGTCAGCGAGATAGTCAGATTGTTTACGCGCCATGGACCAACTCCTCCTCACCGACTGGCGTTACGCGGCCCCATCCCGCCCTGACCAGCTGTTCGATCTGACCAAGCGCCTCGTCAAGATTGGCCTTGCTACGCTTATGTGTCTTTGGGGTGCCGATCGGTCGTTCAAGCTCATAGAGGGTCATCATGCGAAGTGCGGCATGGCTAATCTCGGCAGACTCCAGAATAGCGATGGGCAAGAGCGCGGGACCGAAGGTTTGCTCCATGATTGAGCGAACCATGGCATGGCTTGGATCGTTCGAATCAAATTTGGAACAGATCAGTCGAACGAAACTGTAGTCTACAGAGATGCCGGCTTCGGAGAGCTGATTGATAACCTGGTCCATCATCGACAGAAACTGGACAGTGGAGCAAAAATCCGGGGTGGTAGCAGCCAGCGGCACGAGCAATGCATTGGCTGCTTGCATCACGGCCAAGCTGATCGTGCCGAGCGCCGGTGGCGGATCAAGAATGACCACGTCGTAATTGCGCGACAAATCAATCAGGCCCTGCTTGAGCTTGCGGAACCTTGCGGCAAGCACCGCCTGGCCGTCAGCGCCAGAAGCAGCCAGTTCGTACTCCACATCAAACAATTCGAGATTTGAAGGGATGAGGTCGACATTGGGCCATGGTGTGCGCTTCACCGCGTAAAGCAGATCGGTCTGTGTCGGCTCGATCGACAGATAAGGGTAGAGCGTCTCTTCCCGGGTGATATTGAAATGCGGGTTGAAACCGAACAGTGTGGTTGTGCTGGCCTGGCTGTCGCAATCGACCACCAGCACGCGATAACCATGAATTGCAAAGTAGTGGGCGAGGTGGGTGGTTACGGTCGATTTGCCAACGCCGCCCTTGAAGTTCTGGACGGCGATAATCTGGGCGGCATCGAGCGGCCCCCTGATTGGCGACGCATCAAGAACCTCGCGCATCTTCAGCAGCTCTTCCATGCTGTAGCCGAGCCGCCGTCCGTTTCCGCTAGCAGGGGGAGGGGGGAGGCGGCCGTCATCCTCAGCCATGCGGATCCGATTGGTTGAGCAGCCGAGCAGGAGTGCTGCCTCTGCAATGCCAAATCGGATATTGAGCGATTTCCTGCTGTCAGGCAGGAAGGCTTTCCGGCGAAGGCGCTCAATCATCCTTTCGCCGGCATCAGCGAGATCGCCTATCTGCGAGAGAATTGAATTCATTTGACCACCCGTTTGGCTTATTGAACGATGTTTCATCAGTCTTTTACGGAAAAAGTTCAATTTGGCAAGATGGTCGACACACGCGGTCCCGCATGACGGCGCAGCAATTCGCTGT
>Ga0302156_10002241_pt1 | contig 16002 bp, 15 predicted proteins | sample I_Bog_N3_2_FD_193503 | JGI IMG/M metagenome (GOLD analysis project Ga0302156, IMG submission 193503) | Peat permafrost microbial communities from Stordalen Mire near Abisko, Sweden - I_Bog_N3_2 | ecosystem: Environmental > Terrestrial > Soil > Wetlands > Peat | place: Sweden: Abisko, Stordalen... | reverse complement strand
GATCATGCGGCAAGTCAAGGAGGGGCATCTAGCCGACAGGGGTATATCCATTCTGCCGAACGTATAGCCCGAATCTCCGAAGATATGAGGGCGCACCCCTATGCTTCGTTGTGAGGGTTCCCTGACGATGAGACATTAACTTACGGGGAAATAAGAATAGCAGGTCGAAATGCGCGTCTTAATTGCAGATGACCATCCGCTCTATCTTGGAGCCGTGCGCGAACAAGTTGTCCGGCTGTTTGCCGACGCCACAACTGAAACCGCAACCAATCTGTTTGATGCGTTAGAAATTTTGCGCCGCGGCGAGAAGGCCGATCTTTTACTGATCGACTGGTCCATGCCCGGCATGAACGGCCATGCCGGAGTTCACGCCGTTGTCGCCGCCGCCCAAGGCGCGCCCGTCGTGATCATGTCGGGCATCGCCATCGCCAATGACGTCAGTCTTTGCATCGGCAGCGGGGCAAAAGGCTTTCTGCCCAAGACCTTGGAGCACAAGGTTTTCGCCTTGGCCCTGAATGTAGTGCTGGCCGGCGGCTCTTATTTGCCGGCGGAAATGTTCGCCTCCCCCTGCTCCGCCCTTCCCGTGCCTGTCGAAGAACATGACGACGACGGACTGTTCAACGGGCGCGAGCAAACCATCATGAGCATGGTGGTCGAGGGAAAATCCAACAAGGAAATCGCCCGTCTGCTGAACCTGCGGGAAGTCACCATCAAGGTTCAGCTCACCCACATCTACAAGAAGCTTGGCGCTAAAAACCGTGCCCAGGCCTCCATGCTGGTGACCCAGGGGCACTTGCTGGGGCAAGCCTCGGCCCCCTGATATACCTTTGACGCCCGGTTTTAGCCGTTCGCAGGCTCACCCCGACAGCGCAATTTCACTAGCCTTAATTCATACAAGCAGGAGGCTATGCTTATGGCGAAAACGATTCTCAGCGTCGATGACTCCGCCAGCATGCGGCAGATGGTCAAGCTGACCCTGGCCGGGGCCGGCTATGACATTATCGAGGCTTGCGACGGCAAGGATGCTTTGGCCAAGGCGGGATCGGCGGTGGTCCATATGGTCCTGACCGACCTCAATATGCCCAATATGGACGGACTGACCCTGATCCGGGAATTGCGCAAACTGCCCAGTTACCGCGGTGTTCCGATCATTTTCCTGACCACCGAGTCCGATGAGGGCAAAAAGACCGAAGCCAAGCAGTCCGGCGCCACCGCCTGGATCACCAAGCCATTCAAACAAGAACAACTGTTGGCCGTCGTCAAAAAGGTCCTCGGCTAGCCTTCCGCGAAGGGTGCAGATGTCTCACATCGGAGCCGCATCCATGTCCGATTTCGTCAGAAACCCGGATCGACTGAGCACCGCGGACTTTCAGCGCGTGGCGTCTTTCATCATGTCGGCCACAGGCATCAAACTGCCCCCGACCAAGAAGACCCTGGTGGAAGGACGTCTCAGCCGCCGCGCCCGGCGCCTTGGCATTGCCAGCCTGGCGGATTATGTCGCGGCTGTCTTCGACGGCGGCGATGCGGATGACGAATCGATTCATATGATCGATGCCCTGACCACCAACAAAACCGACTTCTTCCGCGAACCGAGCCACTTCCACTTCCTGACCAGAACGGCGCTGCCCGAGTTGGCCGCCCGAAGAAGCGTCGCTAAAATCTGGAGCGCCGCCTGCTCGATCGGAGCCGAGCCCTATACCCTGGCCATGGTTCTGAGCGACTTTGCCGAAACTGCTCCGGGCTGGCGCTTTTCCATCCTGGCCAGCGATATTTCCACCAAGGCCTTGGCCAAGGCCGCCCGCGCGGTCTATCCCGAGGAGATGGTCGAGCCGGTGCCGCTTCCCATGCGGCAAAAATACCTGCTGCGTTCCCGCGATTCCTCCAAAGGCGAAGTGCGGATGACCCCGCACATCCGCGCCCTGGTGCGCTTCGCCCGCGTCAATCTGGTGGAAGAACGCTATCCGGTGGATCGCGACATGGATGTGATCCTTTGCCGCAATCTTCTGATCTATTTTGACAAGGCGACCCAGGAGACGGTTTTGTGCCGGCTTTGCTCGTACCTCAAGCCGGGCGGCTATCTCATCTTGGGCCATACCGACAGCATCATGGGCATGACCCTCCCCCTCGAAGCATTGGGGCAATCCATTTATAGGCGAAAATAATATGGCGAAAATCAAAGTCCTGATCGTCGATGACTCCGCCAGCGTCCGCCAAACCCTGTCCGAAGTGCTGTCGGGCGATCCGAACATCGAGGTTATCGCCACCGCCTCGGACCCCTATGTCGCCGCCCGCCTGATCGCCCACGATGCTCCCGACGTCATCACCCTGGACATCGAGATGCCCCGCATGGACGGCATCACCTTTCTGCGCAAGATCATGAGCCAACATCCCATTCCGGTGGTGATCTGCTCGTCCCTGGCCGAGGAAGGCTCGGACACTCTGATGCAGGCGCTGGAGACTGGGGCCGTCGATATTATCCTGAAGCCGAAAATGGGCATCAAGGCCTTCTTGCAGGAATCCAGCGAGATCATCCGCGACGCGGTCAAGGCCGCCGCGCACGCCCAGCTGAAGAAGCTGCCGCCCCCCCATCCCAGGGGCAATCACGTCCTGGGATCGGCGAAGAAGCTGAACGCCGACGTCATCATGCCGCCCCCCAGCGGTCGGGCCATGGCCCGGACCACGGAAAAGGTGATCTGCATCGGCGCATCCACCGGCGGAACGGAATCCTTACGCGAAGTGCTGATGGCCCTGCCCATGGATTGTCCCGGCATCGTCGTGGTCCAGCATATGCCCGAGCTTTTCACCGCCGCCTTCGCCCGACGCCTGGACGGCCTGTGTCAGGTCTCGGTCAAAGAAGCCGCCGATGGCGATGCGGTCCTGCGCGGTCATGTCCTGATCGCTCCCGGCAACAAGCACACCCTGCTTCAACGCAGCGGGGCGCGCTATCACGTCGCGGTCAAAGACGGCCCCCTGGTGTCCCGCCACCGCCCGTCGGTGGATGTTCTGTTCCGCTCGGCGGCCCAATTCGCTGGCGCCAACGCGGTCGGGATCATCATGACCGGCATGGGCGACGACGGCGCCAACGGCCTGTTGGAAATGCATAACGCCGGAGCCCTGACCATCGCCCAGAACGAGGAAACCTGCGTCGTCTTCGGCATGCCCAAGGAAGCCATCGCCCGTGGCGCCGCCGACAAGATCGTGCCGCTGGGCCTGCTGGCGGCGGAAATCCGCCGGGCCGATGAATTATGACGGCCCCCATCATTCAGCCGGCGATCGTATAAGCGATATACCTTTGCCGCGAAGCCATAGCCGTTCCCCGGCTCGCTCTATACCCGCCCAAATGTCTAGCCTGAGCTTGAGAAATTCGGGCTAGGAGGATCGGCGGCATGACAAGCACTCCCACCGTCGTCATAGGCTTTTCCGGCGAGACGACCATTCGCCAGGCGAATGACATCGCCGAACGTTTGAAGCATGCCCTGGCCTCGTCCGATCGGGTCGAGGTCGATTGTTCCGGCGTGACGGAAACCGACATCACCTTCATCCAGATGATGGTCGCCGCCCACAAGTCCGCTTTGGCGGCTGGAAAGGTCATCGAGCTGAGCGCCCCCGCCCGTGGCCCGCTTTTGGAGGCCGTCACCCTTTGCGGCGCCGAGAACGGCCCCAGATCGCATTTCTGGTTTGAGGGGAGGACCTCGTAATGGCAAACGCCCCCGATCCCATCGAAACATTCCGCACCGAAGCCCGCGAGCTGTTCGAACTGCTGGAAACGACCCTCCTCGACATCGAAGCCAATCCCACCAACAAAGAGCTGATCGATTCCGCCTTTCGGGCCCTTCACACCATCAAGGGCTCTGGGGCGATGTTCGGCTTCGACGCCGCTTCGGGCTTTACCCATCACGTGGAAAACGCCTTTGACATGCTGCGCAAGGGCCAGCTTGCGGTTTCCCACGAATTGATCGAAATCGCCCTGGCCGCCCGCGACCACATCCGGACCCTGATCGAGGAACCCGATGCCGCCTCTCCGTCCGAGGGCGAAGCCATCCTGGCCCAGCTGGCCGCCGTCATCGGCGCTCCGCCCTTAAGCCTCGTCCCCCAGCAAACCCAGGCCAAGGCCGAGGAAGCCAAAGAGCTTCACACCTTCCGCATCCACTTCCGTCTGGCCCGCGAAGCCCTCTCCATGGGCGCCAATCCGCTGCTGCTGCTGAAAGAGCTGCAAGAGCTTGGCACCTGCACCACGGTGACGGTGACCGATCAGGTTCCCCCTTTGGAAGAGCTGGACCCCTGCGGCTGCTATTTGGGCTGGGACTGCATCTTGACCACCGACCAGCCTGCTTCGGCCATCGACGATGTCTTCATGTTCGTCATCGACGATATGGAACTGAAGGTCGATGTGGTGGAACCCGAGCCCAAGCGGTTGGGCGAGATCCTGATGGATCGCCATGAGCTGAATGCCAAAGAGCTCGACACGGCGCTGGATCAGCAGCCCAAGCTTGGCAGCATGTTGGTCGACAAGGGCCTGATCAGCCCCGACACCGTCGCCGTCGCCCTGGCCGAGCAGAACCACATCAAGAAAGAAGCCGAGAAAACCGCCAAGGCCGATAGCGCCGATATCCGCGTTCCGGCCAAGCGGCTGGACGATCTGATGGATCAGGTCGGCGAGTTGGTAATCGCCCAGGCCCGCCTGCGCCAATTGGCCAACAGCGGCAATGACGTCCACCTGAAATCCCTGGTCGAGGAAATCGAGCGGCTGTCGGCGGAACTGCGCGACACCACCATGGGCATCCGCATGGTGCCCATCGGCTCGCTGTTCAGCCGCTTCCGCCGCCTGGTGCGCGATTTGTCCCGCGAGTTGGGCAAGGAAATCGTCCTGACCACCTCGGGCGAGGAAACCGAGTTGGACAAGACCGTGATCGAACGGCTGCACGATCCCTTGGTGCATTTGATCCGCAACTCCCTCGACCATGGCGTCGGCACCCCCGACGAGCGCGAAGCCTCGGGCAAGCCGCGCCAGGGCAACATCCATCTGTCCGCCATCCATTCCGGCGCCCAAGTGCTGATCAGCATCAAGGATGACGGGCGCGGCATCGACCCCGCCCGGGTCCGCGCCAAGGCCGAGGAAAACGGTCTGATCCAGCCGGGCGCCGAGCTGTCCGACAGCGAATTGTACCAGCTCATTCTTTTGCCCGGTTTCTCCACCGCCGCCAAAATCACCAGCGTCTCGGGGCGAGGCGTCGGCATGGATGTGGTCAAGCGGGCCATCGATTCCTTACGCGGCACCATCGATATTTCCAGCACCCTGGGAAAAGGCTCGGAGATGACTCTGCGCCTGCCCCTGACCCTGGCGATCATCGACGGCATGCTGATCCGGGTCGGCGAAGGCCGCTATGTCATTCCCCTGTCGGCGGTCGAAGAATGCGTGGCCTTGAGCGCCGAGGATGATTTGCGGGCCACGGGCCGCGACTTCCTCAATATCCGGGACGAGGTTGTGCCCTTCATCCGCCTGAAAACCTTGTTCAAGGTCGATGCCCCGCCCGAAGAGTTCCAAAGGGTGGTCATCGTCTCGGCTGGAGACATGCGGGTGGGATTGGTGGTGGATCAGATCATCGGCGACTACCAGACCGTCATCAAATCCCTCTCGAAAATCCACAGCTCCGTCCAGACCTTCTCAGGCGCCACCATCCTGGGGGATGGCACCGTGGCCCTGATCCTTGATGTTCCGCGCCTGATCGAGCTTGGTCAGGACAGCGAGACCCAGAAGAAGGCGTCCTGACCATGGGAACGGTTCATACCCTTCAAAAACCCGTCGAAATCCTCACCCTCGGCCTGGCCGGAGAGGCTTTCGCCCTGGAAGCGGGTATCGTTTCCGAGATTCTTGATCTGGTGCCCATCACCCTGGTCCCCAACGGCCCCAAGTATGCGCCGGGTCTGATCAATGTGCGCGGCAAGGTGGTTCCACTGATCGACCTGCGGGTCCTTCTGGGCATGGAGCAGGCCGCCAACAGCATCAACACCCGCATCATCGTCATCGAGACCTTGCTGGACAATGAGCCGACCACCATCGGCCTGCTGGCCGACAAGGTCTATGAGGTCACCGGCATCGACCTGCAGGCCATCGAAAACACCCCCAAGGTCGGCATGACCTGGCCCGCCGAATATATCCGGGGAATCGGTCGTCACAATGGCGGCGACTTCCTGATCGTTCTCGACATCAACGCCATTTTCTCTTCCGCCAAGTAGTGGACAGGAGACACCCTATGCGCCTCACCATCTCAGCCAAACTGGCCGCCAGCTTCGGCACCGTCATCGTCTTGTCGGTCATTACCGCCGTCGTCGCCCTCAACGGCCTGTCCGAGGTCAAGAGCACTTTGAACGAACTGGTGGACCATTCGGCCCAGAGCGTCAAATACGCATCACGCCTGCCCGGGAAACTCTATGTCATACAAAAAGCCGAGAAAAACTTCCTGCTCTCCTCAGCGCCAAGTGACATTGACAACTATGACAAAGCCATCCTTTCCGGTCGTGACGACTTCAGGGCCCTGATCGACAGCTACCGCAAAGTCGCCGACGATCACGCCTTGACTGCGCTGACGACTCTGGAAACCACTTTCAATCAGTTCGTCACCTCGGAAGACAAGGTGCGAACCATCGGCCGTATCCATTCCAACAGTCAGGGTACGGATCTGGTAAATGGCCAATTGACCACGACCAAGGATGAGGCCTACGACATCCTCACCCGCATCCAAGAACGGATCGAGGGGATCAAGTCTCCCACTCCCGATCAATGGGCTCTTGTCCATACGATCCTTCAACTGAAAGTGGATGAAGCCAAGATTGGCATGGTCTTGCGCGATTCCTTGTTGGCATCGGACGATGCTTCCACCGAAGAGGCTCTGAAGCCGCTCCCCGGATTGCGGGATCAGGAAGGCAACGTTCTCTCGGTCCTCAGCTCGCTGCCCATGTCCGATGACGACAAGCGCGCCATCACGGACTTCAAAACTCACTTCGTCCAATCAGAAAAGATTCTCGACAAAGTTATCGAACTGACCCGCCAAAACACGGAAGTCAAGGCGTTGGCACTCTCTACCGGCGAGGTTCGCGGAGTAGAAAACCAATTGACCAAAATGGCCACCGACTTGGCCGCCGACGCCGAGAAAAGCATGAAGGCAGCCCAGGAGGCGGCGGATCAAAGCTATTCCACCATCCGCACCATCCTGCTTTCGGCGGTCATCGTCTCGCTGGTCATCGCCCTTGCCGCAGCCCTCCTCCTGGCCCGTTCGATTGGCCGGGGCCTGGGGTCTGCCGTCAGCCTGGCCAATGCCGTCGCCATCGGCGATCTGAGCCAGAAGATCAGCGTCTCCAGCGACGATGAGATCAAGGATCTGGTCACGGCCCTCAACAGCATGACGGAAAACCTGCTGGCCACCGCCAAGGCGGCCGACAGGCTTTCCTCTGGCGATCTGACGATCCAGGTCACGCCTTTGTCCGACAAGGACACCCTGGGTATCTCATTGGAAACCATGGTCGAGAAGTTGCGCGGCGTGATCGGCGACACCATCACCGCCACCGAGAACGTCTCGACCGCCAGCCAGGAATTGGCGGCGGGCACCGAGGAAATGTCGTCCAGCTCCGAGATGATGAGCCAGGGCGCCTCGGAACAGGCCGCCGCCACCGAAGAGGCCGCCGCCTCCATGGAGCAGATGGCCGCCAACATCAAGCAGACCGCCGAGAACGCCAGCCAGACCGAGAAAATCGCCCATCAGTCGGCCAAGGACGCCCAGGCCAGCGGCGAAGCGGTCAATCGCGCCGTCAACGCCATGCAGACCATCGCCGAAAAGATCGGCATCATTCAGGAAATCGCCCGTCAGACCGACCTCTTGGCCCTGAATGCCGCCGTCGAGGCCGCCCGTGCCGGCGAACATGGCCGAGGCTTCGCCGTGGTGGCCTCGGAAGTCCGCAAACTGGCCGAGCGCAGCCAGACTGCCGCCAGCGAGATCAACACCATGTCCAACGATACGGTGAAGGTCGCCCAGGACGCCGGAGCCATGTTGAGCAAGCTGGTCCCCGACATCCGCCGCACCGCCGAACTGGTCGAGGAAATCTCCGCCTCCTGCCGCGAGCAAGACACCGGGGCCAATCAGGTCAATCTGGCCATCCAGCAGTTGGACAAGGTCACGCAGCAGAACGCCTCGGCCGCCGAACAGATCGCCTCTTCCTCGGAGGAGATGGCATCGACCTCGGTTGAATTGGCGAGCCAGGCCGACGCCTTGCAGACGACCGTCTCCTACTTCCGCATTTCCCAGAACGCGAACCTGGCGGCAGTCGCCCCCAAGCCTCGCCCCAAGCCGGTTCTTCACCACACTCAGGTCGCCCATTTGCCTGCGTCCAAGCCCAAGGCCAAACCCGCCGCCCGGACCGAGCCAAGCCTGAAAAAAGCCAAAGGCGACAGTAAGAACGTCATCATTGAAATGGATGCCGAAGACGCCGACTTCCAGCAATATTAAGGCCGCTTGCCGGGCATTGAGCGAAAGGACCGGACCATGACCGAACGTGCGACTGCGGACAGGGCCGCTCAATACCTCACCCTGGGAGTTGGCGACGACATCTTTGCGGTGGAGGTCGAGCGTGTGCACGAAATTCTCGACCTCCGCCCCATCTCGCGGATTCCCAATGTTCCGCCTTATCTGGTCGGCATGATCGACGTCCGTCACAGCACGGTTCCGGTGGTTGACTTGCGGGTCAAGCTGGGGCTTGCGGCCATTCCGCCCGGCCCTACCACCCGCATCGTTGTTCTTGATGTGACCACTCCTGCGCGAAAACTGGTGATGGGTGTCTTGGTGGATCATGTCTACGAGGTCACGCCTCTGTCGGACCACCCCTTGGAGGAAGCTCCCAATATCGGCATTCGCTGGGACCTTCAGTTCATCAAAGGCGTAGGCCGGCGGGGCGAGGCCTTCGTTATTGTTCTCGACATTGCCCAATTGTTCACCCACAACGAAACGGCTCTCATAGCCGGGCCGGAGATCAATCCGGCGCCATGACGCGCCGGGATGCGGCGACCAAGAGGTGATCAATGAGCCAGTTTTCCCCCGACGAAGCGCGCCAGATCAAGACCAGCCTTCGCGATATCGACGACATGCTCGGGCGCGTTACCGCAACGGCGGACCATGACTTCATCACCATCGGCAACAGCCTCAGCCATTCCGTGGATGTCTTCGGGCGCTTGAGCGGCAATCTGACCGGATTGGCCGAAGAGCTTCAAAGCCAGGACGCCGCCAATGCGGTTGCCGCACTGGAACAGGCCGCCGACGGCATCGGACGGATGTCGGGGGGAAGCGAGCGGATCGACACGCTCCTCGCCAAGCTGGAAGATGAAGCCGTCGGCGTCGCCAAATACCTCGATCTCTTGGGAAAAATCATCGGCGAGGTCGCAAGCCTGGCCATCAATGGCAAAATCCAGGCGGCTCAGGTTGCTTCCTCCGGCGTCGACTTCTCGGTCTTCACCACGGAAATCGGCCGGCTGGGAAATTTGGCCGCCTCCTCGACCCAAAAGGCCAGCGGACGACTGACCGACGTCCGCGCCGCCGTGTCTTCGGCCAGACGTGCCGCCGCCGACTTCGAACGCAACGAGGCCGTGGAATTGGCCGCCGTGCGCAGCCGCATTCAGCACAGCCTGTCGCTTCTGGCGGAACGACGCCAGCGGGCCGGACATACGGCGGATGCCGTCGCCGGAAAATCCCGCGACATCACCCAGCGCATCGCCAAAACGGTGGGAGAGCTGCAAATCAACGACAGCGTCTGCCAGCGCCTTGAGCATGTGCGCAGCGCTTTGCAGGACATGGCCAGTCTGGCCGTCAACGAGCCGGTTCCGCACCAGGACAGCAAGTGGCTGTCCGACATTGCCCAGGATCGGCGCAAATCCCTGATCGGCGGAATCTGCCACCTTCAGGCCGCTCAATTGGAGGGCGGGGCGTCGGATTATCAGACTGAAGTCGAGGGATTGATCCGCAACCTGTCGGCCCTGGCCGCTGATGCCGGCGATATGCTGGCCGAAGCGGAAGCCTCTTTTGGCAGCGGCAACGGCGGGCTGTTCGTGGCCGAGATCGAACAAGACGTCCGCCGCGCCACCGAGCTTCTGACCGCCTATGCCGCAGCCCGCGAGCGGGCGGACCAGGTGGTCAGCGCCGTCGCCGACGGCTTTCGCGCCATGGCCGAAGATCTGGCCTCCATTCAGTCCATCGATGCCGATATGCGGATCATGGGTCTGAACGCCACCTTGAAATGCAGCCGCCTTGGCAATGAGGGCCGCGCACTGGGCGTGGTCGCCCATGAATTGCGCGCCTGCAGCAAGCGCACCGAGGATTGCACCCATATCATCGCCGATCTGCTGCAAAGCGTTCTGGCCCTGGCCGACGCCCTGGCCGTCGCTTCCGCCGAGGATGGCGCCAACGGAGCCGAAGACCCCGTCGAGATCATGAGCAGTTCCCTCTCGGCCCTCTCGGCCATGGGTCTGTCCATGGCCGACGCATTGTCGGGACTGCGCGGAGATGCCGGACAGGTTTCATCCGCCCTGAAGGACACCGCCAACAGCATCGACATTCATCATCGCCTGGGCTCGGTCGCCAAAGACGGCGCCAGCCGCCTGTCGCAATTGGCCAATGGCCTTGCCAGCGAAACCGATCTGGAGGCCTTGGTTCATCAAGAGATTCATCGCTTGATGCAAAGCCGCTACACCATGAATCGGGAACGCCTCATCCATCAGACCTTCGCCAAGGACGATTCCGCCGTCGCGGCAACCCAGGAATCCCAGACTGGCGGCGGCGATGACCTGGAAGACATGTTCCTTTAGTCCGTGATGCGGAAAATCTGCATCCCGTAAATCCCTCGGCCTAAGGGCGGCCCTGAGTTTACGAAGGGTTGGCGAAGCCAACAATGCTCGCCAGTGTGATGCACATTTTGCGCATCACACTCTAGCCGCAACTTCCCCCCTGAAAATCACCGCAACCTGAGCAATTCTGCCTGTTGACAGAGGGCCCTGGTTGGCGTTACAAAAATTATCCTATTTATACGCATAAATACGCCAACCCTTCAGGGAGACATGCCGTGGCCCCCATCGCCCGCTTCACTTGGGAAGACCCGCTTTTGCTCGACCCCGAGCTTACCGATGACGAGCGGATGATCCGCGACGCCGCCCACGCCTACTGTCAGGAAAAGCTGCAGACCCGCGTGCTGGAGGCCAACCGCCACGAGATCTTCCACCGCGAGATCATGTCGGAAATGGGCGGGATGGGCATGCTGGGCTGCACTATCGAAGGCTATGGCTGCGCCGGTGTGTCCCACGTCGCCTATGGCCTGCTGGCCCGCGAGGTCGAGCGCGTGGATTCCGGCTATCGCTCGGCCATGAGCGTGCAATCGTCGCTGGTCATGCATCCCATCTATGCCTATGGCACCGACGAGCAGAAAGAACGCTTCCTGCCCCGTCTGGCCACCGGCGAGATCGTCGGCTGCTTCGGACTGACCGAGCCGGATCATGGCTCCGACCCCGCCGGCATGAAAAGCCGCGCCACCAAGGTGGACGGCGGCTATATCCTGACCGGCAACAAGATGTGGATCACCAATTCCCCCATCGCCGACATCGCCGTGGTCTGGGCCAAGCTGGATGGCGTCATCAAGGGCTTCATCCTGGAACGCGGCATGAAGGGCTTCTCGACCCCGAAGATCGAGGGCAAGTTCTCCCTTCGCGCCTCCATCACCGGCGAGATCGTCATGGACGAGGTCTTCGTCCCCGAAGCCAACCTGCTGCCCCATGTGGAAGGTCTGAAAGGCCCCTTCGGCTGCCTGAACAAGGCCCGCTTCGGCATTGCCTGGGGCGTCTTGGGCGCCGCCGAATTCTGCTGGCATGCCGCCCGCCAATATACCCTGGACCGCAAGCAGTTCGGCCGGCCGCTGGCCGCCAATCAGCTGGTCCAGATGAAGCTGGCCGACATGCAGACGGAAATCACCCTGGGCCTGCACGCCGTGCTGCGTCTGGGCCGGATGATGGACCAGGGCCTTGCCGCGCCTGAAGCCGTATCGCTGTTGAAGCGAAACAACTGCGGCAAGGCTCTGGCCATCGCCCGCGTGTCCCGCGACATGCACGGCGGCAACGGCATCTCGGATGAATTCCACGTCATCCGTCATTCCATGAACCTGGAAGCCGTGAACACCTATGAAGGCACTCACGACATCCACGGCCTGATCCTGGGCCGCGCCCAAACCGGCATTCAGGCGTTCAGCTAGATCATCTAGGGCTGCACCCTGGCTTTAACAAAGAGGAACACCCCATGACCGCCTTGCTGTCCGGCATCCGCGTCCTTGAACTGTCGCGCATTCTGGCGGGGCCTTGGGCTGGTCAGATACTGGCCGACATGGGAGCCGAGGTGATCAAGGTGGAGAACCCCAATGGCGGCGACGACACCCGCACCTGGGGCCCACCCTTCGTCACCGACGCCGAGGGCAATCCGATCAAGGACATGTCGGCCTATTTCCTTTGCGCCAATCGCGGCAAGACCTCGGTGCTGATCGACTTCACCCAGCCGGAAGGCCAGGAAGAAGTGCGCCGTCTGGCCGCCAGCTGCGACGTGGTGATCGAAAACTTCAAGGTCGGCGGGCTGGCCAAATACGGCCTGGACTACGAAAGCTTAAAGGCCGTCAACCCCAAGCTGGTCTATGCCTCCATCACCGGCTTCGGCCAGGATGGGCCTTATGCCCATCGGGCCGGCTATGACTTCATGATCCAGGGCTTGGGCGGACTGATGAGCCTGACCGGCCAGCCCGACGGCGAGCCGGTGAAGGTGGGCGTGGCCCTGACCGACGTGCTGACCGGGCTTTATACCGCCATCGGCGTGCTGGGAGCCCTGCATCATGCCCAGGCGACCGGCCAGGGGCATCATGTGGATATCGCCCTGTTGGACGTCCAGGTGGCGACCCTGGCCAATCAGGCGCTGAACTATCTGGTCGGCGGCAAAGCCCCCAAACGCCTGGGCAACAGCCATCCCAACATCGTGCCCTATCAGGCCTTCCCCACCTTGGATGGTCACATTATCCTGGCGGTCGGCAATGACGGTCAGTTTACCCGCTTTTGCACAGTGGCCGGACACCCCGAGTGGGCGGCGGATGAACGTTTCGCCAGCAATCCCTCCCGCGTTGCCCATCGCGCCATCCTGGTGCCCTTGGTGGCCGAAGCCTTCAGCGCCCGGCCCAGTCACGACTGGCTGGCAGCCCTGGAAGAGGTCGGCGTTCCCGCCGGTCCCATCAACGACATCGCCCAGGTCTTCGCCGACCCCCAGGTGATCGCCCGCGGCCTGAAGGTTGAACAGACGTCGGAGGACGGCACGATCCTGCCCGGCGTCGGCTCGCCCATCGTGGTGGACGGCCAGCGCATGGTGGCGGATGCCCCGCCGCCTCGGCTGGGCGGGTAACCTACTGGGTCGGATCGATGCGGTAAACCTGATGACAGGCGACGCAGCCGCCCAGAAGATTGGACAAGCGCCCGGTCAAAAGCAGCTCGGACTCGCCCCGATTGGCGGCATTGGCGAAGTCATCGAAGCTTCCATGCATGGCCATGCCGTTCTGTTTGAATTCCAGCGGCAGCTTGGCCATCAGGCTGACCGGAACGCCGCCGACCGAATTGCTGCCAGCCTGTCGTGCGGCCTCTGCTGCCGATTCGGGAGCGGCCTTGGCCAAGGCCGCGCTGATGTCTTGCATGGCGATCAGCATGCCGCGCATTTCCGACAGCACGAAATCCCGCTCGTCCGGCGCCAGACGGATCAGGATGCGCCCATCGGTGCCCTTATGCCCGTTGCCCCGCGCGAACATCACCCCCGCGACCAAGGCGGAAATAACCCACAGGGCGATGGCGATGATGGCGAGCTTACGCGTCATGGCGATGAAAACCCTTGGGAAAGAACAGTTAGCCCACAACTTTGACCAGTTCTTGTCCCTATGGCAATGCCCCCTTAGATAAAAACAAAGGGCGAAGCGCCTAGACGCTCCGCCCTCCGGCATTGCCACCAATCTGACGATCAGCGGACAGGGAGCTTGGCGATGGCCTCGATCTCGACCAGCACGTCGCGGGGCAAGCGAGCCACCTGCACGGTCGAACGGGCCGGCTTATGGCCGGCGAACAGGCGATCATAGACGGCGTTCAACTTGGCAAAATCGCCTAAGTCCTGCACGAAGACGGTGGTCTTGACCACATTTTGCAGGCTGGAGCCGGCTTCGGCCAGAATGGCCGAAAGGTTTTTCAGCACCTGCTCGGTCTGCTCCTCGATGCCACCCGGCACCAACTCGCCGGCGGCATTCAAAGGAATGGCGCCCGAGGTGAAAATCCAGCCGTCCAGCACGATGGCCTGGGAATAGGGACCGATGGCGGCGGGGGCCTGGGGAGAGGTGACGGTCTTCATGAAATTGCTCCGATGGAAATGTCTGTTGAGTGCAGCTTAAGCCGCTCGGCCATAACGGTCCAAGGTCAAACCGCCCATGTCGATATCGGTCTTGCGCCCCGAGATGAGGTCGGCCAGCACGCGGCCCGAGCCACAGGCCATGGTCCAGCCCAGAGTGCCATGGCCGGTGTTGAGATACAGGCCCAGATAGCCGGTGCCGCCCAGGATCGGGGTGCCATCGGGGGTCATGGGACGCAAGCCGCACCAGAACTCGGACTTCGAAACATCGCCGCCCCTGGGGTAAAGGTCCGAGACCACAAATTCCACGGTATCGCGGCGGCTCTGGGGCAGGTCCAGGTTATAGCCGTTCAGTTCGGCCATGCCGGCGACGCGGATGCGGTCGCCCAGACGGGTGATGGCCACCTTGTGGGTTTCGTCCAGCACGGTCGAGACCGGAGCGCCGTCCTCGTTGGTCACCGGCAGAGTGATGGAATAGCCCTTGACCGGATAGACCGGCACGGTGAAACCCAAAGGCTCCAGGATGAAGCGGGAATAGCTGCCCAGGGCCACCACAATGGCGTCGGCGCTGAAATCTCCAGCGCTGGTCTTGACGCCGGTTACGCGGTTGCCCGAGCGGATCAGGCTGTCGATGCTGACGTTGAAGCGAAATTCGGCCCCCAACTCTTTGGCCTTGTCGGCCAGGGCGTTGGTAAATTTGAAGCAATCGCCGGTCTCGTCGCCGGGCAGCAGCAGACCGCCGACGATGCGGTCGCGGGAATAGGCCAAACCCGGCTCGGTGCGCACGCAGCCATCCACGTCCAGGGCCTGATAGGGCACGCCGAACTGATCGAGCACCGCCATATCGGCGGCGGAGGCGTCAACCTGCTGCTGCTTGCGGAACAGCTGCAGGGTGCCCTTGGTGCGCTCGTCATAGGAAATGCCGGTATCGGCCCGCAGTTCACGCAGGACATCGCGGCTGTATTCGGCCAGGCGGACCATGCGGCCCTTGTTGACGGCATAGCGGGCCGAGGTGCAATTGGCCAGCATGGTGGCCATCCAGCGCCACTGGAAGGGGTCGAGATGCGGACGCATGATCAGCGGCGCATGCTTCATGAACATCCATTTGATGGCCTTGAGCGGCACGCCAGGAGCCGCCCAAGGAGCCGAATAGCCGGGCGAGACCTCGCCGGCATTGGCGAAGCTGGTCTCCTGAGCCGGGCTGGGCTGACGGTCGAGAACCACAACCTCGTGCCCCTGCTTGGCCAGGTAATAGGCGGTGGTGGTGCCCAGCACGCCGCTTCCCAGAACGATGGCTTTCATGGTGGCTCTCCTTAAGGGTGATCGACAGAGTCGGCGACGCCGCCCTGATAACTGCGGAAATAGCGCCCGCCCAGGCTGGTCAGAATCTCATAGCCGATGGTTCCGGCCTGGGTGGCAATGGCGTCGAGTGTTTCGGCCTCGCCGCCGATCAGATCCACCAGCTCGCCGGGGCGGATTTCGAAGGGCAGCCCCGAGACGTCGAGGGTGATGGTATCCATGGAAACAGCGCCGACGATGGGAACCGCATGGCCGCGAATGGCCC
>Ga0302156_10002240_pt1 | contig 16016 bp, 3 predicted proteins | sample I_Bog_N3_2_FD_193503 | JGI IMG/M metagenome (GOLD analysis project Ga0302156, IMG submission 193503) | Peat permafrost microbial communities from Stordalen Mire near Abisko, Sweden - I_Bog_N3_2 | ecosystem: Environmental > Terrestrial > Soil > Wetlands > Peat | place: Sweden: Abisko, Stordalen... | reverse complement strand
AAGCGGTTCCAGGCCGCTTCCAGGCGCACCGGATCGAAGTCGTCCTGGCGCAGATCCCATTCGAACAGGATATGGCAGGCTACCCCGCCGTAATCGATCAGACCGGTACGACCGAGCCAGTAGGCGAGCTGAATCGGCGTCAGCGGAAAGGCCGCAAAGCGCTGGGCGGCATCGTGTTTGAGCAAACTGTGCGCGCTTGCTGCTGGCGCACCGGCCATGATCAATGCCGTGAGTGCGGTGATGCTGAGATCGTCATAGGCGCGCGCGCTATCGAGCCGGATGCCGAGCTGGCGCTCAATGTCCGCGCTCAGTTCCAGAAACAGTAGCGAATCGAGTCCCAGTTGCAGCAGATCCTGCTCAGGGCGCAATACGCCGACCGACGTCAGCCGCAGTTGATGGGCAATGCGGGCCGTCAGCCAGGCGCTGACGGCAGCGGCATCATCGAGTGCTGGCAGCGCTGCTTGGGTGACAAGAGTGGCCTCGCTGGCCGACGGCGCTGGCGCAATCACAGCGCTATCGAGCAAAGCGCGGCGCGGCGCGTCCAGTTGCGCCGGCAACAAACGCATAGCCAAACGGTAAGGCGCACCGCGCATGACGGCTTGTTCCAGATGCCAAAAACCTTCGCCGTTTGATAACAATCCCATCCCTCCTGCGGCCAAGGTTTGCTGCATTTCAGGCGCGGCACTGCGACCGGCATCGGCCCAGGCACCCCAGGCCACGGCCGTCACCAGCAAGGCTGCGCTGCCGGCGTGCTCTTGCGCCAGTCCGTCCAGATAGCCGCTGGCGAAGGCATGCGCGGCCTGCCCCGGCGCACCCAGTGCTGCTGCGGCCGAGGAGTAGAGCAGCAGGTATTGGCTCTGGTGGGCATGCAACCAGTCGAGCAACAATCTGGCCGCCTCTGCTTTGGGTGCCCAGAGCGCTGCCATGCGGGCGGCATCGAGTTGTTGCAGCGGCGTATCGTCGAGCATGCCGGCGGCGTGGATGGCACCGCTGATGCCGCCGTCGGCCTGCAAACGCATGAGCAGTTCGTTCAGTTGCGTCGGCTCGGCCACGTCGCAGAGCATGCACTGCAAGGTGCAGCCATATTGCGCCGTGAGGCTGCGCTCCAGCGCAGGCCAGTCGGCATGCACGCGCGGCACCGCCAGGGCAATGCGACGCGCGCCATGGTGCGCCAGCCAGGCAATGCTCTGGCGACCCAAGGCACCCAGGCCGCCGGTCACCAGATGCCATCCTGGTGCGTGGAAGGCTTGCCAAGGTAGCGCTGGCGCTGCGTAGTCCTGGACGCGCAAGTGCGGCGTCCACACGACCCCGTCCCTGACTGCCACCCAGCGCGCACCGGCACGCAGGGCCGCCAATCCAGGCAAGACATCCGTCCAGTTGGCATGCGCGGCCAGATCCAGTGCGGCTACGCTGGGCGCGCCACATTGTGCGCGCTCGACCGCTGCGGCGCGCAACAAACCCCAGGCGGCATGCGGTACGGCGTGTACCGGCTCGCCCGGCACCACGCGCCAGGCGGCTCTGGTGATGACGATCAACGGCACCGGCGCCGCCAGGGCCGCCAATAGCGACGCCGCCAGCGCTTGTGGCGTGATGCCAGCGGCCAGTACCAGCAGGCGACATTGTCCCTGCGCCGACAGTTGCACCCCGTTTGCCGCCAGCACAGCGGCCAGCGCGGCCGGTCCGGCCGGCAAGCTATAGCTGATCTCAACGGTGGTGTCACTGTGTGGCGCTTGCTGCCAGCACCATGCGTAATGTGTGTCCGGTGCAGACAGGGCAACGGGTACGTCAGTTGGCATGGCAGTCAACGCATACCAGTGACCACGGTCGCTACGGTTTTCAATGACCATGCCGGCCTTGCTGAAGGGCTCGGCCAGCCAACGCAGTCTGAGTGATGTCAGCGCCGCCAGTGATGGTGGCGTCGTTGGCAAAGCCGTGATATCGACGGCCAGACCGGCGCCATGCCGACGCGACAATTCGGCAGCGGCCTGTTGCACACGGCTGCGCCAGTGCTGCGGCTGATCGGCGCAATCGGACCAGTCGACCAGATAGCTGCCGTGCTCGGCCAGCGCCTGACCCAGTAAGGGGTCCTGTGCTGGCAGTGGCGATGGCGGCAATGCAGCGACCGGTTCGACGGCGGTGCTGGCCAGCACGATGTGCTCGCTGATGGCGGCCGTGGCGCTACCCTCTTGCGGCAAGCAATCGACGCGCGCGAAACCAGCCGCCAGACAATGTTGTTGCCAGGCGGCGCAAGACAGAAACACGCCAGCGTCGCGGGCAGCTTCATCCTGCAGCGGCAACACCAGTGCGCCAAAGACGAAATCAAACAGCCTCATGGGTTGCGTGATTTCGCGCATCAACAGGCTACCGCCGGGCTTGAGCAAGGGGCGCAGATTATCCAGCGCATGCCCGATGTGTTGTGTGGCATGGATCACATTGGCAGCCACGATCAGGTCATAACTGGCGGCGGCAAAGCCTTGTTCGGCAGCACTTTTTTGCAGATCGAATTGACGGTATTGCAGAAAATCGTAGGCGGCGAATTTTTCACTGGCGCGGCGTGTGAAGAGCGCGGAGATGTCGGTAAATTCATAGTGCACCGCTTGCTGCTGGGCATAAGCGGCCAGTTCCGGCAGCAAGCTGGCGGTGGTGCCGCCGGTGCCGCCGCCGACTTCGAGAATGCGCAGAGGCTGGCGCTGCATCCTGCACGAGTGCGCACGCAGCCAACCGGACAAGACGCCAGCGGCAATCTGGTTGAAGTAGCGGCCGAAGCTGAACTCTTGGTAGAGCACCTCAACGCCGCGAGAAGACGCCGCCGGGAAAATCACCGCCAGCGGTTCAACTGCGCCGCTCAACATGGCATGGAGCTGCTCGCCGGCGTGCGCTACGGTGTCGGCGATGACATCTAGTCCTTCGCAGTAACTGCGCAATTCTTGCAGCAACAGCTGGCGTTGCGCGTGCGGCGCCGGGCGCAAAGGTGCATAGTTGCCGTCGGCATTGCATTGGTAATAAGCATCGGCGACACAGGCATTGAGCAAGCGCATGAGCAACTGCTGGTAGCGCGGCAGCAGCCGTCCGCCGCGCACGATCTGCAAGACACTGACGCCGTGGGCAAAGTCGGCCCCCACACAACGTTGCAGCAGTTGATCCACATAGATCGCATGCAGTTGCCCGACGCAGTGATAGAACGCTTGCAGGCGCGGCAGATCGAGCTTTTGCGCTTGTTGCCGGGCGACCCGTTGCCCCTCCCCCACGGCCGCTTCGATACAGTCTAGGGTCGCAGTCGGGACGGTAGCGCCCGCTTCACGCCAGTAGCGCTGGGCGTCAAAGACATACAAGGGCGCGGCCACTTTACGCCCCGACGACGGCAGCAGTTGCGGCCAGTCCAGATCAAGCCCGGCGGCATACAACTGCAACAATGCGGTATCGAGCTGAGTGCTGGCCGCTACGCTGCGCCGGGCGCTGACAATCCAGTTGCCCACTGACGTGGCCTGTGCTTGCACGATGTCGGTGAGGATGGCTTCGGCGCCCAGTTCGAGGAAGATCGTGCCGCCCAGCGTCCTAGCCTGTCGGCATGCCCGCAGCACACGCTTGGGCTCACGCAACTGACGCCACCAGTAGCTGGCATTGTTAAGCCGGGACGCATCAATGCTGCAACCGAAGCGCGTGGAAATCAGTGGCAACTTGCCGGCTGCAGCGTGCAAGGCCGTCGCCTGCTGCACAAACGCGGCGCGCTGTGCTGGCATGGCGTCTTGCAGCAAGCGGCCACGCTCACACACCAGCGGCATGATGTGTTCAATCTCGTAATGCCCGGCCACCACGGCGGCGGCATATTCGCCCACGCCATGGCCGAGCACCAGATCCGGCGTCAGACCCAGCGCCTGCCAGTGCGCCGCCATGGCCAGCTGGAAAGCCGCGGCCGCCGGTTGCGCATACTCGCGCTGCGCCAAGGTGGCGGCTTCGCGCCCAAACATGGCGCTGCGCAGTACTGCGCCGAATTCATCGCCACAGGCGCGCAGGCAACGCTCCAGACAGGCGGCAAACGGCTGCGATTGCCGGTAGAGCGTACGCCCCATACCTGGCCACTGGGCCTCTCCGCCGCTAAACACCCAGACCAGCTTGCCGGCTTCAGCGTGACCGTAGTGCAGCTGCGCATCGGCGCTGCCTGCTGCGAATGCCGTCAACGCCGCAGGGCTGTCCTCACACAGCGGCAGCGCCAGCCGGTGCGGTAAATCGAGCTGGCGGCCGTGCAACGCGGTATGGGCCAGATCCTGCGGCGCGCTGCGCGTCCATGCCACGGCATAGGCCGCCGCCAGTTGGCGCAATGCCCGTTCGCTGGCAGCACTAAGCAGCAAGGCCGCGCCCGGTGTTGGCACCGCGCCAGACGCTGGAGTCAATTCGCGCAAGGCCGCCGGCAAAGCGCTCACCAGGACATGGCAATTGGTGCCGCCGATGCCAAATGAAGAGACCCCGGCGATGCGTTCTTCACTGCTCCACAGCTGTGCCTCGGTGGGTACGTAGAAGGGACTGTCGGCCAGTTGCAGGGCCGGGTTGGCGCGTTCGAAATGCAGACTGGGCGGAATCACGCCATGCTCTACTGCCAGCACTGCCTTGAGCAGGCTGGCGATACCGGCGGCGGTGTCGAGATGGCCGAGATTGCCCTTGAGCGAACCAAGCGCGCAAGGCGGGCCGTCATCGACGGCATGAAAGACGGCGCGCAGCGCCTGCACTTCGATCGGGTCGCCCAGTGCGGTGGCGGTACCATGCGCTTCGATCATGCCGATGCGACGGCTGTCGAGGCCGGCGGCGGCCAGCGCCTGAGTGATGACCTCTTGTTGTCCGGCCACCGAAGGTGCCGTATAGCCGACTTTCTGATTGCCGTCGTTGTTCATGGCGCTGGCCGGCAGCACCGCCAGCACCCGGTCGCCGTCGGCCAGGGCATCGGCCAGCCGGCGCAACACCACGGCGGCCACGCCGTTACCGGCGAAAGTGCCTTGCGCCTGCGCATCGAAGGGACGGCAACTGCCGTCGGGCGAGAAGATCATGCCGGGCTGATACAGGTAGCCGCTGTGCTGCGGGAACGAGACCGCAACACCACCGGCCAGCGCCATGTCGGACTCGCCCGAGCGCAGACTTTCGCAGGCCAGATGCACCGCCACCAGCGAGCTGGAACAGGCGGTCTGAACCGACAGCGCCGGTCCGCGCAGATTGAGTTTGTAGGCTACCCGGGTGGCGACGTAATCCTTGTCGTTGCCCATGAGTGATTGCAAGCCTTTGGCCTGGGCCACGTCGCTCAGGCGCACCGCTTCTTGCCCTGGATAGGTGCTCACACGCGCGGCGCCGAACACCGATGTCTTGTGCGGCACGGCGCGCGGGGCAAAACCGGCATGCTCGAGCGCATGCCAGGCAATGTGCAAAAACAGCCGCTGTTGCGGATCCATCGCTTCGGCTTCGGTGCGCGCATAGCCGAACAGGCCGGCATCGAAGGTATCGGCGTCGTGCACGATGCTGGCGACATTGACAAAATTGGGCGCGTCGATGGTGGCGCGGTCGATACCGGCAGCCTGCAGTTCCTGCTGCGACAGCCGTTGGCTGCATTCACGTCCTTGCAGCAGATTGCGCCAGAACGCCTCACTATCCTCGGCCTGCGGAAAACGGCAGGCATAACCGACCACAGCAATCGGTTCATCGTTGGGGTAATGCACTGCCAGCAGCGCTTGCAGATGCTCTTGGGCACTGGCATTGAAAGCCGGTCTATCCATGACGCCTCTCCTGAGTAGTTGCCGCCGCTGTCATACCGATACCGGGCTGCGGCGGCAGCGCCAGTTTGCGTAACAAATAGGACACCAGCCACAGGCTGACAATGCCCAGCAAGGCCAGCAGCGCCAGCACGCCCTGATAGCCAAAGTCGTTGGACAGGCGCAGGGCGCCCAGCATCATGAGCATGCTCAGCGCCGCATCGACCGACTGCAACAAGGCATAGTCGGAAGCCGGTTGTTGCGCGCGCACCTGTCCCATGAGCAGGTTGTAGAGCGTGACAAAACCGGCCGCAGCAGCAACGTTGACGACACCAAATACAATCAGCCAGGCGCGCAGCGAAAAATGCGCATAGCCAAACGCCAGCAACATGGCCAACGCCGTCTGCAAGGCCATGACCGGCAACAGGCAACGCAGCGCGCCCAGCCGTTTGGCCAGCCAGCCGCCTAGCAGCACGCCGATGCCGCTGGCGATGGTGCTATAGATGAAAATGGTTTGTCCCAGCGCACTCAGGCGCTGACCTTGATCGACCAGAATCACCGTCTGCAAGGCCAGCATGCCGCGCATGGCCGGGTAGTACAGTGCGGTCAGCGCCAGCGCCGGCCACATGGTCCGGATGCCGGACAGAGTGAGGCGGGCATTGCGCACCGACACGCTCGGCAATTGCTGCGCTGGCAGGCGTAGCAGCGGTAACAATAAAGGGAACAACAGCAGCAGCGAAACCACGGCCATACCAAGAAAGGCCCAGCGCCATCCCAGATGCTGCGCCAGCAATAGAAATAAAAAAGAGCCGAACAGGATGCCCAGATAGCTGCCGCCAACCTGGGCTGTGTTGGCATAGGGTCGAGTGTTGGCATCGGTGCTGCAAATGGTGAGGCCGTCGGCGTAGATGTCGTGACTGGCAGAGAGCAGGCTGAGCAAGATCAAGGCCGCAATGATCAGGCCGATTGACGTACTGGGCAGGCATAACGCCATGCCTGCCAGCAGCAAAGCCATTGCCAGTTGCAGCAGCACCAGACTGCCCAGATAGGGCTTGCCGCGCAGAGGCAGCGCATGGCGTTCGCCCCAGGGCGCCCACAGGAATTTGGCGACCCACGGCAACATGCATAGAGACAGCCAGCTCAATTGCGCCAGATCCATGCCGGCGTGTCTGAAATACGCCAGCACGCCTTGCAAGCTGAGCGCGGTGATCATGCCTTGATGCAGATAACAGCACCAGAACGGCAGGTAAGACTTCATGCCGTATCTCCCTGTCGTCGGGCCCGGCGCGACCGCACCGGTCGGCTGGTACTGACTTGGCAATCGGCAGCCAGAAAATGCGCGGCCAGTGCATACGGCGAAGCATAGGCAAACAGGTCCGTGACAGACAGTGTGGTGAAACCCGCTTGCTGCAGATGCGCATGCAATTGCACCAGCTTGAGCGACGATGCACCGGCTTCAAAAAAACTGCTGTGCGCGCCAATAGGCACACCGACCACTTGTTGAAAATGCGTGCGCAAGCTGTTCACCAGTGCGCTGTCGACCACGCCGGCGGGAGCTGCGCCAGTCATGTGCATCGGTGCAGGTGCGACGTTGGCGGTGGCCGAGACAGCGCGCGGCACCAACTCGGCCAGCGACAATTGCCAGGCTGCCGAGTCATACGCCAGTCGTTCCAGCAAGGCGCTGTACTGGTCGAACATATTGCATAGCGTGTCCGGCGCAAACAGTGCTTGTACGGCATCCCAGTTGAAACGTAATTCACCTTCGCACTCATAGACCTGATGGTCGAGCCAGACCTGCGGCGTTTGCGAAATACCCCAGCGTGGCTGGAAACAGGAACCTTGCGCCAGGAAGCGTTCCTGCGTACTGCCCAAGGCGCTGGTAAACACGACCGGCATGGCGACGGTGGCGCGCTGCTGACGCTGCGCCAGTTGCCGCATCACCTGCAGCGCCGAGACATCGCGATGGGCCAGGTCTTGCCAGAGCCGCTGCTGCAAGCGCCGGGCGCTGCTGAGCCAGACGCCGTCGGGGTGCCAGGCCAAGAGCAGCAAGGAAGTGAAATCTCCCAGTACTTGATTGATCTGGGGATGCAAGGGCGCGCGCTCGAACAGAGTCAGATTCAGACTCAGCTGCGGCGCCTTGCTCCAGGCCGACAGCACCGCCGCATAGGCGGCCAGCAGCAAGGCCGAAGGCGTTAGCCTGACCATGGCCGCGCGTTGCTTGAGCGTAGTCCAGGCCGATGCCGACAAGCAGCCCGACAGACGTACGAAATGCGGCTTGCCGCAAGTGACCGGATCGCAACGCAACGGCAACTGCGGTGCTGCCGGCAGCGTCGCCAGCCGCTGTTGCCAATACGCCAGCGAGGCCGTGTTCGGCACAACACCGGCATGGTATTGCTGATAATCGCGAAAACTGAGCGTCAACGGCGCCAGACTGGCGAGCGGATCGAGGTAGAGCTGTTCCAGTTCGGCCAGCAGGATCTGCATGCTCATGCCATCGAGCATGAGATTGTCGAGACACAGATACAGGCGGCTGTGGCCGCTGCCATCGGTGCCGGCCTGAAGATCGAACAAGGGCCAGCGGCCGGGGTCGAGCACCTGATAGGCCAGGCGGTCGCGCAGCGCCGTGGCGGCGACGCCGTCGAGGCTGTCGAGCTGGTGCTGGCGCAACACATAATGCGCCACCTCCGGCAGCACTTGCTGGCGACCATCGCGCACCACACAACGCAGCATGTCGTGACGCGCAATCAGGCGATTCCAGACCGACTCAAAACGCGCCACGTCGAGATACAAGACGTCGAACTCAACGAAGAAATGCGCACCAACGCCGCTGAGCGGGAAACCAGGCTGACGTCCCACCAGATAGGCTTGCTGGAGTTCAGTGAGGGCAAACGGCGCATGCCGGTTGGCAGGGTCAGGCTGCAATCCGCCGGCTTGTACTGTCATGTCGGTCGGTGTACTCACGGTGGCGGCAAAGGCGGCCAGCGTCGGGAAATGAAACAACTCATCGAGCTGGGCCGTATAACCGTGCTGCGCAAGCTGACCGATCAGGCGCGTGGCCAGCAGGCTGTCGCCGCCGAGCGCGAAGAAATGGCTGTGACGGTGTAGCGATTCGGTCTGTAACAGGCTGCGCCACAATGTCGCCAGCAGTTCTTCGGTGGCCCCGGCGGGCGCTTGCTGCTGCGACTGCTCCTCTGGGGCGCAAGTGCAGCAGGCCACCAATGCCTGATGATCCAGTTTGCCATTGGCGCTCAGCGGCAGCGCTTCCAGAAAGATCAATTGCCGCGGCAGCATGTACGGCGGCAATTGCTGCGCCAGCGCCATGCTTAGCTGCGCGGCATCGGGACGCTGCACCGGCGTCGGCGCACGCGCCACCAGACGCAACTGGTCGCCGCTGCGATCCTGACGCTGATAATCCAGCGCATGTTGCTGCAACAGGACGCGCCAGTGCTCAGCACTACCCAGGCTGTCGCCCGCTGCGGCCGTGTGCGTCATCAGCAAATCGGCACTGACCAGAGCCAGCGCTGTGTTGCTGCTGCCATCGAGCTCCAGCACATGCAGCATGGCCGCAGGCGCAGCCAGCGCCAATGCTGCCGTCAGCGCTTCGCTGCCGAGCCGGTGCAGGCAATTGTGTACGCAGATGACATCACCGCTGTGCCGCAAATGCATCGGCAGCAGCATCTGCTGGCGCTGCATGTCGGCATGCGTGAAGCCGGCGGCGGCAAAATCCTGCTGCGCTCGCAGCACCATCTCGGCCGAGGCGTCCAGACCGGTATAGCGCAGTTGTTGCGGGCTCAGCCGACGCAGCAAAAGATGTGCGCCCGCAGCGCTGCGGGCACCGATTTCGATCACATGCAGCGGCCGTTGCAAGCGTTCGGCCAGGAGCGCGATGACCTGCGCCAATTCTTCCAGGGCCGCCACGCAACCGGCGCTGTTGAGCAAGAGTTGCTCGGGAGCCCAGAAGGGATGATCGAGCAAGGTCTGCGCCGCGCGTCGGCCGCGCATGATGGCTGCGAGCGCACCGTGGTGCGCCAGCAAGGCTTCGGCGCAGGAAAATAGTGGATCGGCAAGCGCCGGCTGCCAGCGCGGCTGTTCGAAACGCGGACCACGCAGATAGCAGCCATCTTGCAGACACAGGCGTTGCTGCGCCACGAGAAAATGCAGCCAGCGTGCAAACTGTGCCTGCCAGGCGGGCGCAGCGTCGTAGCGCTGACAGAGTTGCGCCAACGGTTGCGGTTGGGTGAAGTACAGTCCCTGTTGTTGCAGATGCGCCAGCAAAAAATCCGCCACCAAGGTCGTCATGGCCGCGCTATCGCCGGGTGCCGTCGTCGAGCTTGGCCACAGCACGCCGTAATCGCGCGGCACAGCCGCTTCGGCATGGCATTGCGCGAAGGGAGCATCGGCACTTGGCACGATGCAGGCGATCAACGATTTTTCGCGCGTGCCCAGCGCCAGGGCGACGGCTTGTTTCACGCCGTCGATCCGGTGCAGCCCAGCCTCGACCTCACCCAGCTCGATACGATGACCGCCGATCTTGACCTGTCGGTCACGTCGACCGAGAAATTCCAGAGTACCGTCGGGCCAGTAGCAGCCGCGATCGCCGGTTTTGTACCAACGACCATCGCTGCCGTCGACGAATTGGCAGGCACTGCGTTGCGGGTCCTTGAAATAGCCCAAGGCGACACCGGCACCGCCTATCCATAGCTCACCGGCGACCCAGTCAGGACAGTCGCGGCCTTGCTCATCGACCACGCGGTAGCGCTGATTGGCCAGCGGATAGCCGTACGGAATCGAGCGCCAATGCGGCGCGATCTGATACACGTCAAAGGCATTGGACCAGATCGCTGCTTCGGTGGCCCCGCCCAGCGCCACCAGTTCGCTGGGATCGGATGCGTGCTGCCGGTAACGACGATAGCGCGGCGCCAGATCGAGCCCGATCCAGTCGCCCGACAGCAGCACCAGACGCAGTGTCGAGGGCGCTGTCCCGGCGACGCCGTCATTGTAGGTGAGCAGCATGTCGAACAAGGCCGGCACGCTGTTCCACAGCGTGATCCGATGGCGTTCCAGCAAGGCGCTCCAGGCTCCGGGGTCGCGACACTGCGGCTGTTGTGGCAAGACTATGGTGGCGCCTGCGGCCAGTACGCCGAACAGATCGTAGACCGACAAATCAAAGTGCAGCGCCGACAGAGCCAGCACACGATCGGCGGCGCTGACGCGGTAGCGCCGATTGATTTCGGCACAGGTATTGAGCGCGCTGCGATGCGAGATCGCCACGCCCTTGGGTGCGCCGGTGGAGCCGGAGGTGTAGATGACGTAGGCCGCGCTGTGCGGATCAACCGATGCTGCCGTTGGTGCCTCGGCAGCCGTGATCGCCTCTTGCCAGTACAGATAATGCGGTGTCTGCTCGTGCGGTATCTGCTCATGCGGCTGCGCCGTGTCGTGCCGGCACAGCAGCACCAGCGCGACGTCGGCATTGTCGTAAATCTGGCAGCGCCGCGCCAGCGGCTGCTCCAGCGACACCGGTACATAAATCGCCCCGGCGTAGAGTGTGCCCAGTACCGCCACCACCTGACCGATGCCTTTGTGCATGCTCACGGCCACCCGGTCGCCCGGCATCACACCATGTTCGCCCAGGGCCGTGGCGCAACGGCGCGCCAGCGCAGCCAACTGGGCATAGCTGACGACTTCATCCTGATAATGCAATGCCACGGACTCAGGTGTACGTTCGGCGGCGGCAAAAAATCCCTCATGCAAGCGACCGTTGGGTACCGGTCGCGCGCAGGCATTGGCGGTGGCATTGATGCTTGCGCGCACGGCGCGCTGAGTGGCCGGCATGGGATCGACCAGCGGCCGCTGCCAGGCGCTGCGCTCTTGCACCAGGGTGTATACCAAGGCGAGGTAGGCGTCGAACATGGTGTCGATCAATCCGGCTGGGAACAAGCCATCCAGACTGTCCCATTGCAGCACGAGCGAGCCGCCCTGCAGCAGGGCCACGTGATCGATCCAGACTTGCGGCGTCTGCGAGATGCCCCAGCCCGGCTCGCCCAGTACGGTCGCGCTGTTGCGACCATATACGGGACTGCCTAGATTGCTGGTGAAAACCACCGGCACGCCGTGCGGATAATCGCCCTGCTTGCGCAGTGCGCGCAACACCTCAACGCCGGACCAATGGCGATGCTCATAGGCAGCGGCAAAGGTTTCCTGGTTGCTGCGCGCCAGCGTGGCAAAGTCGCGCTCGCGGCAATCGAGATCGAGCAGCAGGATATTGGTGAAATCGGCAATCATGGTCTGCACCTCAGGCTGCAACGGCTGCCGATCGAACAGGGTCAGATTCAACAACAGACGCTCCTGCCCGGACCAGCGCGCCAGGACCGCGCCGAAGCAGCTTGCCAGCGCCATGGTGGGTGTCACCGCGCATGCGGCGGCGGCACTTTGCAGCGCCTGCCATTGGTCGGCATCGAGTTCGGCACGATGACGCACAAAGCGCGGCGGCGTCGCCTCTTCGGCTTGCTGAGTCACCAGCTTAGTCGCCAGTAGTGGCAATGCGGGTGCCGGCGGCAACTGGCTTAGCCGTGCCTGCCAATAGTCTTGCGCCTGCTGGCGCGCTGCGGCGCCCTGTTGCGCCAGCTGGGCCAGGTAGCTGCGAAAATCGTAAGCACGGGATATCGGCGCCAGTGCCGTTCCGGCCACCAGTGCGGCGAGTTCCTCAAAGAGCAGGTGGAAGCTGGCGGCATCGATCACCAACAAATCTAGATTGACGTGCAAGCGGTGACGCCCTGCCGGCAGCAACGACAATTGAAAATCGAAGGTCTCACCAACATCCACGGCCAGCAGCCGATGGTCCAGTTGGCGACGTAGCGTCAGCAAGGCCTGTTCTTGCGCGGCCCCCTCCAGCGCACGCAGATCATGGGTGGTCAGGCCACACCAGGGTGCACTCGCACACCATTGCTGCTGAGCGTCGGCAGAAAATCTGACTGACAGCATGGGGTGGCGCGCAATCAATGCATGGATCGCGGCTTCGACGATGTGCGGCGTCAAGCCGTCGCCATCGAATTCCTGATACAGATGGCAGGCCACGCCGCCCAGCGATTGCTGCGGTGCGCGGCCGATCAGATAGGCGTGTTGTACCGGAGTCAGCGCAAAGGCTTGACCATCGGTCATGATGGGCCAGGATGCCGTCAAGGTGTTACCGGCGTTACCGTTACCGTTACCGCTATCGCTGACCCGGCCGACCTGGTTGCACAACTGACTCCAGCCGGCCACGCTAGGTGCGCGATATAGCTGACGTAGTGATAGCGCATAGCCGCGTGCGCGCAAACGGTTTTGCCAAGCCATGATGCGCATCGAGTCCAGCCCCAGTTGCAGCAAGTTGGCGTGCATCGGCAGTTGCGCCGGTGTCAAGGCCAGCTCGGCGGCTAGCTCGGCATGCAAGGGAATGCCGCTCGGCAGCGTTTGAGCCGGGCCAGCAGCACTTTGCTCCTGCGCATCAAGCCAGGCCTGTGCCTGTAATGCGGCCTCGGCCGCGCTGGCGACGATGCGGCTTGGATAAGGCGAGCGGGTCGCACGATTACGTGCTTGCAATCGCTGTGCATCATGCCGTCGTTTTGGCTCTGCTTCAATGCGCACGGCACCGGCACAGAAGCACTTTTGCAGCGCCAGGTTTTTCCTGCTCCATTGTGTGTAGGCGCGCATGAAACGCACGGAATGCCGAGGCAGTTGAGCGCCATCCAAGACCAGCACGAAACGCTCGGCACGCGCATACAAGGCGGTGATCTGCGCCAATGCGGCATCGGCATCCTGGTCCGCCACCTGAGCAGGCATGTGCAGATAGACCAACGGCCAGGATTGGATATCGATGAATTGATGCATAGCTTCCTCATGGTGTCGACTTCGCCAGCGAACAAGCCGTGCAGATGGTCGCGGCAATATGGCAAGATTTAATAGCCGCAATGGCGGCTGGCGATTTCAGCTGCCGTCTAACGGACAATGGACAACGAATTTGTGCTGTGGGCGAATCACCCATGGCAGCGCACAATGTCTTGGGGCATTGCGCGCACGGCTGGCGATGCAGTATTTTTATGCGTAGCAAATGATAATCATCTGCTTGATTGACACCACCCGCAGGCAGTTTATTTCCACCCTTATCGGTATCGTGCGCTGCTCTTGGAGCAGTTCGATACCGCTTAACGGCGTTGCTTGAGTGACGACGGCTTCACGCCGAACTGCTTCTGAAAAGCCACGGCAAAATGACTGGCATTGACATAGCCCATATCACTGGCCACGACCATCACTGAACTGTTGCCCAGCGCCAGACGGCGCATGGCTTCGTGCATACGTTCTTGCTGGAACAAGCCGTAGACGCTCTGTTGAAAAAGTACCCGGAAACCGCGCTTGAGTTTGAGCACGCCCAGTCCGGTTTCCTTGGCCAGCATGGCAATGGTGGGCGCTTCGCTGAGATCGGCCAGCAGACAATCACGGGCCCGCATCAATTTCTGCTTGTCGGCAAGGCTCAGGTACATGCCCGGATTGGCGTCTTGTTGTTGCGCGGCGATGATCAGACTGACCAACACCATGCTTTGCCCGAACAGCCACAAGGACGAGCGCGGCTTGCCTTGTGCACCGCCCGGCTGGCGCCCGTACATGGCGCCAGCAAGTGAATAGGCCACGGCATTCATCTGTGCATCGCTGCGCGCCAAGGCATAGCATTGTGCCGAATCAAGTTGCCGCGCCAGCCCCAAGTCCATGTCGGGCACCAGCTCCGGCAACAACTCCGGACGCACGGCAACGGTGACACTTTCTATCGTGCCGGTGTGTGTGAAATGGCCGCAGCAATCTGGCAGGTAACTCATACAGCTCATGCCTTCGTTGAGCAGATATTCACGGCGACCGCCGCCGCATGGCAACACATACTGAGAGCGCCCGCGCAAGGCACAAGAGAACTGCACACGTCCCCAGTCGTCGCGCACTTTCATCGATAAGGCTTGTGCAAATTTCCCCTCCCATACCAGCACATCAATGCCTTCGCTCAGTGTTTTGCTGTGCAACGTGCTTGGTCCGACAGGCTCGCCGGCGAGCAAGCTGGATATGGACATTTCGTTGGACGCAGATGGCAGCATCGGCTTGGACATCAATTGAACTCCTCAGCGCATCCCGATCCGGGCAATCTTGCATCCGATACGGGTGGCATTAAAAATGAGAATACCTATCATTAACATTGTGGAAACACTATTACTTGCTTAGCACACAGGACAAGGCCCGCGCTACAACAAAAGAAGAATGGCGCGGCGGCGATTAGTTCAGTCCTGGCTTGCTGTTTTTCATCGCGGCGCTACATAAAACGCGTTCTATACGGGAATCTCACCTATGCCATTTCAACTTACGTACACACGGCAGCGTTATGCGCCTGCACTGATCATCACCACTGCGCTGTTTTGTCCCTGTGCGGATGCCGAGGATGCGGACATCAGCGACGATGATCAAAATCTGCCGGCGCTCACAGTCAGCGCCGGCAAGGGTAGTCAGTCGCGTGCCAACTTCAATGGCGCCGTGGTGGTAGTCGAGCGGGCGGAGTTGGAGCAGGCGCAGGTAGTCAATACCTTGGACTTGGCGCGCGTGTTGCCGGGAGTGCAGATGTCCCAGAGCGGCTCGCAATTGTTTCCCATCATTGGCTTGCGCGGCATCACATCGGCCCAGGATTTCTACAATCCAGCCTTGACGGTGGTAGTCGACGGTGTGCCGCAACTACCGGTTTTCGCCGCCCAGACACTGCGCAACGTCGAGCGGGTGGAATTGCTCAAGGGACCGCAGGGCACGCTTTATGGCAAGAGCGCCGAAGGCGGTGTGCTCAACATTGTCAGTGCGGTCCCTGACAACACTACCAGCCTACGACTGTTGAGCGGCGCCGCCGGCGGCCATGCTTATCTGCTGCAAACCGATGCCAGCCTGGCGCTGCAACCGGACCTGTTGTATGGCGTCATCACACTGGGCCGGGTGAACGCACCGGGCGCGTTGACCAACCCGGTCACCGGTGCCACCGATCAGGGCGGCGTGCGCTCTTCCAGCGGTTCGCTGCGGCTGCGGCTGGCGCCGGCCGGGGCACCGTGGCAAACCGAGCTGGCGCTCGCACGTGATTGCGCCAGTGGCAGTCAGGATGCCTATCTGCCATTCGATGACATCGGCTCGCACAGTATCTCTGTGGCGGCCGGCCTGCCGCTGCAATACGCTCAATTCCAGCAGCGGCGCTGTGCTAACAGCACGGCCTTGTCGTGGCACTATCGCTGGTCGCAA
>Ga0302156_10002238_pt1 | contig 16039 bp, 8 predicted proteins | sample I_Bog_N3_2_FD_193503 | JGI IMG/M metagenome (GOLD analysis project Ga0302156, IMG submission 193503) | Peat permafrost microbial communities from Stordalen Mire near Abisko, Sweden - I_Bog_N3_2 | ecosystem: Environmental > Terrestrial > Soil > Wetlands > Peat | place: Sweden: Abisko, Stordalen... | reverse complement strand
GGTTGCCGGCCGCCAAGTGCGCCGTAATCCCGAACGGTCTGGCCCATCCCGCGCCGCGATTTGACAGGACCCTGCATAGCGCGCGCGTCAATCGATTCGCGTTCTTCGGCCAATTGATCGACCACAAGGGGGTCGATGTGGTGCTGCGCGCGCTGCTGACGCTGGCCCGCTCGGGTCGGATTGCCGCGGCCGGCCTCGAATTTCACATTCATGGCGCCAATCAGCGGTATGCGACGCCAGCCTATCTCGACGACCTCGAGGACGTCGCCCGCGAAGTCGTGAGCGTCTCGGAAGGCCGCATTCGCATAGTGGATCGTGGCGAGTATCGTCGCGACGAAATTGCGGAACGAATGGCGGCTACGGATTGGGTCCTCGTCCCCTCGGTCTGGCCGGAAAATGATCCCCTCGTCGTTCTGGAAGCGGGGATGTTCGGGCGTCCCGTCATCGGCTCCGCGGCCGGCGGCCTCGCCGAGCGCATCCGCCATGGTGTCGATGGGTTCACGTTTCCGCTTGGCGACGCAGAGGCGCTGGCTGACCGAATCGCCGCGGTTTGCAACGACGAGGCGACTTGGAAACGGCTTTCCAGGGCGATCGTCGCGCCTTCCTCGGACCAACAAATGTTCGCCGCCTACGAGCGCCTTTGGAGCCAGCCCCGCAGCTGAGCCCGGGGGACTAGCGATTGCCTGCCGCCGCAGCGACGAGTCCCGCCTTCTCGACGAAAGCCATGCCGGTGGCCTCGTCCTTGTCGACGCCCATCCCCTTGAGTAGCATGACGCCCCAATTGTGCATTGCGTTTACGTGGCCAGAATTCGCGGCGGCCCCGTACAGACGTGCGCCCATGGAAAGATTCTTTTCGACGCCCTCGCCAGTGCAATACATGACGCCGAGCTCGAACTGGGCGGCGGCATGCCCCTGTTCGGCTGCCCGAGTCAGCCAGATCGCTGCGTCGGCCAGGTTCGTCGGACCGAAAGCGCCGTGGCGGAGTATCGAGCCCAGCCAATATTGCGCCTCTGATTGGCCTGCCTCGGCCGCGGTCCTATACCAGCGGATCGCGTCTTCCGGGCTCGGGGCGAGGTCGTAGCGACCGGCGTAGACGTGGCCAAGCTGGGTCGCGGCAGCCGAAAAGCCGGATTCTGCCGCCTCTTTCAGCAGGATGACGGCCTTGTCGTTGTTCCGCATGCCGAAAACGCCAGACAAATACAGCGACCCCATCATCGCCTTCGCTTCGGCGTCGCCCCTCGCGATAGCCCGCTCGAGCCAATTGCGCGCCGCCTCGTCGTCCTTCGGGCAGGCTTCGCCCTCCAAATAGAGTCTCGCCAGACGCACTTGCGCCTGGGTGACGTCGGCATTCGCAGCCACCAGGAACCAGCGCAAGGCCTGCGCGGGATCGCGCGCTACGCCCTGGCCGTTCGCATAAAAACTGCCGATGTTGTGCGCGGCAATCGGATGGCCTTTCTCGGCCGCTCGCAAGAACCATTTCGCGGCTTCCGGCAGACTCTGAACGCTTCCGTCCCCTGTCGCCGCCAAACGGCCGGCGATGAACTGCGCCTGCGCGTTGCCGCTTTCCGCGGCCTTCAAATACCAAGTCTCGGCCTCCCTGAGATTGGGTTCCGAGCCTTGACCCCGGCTGTAGAATTCAGCGAGCGTGAGGACAGCGCGTGGATCCCCGGCTTTTCCGGCGCGACGAAGAAAGGTCTCCGCGCGAGGCAAATTCCGCGGCAACCCTTCCCCGGAGAGATGCATCATTCCGGCCTTGTAGAGCGCCTGCGTATTCCCATTCTCCGCCGCCTCCGTGAAGTAGCGCCCGGCGAGGAAAATATCCTTGCGGCGCCCCTGACCTGCTTCGTAGATGGCGCCCAATGCCAACTTCGCGTTGACGTAACCTTTCTCCGCGGCTTTCTCGTACCAATCCGCGGCGAGTTCGCGGTTGGGCTCGACGCCCAATCCCTGGAAGTAAATATCGCCGAGGCGAAACATCCCTTCGGGGCTACCTTGGTCCGCCGCCTTCTCGGCATAGACCCGCGCCGTTTCGAAATCCTTCCTGCAACCTCGCCCTTCGATGGACAACAAGGCGAGCAAGGCGTTGGCCTCGCCATGCCCGATGTCGGCGGCGACTTTCAGGAAGCGTACCGCCTCGATCGGGTTCGATTCGTAAATATATCCGTGCGGGAACAACGCATTCACATTCGCCGCGACCGCAGCCTCCGACAAACGGCCTTCGCTCGCCTTGATCCACTTGAGCGCGCCGCCATCCGCCGCGCGCCCCAGCAGCAATCGACCGACTTCGTAGCAGGCTCCGACATGGCCGAGTTTCGCGGCCTTTTCGAGCCAATACTTGGCTTCGACATTCATTCGCTGAACGCCGTCACCGTTCAGAAACATCAGTCCCAGACGAAAAGCGCTCTCTGCGTTGCCCGCGGCCGTGGCCGCCTTCCACTCACGCGCGGCTTCCAGTGCGCGACCTGCATCCTTGGCCTTTTGCCCTCGCTTCAAGCCGCCGCGCGGCGCGACCCAGCGCCTCGCGCCACGATAGACCTTGAGAATCGAAAACATGCCGCCGCTCAAGGTTCGCGCATGGCGTTGCCAATGTTTCGCGCGACGGCTCCAAAGACATACTGGGCCAGCGTATGCGTCCCCACTTTGATGTCCGCATCGACCGTCATGCCGGGAATGAACCGGAAGACCGCCGGCGTACCGGTCAGATTGACCTTGCCGATAGAAATCCGCGCCACATAATAGCCGTAGACAGGTATGCCCAAGTGGGATGTCGTAAGCCCAATCCCGGCAGGAGCGATATTCCCATTGAGGGTCGGCGACGGCTCGTTGGGGTCGACGATGTCTTCACTGATCCAACGAACGGTCCCGTCCACGCTGCCATGCTCCGAATAGTTGAACGCGTCGATCTTGAGCGTAACCGGATCGCCGACGCGGATGAAACCTATGTCCCTGGGCGAAATTTTGGCTTCGACTTCGAGGGGAACGCGCAAAGGCGTAAGCGTCAGCAGCGTGTTTCCGGGGTTGAGGACGGAACCGACGGACAAGTTTGCGATCGAAAGCACCTGGGCGTCTTCGCTGGCTACGAAGCGTACGAGTTCCCTGTGCCGGGAAGCCGCCGCGAGCTGCGCGACCGCTCCATCGAGGGTCGTCTTCGCCGTCGCCATCTCCTGGCTCGCGGTGACGAGAAATTGCTGCAGGAAGGCTTCCCGATCCGCCTGAAGGGAGGCCAAAGCGTGCTCGTTCTCCTCGACGCTGTTCTTATCGAACTCCATGTTTCGTGAAGTATCTACGCGCGTATCCGCAGAGGTCAGGGAATTCAGCAATGACCCGGTACCATGCTGCTCAAGCGTCGAATACATGCCTTCGATTTGATGCTCGATGTCGACACGTTCTCTGTAGCGCGACTGATCGTTGGAATACTTGAATATCGTCGCCTTCGTCACCTCGATCTTTTGGTCGAAACTGGCGATTTGGGCCCGATAATTCGCCATCTGCTGATCATACAAATCCTTGTTGATCTGAGCGTAATGGGCGAAGTCGGGGTCGGACATCTCCGGGAAGACGAGCGGCTTCAGCGCGATTTCCGCCTCGTCGCGGCCGATCTGGGCCTTCAGCCCGTCGACTTGCGTCCGCAGCTGATCGACCGAGGCTTGGCTGAACGTCGGATCGAGAGTCGCCAGCAACTGGCCTTTGACTACGGCCTGCCCAGGCCTCACGTCTATGCTCTTGATCACGCCGTTGTCGAAAGATTGGATGACGGTTGCCTGCTCCTGAGTGACTATCTTGCCATCTTCGCTGGAAACGACGCGATCGGTCTTGGCGAAGCCGATCACCAAAACCAAGCCGACCACCATCGCGGCCAGTGCGTGAAGCGTATACTGGGCCGAGCGTGGGCCCAAAGATTCGCGGATTTCGGCGATCTCCGACTGATACTGTCGTACCGCTCGTAGCGCATGTCCAGATTCGGCGATCTTAAGAGACACGGATCGGTCCTCTCGGTATCTGTCGGGCATTGGCGTTGGTATGGCGATTTTGTTGGTTCCACAGACCGCTGTAAATTTCACAGCGTTGTAGCAATTCCACATGGGTGCCCATGTCGACGACCTTGCCGCGCTCAAGCACCAGAATCGCATCGGAATTCACCAGCGACGACAATCTATGCGAAATCACGAGCATAGTGCGCCCCTCGGCGATACGCCGTATGTTCTCATTGACGATGGCCTCGCTATCCGGGTCGAGAGCGCTGGTCGCCTCGTCGAGGATGAGAATGCGCGGATCGACGATGAGCGCGCGCGCAATGGCCAATCGCTGCCGCTGGCCACCGGAGAGGTTCGGCGATCCCTCGAAAATGTAAGTCTCATAGCCTCGGGGAAGCCGATCGATGAATTCCTCCGCGCCCGCCATGCGACAAGCGTTGACCAATTCATCGAACGTGGCCTGTGGCTTCGGCGCGATGATGTTTTCTCGGATCGTGCCGCTGAACAGGAAGTTTTCTTGAAGAACGACGCCGAGACTACGGCGCAGATGCTGCATGTCATATTCTCTGACGTCCGCGCCATCGACCTTTATCAGACCTTCGTATTCCGAGTGAAGCCGTTGCAGCAAACGTGTGACTGTGGTCTTGCCAGAACCGCTTCGTCCCACGATACCCAAAGTGGTGCCGATAGGGATGTTGAAAGAAACCCCGTCCAGCGCATAATTTGGCGATCCCTGATATTTGAATTTGAGATTCGAGAATTCGACATGCCCCTCCAGCTGCTTGCGGATGCCGTTTCCGGTCGTCCGCTCCTCCGGCGGGCGATTGACGAGCCTGGCCACGATTTCCACGGCGATGCGGGCATCGTCCCATTGCTGTATCAGTTCGGCCATCTTCATCAGCGGGGCGGCGACGCGTTGCGACAACATTAAGAAGGCGTAAAGCGACCCGATGGCGACAGGGTCCCGCGTCGTGACGGCTATGAAGACGCCGACAGCGAACGAGCCCGAGACCGCGAGCCTTTCCAAGGGCGTAACGACCGTTCGGACGATAGCGGAGAGCCTTCCCAGCTCAAAATCCTTGCGCGCCACTTCCGCGGTCAAATGGTCATATTTCGCCCGCTGCTGAGCTTCCAGCGCCAGCGATTTGACCGTGCGTATCCCCGCGAGGCTCTGATAGAGAAAGGAACCACGCGCCACTTGCGCAGTGACGAGTCGGCTCGTCGCCTTGCGAAGCGGCGGAAGCATGAGGATCAACCAGATCACGATCAGTCCGCAGATGCCGAGAACGATCGCCGACATCAGCGGGCTGAAGTAAATCATCACGGGCAGGAAGAATAGTAGTAACAAGGAGTCGAGTAATGTGCCGAACAGGCCGCCGATCATAAACTCGCGAATACGGTCCGATTCGTGCATGTCGTGAGTGATTTCGCCCACGTACGACCGCTCGAAAAAGTCGATCGGCAAATTGAGCAGTCGCTCGAACATATATTCGTTCATGCGTGCATCGACGCGCGTGGTGATTATGCGGAGCATGTAGTACCGAAAATAGGTGAATACCGTCTCGAATACAATGAAGAAACCCATCAATAAAGTCAGCACTGTGAAAGTGTTCAAGGAAAAATAATAGAGCACATCCGTCGTGAGTAGCCGGTAGTACAGGATCGGCAGGAGCGCGAAAAACCCCAAGAGGATGCTGGCGATCGACACGTCCCGCACCAAGCCTTTTTCGTGCAACACCAATCCCGCGATGAAACTGATGCTGAAAGGTTGCTCCTCGTCGGAGACGCCGAATTTGCGCTTTACCAAAATCAGTTCGCCGGTCCAGGCATCTTCGAAACGGGAAAGGTCGAGCCAGATCGTCACGCCCGCTTCGGCGTTCGGATCCTCCAATTCGACGACGGCGCCGCCTTCGGCGTTCTTGCCAATTTGGACGAGGACGACAGAGGCTCCCGTTCGCAGCGTGACGATCGCCGGAAACGCCTTGCGCATCGCCGTAAGATCTTCCGCGGCCAGGCGGACGACCTTGGCGCGCATACCAAGCCGTTGCGCGATGAACACGAGCTCCGTCGGCGCGACACGATCGTCGGCCAACTGGTTATCGAGGATCAATTGTTCCCGAGAAAGCGCCTGCCCCTGATGCTTTGCCACGACCACCATGCAGGACAGCAACGAATCGTAACGCCCGTCGGTTGTCCGCGGCACAAGCGTTTTAGCGGCGCCGTCGTCTGGGATCCCTTTGTTTCGTCCGAACATTGACTTTCCAACTAGGTTGACGAACCACGGTTGCGACACGCCGCATTTGCGCCGAAATGACGATTTACCGACGCCCCATTACTGCAAGATCGGCGAATATTGTGGCGATGCTGCGGCGCCGGCATCCTGGAACTCTACCCCGATGGGCACGCCGAGAATGTCCAGGGCTCTGGGGACGCAGTCTCTGTAATCGAAGCGATCCAGAATTGCGGCGCGGGCCTGCTGGCCGAGGTGGCTCCAGCGCCCGGGTTCCGCCAATAGCGAAATCACAGAATCCGCGACGGCGTTCTCGTCATTGAAGGACGCGAGCAACCCGCTTTCGCCGTGTTTGACGGCTTCGCGCACCGGGGCTGTGTCCGAGCCGACGATCTTACATCCCACCGACATAGCCTCGGTCAGAGACCACGACAACACGAAAGGATAAGTAAGGTAAATATGCGCGGAGGAGACTTGAAGCAAGCTCAAGAAGCGTTCGTACGGTAGAAAGTCCAAGAAGTGGACGCGTGACAGGTCCAATTGAGGCAGGACTTCCCGAAGACAATGCGTTTTCCAGCCGCCGCCGCCGGGAGCGCCGGGCCCATAAGACGCACGATCCGCACCGACGATCACGATATCTGCGTTCGGTCGCGCACGCAGAATTTTTGGCAATGCCCGTGTCAATGTCGTGAACCCACGCAGCGGCTCCAAGCTCCGCGTCGCGAAGGTGACGACCTCGTCGCGCCGGGTAAGCCAACGGCCGCCGGGCAATTGGAAGCGCGCGCGGGGGTTGGGCCGCGCCACTTGGGTATCGATACCTTCGTGAACGACGCGAATCTTGTCTTGAAACTCGACGGGGAACGTCGAGCGCTGCCAAAGCGTCGGAGATATCCCGGCGTCGCAGTCCGAAAGAGCGAGCAGCGTGCTTGCGTTGTTGCAATGGACTCCGGTGAGGCCGTCGGCGCCAAACTGACCGTATTGATCGTCGAAATTAACGTCCTGTCCCTCGCCTCGGTAGTAGAACTCGCAGTAGACGACGAACCGGGCCTTGGGAAAAATCGAACGCAGCGCGATACTTTCGCCCCAGCCGCAATGAGCGGCCACCACGTCCGGCTCAAATCCCGAGCTGCGCAAGGCGCCTGCAGCAAATAGCACTTGTTCGGCTCGCCGGCATTCATAGTCGAAGCGGCGCGCAAATCGGTGCGCGGGGCTGGTTTTCATTTCGGGCGATTTGTATCGCAGGACTTCCACTCCCGCCATCGAGCGCGCGGTTTCGGTGCCAATCGCCGCCACCCTGTGCCTGGGGGTCCCGGCGAGCGCCGCCGCCATCCGGACGAATTGCGCTGGGAAATTGTTATGAACGAAAAGAACATTCATTACGTATGGAGATCTCCGTCGCTTTTGGTTGTGGGCGAGAGCCAAGGACGTCGAAAGCCTTACGACGTGGGCTCGTTGACGACGCCCGCTCACCGCCGCGGCCGCGAGCCGCAAAGTTAAGAGAAACGAGCGGCGGTCGCCCGTTCTCCTTCTAAACCGCGACAAGAAGTGGAAATCGCAGCCCTCTACTCAACGAAAACCCGGCGAAACGACGCCGGGTTTCGCAAGTGGACGTATTGCAACGCCTATTGTAGCTCGCTCAGTGGAACGTCAAGGTGATGTTGTTGCCGGAATAGGTCAGATGCTGGCCGTCCTGGAACGAGATGACCGTCTGACCGCTTGCGTTCGTTTGGATGCCTGTCAAGGACTCCGAGGTGCTTACATAAATGTCCACCGCTCCGCCGTTCGTATGGATCGTGTCGTCGCCGGACGACAAGCCAAACGAGACCGTGTCGCTACCGGAGCCCGAGCCAATCGACACGAATACATTGCCGCCGTTGTTCAACGCAATCGAATCGCCGCCATTGTCACGAGACACGACAGTGTCGGTTCCATGTCCATTGGCGAGGCCCGCATAAATCGTGTTGTCGCCAAACTTGGCTTTAAGCAAATCGGCACCCGTACCTGCGACGAGCGTGTCGTGGGAGGTGGCGCTCAAGCCGCCCAATAGCGTTTGCGAGCCTGTCCCGCCTTGGACCCAGGTATTGCCGCCGCCGACCAACGAATCGGCGCCGGATCCGCCATAGATTGTGTCCTGCCCCCCACCCGCGACGACCGTGTTGGCGCCGCTAGTCACCGAAATACTCTGATTAGCGTTACCACCGACGATGATGTCGCCGTTGTCGCCGACCGAACCCGCATCGACGAAATTCACCGCGTTGTCGGAGCCGAGCACGATGACGTCGCTTTGACCGTTCGTGGTGAAGGTCAAATCGCCCGAACCGTTGTTGGCGAATTCCAAGAACAAATGTTGTCCTGGCCCACCGGTGAACGCATCCGTGGCCGTGGCCGATGTCGCGCTGTCGTACTGGAAGTGGATCTGTTTGGTCGGGTCGTTGTTGAACAGCGCAAGGTTGATTTCCTGTTTGACCTGATAGCCCGTGTTGGTCGGCGCAGCGCCGCTAATCACTGCGTTGTACGTCCGCAGTAGTTTATCGAGCCCCCCCGGGAACTGGTTATTGGCACTGCTGTGTTCGCCTATTGTGTATGCGCTTACTGTTGCAACCATGTCTAAACCCCTTCACTAATGTTGGACCTTACGAACCTTGGCTTCTATCCCCCGGAAGACGAGCGAAACACGCGAACCCTGGATCCTCGGTCCCGCCACGGGCCTTCGGACTGTTGAGCGACCGGGGGTTTTTCAACCGTCCGGACGCCGAGCTTAAGTCCGACCAGGGGGTCGCTCCCGGTCGCACTCGCGAACTCAATCTGCCGCCCCGTCTTGGTCAGCACCGCAGCGCCAAGGAACAGAGCGTCAGCATGAATTTCCATCTGGGCGGCATCAGCGCCCACCAGCCTGAAACGAAGCGCTATCAAAGGAAGGCCACGTCCACGGGTTCCCGCATAAACGCCCGATCCTACCCACTCGGACCATTTTTGCGCGCCCGCCACCAAGACCTGGATCTCGATCACCAAGCGGCTTGGCTCTGCGCTGCGCAATACGATCCCTTCCACCGGCGCCGGCGCATTCGGGCCCGCCATCCATTGATCTTCGCCGGCGACGACATCTCCGCGCATGGCGACATGGGCCACAAACGTCAGGCCCGGCCTAACGGACTGCGCGGCGGCCTGGGCCACGGGCGCAGACGTCGCAGCAACCGGAACTACGGGCGCCGGGACAAAAACTGCTGCCGGCTCGCGCAACTCTGATACAAGCGCGGAACTGGGCGGCTCGGCTACCGTGCGGGCCGAATCCAATGACGCCTCGGGAAGTTTTCCGGCCCCCAGAACCTCGACCTGGAAGCTCGCGTCCAGCGAGCCTGTCGGCGTGCTCCGTCGCAGCCCGATTTCCACTCGCGCCGATTCGTGTACCCGGAGTACAAGGCAGTCGCCCGGCTTTTCCAGCCGGCCCTGCTGAGTTCCGGGCGCCGAAACGATCTCGACCACCCGAGCGAAGTTCGCCGCCGAATGCACCTGTGCAACCGGAAAGTCCCTGGTTGCGCCGGACGACGCATACCGAACCACCAGCAGCCCCCGCGAGACTGCGACGGATGTGGCCCGGTCGAACTTTACGTCAACTCCAGACAAGGCTTACTCCTATAAGGGCCACTATTTTTACGCTCACGTTTAAAATGAGATTAAAGCAGAAGCTGCCGCAGCGCAACCGGAAAAATGCTCGTCGTGGATGTTTGTGTCAAGCCAATAAGAGTTAACCTTTTGAGGTTCAATTCAATTAGTTATGCGAAAAGCTAGAGTTTTCCGCTACGGTAATGATTGCAATCTGGGGTTGATTACTGGCTTGATGATTGCCCGTTTGGTAGGCAATTTGCGGACGGTTTTGACGTCTTCGCGTTGTCGGCGAGGCGCCCCGATTGGCGAATTTGCACGGAATACCGGCAGCGAGGTTGTGCTTCGCGTGTAGGGTTTGCGGACGCCGGCGCGCGACGTGGGAACTTGTGGTGGATTTTTGGTCGGTTTTGTCGAACAACCAGGACGCGCGTTTCGCGCCGGTTCAGGAGGTTGCAATTTCGGTTTTGGATTTGTCTTTGCTACGCGACGCGGATGCGGCCCCGATTGCGGAGGCGTCGTCGTCCCGTGGCGACCTTCTGGCGGCTTACGCTGACGCGGATCGTCGGTGCCTATCGGCGACGGCGTCCGCCCATGATTTCGTAGTGCGAGCCGACCTCAGCCGCGCCTTGGGCGACGAGTCCTCCGCGCTCGCCGACGTCCAGTCCGCGTTGGATCAAGATCCCTCAGATTTGGCGGCCAATCTCGCGGCGTTGCGATGGGCGGACGCCGAAGGTCGGATGGCCGCGGCGACGCAGGTGATTGCGATTGACGGGGGCAGCGCTCGAGGTCTTCGCGAGGCGATTCGCGTAAAACTGGCCGGCGACGGGGGAATCGTTCATCGATTGCGGCCCGCAGGCGCAGGAGTCAGCGGCTGGTTGGCTTGGCCTGGGCAAGGGCCTGTGAAGCTCGGGTTCCTGGATTCCGGGGGGGATTGGACCGTCGAGGTCGCGCCGGATTGGGCGCACGGTCTGGCCGGAGAGGGTTACGCCATCGTTGATATCGAGGTCCCCGAGGTTCAGCGCGTTTTTGATCCGCGCGATGGCGGCGTCCTGTTTCAGCGACACGGCGTGTCGACTTTCGACGACCGACGGGCCGCTCCACCTCCCGGTTCCGCCGCGCTGTGCGTCATCGTGCCGATTTACGACGGTTTTCAGGCGAGCGTGGCTTGTCTCGAATCGCTCTTTGCTCAGCAGGACATCGTCTTCTCGACGATCCTCGTCGACGACGCTTCGCCGGATGCGCGGCTTTCCGCATTGGCTGAAGAGGCGTCGTTGCGTCCCGGGGTCACCCTGCTGCGCAATGAATCCAATCTCGGTTTCGCCCGATCGATAAATCGCGCGCTTGCGATCAGCGGCCGAGACGACGTCGTGTTGCTCAACGCCGATACAATTCTGCCGCCGCGGGCGATGGCGCGGCTACACGGGCTGGTGGCGAACGACGCCCAGGTCGGCACGGCGACGCCTTTCTCCAACAATAGTCAATTGACGAGTTTTCCCCGCCCCTTTGCCGTCAACAGGCTCCCGAGCGCCGAGGCCGTCGGCGCCATCGACGAGATCGCGTTCGCGGTCAATGGGACCGAGTTGGTGGACGTGCCGACTGGCATTGGTTTCTGTCTTTATATTTCCAGGGCTTGCCTCGACGCGACCGGACCTTTGCCGGAGCGATATGGGCGAGGCTACTACGAAGACGCCGAATTCTGCATGATCGCCCGACAGCGCGGCTTTCGAAACGTTTGCGCGACGGGGGTCTTCGTCGGCCATGCCGGCTCGTTGTCGTTCAAGTCCGACAAGGTTGCGCTGGTCAGTCGCAATCAGACGATCCTCGACGAGCGTTTCCCCCGGCAAGGGCTGGAATGCCTTGCTTTCGCCCAGGCCGATCCGCTTCGCTCGGCGAGGGCGGCGATGGAGGAACGGCTCGCTCCCGACGTCGACGTCACGCTCATGTTGGCGAGTGAGGGACGCGCCCACTGGCAGGCTCGCCGGCGGGCCCGCGATCTGCATCGACGCGGGGAGGCGGCGATCCTCATCGCTTTTCCGCCGGACGGCGACAGGGTCGAATTCTGGCGCGCCGAGGAGGGCGCTCCCGCTTCGTTGCGCTTCACGCTCGACGAAGCGGGTGAGCGGCGCCTCATGGATTATTTGCGTAGGCTGAAAGTCCGTGTCGTGGAGATTTTCGATGCCGCGCGAGCCCCTGACCCGCTGATGAACGCCGTCCTTGCGCTCGGCGCGCCGATCGACCTGTTCTGTGTCGACTTCTGGTCCATGCGTGCCGCTCCGGCGCCGCGCCGGGGCGCCTGCGCGGCGCCGCTCGAGCCCCAGCCGTGCAGCGCTTGCGCGGCCGATTATGACGCCGTCGCGGGACCTTCGAGAGAGCGGGAACGTCAGGCCCGATTGGCGCGGGCGATAAGCGCCGCCAGGGGCGTGCGATCGATCGATCGCATGAGCGCGGCCTTCGCGACGCGTTTTTTCGGCGCGCAGGCCCAGTCGCCGGAATGGGACGTCGATGAGCCGCGCTTGCGGCGGCGCCCCGAGGAATTGGCCGATCCTCGCGTGCTCGGCGTGCTGGCCCCGCTCGCCAGCGTCGAATGCGATCGCTTGCTCGTCAGGCTTTCGCGCAAGCTCGCCGCGCGCGGCCCCGGGTTCCGCATCGTCGTCCTAGGCGCTTGTTTCAACGAGGCGGACGTTCGCGGCGCCGGGTCCGCGGTGGTCGTCGGTTCCGGCGACCCCGACGACTATTTGCGTCTGGCGCGGCTTTATGGCGTTGGAAGGCTGGCGCTGTTCGATCGCACGAGCCTGTTCGGTCCGCTCGACCGCCTGGCGCGTCAGATGGGGGCGCCAAAGGCTTATTTTGACTGGTCCTTCGGCGCGTTGGAGGCGGCGCCGGGGGATCTCGTCGTCGATCCCAGGGTATGCGACGAAAAGGCCGCGTCGGCCATCGCGTTCTGGCTGAATTCGGATTAGAAGCGCACGAAAAAGGGGTTTGCCGTTGAACGAGGGGCGGGTAGGGCGTTTGCGATCGCGCGTGGACGCAGCTGGCGATCGGGTGCTTGTCGGGCATGTCGTCGATCTGGAAGAACTGGAGACGCGCTTCGTTGTCGAATTGTGGCTGGAGGGATGGCCGGTGCGCCTGGCGCGGGCCAATCTCTTCGACGAGGCTTTGTTCGATGAAGGGGTCGGCGACGGCTGCTATCGTTTTCGCTTCGTCATCGACGCCGACATGGCGAAGTCGGGGGGAATCGCCGAGGTTCGGTTGGCCAATTCCGGCGAGCCGCTCGGTGCGCCGGTTTCGCTGAGCGCCTCGGCGGGAGTCGGGCGGCGGGAATCCGGCGTGCGGTGGTCCGGCGGGCTTCGCCTCGCCGGCTGGTTCGGCGCGCCGGCTTCCGATCCCTCCCCGGTGATCCGGGCGATGGCCGATGGCCACGTGGTGGCGCAAGGTCGCGCCGACAGCTGGACTTATATAAGTGACGGCGCCGCGGCGACCCCGGTCAGGGCCTTCGAGATCGACTTGCCGTCGCGTCTCGCCGATGGACGCGCTCGGCGCATTCGGGTGGTGGACGAGAACGGCGCAGAACTGCCGGGGAGCCCTGTTTCCGTCCTGGCCTTCGAAGACGGCCTGGAACGTTTTTGCCTCGATCATGCGGAGATCGAATCGGAGCGCCCACGCGGCGCGATGTTCGACGCGCTGTTTCCGCGCGCGCATCCGATGCGCGACTTCAAAAATTGGTCGAAGCGGTTTGCGTCGCCCGTCCCGACGTTTACCGGCCGCCCCAACGCCGCCGTCGCGTTGATTGGCTCCGCCGACCCGACCGCGAGTCTGGAAAGCCTCGAGGCGCAATTGCGCTGCGATTGGGTCGCGACCGCGCTCGGCGTCGCCGGGCCCTGCGACTTCGCGCCGGAAGACCTGCAGGCGGTCGTCGCCGAGGAAGCGGGCGACGTGGAATTCATCGTCTTCGCGCCCGCCGGCATGGTTTTCCAGCCCAGCGCGCTCTCTCATTTCGCGGCGGGCTTCGAAGCGCATCCCGACGCCAGGATCGTCTACACCGACCTGACGGTTCCGACGGCGACGGGCGAGGATTGGCCGATGGCTTTCACCGCCTTCGACTACGAGCGTATGCTCGAACAGGGATATGCCGGCCTGTGTTTCGCCGCTCGGCGCTCGCACGTGGCGGCCGCGGCGGCCGCGCGCGTTTCCGACGTCTTCTCGCTGTTCCTTCTCGCGTTGGAGTCGGGGACGGACTCTCCCATGAAGTTGATCGTGCATGCGCCCGGATTTCTGGCCCGGCTTCCGGCGATCGACCTGGACGCGGCGGCGGAATCGTTGCGGCGCGCGGTCGAGGCCCACCTCGCGGTGCGGCAGAAACCGGCGGGCACGCGAATCCTGTTCGGCGGACGTTTTCCGGCGGTGAAAGTGGAGCGCAAGGCCGCCCCGGGCCGGGTCAGCGTGATCGTCACGACGAGGGATTCGCACGAGCATTTGCAGGCGTTTCTCGACGCCTTCCAGAAAACGACCGAGGGGACGGCGACGGATCTCATCGTCGTCGACGTCGATTCGTCGACCGACGCCGCGGTCGACTATCTGGAGGAAATCGTCACCGAGCGATTGCGCGCGGCCCGCATGGCCGGCCCCTACCAGCCCGAGCGCGCCTACAACGCCGCCGCCAACATCGCCACCGGCGACTTCCTGCTGTTCTGCGCCGACGACCTTCTCCCCGTGGGGGCAGGCTGGCTCGAGGAAATGCTGCGGCGGATCGCCGAGCCGGATGTCGCCGTCGTTACGCCGACCCTGCTCTGGCCGACCGGCGTCATCCAGCAATGCGGGCTTGTCGTCGGGCCGGATTTCGCCGCCTCGCGCGCGTTTCGCGACGTCGCCGACGGCGACCTCGGTTATGGCGAAATGTTGGGCGTCGCGCATGAAGTCGGCGCCGCGAGCGCGGTCGGTATGCTGACGCGACGCAAGGACTTTCTCGAGCTCGGCGGCTTCGACGTTTTCCGCTATGGCCTCAAGTATGCGGCGGTCGATTATTGCCTGAAGCTGCGCGCCACCGGCCGCCGAATCGTCGCCACGCCGCACGCCAAGCTGACGCGCACGAGGCTCGACGAGGGTCCGGACCCGGCGTCGGGAGAGGTGGGGGATCGCGCCTGGCGTGAGCTGGAGACGCTTCGTTTCGTCTGGGGCCCGGCGCTCGAAAACGATCCGCTCTACAGCCCGCTGCTGGCGGTTTCCGGCGCGCCGTTCTCGGCCCTGGCCTGGCCGCCGCGCGGCCTCGGGCCGCGTCTATCGACGCTGTCGAAGCCGAAGCCTTGGCCGGAGGGGGGGTGAGGGTTCAAGTGGCGACTCTGGAACCGAGGTCGGTGACATCGGCTACAAAGGCGGGTAGATTGTTGCCCCCGCCCGAAAGCGCTCGCCTACGCCGGGCGCGCAGGGGCAGGGCGCCAAGCTTTGAGGCTTTTTTTGCCCAACTTTTCCAATTCCGGGCCTTTTTTCGCCAAGCCTTTCCAAGGATTCCCTTGGCGGTTTTGAGCGATTTCAGAGGCTTGCAAGTCCGCGAGCCCCGATTCGGCTTTCTCCAAACATATTCGCCCCCCTCGGGACCCTCCGGACCAACGGCGCGCGGCGTGTTCGGTCAGAATGTCGAGTTTCCAGTTTTCAGAATATCATGAACCCTGCTGTTCGAGAATAGGGGTGAGGCGTCTTTTTGACGGGGGCGCTGGCGCATAGGCGGCCCGGCGGTTCCCCATGCCTCAGCCGATCTTCACTTTCGTCGGAGACAGGAACGCATAATCGGGCACGGGCAGGTTCAGAGGCGCCGGCCCGCTACGAATACGCCCGGACGTGTCATAGATCGAGCCGTGGCAATGGCATTTCCAGCCGCCGAACTCACCCTCGTTGCCGGTCGGAACGCAGCCTAGATGCGTGCAGATCCCTACGACGACGAGCCACTCCGGATTTTGCACCCGGTCCGCATCCGTTTGGGGGTCCCGCAATTCGCTGAGCGGAGTCTGTTGCGCCGCCTCGATTTCCTTTGGTGTGCGGCGGCGAATGAACACTGGGCCGCCACGCCACTTGACCGTCACGATCTGGCCAACGGAAATAGCTGTAAGATCGACCTCGATCTCCGCCATCGACATGGTCGAGCGATCCGGGTTCATCTGGGCGATCAATGGCCAAACGATGGCCGCGGCGCCAACGGCCGCTGTCGCGCCCGTGGCGAGAAACAACAAGTCTCGCC
>Ga0302156_10002227_pt1 | contig 16078 bp, 11 predicted proteins | sample I_Bog_N3_2_FD_193503 | JGI IMG/M metagenome (GOLD analysis project Ga0302156, IMG submission 193503) | Peat permafrost microbial communities from Stordalen Mire near Abisko, Sweden - I_Bog_N3_2 | ecosystem: Environmental > Terrestrial > Soil > Wetlands > Peat | place: Sweden: Abisko, Stordalen... | reverse complement strand
GACCGAAATCGGGCCAAAGAACCTCGGTGAAAACCATTTCCGCATAGGCGCATTGCCACAACAGGAAATTGCTGATGCGCTGTTCGCCGCTGGTGCGGATCAACAGATCGGGGTCAGGCATGCCGGCGGTGAACATGGCGCAAGACAGCATTTCCTCGTCGATCTGACTGGGAACAATTTCTCCGGCCTGGACCTTGGTTGCCAGGGTCTGGGCGGCATGGACGATCTCGGCCCGCCCGCCATAGGACAGGGCCAGGGTCAGGGTCAGTCCGGAATTGCCGCCGGTCTTGGCCTCGGCCTGTTCGATCAGGGAAACGATGTCCGAGCCCAGGCGCTGACGATCACCGACCACCCGCAGACGGACGTTGTTCTTATGCAGCTCACGGACTTCGTTGCGCAGATACAGGCGCAGCAGACCCATAAGGTCGCGCACCTCGCCATCGGGGCGCTTCCAGTTTTCCGAGGAAAAACCGAACAGGGTCAGATAGGCCACCCCCAGCTCGCCGGCAGCGCGCACGCAGTTGCGCACCGCCTCGGCCCCCTGACGGTGGCCGGCGACGCGGGGAAGCCCGCGCGCCTTGGCCCACCGCCCGTTGCCATCCATGATGATGGCAATATGCACGGGCGGCGGCGGGGCGGAATCAGCTTCGGAAGACGGTGCTGCTTCCATTCGGACTAAACAACCATGATTTCTTTTTCTTTGTTGGCCAGGGCTTCATCGATCCGCTTGATGGTCTCGTCGGTGATGACCTGGATTTCCTTCTCGTAGACACGCTGCTCGTCCTGCGAGATATGGCCGTCCTTCTCCAGCTTCTTCAAGCTGTCCATGCCGTCGCGGCGCACATTGCGCACCGAAACGCGGGCATGTTCGGAATATTTGCCCGCAACCTTCTGCAGCTCGACGCGGCGTTCCTGATTCAGAGGCGGAATCGGCACGCGGACGGACTGGCCGTCGGCCTGGGGGTTCAAGCCCAGACCGGCGTCGCGGATGGCCTTCTCGACGGACTTGACCAGGCCCTTGTCCCAAACCTGCACGGTGATCATGCGGGGTTCCGGAACGTTGACATTGCCCACCTGGTTCAAAGGCGTGCTGCTGCCATAGGCTTCGACCATCACAGGGTCCAGCAGACTGGACGAAGCGCGGCCGGTGCGCAGACCGGAGAATTCCTTCTTCAACACCTCGACGGCGCTGTCCATGCGGCGCTTCAGATCCGATTTCAGATCAGCATAGCTGGTGACCGACACGACGATTTACTCCTCTTCAATGATGGTGAAACGGCCTTCGCCGGACACCACTTTGGCAAATGCCCCGGCCTCGTGCAGATTGAACACCAGGATGGGCAGACCGTTTTCACGGCACAGAGCGATGGCGGTGGTGTCCATGACCTGCAGGTCCTGGGTCAGCACATCCATGAAAGTCAGCCGCTCGAAGCGGGTGGCATTGGGGTCCTTCTTCGGGTCGGCGGAATAGACGCCGTCCACCTGAGTGGCCTTGACCAACAGGTCGCAGTTCATCTCGACGGCACGCAAGGCGGCAGCCGTATCGGTGGTGAAGAAGGGATTGCCGGTACCGGCACCGAAAATCACGACCCGGCCCTTTTCCATATGGCGGATGGCGCGGCGGCGGATATAGGGCTCGCAGACCATGGCCATGGGGATGGCCGACTGCACGCGGGTCTGAAGACCGATGCGCTCCAGGGCGTTCTGCATGGCCAAGGCGTTCATCACGGTGGCCAGCATGCCCATATAATCGGCGCTGGTGCGTTCCATGCCCTTGGCCGCACCGGACATGCCCCGGAAGATGTTGCCTCCGCCGATGACCAGACAGACCTGGACACCCAGAGCCGCGACGGTTTGAATTTCCTTGGCGATGCGAATGACGGTTTCGGCATCCAGGCCGTAACCCTGATCCCCCATCAAGCCTTCACCGGACAGCTTGATCATTACGCGGCGGAATTTGGGCGCATTGGGCATGCTGCAGCCTTCATCATAAAGCATTTGAGGTGGCGGCTTAACCGCCATGGAGACCGGACGTCAAGTCCAGCCGCCGGGCGGACAAACCAAAGCCGGAACTGCTTATCGCGGATCCGGCTTACAGGGCGGTCAGCCGGCAGGGATGATACACCATTCCTGCCGGCTGTCGCGTCCTTTCTGGACCGGCTCGGCCCAGACTATTGGAAGGTCAGCGGCCCAACTGGGCGGCGACTTCGGCGGCGAAGTCCTTCTCTTCCTTCTCGACGCCTTCGCCCAGGGCGAAGCGAGCGAAGCCGGTCAGCGTCACGGGAACGCCCAGAGTCTTGGCGCAGTTCTCGACGACCTTGCTGATCTTGGTCTCGCCATCGACGACGAACACCTGCTCCAGCAACACCACTTCTTCGTAGTACTTGCGGATGCGGCCTTCGACCATCTTCTCGATGACGGCGGCGGGCTTGCCCGAGGCGGAAGCCTGCTCGGTCAGCACGGCGCGCTCGCGGTCAAGGGCAGCGCCATCGACCGAGTCGACCGACAGGAACAGCGGGTTGGCAGCAGCCACATGCATGGCGATCTGCTTGCCGACTTCCAGCAGCTTGGCGGCATCGCCAGTGGATTCCAGAGCGACCAGCACGCCGATCTTACCCAGGCCGGGAGCGGTGGCCGAGTGGATGTAGGTGGCGACGGCGCCGTTGGCGACCTTCAGCACCTTGGCGCGGCGGAAGTTCATATTCTCGCCGATGGTGGCGATCAGAGCGGTCAGCTCTTCTTCCAGGGTCTTGCCGGAAGGCTGCTTGGCGGCCTTCAGAGCCTCGACGTCATCGCCATTGGCGACGGCCAGGGTCGCCACGGACTTAACAAAGCCCTGGAACTGTTCGTTGCGGGCGACGAAGTCGGTCTCGGCGTTAATTTCGACGACGGCGCCGGTAGCGCCCTCGGCGGCGACGGCCACCAGACCTTCGGCGGCGACGCGGCCGGCCTTCTTGGCGGCAGCGGCCAGACCCTTGGTGCGCAGCCAGTCGATCGCGGCTTCAATGTCACCAGCGGTCTCGGACAGCGCCTTCTTGCAGTCCATCATGCCGGCGCCAGTCTTCTCGCGCAGTTCCTTGACAAGCGAGGCGGTAATCTCGGCCATGGTCATCCTCTTTCAAAGATTGGATTTGGGAATTGGGTATCTTGATTAAACGAATGGCGGCGGGTTTCGCCGCCGCCATCCGATGACATTTTTCCGAAGATGCCGAATTAGGCCTCCGGGACAGCCTCAGGAGCCACTTCAGCGGCGGCTTCGACCACGACTTCAGCCGGAGCCTCAACCTGCTCGCCCAGATCGACGCCCGAACGGGACATCTCGGCCTGAATGCCGTCCAGCACCGAGCCGGAGACCAGGTCGCAATAGGTCTGAATGGCGCGCAGGGCGTCGTCGTTACCGGGGATCGGATAGGTCACGCCGGCCGGGTCCGAATTGGAGTCCAGAATGGCGACGACCGGAATGCCCAGCTTGTTGGCTTCCTGAACAGCCAGCGACTCCTTGTTGGTGTCGATGATGAACAGGATGTCGGGCAGACCGCCCATCTCGCGGATACCACCCAGAGCGCGGTCCAGCTTCTCGCGCTCACGCGACAGGTTCAGCTGTTCCTTCTTGGTCAGGCCCTGCACGGCGCCGGAGGCCATCTGCTCGTCGATCTCGCGCAGGCGCTTGATGGACAGGGAAATGGTCTTCCAGTTGGTGAGCATGCCGCCCAGCCAGCGATGGTTCACATAATACTGGCCGCAACGCTTGGCCGATTCGGCGACGATGTCGGCGGCGGCGCGCTTGGTGCCGACGTACAGAACACGGCCACCACCGGCGGCGACGTCACGCACGGCCTGCAGGCCACGGTGCAGCATGGGCACGGTCTGCTGCAGATCAATGATGTGAATGCCATTGCGGACACCGAACAGATGGGGAGCCATCTTCGGGTTCCAGCGGCGGGTGTTGTGACCAAAGTGAACGCCAGCTTCGATCAGCTGACGCATCGAGAAAGTCGGCAAAGCCATGAGAGAATTCCTTATCTTCTCCGGTTGAACCTCCGCGGGAAACGCCAGAGTCGCCCGAAGGACTTCCCTGGCACCGGAGCGGACGATCTAAATCGTGCGCACTCCCGCGTGCGGATTTGTGCCGCGCCGTATATCCCCAAGACGGGAGTTTGGCAAGCGTAATCGGCTTCCTCTATACATAAAGTCTGGCATCGCCCCCTTCAATAAGATAAAATTTTACCCATGACGACCATAGGAAACATCATAACCACCCATACAGGGCCGGCCCGCGTCGTGGTCATGGTTCCGGGTGGGACGCGTCCCGATGGTCAAGACTATAATCAGGCCCTGACCCAGGCCGTGGCCAGCGGCGCGGTCCCTGCCGCCGGGGCTCCCGTTAACGCCGCCCAGCAAAGCGACAACGGCCAGAGCAACCCTTCGACCGCCATCCCTGCCCCCTCGCCCGTCACCAGCCAGCCGGCCATGCAGGCGGTCTTCGTCCTTGACCCTCATGCCATCACGGCCAGTCCCAATGGCAGCCCCGACAGCAGCTCGACAGACGGCCAGCAAAAGCAAACCGGAACCACGGACCAGACCCGCTCGGCCAACGGCCCCGACGACAAGGCTCATTGGCAGCCTTCCGGCTTGGCCAAGATCACGGCCATGTACCGCACCGCCGAAAAGCTGACCGCCAGCGAAGGCGGAGACTCAGGCGCAGCCGCCACCGGCGATCACCTGAGCATATTGGGCTGATTATATCCCGCTTGGCAGTTTGGATCTCATCATCTCTTTGCGGTCGATTTTGCCCCCATCGACGATAAAGTTGCCGTCGCCAACCGCATGAAGGGTCCTTTGCTCCTTGCGGGAGCCGTCGAAATAGGCGGCAAGGCCTTCCAGCACAATAATATTATGCCGATCGATCACATCAACGACCCGGCATTCGATATTGGCCAGGCAGTCCTTAAGCAGCGGGGCGCGGACATGTTTGGCCTTCTCGCGGATCAGGCCGAACTTTTCGAATTTATCGGTATTTACCCCAGAGCATGTGCCGATACCCACGACCTTATCGATCACATCCACCGTAGGGATGGCGATGACGCATTCCTTCTTTTCCACCAGCGCGGAATAGGAGTGGTTCCAAGGCCCGGTGGTGATGGCGAAGGCGGCGGTGAAATCCAGCACCATGGTCCAACTGATGGTCATCACATTGTCTGACTGACCATCATGGGTGGTCACCAGAATGACCGGCCCCGGCTCCAGCAAGGTAAAGGCTTTTTCGATCGGCAGACTGTCCATAATCGCCTCCCGTTCAACAGGAGGCGATTATAGCACGGCAGAGCCGAATCAGCTGTGGATACCCGGCGCTTCCTGGCCGGTACGGGCGACATATTCGGTATAGCCGCCGCCATATTGGTGCACACCTTCGGGGGTCAGTTCCAGCACCCGGTTGGACAGGGTGGCCAGGAAATGCCGGTCGTGGGAAACGAAGAGCATGGTGCCTTCGTAGTTGGCCAAGGCCCGGATCAACATCTCCTTGGTGTCCAGATCCAGATGGTTGGTCGGCTCGTCGAGCACCAGGAAATTCGGCGGATTGAACAGCATGATGGCCATCACCAGCCGGGCCTTTTCGCCGCCGGAGAGGACGCGGCATTTCTTTTCCACGTCATCGCCGGAAAAGCCGAAACAGCCGGCCAAAGCCTTGAGCGATCCCATGTTGGCCTGGGGGAAATGATCCTCCAGGGACTCGAAGATGGTCCGCTCGCCGTCCAGCACTTCCATGGCATGCTGAGAGAAATAGCCCATCTTGACGCTGCCGCCGACGGCGACGGTGCCGGTGTCCGGGTCGGTCGAGCCGGTCACCAACTTCAGAAGCGTCGATTTGCCGGCGCCATTGACGCCCATGACGCACCAGCGTTCCTTGCGGCGGATCATGAAGTCCAGGCCTTCATAGATGGTCTTGCTGCCATAGGCCTTATGAACGTTCTTCATGACCACCACGTCATCGCCTGAGCGCGGGGCCTGGGGGAAGTCGAAGGTCACGGTCTGGCGACGCTTAGGGGGCTCGAAGCGTTCGATCTTATCCAGCTTCTTCACCCGGCTTTGCACCTGAGCGGCGTGGGAGGCGCGGGCCTTGAAGCGTTCGATGAACTTCAGTTCCTTGGCCAGCATGGCTTGCTGGCGTTCGAACTGAGCTTGCTGCTGCTTCTCGTTCAGGGCCCGCTGACGCTCATAGAATTCGTAATCGCCGGAATAGGTGGTCAGAGAGCCGCCGTCGATCTCGACGATCTTATTGACGATGCGGTTCAGGAACTCACGATCGTGGGAGGTCATCAGCAGAGCGCCCTCGTAGCCCTTAAGGAACTCCTCCAGCCAGATCAGGCTTTCGATGTCCAGATGGTTGCTGGGCTCGTCAAGCAGCATGGCGTCGGGGCGCATCAGCAGGATGCGGCCAAGGGCCACGCGCATCTTCCAGCCGCCCGACAGGGCTCCGACGTCGCCGTCCATCATCTCCTGGCTGAAGCTGAGGCCGGCCAGCACTTCCCGGGCCTTGCCCTCCAGCTCATAGCCGCCCAGTTCCTCGAAGCGGGCCTGGACTTCGCCATAGCGTTCGATGACCCGATCCATATCATCGCGGTCAGGATCGCACATGGCCGCTTCCAGCTCGGCCAATTCCGCCGAGACGTCGCTGACCGGCCCTGCCCCGTTCATCACTTCCGCCACGGCGGTGCGGCCGGACATTTCGCCGACGTCCTGATTGAAATAGCCGATGGAGACCAGCTTCTCGATGGCCACCTGGCCCTCGTCCGGGACTTCCTCGCCGGTGATCATGCGAAAGAGCGTCGTCTTGCCGGCACCATTGGGGCCGACAAGGCCGACCTTTTCTCCCCGATTCAGAGCGGCGGAAGCCTCGAAGAAGAGGATGCGGTGGCTGTTCTGCTTGGTGATATTTTCGAAACGGATCATCTGAGGCTGGGTTCCCGTGGCTTGGAAGGGCTTCTTATGCCACAGGATGAGCAACGCGCCAGAGTCCTAATACCGCTTCGCGGCGGGGTGACCGCCCAGACCCGTTTGGAGGCACAGTCTCCCGATTGGGGGATTGAGGGTAAATGCCTCCAAATCAAGTCCCGCCTAAATCTCCTGAATCTCCAGCACACCCGTCATGCTGCGCACCGCCGCCATCAAATCGGGGGTCAGGGCGAAGCTGCCGGACAGGCGGGTTTCCACCTCGCGGTTGCCCATACGGGCCACCAGAACCAACTGGCCTTTGCCACGGGGTTCCTTGGCGATGATCGCCTGAAGGGGGGCGATGGGGGTCTCGTCGCCGATGACGATCTTCAGCCCGGCAGCGGCGGCAGCGGCAGCTTTATCAAGGCTTTCAACGGCTTGGCCGGTAAGCTTGAGCTGATCTTCCTCGATGCGGGCCTCGACGGTGACCAGCAGCGGCGTGTTGCTTTCCAAAAGCTCGCGACAGGCCGACAGCACTTCCGAGAAAAGCATCACCTCGAACAGGCCGGAAGCGTCGGACAGGGTAATAAAGGCATAGCGGCTGCCACGGCTGGAGATACGCTCCTGCTTGGCGTTCAGCGTTCCGGCCAGTTTGACCCGGCTCTTGCCGCCCGAGGCGAGATGGCGTGCGACCTCGGTGATCTTCAGAACCCCTAAGCGCTGAAGGCTGCGGCCATAGGTGTCCATGGGATGGGACGACAGGTAGAAACCGATGGAATCAAATTCCTGCTGCAGCTTTTCCGAGGGTGGCCATTCAGGACGGTTGGGGATCACCAGCTTGCTGGGCGTTGCGGCGCCGCCGAACAGGCTGGACTGGCCGGACTCCCGATCGCCAGCGGAGGCCTGAGCCTCGCGCAGGATTATCTCAATTCCTTCAAAGAGTTTAGCGCGGTTCTTCTCAAGGCAGTCGAAGACGCCAGCCCGAACCATGTTCTCCATCTGGCGCTTGTTGATGGCCTTGGCGTCCATACGCCGGGCGAAGTCGGCCAAGTCCTTGTAAGGTCCGCTCTTTTGGCGCTCGGCCACCAGGGCATCCATGGCGGCGGCGCCGACGTTCTTCAAGGCGGCCAGGGCATAGCGCACGGCCAGGGAGCCATCGGCCTGCGGTTCGACCCAGAAATCCGGGCCTGATTTATTGACGTCGGGCGGCAACACCTTGATTTTCAAGCGATCCAGCTCTTGGCGGAAGATGTTCAGCTTGTCGGTGTTGTGCATATCGTAGGTCATCGAGGCAGCGATGAACTCGACGGGATAATTGGCCTTCAGCCAGGCAGTCTGATAGGCCACCAGGGCATAGGCCGCCGCGTGGGATTTGTTGAAACCGTAACCGGCGAACTTATTGACCTGATCAAAGATCTCATTGGCCTTGGCGCCATCGACGCCTCGGGCCATGGCGCCATCGCAGAAAATTTTGCGTTGGGCGTCCATCTCCTCCTTGATCTTCTTACCCATGGCCCGGCGCAGCAGATCGGCGCCGCCGAGGGTATAACCCGACAGCTCCTGGGCGATCTGCATCACCTGTTCCTGGTAGATCATGATGCCGTTGGTTTCGGTCAGGATCCATTCCAGGCGCGGATGCATGTAATCCGGCGCTTCGCGGCCATGCTTGACGTTAATGTAATGGGGGATGTTGTCCATCGGACCCGGGCGGTAGAGCGCCACCACGGCGATGATGTCTTCAAAGCGGTCGGCCTGCATCTTGCGCAAAACGTCGCGCATGCCGGAACTTTCCAGCTGGAACACGCCCACCGTCTCGCCCCGGGCCATCATCTCGTAAGAGCCCTTGTCATCCAAGGGGATGGCCGCCAGATCGATGTCGATTTTCTGGGCCCGATGCACATTATCGACGGCGCGATAGATCACCGACAGGGTCTTCAGCCCCAGGAAATCGAACTTCACCAGCCCGGCGGATTCCACCCACTTCATATTGAACTGGGTCACCGGCATGTCGGAGCGCGGGTCTCGGTAAAGCGGCACCAGCTCATCCAAAGGCCGGTCGCCGATCACCACGCCGGCGGCATGGGTCGAGGCGTGGCGGTAAAGCCCCTCCAGCTTCATGCCCATATCCAGCAGATGCGCCACCTGGGCGTCTGTTTTCTGCATTTCCTTGAGCAACGGCTCTTTCTCGATGGCATCCTTTAGGCTGATGGGATCGGCGGGATTGTTAGGCACCAGCTTGCTGATACGGTCCACCTGACCATAGGGCATCTGCAGCACGCGCCCGACGTCGCGCACCACCGCCTTGGCCTGCAGCTTTCCAAAGGTGATGATCTGGGCGACCTTCTCGAAGCCGTAGCGCTCTTGAACGTAATGGATCACCTGCTCGCGCTTGTCCTGACAGAAGTCGATGTCGAAGTCAGGCATGGAGACGCGTTCAGGGTTGAGGAATCGCTCGAACAGCAGCCCCCAACGCAAGGGATCGAGGTCGGTAATGGTCAGAGCCCAGGCAACGGCGGAACCTGCGCCCGAGCCACGTCCCGGTCCCACCGGCACATTGTGGGCCTTGGCCCATTGGATGAAGTCAGAGACGATGAGGAAATAGCCGGGAAAACCCATCTGGATGATGACGTCCAGCTCGAACTCCACCCGCTCGCGGTAGGGCTTGGAGATTTCTTCCCGCTGCTGCTCGGTCATCTCGTCGGTGAAGATATGTTTCTCCAGCCGGGCTTCCAGTCCCTCCAGGGTTTTCTGGCGCAGCACGTCCGCCTCGGTCAGGCCGGGCATGCGAAACGGCGGCAGGATCGGCTTGCGCTTATTGACCATGCAGGCGCAGCGCTTGGCCACCACCAGGGTGTTGTCGCAGGCCTCGGGGATGTCAACGAACAGGGCGCGCATCTCGGCGGCGGATTTGAAGCGATGTTCCGGCGTCAGGCGGCGGCGGTCGTCCTGGCTGACATAAGTGCCCTCGGCGATGCAGATCAGGGCGTCGTGAGCCTCGTACATCCCGGCGTCGGAAAAGAAGGGCTCGTTGGTGGCGACCAGGGGAATATCCAGCCGATAGGCCAGATCGATCAGCCCCGGCTCGATGCGGTCCTCGATCTCCAGGCCGTGACGTTGCAACTCGACATAAAGGCGATTGGGGAAAGCCGCCAGCAGGCGCAGCAGCACGGCCTCGGCCTTATCGGCCTGCCCATCCCCCAGCAAGCGCCCCACAGCCCCCCTGGAACCGCCCGTCAGGCACAGCAGTCCCTCGGAGCGGCCTTCCACGTCCCCCAGACTGACCTGCGGCGTCTCGCCGGCGTCAGTGGCCAGGAAAGCCTTGGAGATCAGCTTCATCAGGTTTGCATAGCCGGCCTCCGACTGAGCCAGCAGGACCAGCTGATCGGGCTCGGGCTTGCGGCCCGTATCCCTGGAAGCGCCGAAACCTTTGGCGACGGCTTCTTCCTCGCGCCGGATCTGCAACTGCACGCCGATAATCGGCTGCACCCCCGCGTCGGCGCAAGTGACGGAGAATTCCAGACCACCGAACAGATTGCCGGTATCGGTGATGGCCACCGCCGGCATGGCGTTCTTGGTCACGAGCTTGATCAGCTCTTTGACCTTGATCGCCCCTTCGGACAGGGAATAGGCGGTGTGGCAGCGAAGGTGGACGAAATCAGCGTGGGACATGGCCCGAGGTTACCCCATTTCAAATCCCATGATGAGACGAAAAAGGGGCCTCCCCGGTGGGAAGGCCCCTTCTCTTTTCGCCAGAGCCATTTCCGATCAATCGGAAACGCCTCCGAGTTTGCGTCAAGCTGCCCGTTCCGGGCTCGCTCAAGCGCCGCGCAGGCTTAGGCGCTGGTGCCCGTATCTTCGCGGCTGTCGCCGTAGATATAGAGGGGCTTGGCGCGGCCTTCGACCACTTCGCCGTTGATGGCCACTTCCTCGACGCTGTCCAGGCCGGGTAGGTCGAACATGGTGTCCAGCAAGATGCCTTCCATGATGGAGCGCAGGCCGCGAGCGCCGGTCTTACGGGCGATGGCCTTCTGCGAAATGACCTTCAGGGCGTCTTCCGTGAAGGACAGACGCACATCTTCCATCTCGAACAGACGCTGGTACTGCTTGACCAAGGCGTTCTTCGGCTTCGACAGAATGTCGATCAAAGCCGATTCGTCCAGGTCGGTCAGGGTGGCCAGCACCGGCAGACGGCCGACGAACTCGGGGATCAGGCCAAACTTCAGCAAATCCTCGGGCTCGACTTCGCGCAGGATGTCGCCGGTGGTCCGCTCGTCGGGGCCCCGCACATCGGCGCCAAAGCCGATGGAGGTGCCACGGCCACGGCCGCTGATGACCTTTTCCAGACCGGCAAAAGCACCGCCGCAGATGAACAGGATGTTGGTGGTGTCCACCTGCAGGAATTCCTGCTGGGGATGCTTCCGACCGCCCTGGGGTGGGACCGAAGCCACCGTGCCTTCCATGATCTTCAGCAGAGCCTGCTGCACGCCCTCGCCCGAGACATCGCGGGTGATCGAGGGGTTGTCGGACTTGCGGCTGATCTTATCGACCTCGTCGATATAGACGATGCCGCGCTGGGCCCGTTCGACGTTGTAATCGGCGGCCTGAAGCAGCTTCAGGATGATGTTCTCCACGTCCTCGCCCACATAACCGGCTTCGGTCAAAGTGGTGGCGTCGGCCATGGTGAAGGGAACATCGAGAATGCGAGCCAGAGTCTGGGCCAGCAAGGTCTTGCCGCAACCGGTCGGGCCGATGAGCAGGATATTGCTCTTGGCGATCTCGATGTCGGAACCCTTGCCGCCGTGAGACAGGCGCTTGTAGTGGTTATGGACCGCAACCGACAGCACCCGCTTGGCATGCTGCTGGCCGATCACATAGTCATCGAGAACGGCACAAATGTCCCGGGGTGTGGGCACGCCATCCCGCGAGCGCACCAGATGAGTCTTGTGCTCCTCGCGGATGATGTCCATGCACAGCTCGACGCATTCATCACAAATGAAGACGGTCGGCCCGGCGATCAGTTTGCGGACCTCGTGCTGACTCTTTCCGCAGAAGGAGCAGTACAGAGTGTTCTTCGAATCGCCGCTGGTGGACTTAGTCATCGGTTCTCCATAATTCGAGCGGCCATTGTTGAGTCATGTTAGACCCTTGCTCCGCTGCCATTCAATGGCAAAAGTCTGATCGGAAGGGGTAATCCCCCTGAAATCCAGGACCTTTTGGACTAGTTCTTCCGAGAAATCGCCGGAAAAGTTCCATCAGGTCCCTTTTTCTTCCCGACCTCAGGCTTCGCTCTTGCTCTCGTCGGTCGGGGCGGGGCGGCTGGTCACCACCTCGTCGATCAGGCCAAAGGCCTTGGCGTCTTCGCCGGTCATGAAGTTGTCGCGCTCCATGGAGCGTTCGATCACATCCAAAGGCTGGCCGGTATGTTCAACATAGATGTTGTTCAGACGGGCGCGCATGGCCAGGATTTCACGGGCCTGGATCTCGATGTCGGTGGCTTGGCCCTGAGCGCCGCCGGAGGGCTGATGGATCATCACCCGGGCGTTGGGCAGAGCGAAGCGCTTGCCCTTGGCGCCGGCGGTCAGCAGCAGCGAGCCCATGGAGGCCGCCTGGCCGATGCAGAGCGTCGAGACGTCGGGGCGGATGTACTGCATGGTGTCATAGATGGCCATGCCCGCCGTCACCACGCCGCCCGGCGAATTGATGTAGAGCGAGATGTCCTTGGAAGGATTCTCCGACTCAAGGAACAGCAGCTGGGCGCAAATCAGACTGGCGCCGTAATCCTCGACCTGACCGGTCAGGAAAATGATGCGTTCTTTTAGAAGGCGGGAATAAATATCATAGGCACGCTCGCCACGGTTGGTCTGTTCGACCACCATTGGCACCAGGGTATTCATGTAGAGATCGATGGGATCGCGGTCTTTCATCTTTAATCCTAGTCCTTATCGTCCACAACATGCCCCCGGGGAGTTTCTCCACTCCCAAGCGGCGCCTGCCCCTCAGCCTTCCTATTTAAGGGAGACGAGCCGGCTTGGAAACCCGTCTTGACAAAAATCTGCCAAAAATAAGTCAGAAAACAAAGAACGGGCCCCTTCGGACCCGTTCTTGTCATTCATAACCCGCCGAAAAGTAGGGGCTTATTCCTCGGAAGCGGCCTTCTCGGCCTTCTTCTTCGGAGCAGCCTTCTTCTTCGGCTTGGCCTCGCCAGACGCAGAGGCGGCACCCTCGGGGGCGGCGTCGGGGTCCTGGCGCAGCTCTTCGGGGGTGACCTTCTTTTCCTCGACCTTAGCCAGCTCGAGGATGTAGTCGATCACCTTCTCTTCGAAGATCGGAGCGCGCAGGCTCTGCAGAGCCTCGGCGTTCTTCTGGTAGTACTGGAACACCAGATGTTCCTGACCGGGATAACGGCGGGCTTCGTTCAGCACGGCGCGGTTCAGGTCTTCCTGGGTGATCTGCACCTTGCTGGCCTGACCGATCTCGGACAGCAGCAGGCCCAAGCGCACGCGGCGCTCGGAGATGGCGCGATACTCGGCCTTCAGCTCATCGTCGGACTTGTCCTTGTCGGATTCGTCCAGACGACCGGCGGCCTTGTCGCTTTCCAGCTGCTTCCAGATGGCGTCGAATTCCACGTCGACCATGCCCTGAGGCACGGGGAAGGAGTGGTTGTCGGCCAGCAGGTCCAGCAAAGCCCGCTTCAGATGAGCGCGGGTCAGGGCGGTGTAATCACGGCCCAGCTCCTCGTTCAAAGCGGTCTTCAAGGCATCGAGGTTGTCGAGGCCGACGCTCTTGGCCAGCTCGTCATCGACGGAAGCCGGAACGGCCTTGCGGACCTCGTGGACCTTGATGTCGAACTCGACGGCCTTACCGGCCAGATTCTCGGCCTGATAGTCGGCGGGGAAGGTCACCTTGACGACGGTCTCGTCGCCGGCCTTGGCGCCGATCAGCTGTTCCTCGAAACCGGGGATGAAGCTGTTGGAGCCGAGCTTCAGGCTGTAGCCCTCGGCCTTGCCGCCATCGAACGGCACGCCGTCCAGCTTGCCCAGGAAGTCGATGACCACCACTTCGCCGGACGTGGCGGCATGCTTGGCCGGAGCGGCTTCGGTGGTCTCGCGGCGCGAGGCCAGATTGTTCAGAGCTTCGTCCAGCTCGGCCGGATCAACGTCGGCCACCAGCTTGGTCAGCTTCAGGCTGGACAGATCCATCACGGAAATCTCGGGCAGCACTTCGACGGCCACCGAGAATTCCAGGTCGCCGCCCTGCTCGAACTTGGTGATCTCGATCTTCGGCTGCATGGCGGGACGAAGCTTCTCGTCCTCGACAGCCTTGCCGGCGCCTTCGTTGACGGCGGCTTCGAGCACTTCGCCCATCACCGAATTGCCGTACTTCTGACGCAGAATCGCCAGCGGCACCTTGCCCGGACGGAAGCCGGGGACCTTGACGGTCTGGCTGACTTCTTTCAGACGGGCGACCACCTTCTCATCGAGCTGGCCGGCGGTAATGACGACCTTGAACTCGTGCTTGAGGCCGTCAGCATTGATCTTGGTTACCTGCATGGAATTCTCTGCCAATCGAAATCATCAAATTGCGGGCAGCGGGCGGCACAAAGAGCAAATCGGCTGTGGTGCGGGCGAAGGGATTTGAACCCCCAAGGCTTACGCCGCTGGTACCTAAAACCAGTGTGTCTACCAATTCCACCACGCCCGCAGGACGTGAAAATCCCAGGCCGACGCCCCGGCCACCCAGCCGGAGCCGAGTTCTATAGCACAGTCATTTGCAAGGAAACAGGACAAATCCGCGCCCCTGCCCGCGATCCCTACGGCCTAAGCCCAGATAAAGGGAAACCGCAAGCTATCTGAAGGTATCCATATTAATTTTGTGGGATGATCCCAGAGCAATATAAGTTATATATACTTTTATATAAGGCTCGCATCGAGCCAGGACTTCGAGGACGGGGGTATGTATGAGCACAGATCTTGATCGTAATGGCCGGATTTCCTTTCTGCTGATCGACGAGCGCGTTCGCGCCGATCTTCGTGAGTTCCGTCCTTTGCTGAGCCAGCATATCGACAAGATTCTCGATGCTTTTTACTCTCACGTCCAGTCCAACCCCACCGCCTCCAAACTGTTCGGCTCCAGCACCGGCAATTCCATCGACCGCGCCCGCAGCCTGCAGAAAAAGCATTGGCTGGACAACGTCTTCACCGGTGAATTCAACGAAGGCTACTTCGAGCAGATCGTCAAGATCGGCATGATCCACGAGCGCGTCGGCCTGGAGCCCCGCTGGTATATGGCCGCCTATGCCTTCACCCTGAACAAGCTGGTGGAGTTGAGCGTTACCGCCTATCGCAAAAAGCCCGAGCGCGCCGCTCAGATCATCGCCGCCATCAATAAGGCCGTGTTCCTCGACATGGATCTGGCCCTGTCGGTCTATGGAGAAGCCGTCAAGCGGTCCCAAACCTCGGCTCTGCTGAACGCCCATGCGGATTCCTTCGAGAAGGACGTCAACAGCGTGCTGGGCGTGGTCAGCGCCGCCGCCCGCGAGTTGCAGAACACCGCCAACAGCATGGCCGCCACCGCCGACGAGACCCTGCGTCAGTCCTCGGCCGTCGCTGGTGCAGCCGAGCAGGCCTCGCAGAACGTCCAGACCGTGGCCGCCGCCACCGAGGAGCTGACCGCCTCGATCCATGAAATCAGCCGTCAGGTCACCACCTCGACCCAGATCTGTACCGACGCTGTCGAGGAAGCCAACCGCACCAACGTCTTGGTCCAAGGTCTGGCCGAAGCCGCCGGCAAGATCGGCGAAGTGGTCAAGCTGATCAATAATATCGCCTCTCAGACCAACCTTTTGGCCCTGAACGCCACCATCGAAGCGGCTCGGGCCGGTGAAGCCGGCAAGGGCTTTGCGGTCGTGGCCGGCGAGGTCAAGAATCTGGCCAACCAGACGGCGCGGGCTACCGACGAAATCTCGGCCCAAATCAATGCGGTGCAGACCGCCACCCGTGACGCCGTCGGCGCCATCCAGGGCATCGGCCGCACCATCGGCAGCATCAGCGAGATCGCCGGAGCCATCGCCGTCGCCGTCGAGGAACAGGGTGCGGCCACCCAGGAAATCGCCCGCAACGTCCAGGAAGCCGCCCAGGGCACCGGA
>Ga0302156_10002225_pt1 | contig 16080 bp, 13 predicted proteins | sample I_Bog_N3_2_FD_193503 | JGI IMG/M metagenome (GOLD analysis project Ga0302156, IMG submission 193503) | Peat permafrost microbial communities from Stordalen Mire near Abisko, Sweden - I_Bog_N3_2 | ecosystem: Environmental > Terrestrial > Soil > Wetlands > Peat | place: Sweden: Abisko, Stordalen... | reverse complement strand
CGGAATCACGCTCCCGTTCACGCGCTGTTCGTCCAGCAGATCCAGATCCACGTCCGCCACAATCATCTGCTCCTGGTTAATTATCCCTTCGGCGGCAATCCCGTCGCGCGCAAAAGAGTAATCCGACGGCGTCATAATCGCAGCCTGCCCGTAATTCGAGTTCATGTAAGGAACCAAAGGCAAATTGCCTACCGTGCCCGTCATTGCCACATATACCTGGTTCTCGATTGCCCGCGCCTGCGCACAGTAACGCACCCGGCAAAAGCCCTCGCGGCCATCGGTGCAGGAGGGAACAAACAGAATCTCCGCCCCTGCCTCGGCCATTACGCGCGCCACCTCGGGAAACTCCACGTCGTAGCAGATCAGAATCGCGATGTTGCCGAAGTCCGTGTGGTAGAGATACAGTCCGTGCCCGCGGCTCAACTGATAGGGTCCGCTCTCCGTAGGCGTCAGATGAACCTTCTTCTGCCGGAAGACCTTGCCATTCGGCGTGAACAAATGTGCCGCGTTGAACACCTTGCCCCTCTGAAACACCGGGTGCGTTCCGCCAATGATGTAGATCCCGGTTTCCTTCGCCAGCCGCGTGAACAAAGCCTCGTACTCCGGTGCCATGCGCGCCAGCCTGCGCACGGCCATCGCCGGGGCCGGCTCTTTTATGTAGCTCAGTAGTTGCATGGTGAAGAACTCGGGGAACAGCAGGAAGTGCGCCTTGTAGTCCTTGGCGCTGCGCACAAAAAACTCCACCTGGTGAACAAAGTCTTCAAAGCCCGCAATCGGCCGCAGCAGGTATTGCACGGCGGCAATCCGCACGCGGCGCGGCCGCGGAGTTCCGCGCATCGCCTCGGCCGCGGCCTGCTCCAGAGCCGCATGTTGCAGACCCGCCTGCAAGCTCACCGACGAGGTGTATTCCGGATTCAGCCATTCCAGCACCGTCGCAAATCCGCGCGATTCCGTGTCGTTCATGTAGCCCGGCACAACGTCAAGAACCACCAGGTCGTTCTCAAGCTGGAAACTCAGCGCTGGGTCCTTTCGTTTGCCGTCCACAACTTCGGCCACGTACTCTTTCGGCGTCAGCCTATCGGCCACCGCGGCATAGCCCGCGATGCGCCCGCCTGTCAGCAGCCTCTTCAGCCCCCGCTCTTTGATCAGTTCCTTGCGCGCATCGTAGAAAAGCGTGCCGATTCCCATATGCCGCGCATCTGGATCAACGCCCATATCCGCGCCATACAGGGTCAGGCCAATAGGGTTGTGCGTATTGAATGACCCATCCCCGGTGATCAATTCCCAATTCGCCGACTCGGCATAGTCGTCCCAGTCGATCAGCAGCGAACTGGCCGAGCCCAGAACGCACCCCTTTGAGTCGGCAACCACAAGCTGCCCCTCCGGAAAGATGCGCAGATGGTTCGCCAACTGTTCCGGCATCCACGGCGGTTGTCCCGGAAACGCGCGCACCTGCAGCTCGATGACTGCGGGAATATCGTCGAGTGTCATCTGCCGGACGCAGAAAGGTTGAAATGGGTCGGCCGTCGTGTTCATCGGGTCGTCTCCTCGGCTTCAGTCAAGCCACAGACAGACAAGTCTACCCGCGGAATGTTACAGGGGATGTAACAAACCGCTCAATTCTTCCCGAGCCTGGCGGAGCTGATAGGTCATAACCTATTCAAATGAATGTATTTGATAGGTTATAGTCTATTGCACGTCTGATCGCCGATCATTTTCTGATGCAACTCGCGGAAGAGCCCCCTTTCGATCAGTCAACCCCGGCTTGGCAATCTTGACGCCTTTTCCTAATTTTCCTAAATCGCACAGCCCGCTTCGGGCCTAAACTTTCTACAGATATGGCCACCATTCCCGATCTCCGGCTCGATTCCGGGCTGCCCGCAAACGTAGACGCCGAAAAGACCATCCTCGGAGCCGTCCTGCTGGACAATGCGGCCCACGCCGAAGCCGCCGAAAAACTCGAATCCGATGACTTCTCTCTCGACTCGCATCGCCGTATCTTCCTGCGCATGAGCGAGTTAATGGACTCCCAGCGGGCCGTGGACATTGTCACCCTGGCCAACGAGCTGGCCCGCTACAAGGAGATTGAGTCGGTTGGCGGCGTCGCCTACCTGGCCTCGCTCACTGAGGGTTTGCCCCGCCGCCCGGTCATCGAGGAATACATCCGCATCGTCAAGGACAAGAGCCTGCTGCGCAAGCTCATGGGCATCTGCTCCATGGCCATTGCCCGCGCGGCCGATCAGGGTGAAACCGCCCTGGAAGTCCTGGGCGCGGCCGAATCGCAACTCATGGAAGTCACCGAGAAGGGCATCTCGCACGGCTTTCAATCGCTCGACCAGATTGTCCAGCACTCCTTTGGCACCATCGACAACCTGTACAAGCAGAGCCGCGAAGTCACCGGCCTGGCCACGGATTTCACCGAGCTCGACCGCATGACCAGCGGCCTGCAAAAGGGCGAGCTGATCATCATCGCCGCCCGACCCTCCATGGGAAAAACCGCACTGGCCATCAACATCGCCCAGAACGCCGCAGTCAACCACCAGGCAACTGTGGCCGTCTTCAGCCTGGAAATGAGCAAGGAGTCGCTGCTGCGCCGCATGTTAGCCTCGCAGGCCTGGGTGGACCAGCGCAAGCTCCAGACCGGCTTTCTGGGCCGGGAAGATCACGACAAGTTGCAGAGCGCATTGGGCCAACTGGTCGAGTCGCGCATGTTCATTGACGATACAGCCGGCATTTCCCTGGCCGAGATGCGCGCCAAGGCCCGCCGCCTCAAGCAAAACGCCGGCGGGCTCGACCTCATCGTGGTGGACTACCTGCAACTGATGTCTGCCACTCTGCCGTCGTCGGGACGCAAGAACTACGAAAACCGCACCCAGGAGGTATCGGCCATCTCCCGCGGGCTCAAGGCGCTGTCAAAGGAGCTGGACGTTCCGGTGGTCGCCCTGTCGCAGCTCTCCCGCGCAAGCGAGCGGCGCGGCGACGACAAACGCCCGCTGCTCAGCGATTTGCGCGAGTCCGGCTCCATTGAGCAGGACGCCGACGTGGTCGCCTTCATCCACCGCGAGTCCTACTACAACCGCGACGAAGAGCAGTCGGACGCCGACCGGGCCAAGTCGGAGATTATCCTGGCCAAACAGCGCAACGGTCCCACCGGCACCGTCCAGCTGAACTTCATCTCGCGATTCACGCGCTTCGACAACCCGGATTCGGGGCACGGGGTCTGATCCCAGAGCCGCTCGCTGTCAGGTGTAAGCATCAGCTGTCCACTGTTCACCGTCCACTGTTCACTGTGTTCCCTTCACGGCTCGTTCAGAATCAGGGCAATACGGCCCGCGAGCAAATCGCCGGGCGTCTCGTCCGGCCCCAGTTCGATCAGGCTCACCGGGAATGCTATGTTGTGCGGCCGCAATACCATTCGATTGGAGAGAAAATCCACATACCTCAGGGTCAGGTGGGCGCCGTGCCGGACCGCGTAGAGGTTGGGCCTGTCCGGGCGATAGGCCATCAGAGAACTGTAGTGGCGATCGATGAGCGCGATGGCGTCGGGAAGCAGCAGGGGTTCCATCGGCAAGGCGTCCGCAGATGGTATGCGCACCGCCACAAACCGCTGCCAGGCCCGGCGCGGACTTGAAACCCGTGCTCGAATGGAAGTGAGTGCGCCGGCGGGCAAATGGAGTACGGACTGCACCGCCGACGGGCGGATATATGGCTCAAAGAGCGCGGCATGATGAGACACCACGGGAACTATGCTGCTCGCCCCCTCGAATTGCATTCCCTCGCCTTTATAGGTTGCAGGCAGAAGATCGCCTGCCGCCATATGCTGAGCGGCGAGTATGCGATCCAGCGCATCCAGCGATAGCTGCCGCCGGCTGTGCAGAAAGTTGGAGAGATGCGACTGGCCAAAGCCGGTTTGCCGCGCAAGGAGAGAAACACTGGCCGTTCCCCGCTGTATCCTGCGCAGCAGTTCCAGCCGGAGGCGTTCATGCATCTGGGTGAAATTCATTCTGTGGAAAATCCGCCGCCAGCAATGGGGGAGAATAGACTCTGCTTTCTGCTGGAAAACCTATGAAGAGGAATCGACTACATTTTCTGCGCTTGTTCTCCTATTGGAAAGGGTTGAAGCGGAAAATGCAGTGACTGTGTTGACTGAAGAGAAACATATTTCTAGATTTGCCTTATTACTCATCTACTGATTTGTGGGAATCTTGTGGGAAAACTATGCATTACTTCAATGCCCGGCAAGGCTAAATGCTGCACTTCATGCCAGCCTGCGAGCATTGGCCGGATGCGTGCCTTCAATTCCGGCTTTCCATTTCCCGCTCCAGCGCGCTTCCAACACGCGCCGGGGACAATCCAGTCGAGAGAATTCCAGGATCTGCGCGCCATGAACAAGACAAAAAACGTGGGAACACAGGTGACGATCTTCCATTGGGGCATAAGAATCCCGAATTGCCTTGCCTGGTTCTCTTCACCCCGCGGAAAAAGAATGACAGAACATCGCCGTCGGGAGAGGACAGGATCACGGAGATTCAATCATGGAATTGCGCGTGCAATTGAAAATTTGCGAGGGGTGCGGCTGTCTTTGGTACCGCGCCCAGAACATTGGGAGTGTGTACTGCCTGAGATGTGAAGTAAAACTGAAAGACTTTCCAACTCCTGAAAGCCGCAAACGTCCGGGACGTCCAAGCCGGAAACCGCACACTCGTGTCTGGGCTTTTGCTGAATCGACTGGAGGCATGCGATGAGCGCAGCTCTCCAGTTACCCATGGGTTGGGGAACACGCAACTCACAAGAAACAATGCAGCCAATCCGCGCGACTCGCGGGCAACAATCGCAGTCACAGCATGCACCAAAACCGCCCATCGCCGAACCAGTGGTCAGCCTGGGCTTTTACCGGAAACACACTGAGAAGATGTTGCGGCGTTATCTTTACGCCTCGATGCAGGTGGGCAGGTCTCCGTCGATTCTCGGCGACCCAATTGCTCGCGGCTGGTGTTCCAGCCGGCCCATCCGCACCTTCGAGGATGCGGTCATCTTCGTTCTCGATGTGGAAAAGTGCCTGAACCAGCTTGGATCGCTGGACCGTCAGATGCTGAGCCGCATCGTTTTGCAGGAGTATACCCAGGCTGAAACCGCAATGCTGCTGGGAATGAGCATGCGTACCATCTCTTATAAATTTCCCCAGGCCCTTGACCGGCTGACAGAAAAATTGCTGGCGACAGGGCTGCTGGTACTACCGCAATGATACCAATCGGATAGCAAGCAGCCAGGCGAAGGGGAGCATGAACAAGCCGCTCCCCTTCGCGTACCGCGCCACCCTGAATTCTCTAAAATTTCCGCGACCACTCTCGTGGCCAGCGCTCCACAATCACCTTCTTGTCGGTGAAGAACTCGACGGCGTCGCGCCCTTGCGCGTGCATCACGCCGAAAAAGCTCCCCTTCCAGCCGGAAAACGGAAAGTAGGCCATCGGCGCGGGCACGCCGATGTTCACTCCCACGTTGCCCGTGGAAACAGAATTTCGGAACTTGCGGGCCGCCGCTCCCGAGGCCGTAAAGATGGAGCTTGCATTGCCGTATTCCGAGCGCTCAATAATCTGGATTGCTTCCTCCACCGAGCCGGCGTGGACCACCGAAAGCACCGGGCCAAAAATCTCGGTCTCCATCAGCGAACTCGCTGCTGGCACCCCGTCCAGCACCGTCGGCCCCACAAACGATCCTCCTTCCACGCCTGCCGTGCCGCGGCCATCCACAATCACCTGCGCCCCGTCGCCCGCTCCGGCGCCTATCAGAGATACCACGCGGTCGCGGCTGGCCTGGGTAATCACCGGGCCCATCTGCGTTGCCGGGTCCAGTCCGTTGCCCACCTTCAGCGAAGACGCGGCTGCGGAAATGGAATCGCGAAACCAACCCTGAGCCTCGCCGATGGTCACCGTTACGCTCACCGCCAGGCAGCGCTGCCCCGCGCACCCAAAGGCCGAGTCGGCAATGATCTTGGTCGTCGTTTCCGGGTCGGCGTCGGGCAGCACCACCACGTGGTTCTTGGCTCCGCCCTGGCACTGCACGCGCTTGCCGCTCGCCGAGCCGCGCGTGTAAACATGCTTTGCCACCGGCGTCGACCCCACAAAGCTGATCGCCCGCACCAGCGGATGGTCGAGCAGCGCGTCCACGGCCGGCTTGCCGCCCTGAACCAGGTTCACCACGCCCGCCGGCAGGCCGGTCTGCTGAATCAACTCCACCAACCGCGCCACCGCGAACGGCACACGATCGCTGGGCTTCAGCACAAAGGTGTTTCCGGTGGCAATGGCGTAGGGCAAAAACCACATGGGAACCATCACCGGAAAATTGAACGGTGTAATCGCAGCCACAACCCCCAGCGGCTGGCGCACCATAATCTCATCGATTCCCGGCGCAACGTCTTCCAGCGAGTAGCCCTGCATCAGCACCGGAATGCCGCACGCCACCTCGACATTCTCAATGGCGCGCCGCAGCTCTCCCTTCGACTCGCCGAAGGTCTTTCCGTTCTCAAGGGTAATCAGGCCGGCCAGTTCGTCCAAATTCTCTTCCAGCAGGTTCTTGAGCTTGAAAAGATACTGCACGCGGTCCGATGCCGGAGTCGCACGCCAGCCAGGAAACGCAACCTGGGCGGCTTCAACGGCGGCGTTCACCTCGGCCGCCGAGCCTGCCGGCGCCTGGCCCAGCGATTCGCCGGTTGCGGGGTTGGTCAGCTCAAGGCCGGGCTGGCTGGTGGGATAGAGCCAGTCGCGGCCAATCAGGTTGCGCACGTCGTGTGTCGTCAGCGTGGTCATGGGAATTTCAATGTATCGCAATGGACGCACGAAAGGCAGCAGAAATCTAAATCCAGTCAGCCCCAGGGCAAACTGCGAATTATTTTCTTGCGCCGGGCGCGCAACTGTGAGATAACTACGTCATGCGAAGTACGCAGCACGTAGTAGAGATCGAAAACAACCCGGGAAACGGACACTATTCCGACCCGCCGCTGCTGGTGCTTGCCAGCCTGGCCAGCGGGCCAAAGCATGGGCACGCCATGATTGAAGACATTGCCGGCATGTGCGGCACTCGTCTCGGCCCAGGGACGCTGTATGGCGCAATTGCCCGGCTCGAGCAGCAGGGTCTCATCGAGCCGCTCCCTCCGGAAGATCGCCGCCAGCCCTATCGCATCACCCAGGCTGGCCTGCGCACCCTGGGCGCGAAACTGACCACGCTGCACCAGTTTGCCAGCGCCGGCCTGAAAAGGATCGAGGCCCTATGAATCGCCTGGCTGCCCATCTGCTTACGTCCCTCTATCCGCGCCGGTGGAGAGATCGCTACGGCGCGGAGTTCGCGGCGCATCTCGAAGACGGCTGCGGCGGCATTCGCGCGGTCACAGACGTGGTCCGTTCGGCGATCCGTGAATGCATATCCCCAACTCAAGGAGGAAACATGGAGCAACCAGTCTATTCATTCGGCGGCGTGGTCAAGCGGCCCAGCGCCTTTATTCCAATTGCAATGTCGCTCACTGCCATGGCGGTGGTGCTGGCTCGCGTGGCTCTGGTCGGCACAGGACCGGAAGTCGTAATCAACGGCAGGCCGGACGAAGGAACAGTTGCCCACATCTGGCAACTGCTCATGGCGTGTCAGCTGCCGGTGCTGCTGTTCTTCGCAGTCACGTGGCTGCGCAGGGCGCCACGGCAGACGCTGGGAGTACTTGCGCTGCAAGCCGGCGCGGTGCTGGCGGCGATGGCGCCTGTGCTTTATTTCAATCTGTAGACTTACGAATGGAATCCCAGGTCTCGTAACCGAGACCTGGGGCACCCGGTTGCAAAATCAAAGACGTGCCGAAGGTGGTGCACCCCGGCTACTGTTTGGTGTCAAGGGGGTGCTGCGATTCCTCGAAGAACTGGTTTTGCAGCTTGAGGCTCACCTGGTCGGCTTTGATCGCCTTGATTGCTTCGGCGATTTGGCGGGACCATTCCTTCTGGTCGAATTCCCCCAGCGCGCGATTCGCCGCCGCGCCCTCGCCCGAGTAGTGATTCGGAAACCGCGCATACCACCAGATCCCGGTGTCGACGCTGTCAGGCAGTGACAGCCGCTTCTGATCTGCGCCGGATTCCTGGGTGGCGCGGTCCATGTGGACCAGGTCTGGCCGCGCGATGAGCATGTTCGAGGTCTCCGTTTCGCCCGCGTGCATATCTGGTTTGGTTTTCACCGCAGGTCGTCCAGGCGTGTTGATGTTGGGCAGACCGAAAACATAAACAACATAGTCGCGCGGGCTGGCGAGCTGTGCCTGCGCGAACAGCGGGAGCAGCGAGTTGTTTCCACCATGGCCATTCACGATAACTACCTTCTTGCAGCCGTTGCGCGCCATCTCCTTCACCGTTTCCTGCAGCAAAGTAAGCTGGGTCGACAGGCTGTAGGCCACAGTGCCGGGCTGCTGCTGAGCCTCAAAAATCTGACCAAAATAATACTGAGGAAAGACAACGGCATACTCCTGCTGCACCGCATTGAAGACGGCGAACCGAACATCGAGCAGGTCGGTACCAAGCGGCAGGTGCGCACCGTGCTTCTCGATAATGCCGAAGGGCAGCACGCAAACGCCCTGCGACTGATGGATGGCTTCGATAAAGTCGGGTCCGGTAAGCTCTTCCCACTTTGTTGAGAGGGGTGTCTGAGCGAAGCTAACCTGCGCGGCAAGCAGCAGAAGCGGCAGAGAAAGAACAAGGCGTAGCTTTGTTTGCATGGGTCAACCTCCCGTGGCTGTTGAACCCGCGATTCTACACGAAGAGGCGTGCTGCCGGCGGAGGCAGGAGGTTCTCATTCCGCTGCCTGGATATCGTTACTCCCCCGCCCCCGGTATGTACTTGTACTCAATCTTCACCGGCTCCTTGGGCTTGTCGCCGGTCAAATCGTGCGTGTGCCAAACCACGCTCTCGCTCGCCACTTCCGGATGGCTGCGCAAAAATTGCAGTGCGTACATGCCCGCTGTGGGGTCGTCTTTCTGGTCAGCGAATTTTGCCGACTCGATGGCCGCTCTTGCCTTGTCGCCAAGACGCCGGTAAAGAATGGCGAGCTGATAGTGCGCCGCCAGGTCGTCGGGATCGACGGCCTGCAGGCGCTCGTAGGCGCTTCGTGCAGCAGGATAATCGTGCTCCTGGTAGTAGCTGAATCCGAGTTCGCGCAGCCCGTCGCGCGAGCGTGGATACTTGGCAAGCATGGCTTCAAGATCGGCAATCGCCTCTTTGGTCTGCCCCGCATTGCGCTCCACCAGCGCGCGATAGTAGAGGGCCCTCGGGTCACCGGGCAGCAGCGTCAGCGCCTTTGCGATATTCCCCTTCGCGTCGTCGTACTTTTCCCATGAGATCTCAACAATCCCCATGTTGGTGAAGGCGTCTGCATAGTCGGGCCGCAGCGCCGCCACGCGCTCAAAGGCATGCACCGATGCCTGATACTGCTGCGCATCCAGCAGCGTAATGCCGTAGTTGTTCCAGCGCATCCACTCCTTGTTTTCCGTGGGATCGGGAGGAACGGGTGCATTTTCGCCTATCTTCAGGGTCTTGGTCTCAGACGCCATGTCGATAATGGGCATCGGGTACGGCTTCGGTTCCTTCTGGCCCGTTTGCGTAATCGCGTAGTCGATGAAGTGCTGGTTGAAGCGCCGATAGCGGACGGTGGCTGTCAGCGAGATTTGGCCGGTAATGTCTTTTGGCAGCCGGAAGCGATAGCGAACCAACTGTGAGCGGCCGGACTGAATAGTGTTGTTGTAGGCCAGCACGCGGTTGTGCCAGATTTCGTGAAGGCTGTTCAATTCGCCTTTGTTGTTGATAAGCCGGTTGGTAAACGAGTGAGCCGAGGGGTCAAGGTTGCCGTCGGGCCCAATGAATCCGCTCTCAGCTAGCGCCTTCCCGGATTCGTCCTTGACGGTGAAGTCTACCCAGGCCTCGTAGAAGTCGCGCTGCTCGGGGATGAACGAGTGGCCGATACCCTTGTTCTGGATAACCACGTCGGCTACCAGCGTTTCGCCAGGAACAAGCGAGAAGCTGGTCAGGCCAAGCGGGGCGACGAGTACCTGGTCTTTTGCCGTGGCCGCGGCGCTTTCCTTCTCCAGCGCGAAAATATCCACGTTGAAGACGCCCTTGCCGTCGTAGGAATTCTTCAGGAAGGCTTCGAGCTTCTGCGCCTGCTCGTCATATTTGTAGTACTGGGGGAGGAGAGTATTGCCTCCGAGCCAGCGATGCGAAACCAGCTTGCCATCCTTGGCGCCGGGTTCGATTGCGCCGGCGGGCAGCGGCTCGCGGAACATGTGGCAGGTCTGGCAGGTTGACACCGAGTCCTTGCGATAGAAGGGCAGCGGCGACTGCTTGGTAAAGCTGGCCGCCTGCCACTCGTCGTAAAGCGAGATGGCCCTGAGCCACTTGTAGTCGTCCAGCGTGCGCGGAATGGCCGCCTTGTGGCACGCGGCGCAGAACTCGCTGGTGTGGTAAACGTCGCGCATCACGGCCTTGGAATGGCGGTCGAGGTGCGCAAGAACCTCGGCGTCGGAGACAGGCCCGGTAATCGGGGCGCCGCTTTCATCCACCAGCACCGCCGGCACGCCCATAACGTAGCTGCCGGTTCCTGTGGCGTCGGTGGAGACGATGGAGTGGCAGGTAGAGCAGGTTACGCCCTCCTGCTCAAAGGGGCGCTTCTTCGGCATTCCCTGCGACAGGTCGCCGCTGAGCAGCGCCACCGGGTTGTGGCAGCCCTCGCAATGGCGAGAGTACTGAACACCCTTTTCATCGATCAGGGCGTTCACGTTCTTCAGATACCACGGCGCGCGGAAGCTGTTGGAATGGACCGATTGACGCCACTGGTGGTACGCCTCCTGGTGGCAGTGCCCGCAGTACTCGGCGCTGTAAAAACTCTTCGGGCTGACAAACTGGCCTGTCGAAGACACGGCGTTCGAGGGCAGAAACGGCGTGTCCTTTCCGAAGGCATAGTTGTAGTGCGAGGCTACCGAGTCGTGGAAGGGCGTGGTGGGGCCGGTAATCTTGATTGCGGCAGTATAGGCCGCGCCCGCGTTGGGAGAGCCGGGAGCATCGGGCGATTTCGAAGTGGCCGCGACGGCCGGTGTTGCCGCCGCGGTTGCCGGGTCGGTGGCCGCGCGGACAGCCCAGGTTGCCGTGAGAGACAACGTGACCAGGAAGGCGGTTAAAAGCCAGCGGCGCAACACAGTTTTGAACATTGTCCAGTGATCTCCCAGGGAAGAACTCGCACCCCCGCGGGCGGTACACCAAAATGGCCGCGGGAACACAAGAACGGTAACAGGGCATACCGATACGCTGTCCTCAATCGAAAGATGGAGTGGGCGTCAGCGCGTCATCACGCGAGGACTTACTTTGGCTTCCGTTGCTTGATTCGGGAAAAGCTCTGCGGATGGAACACCGAACATTCAACTCTCCATGTGCGGCCCTCTTTCCAAGTGGGGGCGGTTGCGGTCAATTTCGCAGCGGACGGTTCACAGCGTGGTATGAATGGCGAAAAAATGGGCCCGGACTGTGTGAGCAAGCGCACATCTCCTTAGCCAAACGAGGGCGCAAACTGGTACGGTTGTTCTGAAGGATTCATTTTCAAAGATGGCCTCAAGTCCTTATTTTTCTCTGGCTGTTCTCTTCTTTGCCGCGTTGGGCTTTGGTTTGACCCCGTTGGCTTTGGCGTGGGTCTGGGGAAAAGTGTTTTCCCCGGCCAAGCCGAACGCGATTAAGAACGCGATCTACGAGTGCGGCCTGGAATCGAAGGGCGACGCCTGGTTGCAGTTCCGCTCCGCCTACTACCTCTACGCCATCATCTTTCTCATCTTCGATGTGGAGGCGGTATTCCTGCTTCCCTTCGCGGTGGCGTTCAGCGGATTGGGCGTAGCAGCCTGCGTGGCCATGCTCGTGTTTGTACTGATGCTGATGGAAGGCCTGGCCTGGGCGTGGGCCAAGGGCGTACTTACGTGGGCGTGAAAAGCAGTGGACAGTGGCTAGTGAACAGTGAACAGTGGAAAGGTCGCTGGCAGTTGGCAGATGGGCGAGGAACGGAAAGACTGTTCACTGTCCACTGTTCACTGCTCACTGACCGGGAGCGACAATGGCTGTAGAAGCAGGACTGAAGATCGAACTCGGCAAGCAGGGCATCTTCGTCACCACCATCGAAGAGCTCTACAACTGGGGCCGGCGCAGTTCCATCTTTCCCATGCAGTTCGGGCTGGCCTGTTGCGCAATCGAGATGATTGCCACCACCATGGCGCGTTATGACCTGGCGCGGTTCGGGGCCGAAATCTTCAGGCCGTCGCCGCGCCAGGCCGACCTGATGATCATCTCCGGAACCGTAACCAAGAAAATGGCGCCGCAGGTGGTTCGGCTTTACAACCAGATGGCCGAGCCCAAGTATGTAATCGCGATGGGCGCCTGCGCCATCTCCGGAGGGCCGTTCAAGCAGGGCTACAACGTGCTCAAGGGCATTGATCGCTACATCCCGGTAGACGTGCATATTCCGGGCTGCCCGCCGCGTCCCGAGGCGCTGCTGCACGCCTTTATGACCCTGCAGAAGAAGATTGACGGACAGCATTTGACCGGGGAAGGCCGTCCGCGGCACCTGGATGCGGCGGCGCAGGGAGAGTTCCCGGTGCCGGTGCAGGGCGACCACGATCTTGAGCCCACAAAGAACCCCGGCGTATGGACCGTACCGGTGGTGATTCGGTGAAGCAGTGAATGAGTGAAGAAGTGAACAAGTGAAGAAGCGAAGGAAGGACTAGGAACTAACAGACTTTGTTGAAAGTCAGGTTTTGAAAGGGCGCGACTTTAGTCGTGCCGAAAAGGGCCGGAGACAAATGTGCTTCAGCCCCTGCGGTCTACGTTAAACAGGCAACTTGGAATTGGAAGCTGGAAGCTGCATTGAAAACGATAGAAGAAATCAAATCGGCAATCGAGGCGGCTGTTCCAGGCGCGGTGATGGAGATCGTCCCCAACCCCAGCGTCTCGGCCCAGCACTCGCTGCGGATTTCGCCGGTCCACGCCCTCGAAGTAGCGAAGTTCCTCCGCGACGACGCGGAATTGGCGCTGGACTTTCTGTCGAACGCGACCGGAGTGGATTGGCCGGATAAGGAAATTGCCGAAAAAGTAAAGGTTACTCGTACCGTGACAAAGACCGTGGACGGCGTGGAGCAAGCCGCCGAAGAGACTGTGGAGGAAACGCGCAAGCGCGTTGTGCCCGGTTGTCTGGAGGCTGTGTATCATCTGTTTTCGGTTGCCCAGAAGCATGGGCCGGTCATCCTCCGCATGCGCACGGCGAACCGGACCGATCAGGTGGATCTGCCTTCGCTGACCCCGATTTGGCGATCGGCCGAGTTTCAGGAGCGCGAGATTTTCGACCTCTTCGGAATCGTATTCACCGGCCATCCCGACCTGCGGCGCTTGCTCATGTGGGATGAGTTCAAAGACCACCCAATGCGGCGGGATTACGTGGAGCCGGACGACTTCGACTACGAACCAACGGCCCACGACGATGTGTTGGCGCGGGCGCTGGCGCACAAAGACAGCGAATAGGGAATGGAGAATAAGGTCTGGATGGCTGTTGCGGATAACAAGTCGGAGAAGCTTGAAGGCTGGAACCGCCCGCCGGTGATTGAGCCGGATGGCGAAGGGGAGCTGCTGGAAGTGGCCATGGGGCCGCATCATCCCTCCACGCACGGCGTCTTCCGCATGGATGTGGCGCTCGATGGCGAGCGCGTAATCCGCCTCAAGCCCGTCTTCGGCTACCTGCACCGCAACCACGAAAAGCTCGCCGAGGGAATGAGCTATCTGGGGTCCATGCCATTCACCGACCGGCTGGACTACATCTGTCCGCTGACCAACAACTGGGCCTATGCGCTGGCGGTGGAAAAACTTACAGGGCAGGCCGTTCCCGAGCGCGCCGAGTACCTGCGCGTGATTCTCGGCGAGCTCACCCGGGTGGTGAATCACGCCTCGGCCATCGGCTTTCTGATACAGGAGATGGGCGCCAGCGGAACCCCGCTGATGTATGCATTCCGCGAGCGCGAGAAGGTGCTGGATCTGTTCGAAGCGCTCACCGGCGCGCGCATGATGGTCAACTACATGCGCTTCGGCGGTTGCCGGGTAGACGCCACGCCGGCCTGGCTCCATGAGGCACGCAAAGTGGTGGCCGGCCTGCCGCAGTTTGTGGGTGAGTTCGAGCAGTTGCTCATGACCAATGAGATTCTGATGGCGCGCACGCAGGGTGTGGGAATTCTGCGTCCTGAGCTGGCGGTAAACGCCGGCGTAACGGGGCCCATGCTGCGGGCGTCCGGCGTGAACTACGACATTCGCAAGGTGGATGGATACGGAATCTACAATAGGTTCAAATTCCGTGTGCCGCTGGGCGAGCATTGGGATGTGTATGACCGGTTCATGATCCGGCTGCTCGAAATACGGGAGTCCATCGGGATTCTGGAACAGGCGCTGAAAGATATTCCAACAGGTCCTGTCATGGATCCGAAGGCGAAGATTCGCGGCTTCCGCCCCAAGCCGGGCGAGGCCTATGGACGCATCGAAGCGCCCAAGGGGGAGTTGGGTTTCTATCTCATCAGCGACGGGGGGCCGAATCCTTATCGCTACCGCATCAGGCCGCCAAGCCTGATCAACCTGACAATTCTCGAGGATATGTGCCTGGGCCAGAACGTGGCCGATGTAGTGCTGATTTTTGGTAGCGTGGATATTGTATTGGGAGAAGTGGATAGATAGTTGTAAGTGGTCTGTTGTAAGTTGTAAGTTAACTGCCGGCTTCTGTCGACAAGTAGCTGACAAATGAAAACTTACAACTAACAACTATTAGGAGGCTTTACTTGCTGGGCGAAGGCATACTAAAAGGACTGGCAGAGACTGCGAGAAACTTTGCTGGCAGCTTTGTGTCCGCCGACCGGCTCACCACGGTCCAGTATCCTGAGCAGCGGATCGCGCCAATTGAGGCGACGCGCGACTTCCCATTCCTGGTCTACGACGGTGCGGATTGGGAGGCGGGACTGCGCTGCGTGGCTTGCCAGATATGCGAGAAGGAGTGCCCGCCCCAGTGCATTTACATCGTCAAGAGCAAAGATAAAAAGCCGGACTATGTAGGCAAAATGCAGATTTATCCGGCGCGGTTCGATATTGATATCTCCGTGTGCATGAGCTGCCAGATTTGCGTCGAAGTTTGCCCGTTCGAAGCCATTAAAATGGATACGGAGTTTGAGCTGAGCACCACGGATCGCTTCGGTGGATTGCTGCATGACCGCAAGGCGCTGGCCAAGTCGAACGAGCACTATCACAAGATTCATCCCACTGAGGCCTCGGAAGTGGATGCGCGGCTTGCGGAAGAAAAGGCTAAGGCGGAAGCCAAGGCAAAGGCCGTCGCCGCCGCTGCCGCTGCCAAGGCTGCTGCGCCGGCAGGCACCCCTGCCGCTGCCCCCGCAAAGCCCGCGCCATCGGTGATCGATGCCGCCGTTAAGCCAGTCGCGGGGGAGACAAAAGCATGATCTCGAATGCGGATCAGATCTTCGTTCTCCTTCAGCACTGGCTGGTGAGTTTCCTGCCTGCCGCATTGCAGCCGGTAGCAGCCGTGCTGTTGAGTGTGGTTGGCATCGTCGCTGTATTCCCCACTCTGTTCGCGCTGGCGGTTTGGATGGAGCGCAAGGGACTTGGCCGAATACAGAATCGTCTCGGACCCAATCGCGTAGGCCCGTTTGGATTGTTGCAGCCCATTGCCGACGGAATTAAGTCGCTCACCAAGGAAGACATTGTTCCCCTCAGCGCCGATGCGGTGGTGCATTTCATGGCTCCGGTGGTGCTGGTTGTGGTGGTGTTCATGGGCATCGCGGTACTCCCCATCGGGCGCAACATGACGCTGGTCAGCATGGATTCCGGCCTGCTGTTCTTCTTCGCAATGGGTGCTTCCACTGAGCTATCGGTGTTCATGGCCGGGTGGTCGAGCCGCAACAAGTATTCGCTTCTGGGCGCAATGCGCGGCGTTGCACAAATGATCAGCTACGAGGTGCCGCTGCTCATGTCCAGCGTCGCCGTCGTCATGATT
>Ga0302156_10002221_pt1 | contig 16088 bp, 15 predicted proteins | sample I_Bog_N3_2_FD_193503 | JGI IMG/M metagenome (GOLD analysis project Ga0302156, IMG submission 193503) | Peat permafrost microbial communities from Stordalen Mire near Abisko, Sweden - I_Bog_N3_2 | ecosystem: Environmental > Terrestrial > Soil > Wetlands > Peat | place: Sweden: Abisko, Stordalen... | reverse complement strand
GGCGACCTTGCACGACGCCGCATAATGAGGATCGTCGGAGTACGAGAACGAGTAGACCGCAGCGGCACTTGCACAACCGCACAACACCACCCAAACAAGCGTCGAAGTTCGTTGTGTCATGTGGTGCAACGTCCTAATGATCCGCGGCGACGGATGGCGCGCCGCCTGCACCAGCAGGAGGCGTGACAGACGGAGACGTCGGATCCGGTAGTTGTTGGTTCGGCAAATCCCTCATAAATTCGGCTGAAGAGCCAACCTGATCATCGCGCTGACGCCGGTTGCCCGATCCGCCAATGTGTCAAATTATGGTCTAACATCTTGTAAGGATCGATTTCCAGATTGCGGGAACCGGATGGGTTGATCTCGCATTCGACTTCAAGGACTGTGGGCGGCGGTTGATAATCTGGCGTTAGATCAAGTGTGATGCGACCGTATCGCTGCCCGTCAAAAAGATAGTATGAATAATTGTAGGATGCCCACCGATACTTATCGGTCGGGTCGTAAGAAACGGTCACTGCCTGTCTGTAGCCTGTAGCGGGAGCTTGGTACGGGTAAACATCCTCGTTTTTGACGAACCCCCCATTTTCCATGTAAAGGGTCAATGTCCACGGAAACGGCTTCGCGCGGTCGATATTCACGGGGTCGCGTTTAAACGATACTTTAAGAGCCCCAAAGGCGTTGTGGCCCGTTAGGTCGAAGACAAGAGGCGTACCGTCGCATGGAATTAGCACCTGTATCTTCGTCTTATACATCGATTCCGCCCCATGGAGCTTCCAGATTGAGAAAAGAGCAGGTTTGTTCGGATCGGGAATGTAATCCTTCGGACGGCTCGCGAAGGCTTGTCGCTGGCTAAACTCATATCCGGGTTTCTCCAACAAGTAACCGCAGCCAGAGCCGCGAATCCCGGTGAAGCTGAATCGTCCTTCGACGTCGCTTGCGGTGGTGTACTTTGTCCCTCCGCTTTCGGTAAAGCTCACATACGTCCCTACTCCAGCAATTACCTTAACGCCTTCCACAGGGCGGCCGTCCTGGTCGATGATCCTTCCATAAAAATCCAACGATTTGTGATTCTCAGACCACATCCACATCTGCATCTTCCAAAACTTGGGATCACACCCAGCGCAGAGAAGGGCGACTGCGAGAATCAAAAAGCACCGCTTCATTGTTTGCCGAACGTCGATTATACCGCCATCAGCGGTTCAAGCAATCCAACTATTATCTGCAGCGAAATTGGTTGGATAACAGAATGCTTAGTAAAGACCTCGGCTGCGCCGTGTTCCCAAAATATATCGCTGACAGCGGTATATTCAATTCTCCGAGAGATTGATACAAGCTAGCTTGTATAATTCGAGCACAGATTGAGACGGACGATAGACATGTCTTGGCAAAAAATTTCGATTCGCTTCGGATCGATTGCTGATACCCGCGGACCATGGAGCGGCTTGCCGGTTAGGGATTTCGCCCTCCGTTGTTGGTGACTATTCCTGGGTCACTCCGGCAACCGCCGTTAAGAAGGCAACAACAGGGAGAGAAAGCTCTCCCTTTAGCGCAGCCCTCTCAGGCTGGAATAGCGTTCCCACGAAAAAAGGGTGCGATGGAAGTTCGGCCCCCCTGATGGCCCCAGCATCGTCCCAAGCTGTGAATTGCAGCCCGGCACATTCGAGCTGCCTGCGGTAGGCCGGATTAAACCCGTAATTGCAATGGTACCCCTCAAAGACGCTGTTGCGCCCGTAGGCTTCGTGTAGCCGGCTCCTCGCGGCGAGATGAACGAGACCGGACTGCCCGACCAAAGAGCAGCTCAGCGCCGTCAGCAGCATGGTCTTGGCAACGGGATTTGTCTCTTCATGGTCGGCATTCGGAAGACCTGCGACATTACGGGCGAATTCGAGGAGCGCATGCTGGAAACCCCCGCAGGTGCCGAGGAAGGGTCTCCTACCCTCGCGGGCCCAGCGCACGGCTGCCAGCGCACCCTCCGTGCTCTGGTAGGGGCTTGCAGGAACAAGCCACACGCCCGAATACCCGGAGAGTTCTTCACCCGCCGTTCCAATGGTGGGTGTTGGCACCCAATTCCAGGCGACCTCGACCCCTATGCGCTCGCGAGCCAACTCAAGCGCCCGAGGAATCGCCTGGTGGGCGACCACCCTCTCAGAATAGTCGCCGACGAGGGCTAACGTCCGGGTCTTCATCGGGCATCTCCTTAGGGGCGGCCTGGGACGGCAGCTCGAGGCCGAGCAGCATCGCTCCCATGACGGCAAGGCAGGCGGACATCGCTACGAACCAGTCCCCGTGCTCCACATAAAAGCTGTTGCGGCCGACCCAACGCTGGTCACGGGTCACATTCGCCATCGAAGCGCCGCGGAAATAGACGCTGCCGCTCGCGTCCTTTTGTACCCAACGGATGCTTCCGAATTCGTCAATCCAGCCGCTCCAGCCGGCGTTGCCGCACCGCAGGACGGGCCTGCGGGTCTCGATAGCACGCAGCACGGAATGGGCCGCGTGCTGGTATGCAGCGGCGCCCTCACCGTACCAGGCATCATTGGTGACCACCACGAGCGCGTCGGCACCCGAGAGCACCTCCTCGCGCGCGAGCCTGGGGAAAAGGTCTTCATAGCATATCAGGACTCCGAACGCCGCTGCGCCTCGGCTCATGGGCACGATCAGGGGCATCGAGTCGTCGCCCGGTGTGAAATCGTCGCCGAGAGGGACGAACTTCCCTATCCACCCAAAGATGGGACGAAGAGGAATGTACTCGCCAAACTGGACCAGCCGACGTTTCGCGTAGTAGGCCGTCTGGACGCCCAGCTGCGGGTCCACGACAAACGCGGCGTTGTAATAATTCTCATGACCGGAGTCCGGTCGCTCGATTGCATCGGCCCCGACGAGCATCGGCACCTTGGTTCGCGCCGAGAGCTGGCCCACGAAGCGTGCCATCGACGAGTCGCCCCCTCTCAGCGGATAGGGGGTCGTGGATTCAGGCCAGAGAATCAAGTCCGGGCCCAGCTTGCCGGCCTCAATCGTGGTCGAGGCCAGGGTCTGGATGATCGCGGGCTCCTTTGTGCGGTCCCATTTGACCATTGCCGGGACATCCGGCTGCACGAACGCCACGTTGGCGAACGGGACCGTATACCGGGAGCGGTGTGTGGTCTCCTGGATCATGACCGAGAGGCATACCAGGAGCAGGAACATCGCGAGGAGGAACTCCTGGCTCCGCCTGCCAAGCCCCACCCCGCCCTCGCGGAAGAGTCGGTGGGCGTAGGCGGCAAAGGCGACGTTCGTGGCCACGATGACAAACGACACCCCCGCTGCACCGGTGTACGCAGCCACCTGCAGGACGCTCAGTCGCTCCCACTGCGTGGCGGCCAGCGGCATCCAGGGGAATCCCCCGAAGAGCCACGAGCGGGTCCACTCAATCACAACCCAGGTGCCCGCAAGCCCCAGCATGGCTAGAAGCCGGACGGGGGTCCGCCTCCCCACCATCCTCGGCATGGTCCACCAGGCGGCCAGGTACCAGGTGCCGGTCCAGGCGCCCACGATGGGCCCCAATATAAAGAGCCCAACCCAGGTGACCGGATGAAGCCAGCTGAGGTTGATCGTCCAGGCGACGGCCTGCGCCGCAAATAGCGTCCACGCATAGACCCTGAACTTCGGCCTCAGGTACGCCCAGAAGATGCCAGGTACCATGCAGGCATAGGCGAACTCGGGCGTGTGGTAGGGCGGAAACGAGACGACCAGGAGGATAACCGTGAGCAGGCCGACCACGGCCGGCGCCACCCAGTCGGAATGCCGCTCCCAGAATGTGGGGACGGGCTCGTAAGGGTCGTGGCTCAAGACGGGCTCCTCAGGCGCCGTGGCAGTGCTTGTACTTCTTGCCGCTGCCGCAGGGGCAAGGGTCGTTGCGCCCCACCTTCGGGGTGTCGCGGCGCACAACCACCTTGGGAAGCTGGATCTCCGGCTCGGGCTCCTTTGGCGCCCCAGGGAGAGCCCCGGCCAGGGGGGCGGCCGGCACGGCCGTCTCGGGGCCCTGGGTCCTCGCGCTCCTGGCGAGGATGGAGAGCATGTTTTCGAACGAGGCGAGATTGGAGGCGCTCCTGAAGAGTCCGGTGCAGATCTGCAGGCGGACATTGCCCATGAGTTCCTCGAAGAAGTGGTACGCCTCGCCCTTGTACTCAACGAGCGGGTCCTTCTGACCGTAGCTGCGAAGTCCTATCGACCTGCGAAGCTCCTCCATCTCGGTCAGGTGCTCCTGCCAGTGATGGTCGATGGCGTTAATGACGACATACCGCTCCAGGGAACCGAGGGCCTCCGGGATCTCGGCGGACTCCTTCATGGCATACGCCTTCTTGATCCGCTCCATGACGAGGGCCTTGATGGGATCAAGGGCATTGCCGGTGAGCTCGTCTACCCTCAGCCCCACCGGAAAATGGGTGTTCACCCAGCCGACAAAGCTCTCGATCGCCGAGGGATTGGATCCGCCGGCCCCGCCGAATCCCGCAAGGGCGAGCCGGCTCTCCAGCTCCTCGTCGACCTGATCAAAGATGATGTCCTTAGAGCGCGGGGCGTGGATCGCCGCGTTGCGGATCCCGTAGACCACCTCGCGCTGCTGGTTGAGAACGTCGTCGTACTGCAGGAGCCGCTTGCGGATCGCGTAGTTCTGCTGCTCGACCTTCTTCTGGGCCGACTCGATCGAGCGGTTTAGGAGCGGATGCTCGAGCTCCTCGCCCTCCTGCATGGATCCCTCCATCAGGCGCGACGCCAGGTTGCCCTGCAGGAACAGGCGCATCAAGTCATCCTCTAGCGACAGGAAGAACTTGGTGAGGCCAGGGTCGCCCTGGCGCGAGCAGCGGCCGCGCAGCTGACGGTCGATGCGCCGGGACTCGTGGCGCTCGGTGCCTATGACGTAAAGGCCGCCGGCCTCGCGCACGCGCTCACCCAGTTTGATGTCGGTGCCGCGGCCGGCCATGTTGGTGGCGATCGTGACCGCACCGCGCAGACCCGCACGGCTCACGATCTCGGCCTCCTGCTGGTGGAACTTGGCGTTAAGCACCGTGTGGATGACGCCTGCCCGCTTGAGCATCCTTGAGAGCACTTCGGAGGCCTCGACGCTTGTGGTGCCCACCAGCACGGGCTGGCCACGCTTGTTGGCCTCCTCGATCTCGCGTACGACCGCATTGTACTTGTCGCGGCGCGTCTTGAAGATGACGTCGTTCTTGTCGACCCGGATGCAGGGCTTGTTGGTCGGGATGACCTGCACCGACAACCTGTAGATGTCGCTGAACTCAGTCGCTTCCGTCTCTGCGGTTCCCGTCATGCCCGCAAGCTTCTCGTACATCCTGAAGTAGTTCTGGATCGTGATCGTGGCGTACGTGCGCGTCTCGCGCTCGATCATCACGCCCTCCTTGGCCTCGACCGCCTGGTGAAGGCCGTCCGACCACCGCCGTCCCGTCATCACGCGCCCGGTGTTCTCGTCGACGATCATGACCTTCCCGTCCTGCACCACGTACTCGATATCGCGCTCGTAGAGCGAATAGGCCCTTAGGAGCTGCGAGATCGCGTGGATCTCCTCGGAGATGACCGCGTAGTGCTGGTGCGAGGCGAGCTTGAGCTCCTCGCGCCTCTCCGGGGAGATCGAGGAATCCCGTTCCAGGTCGGAGAACTCAGTCGCCAGGTCCGGCATCATGAACGCGTCGGGGTTGTCCGGCCTCAGGTGCTTCCTGCCGATCTCGGTCAAATCCGCCTGGTGCTGGCGCTCGTCGATCACATAGAGGAGGTTCTCCTTCAGGTGGTAGAGCTCATCCTTGTTCAGGTCGGAATTGAGCTCGGTCTCGACCCGATCCAGGAGCTTGCGCCACTCCGGGTTCTCCATGAGGCGCAGCAGGAGCTTATTCTTCGGGTTGCCCATCTTGACCTGCACAAGCTTGCGGATCGCAAGGTCGCGCTGCTCGAGCGTGCGGCTCGCGTTGTCCAGGATCTCCTTGGCCTCGCCGACCAGCCGGTTGCAGAGGCGCGTCTGGTCCCCGACAAGCTGGTCGACCCCGGGCCTGAGGCGCGTGAAGGGCTGCTCGCGCTCGATTGGGGCAGGGCCCGAGATGATGAGCGGGGTGCGGGCCTCATCGACCAGGATCGAGTCGATCTCGTCCACGATGCAGTACCAGTGGTCGCGCTGGACCTGGTCCTCCTTGCGCGTAGCCATGCCGTTGTCGCGGAGGTAGTCGAAACCGAACTCGCTGGCGGTTCCATAGGTGATATTGCGTCCGTACATTTCGCGGCGGAGGTCCGGCGACATCTGCTGTTGAATGCAGCCCACGCTGACACCGAGGAATGAATAGAGCTGCCCCATCCACTCCGAGTCGCGCCGTGCCAGGTAGTCGTTCACCGTGACAAGCTGCGCGTTCCGTCCGTTCAGGGAATTGAGGTAGAGGGGAAGCGTCGCGACCAGGGTCTTGCCCTCGCCCGTCGCCATCTCAGAAATCCTGCCCTCGTGGAGCGCGATTCCGCCGATCAACTGGACGTCAAAATGGACCATGTCCCAGGCAAGCTCGTGCTCGCACACGAGCGCCTTGGTTCCGACCAGCCTGCGGGCTGCGTTCTTAACCGTGGCAAAGGCCTCGGGCAGGATCTGATCCAGAGTCTCGCCCTTGGCCACGCGCTCGCGGAATTCGTCCGTCTTGGCGCGAAGCTGCTGATCCGATAGGTTCGCGTAGGAACGGTCCAACTCATTGATCCGCGCAATGATGGGACGGGCCTTTTCGAGGAACTTCTTGTAGTGCCTCCCTACGAAGGGTTTGAGCAGAAACGACAGCATTAAGGGTTAAACAATAGACCGCCGGCCCAGGTTGGCAAATGACAAAATGACGCGGCCAAAGGGGGCCGGTCAGAGGCGCTTCCTAAAGTAGGCAATCGTGCGCTTAAGTCCTTCCTCGAGGGGAACCTTGGGCTCCCACTTGTTGAGGACCTTCTGCGCCAGCGAGATGTCGGGCCGGCGCTGCTTGGGGTCGTCGGCAGGCAGGCGCTTGTGGACGATTTTTGACTTTCCCCCGACCAGCTTGAGCGTGAGTTCCGCGAGTTCGACCATCGTGAACTCCCCGGGGTTGCCCAAGTTCACGGGCCCAGGGGTCTCGGTCTGGTGCATCATACGCACAAAGCCCTCGATCAAGTCGTCGACGTAGCAGAACGAGCGGGTCTGGGACCCGTCGCCGTAGACCGTAATGTCCTCGCCCTTGAGCGCCTGCACGATGAAGTTGGAAACGACGCGGCCATCGGCCTCGTGCATCCTGGGACCGTAGGTGTTGAAGATGCGTACCACGCGGATATCGACCTTGTTCTCGCGGTGGTAGTCGAAGAAGAGCGTCTCGGCGCAGCGCTTGCCCTCGTCATAGCACGAGCGTCTGCCGATCGGGTTCACGTTGCCCCAGTAGCTTTCGGGCTGGGGATGCACCTGCGGGTCGCCGTAGACTTCCGAGGTGGACGCCTGGAAGACCCGGGCCTTCAGGCGCTTCGCCAGCCCAAGGCAGTTGATCGAGCCCATCACCGAGGTCTTTATGGTCTTGATCGGATTGTACTGGTAGTGCGGGGGCGAGGCCGGGCAAGCCAGATTGTAGATCTGCTCCACCTCGAACTTGAAAGGGTCGATCACGTCGTGGCGGACCATCTCGAAATTCGGATTATTGGCGAAGGAGGCTATGTTGAGCTTCCTGCCCGTGAAAAAATTATCCACGCAGATGACCTCGTTGCCATCCGCAAGGAGCCGTTCGCAAAGATGGGAGCCGAGGAAGCCCGCACCCCCCGTGACAAGAATGCGCATACGTGGGGAACGCTGCCCTAAATCGCCCGGGTTGGCGAGCGCTTTAGGACCTGGGGATTGGGTCAGTTTGAAATCATTTCGATTGTCCTCAGCCACGTCTCCACCAGCTGAGGCCATGCGGTCACTGGAAGCTTCGTGCGCCGCAGCCCGAACCCATGCCCGCCCTTCGCATATAGGTGCAGCTCGACCGGGACCCCTGCCTTCTTCAGCGCGGCATAGTAATCCAGTGAATTCTCCACGTCGTCCACCGGGTCATCCTCATTCTGCAGCAAGAACGTGGGCGGCGCATGATCGGTAACACGTATGTCCGGATTCAACTCGGAAGGATTCCCGTATTTCGCCAGATGTCCCGGATAAAGGGCCACGGCAAAGTCCGGCCGGCAACTCTCCTTATCGGCCGCGTCGATAGCCGGGTACACGCGCTGCTCGAAATGGATGCTCATTGCTGCCGCCAGATGACCTCCTGCCGAAAACCCAAGGACTCCAATCCTGTGCGGATTGATGTGCCACTCCGCGGCATGTAAGCGCACCAGCCCCAGCGTTCTCTGCGCATCTTCTAGTGCCTGCGGATATTTCGGATACGGCCCTGATTTTGGCGCCGAAAATGAGTACTTACCAGATCCGCCTGGAACACGGTATTTCAACAGCACACAAGTGACCCCCTTGGACGTCAGCCAGTCACAGACCTCCGTGCCTTCAAGATCCATGGCCAGTTCCCAGTAGCCGCCGCCAGGGAAAACGACAACAGCTACACCCGTATTCCTTCCGCTGGGCGGATAGACCGTCATGGTCGGCCGCGAGACGTTTCCTACAACAACGACGGGGCTGCCAGCAACCAGCGAATCCTTCCCCGTGGTCATTGTGAACTCCGGTTCCGTAACCGGCATCGCATCAGGTACTGCCCCCGGCCATATCGGCACTTGCGTATGTCCCGGCGACGGCTGCCAGACGGGCGGTTCGCCGTTCAGGTAAACTAGAGGAAACACAACGCAGAGGGCAAAGCGCCAAAGCTTCATCACCGTCCAATAACGTCCCCCCGAATATTCTCCAAGCCCGCAGGTGGCCTTCAGTACGGCCCCACAAACTGACCCACTACCAGGAACTGCGCTCGACGCGGCAAAAGTCCAACCCGGGTGTCACGAGCCCTCGTAGCGCTTGATCCAGGCCAAGTGCCAGGGGCCGTAGTCGCCGGCCTCGATGTGGGCCCTCGCCTGCCCCATCAGGTCGAGGAAGAAGTGGAGATTGTGGATCGTGACCAGCGTGCCGCCGAGCATTTCACCTGCCGTGATCAGGTGCCTCAGGTAGGCTCTCGAGAACGTGCGGCACGTGTAGTTGTTCAGACCCTCCACGATCGGGCGCGGGTCGGCGCGGAACTTCTCATTCCTCAGATTGATTGGGCCGTCGGGCGTGAAGGCCAAGCCGTTGCGGGCGACCCGGGTGGGAAGCACGCAGTCGAACATGTCCACGCCGAGCGCCACCATCTTCAGGATCTGGGGAGGCGTGCCGAGGCCCATGGTATAGCGGGGCTTGTCCGCCGGGAGGAAGGGCGTCGTGGCGGCAACCTGCTTGAGCATCTCGGGCTCGGGTTCGCCGACGCTCACTCCCCCGACCGCGTAGCCGGAAAAGTCGAGCGAGGTGAGCTCCTCGGCGGCCTCCCTCCTCAGGTCGTCGTAGGTCGAGCCCTGCGCGATTGCAAAAACATGGTGTCCGGAGCCCAGGAACCCGCTCTCCTCGGCGATCGCCTTGCAGCGGCGGGCCCACTCCAGGCTCCGCTGGCAAGCACGGGCGCAAAGATCCCTATCGACCGGCCACGGCGGACACTCATCAAGCACCATTGCAATGTCCGACCCCAGGTTCGCCTGGATACCCATGACCTCCTTGGGACCCAGGAAGAGCTTCGAACCGTCCAGATGGGACTGGAACGCGACGCCCTCGTCCGTGATTTCCCGCAGCTTCGAAAGGCTGAAGACCTGGAATCCACCGCTGTCGGTCAGGATGGGCCCGTCCCACCCCATGAACTTGTGCAGTCCGCCAAGGTCCCGGATCAGCTCGCTGCCGGGCCGCAGGTTCAGGTGGTAGGTATTCCCAAGGATGATCTGCGCCCCGATCTCCCTCAGGTGCACAGGAGTGACGGCCTTCACGGTCCCCTGGGTCCCCACGGGCATGAAGATCGGGGTCTCGATGGTGGAGTGAAGGGTCGAAAGGCGCCCGCGCCTGGCCTGCGTTGTGGAATCCTTACCCAATAATTGAAAGTGACTTGCCATTTGCGATTACAACACCCTACCCGCACCCTTGACCCCCTTGTCAATCACGGGTCCATTGTAAGACGGTGCTCCTCGTCATAGATAATTTCGACTCCTTCACCTACAACCTGGTCCAATACTATGGCCAGCTTGGCGTGGAACAGCGCATCTTCAGGAACAACGAGATCACCCCCAAGGAGGCCGTGGCGCTAAACCCGGACCGGGTGCTCCTTTCCCCGGGCCCGTGCTCGCCGCGCGAGGCGGGAGTCACACTGGCCATCATTGAGGCCTTCCAGGGCCGCAAGCCGATCTTCGGCGTGTGTCTCGGGCACCAGGCCGTGGGTCACTTCTTCGGAGGCCACGTGGTGCGCGCGGCGAGGCTCATGCACGGGAAGACCTCGCCCATCAACCACCGGGGCACGGACCTCTTCAAGGGAATGCCTCAGGGCTTTGAGGCGACGCGCTACCACTCGCTCCTGGTCGAGCGCTCCACTTTCCCGAAGGACCTGGAGATCACGGCCGAGACAGCCGAGGGCGAGGTCATGGGGCTTCGGCACCGTACGCTCCCCATATGGGGCGTCCAGTTCCACCCGGAATCTATCGCCACGGCGGGAGGGATGAGGATACTCCAGAACTTCCTAGAGCTCAACTGACCCCACCCAACCGCCATGCGCTGCCCCAAGTGCACATCCATAGAGGACAAGGTGATCGATTCCCGCATCAGCAAGGAGGGAAACACGATCCGACGCAGGCGTGAATGCCTGGAGTGCGGCCACCGGTTCACGACGACCGAGACCTTTGTCCTGGACGGGATGGTCGTCATCAAGCGCGACGGGCGCCGTGAGGAATTCGATCGCGAGAAGCTGGTTCACGCGGTGAGGGCGGCCTGCCACAAGCGGCCGGTCGATATCGAGCAGATCACGATGCTGGTGGAGGATGTGATCGACGCGATCGAGGCAAGGTTCGAGAACGAGATTCCCTCGCAGGCCATCGGCGAGGGCGTCATGCAGCGGCTCCGGAGCGTGGACCAGGTTGCCTATGTGCGCTATGCAAGCGTGTACAAGGAGTTCCGCGACGTCTCCGAGTTCATGCACGAGATCAGCTCGCTGAGTAAGAGCAAAAAATGACGATCGATCGCGACGAACTTCGTCGCCTGCACTACATCAACGCCCTCTTCGCGCACGTTACAGGCCAGGACCTGTTCCTTGCCAAACAGATCAAGGCGGCCATCGCCTTCACGCTATCGGACCTGGAGGCGCAGACGGCGGCCGACCCGAGCCTCGCCACAACCTATTCCGAGGCGTTTAACGCCGCGGCGGCGGCGCTTCTGACAAAGCTCCACTCCCAGCTTCCCCGGCACGGTTTCTTCCATTGGGACGCCTCGCGGACGCTCCAGTCCGGCACGCCCCTCTTCGCGAGGGCCGAGGTGATGACAGGCCTGAAGCAACTGGCCCCCTTCAGGACCTCCACCCTCCTCATCACGAACCTCCGGCCAGCGGTGCTTCCGCCCGAGCGCAGGGAGACGCCGAAGCGGCTGCGCGAGTACGACGACCTGCTCGCGTTCCTGCGGGAGCTCACCGCAGCGCGCTCCACCAGCGGCTCCGAACTCACGCTCTTGTTCTTGTGAGACCGGCCGAAACGGGCAACCTATCGGGCAGTCCCACCCCCGACATGACCAAGACCCTTTTTGAGCGCATCATAGCACGGGAGATCCCCGCCCGGATCGAGCACGAGGACGACCGGTGCATCGTGATCCACGACATTGAGCCCCAGGCGCCCGTGCATCTGCTGATCATCCCGAAGAAGCCGATCCCCCGGCTGGCGTCCGCGGAAAAGATCGACGAGCCGCTCCTCGGCCACCTCCTGCTGGTTGCCGGCCAGCTTGCGGCCAAGCTGAACCTTGAGAAGGGATTCCGGATCGTGATCAACAACGGGCCGGATGCCTGCGAGAGCGTGCCCCACGTCCATGTTCACCTGCTTGCAAAGCGGCAGATGGGCTGGCCGCCGGGCTAGGAACTCCGGGGGCCCTCCTCGCCTGGGCCTGGCGAAGCCCGAAGGGGCGCGGGCCGCAGCCCGCCCAGGTACTGGATCTCGTCGAGAACGTCCTCGACCCTTGTCAGGAGGGTCGCCCCGTCGCGGATCAGCTGGTTGCATCCCCCGCTCGTCGATTGGTCGATCCGGCCGGGCACGGCAAAGAGCAGCCGGCCGTGTTCGCCCGCGAAGCGGGCTGTGGCCATGGCGCCTCCGCGCAGGTCGCTCTCCACCACGATGACCGCCTCGCAGATGCCCGAGATCACGCGGCTGCGCATCGCGAAGGAATCGCCATCGGCCGTGCGCCCGAATGGAAATTCGGAGAGGACGGCACCGGTCTCGGCTATCCTGCGGTACAAGGCGAGGTTCTCGGGAGGGATCACGATGTCTATCCCGGTGCCGAGGATGGCTGCGGTCCTGCCGCCCACGGAGAGGGCGCCCTCATGGGCGGAGGTATCGACGCCCCTGGCGAGCCCGCTTACGACACAGAAGCCGCGCGCGGCCAGTTCCGCGCCCAGCCTCTTTGCGATGCTCTGCCCGTACACGGTCGCCCTCCTGCTTCCCACGACCGCGACGCAGGGGTTGTCGAAAACGTAGCTGCCCTTGCGGTAAAGCCCAATGGGGGGGTCTCCGATCTCCCGCAAAAGCACGGGGTAGCCGGGCTCTGTTGCCGTCAGGAAGGCGACGCCGCTGCGGTTCATGCGGTCCTCCTCCTTCGACGGGTCAAAATGGGAAAGCCAGTCCCGGATCTCAGCGATGACCGCGGGCCGGCCGCCCAGAACGGCGTCGAGGCGACGCCGATCCGCCGAAAATACCGCGCGCGGATCCCGGTCAAACCCGTCGAGGAGTCGGTTTAGGCCGATCGACCCGATACCCGGCAGGGCGTTCAGAGCCAGGAACGCCTGCTTCTCGGTCAGCTCGACGGGCATGCAGCCGACTCTCGCAGGGCGGGCGCCAGGAAGTCGAGCACCTGCGTGGTGTGGACTGCGGCCTGGCCGTGGGCCCGGGCCAAGTGGTCCGCGGCCATTCCATGCCACAGGGCGGCCCTGCAGGCGGCCAGGAGGGGCTCGGAGGGCGTCTGGGCTAGGAGGCCGCCCGCTAGGCCAGCCAGCAGGTCGCCACTCCCCCCCCTGGACAGCACGGGCCCGCCGTGGAGACAGAGGTAAGCGGCGCCGCCCGAGCTGACGCGCGTGAGCGGTCCCTTGGCTATGATCACGGCGGGAATGGCCAGGGCCAGGGCTCCTAGATCCAGCCCCCCTGCGATGCGCTCAAGCTCGCCGGCGTGCGGCGTCAGGATCCGGGGCGCCGTCCCCGAGCGCACGATGTCGGGCTGCAGCCCGTCCGCATCGATCACCAGCGGAACCGCCGATGCCGTAACCAGATCCATGACCAGGGAATGAGTTTCGGCCTCCTTGCCAAGCCCGGGTCCAATCGCGATCGCAGAGGCCCGTTCCACGCCCTTCAGAACCCGCTCGAGGCCGCTCATTGCAAGCCCTCCTTCCTCAGTTACGGGCATGCCCACCCACATGGCCTCGGGGGCCTGCGCGGCAAAGGCCGCGACAAGGCTCTGGGGAACGTAGGAGGTGACGAGACCCACCCCGCTCCTGAGCGCGGCCAAGGTGGCCATCAACACGGACCCGGGGTATCGCAGGGAGCCCCCAATGATTGCAAGGTGGCCCTGGCTCCGCTTGTCGGACGCCGCGGGCCTAAGGCCGGCAAGGGGGGCGAGCAGGGAGGTGAGCATCACCCGGTCTCCGCCACCCGTGTCGAACGCCGTTGCGCCACCGCCCGAAAAGAACCCCAGGTCCAGGTAGCGGAGCCTGCCAGAGTTCGCGCACGTTACGCTCGGGGCCTTCACCGAGCCGGTAGCATAGGTGAAATCCGCGCGATAGGCGCCGGGTTCCCCCAAGCCGCTCGGCAGGTCGACGGCCGCGCGGAACCGGATCCTAGAGCGGTCGGTTGCCGCAATGGCGTCCCGGGCCTCCCCGGTCAGGGGCGGTGTGAACTGATAGCCAAAGATCCCCCCGATGCACAGGTCGTACGCGGGCAGGAGGTCGGCATTCCCGACCGTGCGCACGCGCCCCTGGCACGCCGTGGAAAGCTCACGCCAAGCCCGTGCCGCCAGCGGCCGAAGTTTTCGCGGGCCAAACACCAGCAGAAAATCGCCCGAAGCCTCCGGGAGGCGCTCCAGGATGGCGCGCGCCGCGATCAGCGCGTCGCCGGCATTATTGCCCTTTCCCAAGACCACAAGGAGCCGGGGGCGCGCTCCGAGGCCGCCAACTTCCGCGCAATCCCGGAGGATGGCCCCGGCAACCGACCGCCCGGCGAGGTTCATCGCAGGCCACTCCTTTTCCTCGTCGCCGCCAAAAAGCGATGCTTCGAAAGCCCTTGCGAGCTCAAGGGAAAGGACCGGATGGCTGTCGATCTGGGATAGGGGCATGGCTCGCTTTACTTGCCCTCTTCGGGCGTTGGGGTCACCGGGGGCGTTTGGAAGGATTCCCGGGCCGCGGCCGAGACCGCCTTGAAGTTCTCCTTGTCGACCTCCCGGAGCCATTCGCTGCGTTGGCGTTCGGTCTCCGTGAACTGAAGGGGGCTGTCGACCACGACTCCATGGGTGAGGATCGGCCGCGAAAGGCTCGTGATGGAACGGAAGTACGTGTTGTCACCGACCCTAATCACCTCGTAGCAGTCCGAAAACTTCTTCGTATCCGGGCTCCAGAGGGCGACCTCGGTGGTCCCGTTGCTCCAGACCGCGTACCGCTCCCAGGCCGCGAACACGGCCTCGATGGTCGTGATCCGCGGGGCCTCGGGCGGCCCCAAGGGCCTTGCCGCGGGTTCGGGTTGAACCGACCGCGGAGCCGTGTCGGGCGCGGAGTGCCGGGGAAGAGCCATGACAAAGAGGGCTCCCAGGACAAAGCCGAGCGTGATCCACGAAGGGACCTGCGATGGCTTCTCCTTGGCCGGCTCGGGCGTGTCGTCGTCCATGGGGAACCCTTTGGATACTAGGAGCGGATGAGCGCTGCAACTGCCATCGCCACCGAGTCGGTGTGGGAAAGGGTGAGGATCACATCGGTGGCCCCGGCCTCCCTGAGGAGGGCCTGGCCCTTCTCGTCGAGCCGCACCAAGGGCTGATTCCTGGGGCCGTGGTACACGGAGACTGACTTCCATCCAAGCTCCGCCCCGATCCCGGTGGTGAAGCACTTGGAAACGGCCTCCTTGGCGGCGAAGCGCGCGGCGAGGTGCTTGTGGGGCTGGGCCATCCTGAAGCAGTACTCCCGTTCCTCGTCGGTGAAGACCCGGGAAAGGAACCGCTCTCCCTGGCGGTCCATGACGCCGCGGATACGCTCGACCTCGATCACGTCCGCACCGAGGCCGATAAGGACTCCGCCCTTGGGAAGGCCCAGGTTCACGGGTTCATCCGCGCCTTCATTTCGCGGACCGCCTCCTCGATTCCCGTGAAGAGCGCTCGGCTGAGGATGCTGTGGCCGATGTTGAGCTCATTAAGATGGGGGAGCGTCCTCACCTCGGCGATGTTGACGTAGTTGATCCCGTGGCCGGCGTTCACCTTGAGCCCCAGGTCATGGGCCATGACGGCCCCGAGCCTGAGGCGCTGGAACTCCGACTGCCGGGCCGGCGTCGCATAGGCGTTCGCATAGGCCCCGGTGTGGAGTTCGACCACGGGCGCGCCCAGCTTTGCCGAGAGCTCGATCTGCGCCTCGTCAGGACCGATGAAAAGGCTGGTCTCGATGCCCGCGGAATTCATGGCGTCGATGCAGGCCTTCACCTTCTCCCGGCCGGCCACCACGTCGAGGCCGCCTTCTGTCGTGACCTCGGACCGGTTCTCCGGCACGACGCAGACCGAGTGGGGCCTGAGCTTCAGGGCCACCTCGATCATCGCGCGCGTGCAGGCCATCTCGAGATTGATCCGGGTGGTGCAGGATTCCTTCAGGCGCCAGACATCCCTGTCCTGGATGTGCCGGCGGTCCTCTCTGAGGTGCACGGTGATCCCATCG
>Ga0302156_10002217_pt1 | contig 16120 bp, 16 predicted proteins | sample I_Bog_N3_2_FD_193503 | JGI IMG/M metagenome (GOLD analysis project Ga0302156, IMG submission 193503) | Peat permafrost microbial communities from Stordalen Mire near Abisko, Sweden - I_Bog_N3_2 | ecosystem: Environmental > Terrestrial > Soil > Wetlands > Peat | place: Sweden: Abisko, Stordalen... | reverse complement strand
ATGAGGCCGATGCGCTCTCCATCGAACCGTCTCTATACCCTTTCGGCCCCGCCAACGGCTTCCGGCCAGCGGCCGAAGGCGGAGCTGCCTACGCGCCGGAATTTCTCACGCGCTACCGCGCCGCCCAGCACGAACGGGTCGCGAAGATCGATTCTTACGCCCGCGCGCTGATCCGCAAACGCATGACGGCGAAAAAACGGCTTAAGGAAAATGCCGGCGGCGATCCGTTTCAGGCAAACCACGCCTGCATCTTCCAGGTCTGGCGAACCGACGCCGACCCGCGCTGCTTCGACCTATCGCTGGACCCATCGGACCGGCGCTGGGGCAGCGTATGGGGCGCCGACCCTCTGCTCTCCAACGTTGCAAGTGTCGGCTTTGCCCGCGTCTGCACAGCGGAAAGCTGGCTTTCCACCTGGTCCGCGCTTTCATCAAACGCGTCGTTTGAGCAGTGCGGCGCCGCCATCGAGCAGCCTACGCTGATCATCCAATACACCGGCGATAACAGCGTGTTTCCGAGTGACATTGACGGCATTTTCGCAAGCATTCGCAGCGGCGATAAGCTGCGCCACAAAATAAGGGGCAATCACCACGGACAGTCGCTGCGCCTGGATGAGCCAAGCGGGCAGCTTTTGGCGGCTGATATCTGCGGCGCCTGGCTGCGGGACCATTTTCCGCCACGTTAGAACTGCCGGCCGTGCATTTTTGCCGCCCGGAATTTTGAGGGAGACCACTCATGGTTACGATTTTTGTTCCCGATATACCAGAATTTGAGCCGCTCATTGCCGGCGCAAGAAAGACCGGCGGTTGCACGGTTGTTAAGCCCCTGAAAGGCTATTGGCAGTTGGAGGCAGAGCAGGAGCTTTGCTTCCATCGCAAGGACCTTGGCCTGGGACCAGCGCTGTGGAACAGCGCGCTGATGGGCGGCTTCCGCGGCGAGATTGTCGAATATGACCGCAATGTGCTGCGTATAGCCGAAGGCGGCTGACCTAGATGGCGCCTGTGGATCCAGCGGATGATCAAGCCAATTTTCTCGACAGGCTTGCCGCGCGCCGGCCGGTGATTGTGCACCGGCGGATTTTGTGGGGCGACTGCGATCCAGCCGGCGTTGTGTATACCCCAAGGTTCGGCGACTATTTCACCTCCGCGCGGGACTGGTTTATGCGCGCCGGAATTGATGTGCGCGAACAAGCGCGGCCTGAGAGTGGAGGCATAACGTTTCCCATGCGCGCTCTGGCCTATGACTTCCGGTCATTTTTAACTGCCGAAGACGTGATCGAGATGACGGTGCTGGTGACGGCGATTTCACGGCGCAGTTTTACGCTCAAGGTTGCGGCCACTAAACTGCCCTTAAGATCGCCGGCATTTTTCGCGACGGGAACCCAGGTCTGCCTCGACAAAACCCTGCGAGAAGCCGTCGCCATTCCAGAGGAAATTGCCGCGTCGCTGGCAGATTATCAGAACGCACAAGACAGCTGATTGTTTGATGCGAACCAGATTTGCTCTTGGACTATCAGAAATTGAAATCGCGGTGCGGGCCGGATGCCGGGAAGCCCTGGCGCAAGGCCGGGCGGTGACGATTGCGGTTGTCGATGACTCAGGCTTCCTGCTACATTTGTCGCGGATGGACGAAGCCTCGCCGGCAAGCGTTGCAGGCGCCACCGAAAAAGCCCGGACGGCGGCTTTGACCGGGATAGAAACGAAAGCCCTTGAAGCCGCGGTCAAGGAGCGGCCAGCCATGGTAACGATGGACCGGGTTTGCGTCGAAGGCGGCGTTCCGATTCTGTATCGGCAACAAAGACTCGGAGGCATTGGGGTTTCCGGCGTACAATCGAATCACGACGCTCAAATTGCCGCCGTGACGCTGCAAGCGCTCCTCACGCAGATTGCCGAAAGTTAGCCCCCGGATGCGGGTTTGATGTTCTTGTTGAAGCGCAAAAGATTCTGCGGATCCCACTTGGTTTTGGCCTCGATCAACCGCTGAAACTTCGCAGCGCTGCCATAAAGGCCGCGCAACCATTCCGGCCCGCGGTCAGTTGTCAGATTGACATAGCCATTGGCGCGCATTTCGGCGCTCAGCGCGTCGGCCGCATTGTCGGCCCATTCGATGAACCGTGGCCCTTCTTCATCAGAATCCCATTGCGAAACGCCTTCCCAGAAGACTTCTGCGCCCTCCCGTGAAAAGGCTACTGAATCTTCCGCAAAATCCTCTGAAATGGCGCCGCCCATAAACCAGATATTCTGCACCGTGCTTGGCCCCGGAACGCTGGGTGCCGGCGCATGCCTGGCCGAGGCGATGGCGGCGTCGATCGCCGAACCGGTGAGCGCCGAGAGATAGCCGCCCCGTGTGTGCACGCTGCGGCCGTAAGGTGCTGCTGCATCCAGCATGCTGTTCACCGCGACCCATGGTGCCGGGCCAACCGCAACAGCCGCAGGCGCGCCAAGGGCGGTAAGCGCGCCGATCGTTTCGTCCAGCAACGCAAGATCGCCGGTATAAACGCAGACCAGCGACAGCATATAAACACCGTAGTATTCCGGCGGAATGCCGGGCATCGGCGGGGTTGGCACAAGTGCTGCAATCACCTGCAGCGGCCGTGGCGCGGTCTTCATGTGCACGGCCAGCTTCGTTAAAACATCCTTCGCGTCGTCCAGCTGAAACAGCACGACGCCGGCGCCGACGAGCGGGCCGGCCTGATGCGCCTGGAACGTGAATTCCGTAACGACAGCAAAATTGCCGCCGCCGCCGCGCAGCGCCCAGAAAAGATCGGAATTCTCGGTTTTGCTTGCCTTGAGCTTCCGACCATCGGTTGTCACCACCTTGCAGCTCAGCAAATTGTCCACCGTCGCGCCAAAGCGCCGCATATTATAGCCAACGCCGCCGCCGAGTGTCAGCCCGGCGATGCCGGTGGAGCTTACCGTTCCCGCAGGCACAACAAGGCCGTGTTCCGAACTTGCCTTATCCAGGTCGCCAAGCAGAATGCCGGCGCCGCAGGTTATGATTCTCGTCTCCAAGTCGACAGAGATTGCGCGGAACCCGCTCAGGTCAATCACCAACTGGCCGTCCGGCATGGCGCTACCGTCTACGCCATGGGCGCCGCTGCGGATGGCGACCGGGACCCCGTTTGCCGAGACATATTTCATGATGATGGCGAGATCATCATCATCTTCCGGGCGGAGTATCATTGATGGATGATCTTTATGCCAGCGCATGTTGAAAATAGCGCGGGATTTGCCGTATGCCTCAGTTCCTGGCAGCAGCCGGCTCCCACGGAATTCCGCCGGAAGATTATCGAGGCCGGGCAGTTTTTGAATCTGATTCATTTCGGGGTTTCCTTTCTCCGGGAGAGTTTTTTGGCCGGTGAACCAAAACCAAAGATTCACCCTGCAAATACGCATCGCGATTTCGCGATATAATGAATACGGTTCCGAAGATAGTCAATAGAAAGCAACATGTTTTATTAACGGTGATGTCAAATTCTTCGGCGCCCGGACGGTCCGGCCTCGCCGGATCAGCCAGGCAGCGCCGAACCCCGTTTCGATTGGCTTCTGCGCGGCGGTCTGGATGCGGCTTCAAGCGCGCCGTTCGGCTCCCGCGCCGTTGCGAGGTCGGTCTTTATGCCGAGCAGAAACAACCGGCAGAGCTCATCAAAAGCGACACTGCCGTCAATCGTTAGCGGTGAAAAACGATCCAAAAATATATTGGGAAATTTCTGCGGGTCCAGCTGGGCGGTCTTCTCTTCGAGAAATTTCCTGTGCTCCGCCGGATGAATATGGCGCGCGGTGGCGTGCCCAGTATTAATGATGAACTCGAGCAATAAGTGTGCATAAAGTGCCGAACGCTCGGCTGAGAGGCCACACGCGTGCACGCGTGCGGCGAAGCGTTCGAGAAATTCCACCCCCCAATCCTTGTCCGAGAACGCGGTGAGCTGGTAGATGCGGAAACGGCTGTTCGAGACCACGTATGCCGCAACACCGCCATAATTTGCGAAATGGCCATAGACGAGCTTCGCCGCTGCCCGCAGATCGTCTTCCCAAACGCCGGTCTCCGCCGGCCAGTTTTTCACCAGCTCCTTATAGAACAGGTTGATCACGCCAGAGGTCAGCCAGTCCCGGCCGCCGAGATAATAATGCACAAGTCCCGGCGCGATTTTCATGGAACGCGCAACCATCAGGATCGAAAGATCCTGTAGCGGTGTTTCTTTCGCCAACCGCAACGCGGCCCGCAAAATTGATGCACGGCTAACGCTTCGCCCATCCGCCGCCGGCGGCCTGCCTGGCCCGCGCGCCGGCGCGGCTGCCAACGCGGAGGCAGATTTTGGGGGGTCCTTGTCAGATGCCTTCTTCATCCACTTTCCTAAGATTCAAACGCCGGCGCCGTCACTTAACTTATCTGCCGCGAAATAAAAAACGCGGCAAGCTCGGCATTTCCGGCTCCAGGGCGCTAAGTTCAACGATGAATGACAGAAGCCAGGAACAGGACATCCTTTCTCAAGAACGGGTTTAGCCCGTTCCGGTGAATCCGCCAGGCCCCATTGTCAAAAGTTTTTTGCACGCTTTCTTCAGAAAAGCACATGGCAGGTTCGCTTTACCCGATCATCTCCGCGGCAAGCTCCGCCTGGGTGATGAAGGAGTCAGCGAAGAACTGCTCCTGCGGCAGCCCGCAAATTGCGGAAAATTCCGTCCGGGCGGCTTCGACCATGGCGGGGGTGCCGCAGGCATAGGCCTGCCAGGAAGAAAGGTCCGGCATGTCCTGCATCGCTACGGTGTGCACAAATCCCGTGCGGCCTGTCCACTCGTCAGCGGCATCCGGTTCGGAAAGTACGGGAACGAAGCTGAAATCCGGGTATTGTTTGGCAAGCGCCGTCGCCTCCTCGAACATATAAATATCGCGTAGCCGGCGCCCGCCCCAGTAGAGCACCATTTTCCGGCCGGTCTTTTGCGGCAGGCTGTGCAGCAGGATCGCGCGGATCGGCGCATAACCGGTTCCGCTTGCGATCAGCAAAGCTGGCTTATCTGAGTCACGAAGAAAAAACGCCCCCAGCGGGCCTTCTATCTGTAGTTTCTCCCTTGGCTTCATTCCCCCGAACAACCGTTCGGTAAAGGCACCCCCAGGCAGGTGGCGGATGTGGAATTGCAGGTCGACCGTTCCATCAAGGGGCGGGTTGGCAATCGAATAGCTGCGCTTCATGCCGCCTCCCAGCAAAAGATCCACATATTGGCCCGGGGCATAGCGCATATTCAGGTGTAACGGCACGCGCAGCGTGACAATCATCACGTCATCCGTATGCCGGGTCAGTTCTTTCACGATCACCGGTGCCTCGCGCGGCTCCGCCAGCTGCGGCAGCTCCTCAAGATTAATCACCAAATCGCTGCGCGCGGTGGCCTGGCAGAGCAGCGCGTACCCTTCGTCCCGCTGCGATTGCGGCAGATAGGTCGGATGCGCGTCACCCAATTCTATGTTACCTGATACCACCTTGCCGCGGCAGGACCGGCAGGTCCCCATTCGGCAGCCATAGGGCATCCGCAAATGCGCAGCGAGTCCGGCGCTAAGGATCCGCTCGCCCTCCTCGACCGTAAAGTGATGCCCGCTGGGCTGAAGAGTAATCTGATAGCTCACGCGCGTTTCCCGTCCAAATTCTCTGGCCTGTCAAATACCGTGGCCAGGAGGCCGCAGGCCATTGAGTTATTTTCCCTCGCGGCCCTTATAGCATAATTGATATGTAAATCAATTATGCTATAAGGGCTGCGCACGGATAAATCAGCAATGTCCCCGTGCGGCGGGGATCGTTCAGCCGGGCGTTTTTCGTCTTGGGTTCAAAAATCAGGAACGAGGAATCATCGCCATGACAGACGAAGCCGTTATTGCCGAAATAAACGCCGTTGAGCAGGATCGTATCCGGGCCCTCCTGGCGGCAGACTGGGCGGGGCTGGAAACGCTCTTGGCCGAGGATCTTGTGCATTTTCACGCCAATGGCGTCATGGACGGCAAGCAATCCTATATTGAAAGTGTCAGCACCAAGCTTGATTTTCTGAATATTGAACGGCCGTCACTGAATATCCGGCTTTTCGGCGACGTGGCGATCGTGACCGGTCCGCTGAACCAGACCGTTCGCATCAAGGGCCCAGGCACGGTGGTCGAAATGCAGGGAGTCGCCACGCAGACATGGGTGAACCAATCCGGTCGCTGGCTGCAGAACACCTACCATGCCGGCCGGATCGGATAAGCGCGATTTATTCGGAGACTCCCAAACGCTTCAAGGCTGCCGACTTACGGTTCAGCGACCTCCAGAACAAACTTGCCGGTATTTTCTCCCGCGAAGAGCTGGTTGAGCGCTGCGGGAAAATTAGCAATCCCCTTCACCAGATGAGTCCGGGGGCTGATCTTGCGCGCTTCAATCCATTTCGCGAGTTGCGCGCGCCCTTCGGCATAGCGGTCCTCGTAATCGAATATAACGAAGCCAGTCATGCTGGCGCGCGCCACGAGTAGATTCATGTAGTTGGTCGGCCCGATACCGGCATCGGTCGCGTTATACTGAGACACCGCACCGCTGATCACGATCCGCGCGCCGGTGGCGAGATTGCGCAGCACCGCGTTCAGAACCGCGCCGCCGACATTGTCGAAATACACATCTATCCCTGTCGGACAGGCAGCCTTCAGGGCGTCGTTTAAGCCGTCCGCCTTGTAGTCAACGGCGGCATCCAGGCCAAGCTCATCAACCAGCAGCCGGCATTTTTCAGCACCCCCAGCAATGCCGACGACGCGGCACCCAATTGCCTTGGCGATCTGGGCCGCCACGCTGCCAACCGACCCTGCCGCCGCCGAGACGACAACCGTCTCCCCTTGCTTCGCCTTGCCGATATCAAGAAGCCCGAAATAGGCGGTAAGCCCGGAAATGCCGAGCGCACCGAGATGCACCGGCAATGGCAGGCCGGCGGCGTCGAGTTGACGGGGTTGAGAGGCGGGCAACACCGCATAGGCCTGAATTCCGAACAGGCCGCTGACGATATCGCCAGGCGAAAAGCCCTCTGCCCCGCTGGTAAGGACACGGCCGATGCCGGTGGCCCGCATCACATCGCCCACCCGGACGGGAGGGACATAGGACCGGCCCGCGTTCAACCAGGTCCGCATGGCCGGATCGAGTGAGCAATAAAGGACCTCGACGGTGACCTGACCATCCGGCGCCTCGTCTGCCACCGTCTCCTCCGTGAACGACCAAATTGACGGGTCAGGCAGGCCGGGGGCGGGCCGTTGCGCGAGGCGGCATTGTAAATTTGTAATTGTCATGGCGGTGACTCCTTTATCGTTCAGAAATTTGCGCGCGGTTCAGCCAAAACGGGCAGTTTTCGAGGCTGCCGCCCGGTACTGCCCGTGCAGCCGGTCGATGAGTGCGGCAACCGGTTCGACGGCGGCAACACTTCCGATGCCGTGCCCCGCCGACCAGATATCCCGCCAGCGCTTCAGCTTTTCCGCCCGGCTTTCCTCGTCGCCAAAGTCAACTTTGGGGTTGACCAGGACCTGGCCGGGATCGATCCCGGCGCGCACCAGCGATGGCCGCAGCCAGTTGCCCAGCACGTTGGTGACGATATTGGTGCAGACGAGGTCATCGACCGTCGAGTCGATCAGCATCTGCTTATATTCGTCCTGCGCCATGCTTTCGGTGGTGGCGATGAAGGACGTCCCCATCACGGCCAGGTCCGCGCCGGCGGTCTCCACCGCGCGAATCGCAGCACCGGTTGAAATGCCGCCGCCCAGCGCCACCGGCCCGTCAAAGAATTCGCGGACGGAAGCAACGAAGGAAAAGCCGTTCATCGTTCCGGTATGTCCGCCGGCGCCGGAGGCAACGAGGATAAGGCCATCCGCCCCGGCCGCCACCGCTTTCCGTGCGAAATGTACCGAGTTCACGTCCGCGAACACCTTGCCGCCCCAACCATGAACGCGGCCGGCAATCGCGCGCGGGCCGCCGAGGGCCGTAATGACGAGCGGCGCCCGGTGGCGTTCGAGCACGTCCATCTCAGCGCCAAGCCGGCTATTTGTGGAATGCGTCACCACGTTCGGCGCCCAGGGTGCGACAATTCGCCCTTGCGCTTCGGCGGCAGCCAGCGCCGCACGGATGTTGGTCAGCCAATCGTCCAGCATGTCCGTGCTGCGCGCATTGGCGGTCGGGAAGCCGCCGATGACACCGCTCAGGCAGGCCGAGATGACCAGTTCCTGGCCGGACACCAGAAACATCGGGGCTGCGATCAGCGGCAGCCGCAGCCTGGCGGAAAAATATTCATCAAGCGCCATGGCTGAACTCAAAGCTGGTCGATGTTGGTGTCGAGGCCAAGCAGCAACCGGCCGACGGTTTCATAAGTCGACTGGTTCACCATCAGATGCTGGGTGGTAACGTGGATGTCGCGGAAACGGCGCTGCAGCGGCGAGCGGCGATAGACCGATGTGCCGCCGGCCAGTTCATGGATAATATCCACCGCCGTTTTTGCGGATTGGACGGCATTCGTGATGGCAAGGCGCAGGTCGCGGCGCCGCGCGGTAGAGACCTCCCCAGCCAGCGCCTCCGCCCAGGCCAAATCGATCTCCTCAAAAAAGAAAGCCCGCCCGGCGCGAATCGCAGCCTCGGCTCTGGCGACATCCTTCTGCGTGGCGGGCTTTTCGGCGAGTGTCCGGCTATTGCCTTGCGGCACTTTTGTGCCGGCGAATTGATCAAAATCCTCGATGGCCGCACGCGCCGCGCCAAGCGCCACCGCGGCGATGCCAATGGCCAGAATGCCGAAGGCGGGAAAGCGGAAGATTGCAGCATCGGCCATGCGGCGGCCGTAGCGGTCGATTGTGCGATCCGCCGGAACGAAGACGTCGGTGACCTGGAAATCGGTCGAGCCGGTGCCCTGCAGACCCATGACCTCCCAGGTGTCGAGGAATTCGACATCCTCGGCGGCGAAAATCATCGTGATGTTGCGGGCGGCGCCGCGTTCGTCCTTCAGGATCTTGCCATCATCATCCAGCAACAGGCAGCCGCCGCTGATCCAACGCGCATTCTGCGACCCGGAACCCCAGGCCCAGCGGCCGGAGGCGAGGTAGCCGGGCACGCCATCGCGGACGGCCTTGCGGGCCCGGCCAACTGGCGCGAAGACGCCAGCCGTGATCACGCCGGGCTCGCCAAGCAAGTCACGCACCGCAACGGTATTGGCGCTGGCGATCGAAATCGCCGAGGTCGTGCTGATAAAGCTGCACCAGCCTACCGAGGCATCGGCGCGCGACAAGGTCTCGACCACCTCCGCATAAATGCGCGGCGTGCCGGCCGGCCCGCCGAATTCGGCGGGGTTACAGATATTGTAGAGCTGGTCAGCCGCCAGGCGGTTCGCCAGGTCCTGGGGCAACTTTCGCAACGCCTCAATCTCAGCTGCGCGGGCGCCGATCTCCTCGGCATAGGCCGCGGCGGCGGCGGCAAGCGATTCTGCGTGTTTGGCTGATTTACCGGAGATCTGGTCGAACATGTGGGGCACCCTTCCTGGCAGCTTTTTGTGGCGCCAACATGAATGCGACCGACATGTGAAAACAGGGCGAATTTGGCCAACAAGGAGGCCAATACGGCCAGAATCACTGAGCTGTCAGCGGACTGACGATTATCCGCGAAGCCGCTTGGCGCGGCCCGGACGGCCGTCTTCAAGGGATGTCAAAAATTCAGCCGGGGTCGATCCCGACCAGCGCCGGAACGCGCGGCGGAATGTCGACGCATCATGATAGCCGAGCATGTCGGCCACGTCGCGCACCGGCAGGCTGCGCAGGTAGGAACGCGCAAGGTCCAACCGGGCTTTCGCACATTGATCCTCGAAGGAAGTACCCTCGGCCCGCAGATGCCGGCGCAAGGTGCGCTCCGACAATCCAAGCGCACGGGCGACGGAAGGGGCGTGCGCAGCTTCGCCGTTGAGGTCGAGCAAGACACCCTGCACCGCGCGCGCGGTTCCGGACCCTGCGTCAATGCCGGTCAGCGCGTTTTCAGCAAGCCGCAAATGAGCTTCGGATTGCGCCACGAAAGCCCCTGGCAGCCGCATATTAACAAGCGCCGCAGGGGCGGAAAGCCGGTCGACCGTGGCGCCGTCGCGCACGGGGACGCCCAAGGCCGCCTGGTACGCAACCATATCCGGCAAGCAGCGTCTCACCTCGACTTCGAAGCCGCTCAGACCCGGATCCACCAGATACCGCATCTGCTGCAGCGAGCTTGCGAGGAACAGGTCGATGAGGAACGTCGCCGATTCCGGGAGGATGATCGGGTGGCTGTATTCGAGATATACCCGCCCTTTGCCGTTGGTCACCCGGGCTGGCTGCCCCGGGACGGCCTGCACGATGCCCATGTGCCTTACGATCAGCCACATCGCATGGCGCAAGGTTGGCGCGCTCAAAATGGCGTGCCCGAGGGCGCCATAGCTCGCCAGCGGCACGCGCCGGCCGACCTTGAGCCCGAGCAATGGATCGCCGGTCGCACGGATGGCGAAGCTCGCCAGCCGTTTCAGCCGCTCATGGCGGTCCAGGCCATGCAGGGCTTGCCTGCCGGATGCGCCTCGATGTTCGATGCCCAGCTCGTCCAGATGAGCGAGCAATGCACGCTCGAATGCCATCCGCCGAATAATCATGGCCATCGCCTGGCGCGCCCCCACATCCCCTGAAACTCGCGTACTTGCCCTTGTTGCCGGTTACGCGCCGCCTTGCGTGGTCAGCGTTGCCGGCTGCGTCCTGATCAGCTTCTTCTCTATCTTGCCAACGCTAGTTCTGGGAAGGGCTTCGACGGCATGCGGCCGATCGAGCGGTGCATAGCGGCTAACCTCGCCCGACTGCACAAGTTCCAGGATCGCCGTATTTGCGGCTTCAAGAGAGACGTTCCGGCCCTCGACCATCTCCAGAAGACCGACGGGCCGTTCAACCCAGCGCGGATCAGGAACACCGACAACCGCCGCGTCCAACACGCCCGGCAACCCCGCAAGTATTTGCTCCAATTCGAGCGAACAGATCCATTCGCCGCCGGTCTTGATAACATCTTTCAGCCGGTCCCGGATGATGATCTGGCCATTGCGGCGGTAAAAACCTCTGATGCCGACTGTGGAGACATATGCTTGGCCAAGCTCGCTGACCAGGACAAGACACTCAGTTTAATTGCTGCCACAATTGTCTAGGGTTGGTATATTGGCACTGTCGGTATCGGCGCGGATACGGAATTGATCGGCTACGAAGACTCCTTAATCTTTGCACCGACGCAAGGCATGACAGTCGTTTGGACCTATGGCGGAAGCCCGAATTACTGGGCAGCACACCGCCGGCCGGCCTGGAATAACGCAACCGCAATGAATAACACTCGAATGGACGCTGGCGTGTTCGTCATCGGCTCCGGCGTTCTTGGCAGTCTCGCAGCCTATGACGAAATCCATCAGCTGATGGATATTTTGATCCACAAGAACATGATCGACAAGGATGAATATCCCGCTACCGCCGAAATCGAGAATCGCTGCGTTCATATCCTTGCCAATCTGTGGAATTCTCCCTAGGCTGATAGATCTATCGGCTGCTTCACGACAGGATCGAGCGAGGCGGCGGGCACGAATCCGAATTTCCCGGGCAGGTCTCGGCCCGCGATTGGATGGATATCCTTAAGGGCGCCTGGAAAACCAGCACGGAACGAAAGCTGTCTCTCTTCGCCGGCGGCGTCGCCTACTACGTTCTCCTCGCCATGTTTCCTGCCCTGGCGGCCTTGGTTTCAATCTACGGCCTGGTCGCAAACCCAGCCGACGTCATAAGGCATGCCCACGCATTTTACGGCATGTTGCCCGCATCCGCCGTGACATCGATCGGCACCGAATTTCACCAACTCACCGCCGTCTCCAGCAAAAGCTTCGGCCATTTCATAGCCGTTTGGAGCGCATTGCGCGGCATGAGCGTCAACACGAAGGGGGAAAGAATGCGGCGCTTGAGCAAGCCGCCGAATATCTGCGCGATGCACATTCCGAGACAAAGATACCTGAACCTAAATCCGGCAGTTTGACGCTTGCGAATCGCGCCACAGCTGGCGGAAATTGGCCGAATGGAAACGATAAATGGGAAAATTTTGGCTCACCCATTGGGTGAGCAACCAGCGGTTGATTCAATGTCTGCTATAGCCGACACCTTCGCTGGCCGTGTTCATGTTGAATGGGATTCGACGGCGCCGGTGACGGCGTTCGGTCAATTGCCGTTCTTTATTGACTACTTGAAGCAGGCTGGTCTGTTTGACGCTTGGGTGGCTGACTGTCCGCTGGCCTTTACCAGCCCGAATGCGCCGAGCACCCGCGATGTGCTTGGCACCGTCCTGCTGTCGGTTTTGTCGGGGCATCGTCGTTACGCCCACATTACGGCGTTGCGTTGCGACCCGGTGAACCCACCCTTGCTTGGCATGCGCAAAGTTGTGAGTGAGGATGCGGTACGGCGTGGTCTGGCGAAGATCGACGAAGCGGACGGGCTAAGGTGGCTGCAAAATCATCTTGACTATTGCACGGCACCTCTGCTGGGCGAGCCGTGGATTTTGGACATGGACAGCACCGTCAAGCCGCTCTACGGCCACCAGGAAGGCGCTGAGATCGGCTACAATCCGCGCAAGCCTGGCCGCCCTTCGCACGCCTATCACACGTATTTTCTTTCGAACTTGCGGCTGGTGCTGCGCGTCGATGTGTTGCCCGGCGACGCGTACAACGTTTCAAATGCGACGGATGGATTGTGGAAGTTGCTCGATCACCTGGGACCGGCCCGCCGGCCGGCGTTGCTGCGCGGTGACGCCTCGTGGGGTATCGAGCGGGTCATGGCGCGGGCGGAGCATGAGGAGCTACCGTATTTGTTCCGCTTGCGCATTACGAAAAACGTCAGACGTTCGTTGGAACGCGCGATGCGGCAATCCGAGTGGACGGATGCCGGCCAGGGCTGGCAAGGCAACGAAACATCGCTGCGGCTGCTGGGCTGGAGCCGGCATCGACGCATCATCCTGCTGCGCCGCAAGCTGCCGCGTAACCTGGCGGTGACTGATCATTCAAAACCGGGGCAACCACAGATTACCTTCGCCGAGATCGGACCGGACAAGGAGCTGTGGGAATATGGCGCTCTGGTTACGTCGCTCAACGACGAGATACTAACGCTCGGTCAGCTATAGCGCGATAGGGCGGATTGCGATATCGACCAGACATGGCGACTCTCAAGAATCAAAGGTTGTTTGTTTGGCGCCGTCGGCCGGCGCCGGCAAGCGGCGCAGGTACATCGGCGTCGCCCGCAGCGCCTTCAGATGGGCAATAGTAGCCGCATCTGCCGTGATAAGTTTCGTGGATGTGGCGCCGGCGGCGATTGAGTGGCTTGGGAGGCGTCGATCCTGAACCCATTTATAGAGGGTCGATTGTGGCACGCCGAGTTCTTTTGCCAGTTCGCGGATCGTCCACTCATCAGGCTGCCGCCCCGGGATAACGGGAGGCAGGCGAGAACCGCTCTCGATAGCTCCAGCAGTTGTTAGCAGCCGGCGTACCATCGGGCCGTTGAAGGTGTCCCGCCGCTTAGGCGGCCGCCAGGCTTCTTGATTGAGGATCGTTGCAATGGCGGCACAGCTGTTGCCGGTACGATGTAGCTCCGCGGCGCGTGCGACAAGTGCGTTGTAGCTGCTTAGCGCTTTCGTCCGCGCCACCGGGCGTACCAGGATATGGGCTGTGCGGTTGCCGCCATGCCAGTGGCATTCCAGGCGAACCTGTTCACTGCGATCGACGACGCTGACCAGAACCCGTTCCAGTAGCAATCGTACTATGGTCTGACGCTCCTCGTTTGTGGTCGTCGAAGCCTGCCACAACGCCGGTAGATCTTCTGCCAACTGGCGTATCGCCGCCAGCTCGGCCTGGGTTGGTGATTGTGGACGTTGGCGCTTGAAACGTTCGTGATCGGCGGCCAGCTTTACCTGCTCGGCCAGTGCCGCCTCCCAGTCCCGCTCCAGGGTTCGCGCCACCAGCCGGTTCTCCGGTTCCGTGCTGGCATAACGGCGACGCGCCTGATCAACTTGGTATTGCGCGCGTTCCAGACGCTGACGCCATTGTTGCTCCAAAGCGACCCGCTCGGCTTGCAGATCGGCAGCGAGCGCCACGCTAGCCTCCAGCGCTGCCGGCTGTAGCGCTTGCAGTATCAGGGACGTGACATGTGCGTCCACCGGTGCAGCCGTTAGTGACTGGCAATATAGCCCGCCATAGGTCACGGCCTGGCTGCTGCATGCGTACCGCGCCGTATGGCCGTTGTTGTTGTACTGCGCAGTCATACGCAATCCACACTGTCCGCACACCAGCAGGCCTGATAGCAACGCAGTGCCAGCTCGGACAGGCCCCACTTGATCTGGCCTATTGGCGCGAATCTGAGCCTGATTGCACTCGAACTGCTCGCGGGTGATGTAGGCTGGAACACGATCCGGCAGAAATACCTCGGCCTGCTCGGTTCGTGGGGGACGCCGCCCGGTGCCGCGTTTTCCCGGGATCTGATGCCGACGGTCAATGGGGCGAATACCATAGGCATAGATGCCAGCATAAATCGGATTGGCGAACAGGTTGTACAGTGATGCCCGGTTGGCGCGGCGCCATTCCAGCTGCCCTTTGCCGGTAGCGCCGGGCATGCGCACCGGCATGCGAATGTCGTGCTCGACCAGATAACGCAGTACATTGCTGATGGTACGAAAACGCTGGAACAAATCAAACACCAGACGGATTGTGGCCTGCGCCTGTTCGTCCGGGTCCAGCACAATCTCGCCAGATGAGCAGCACAGATAGCCCATCGGCACCGCCTTGCCGAGTTCGCCGCGCCGCGCTTTGGCACGCCTCCCTTCCAGCATCCGCGCCTTGAGGATGTGCAATTCCGCTTCCGACATCGTCCCCTTCAGCCCAAGCAAAAGCCGATCATTGAAGTGGGCCGGATCATAAACCCCATCAACGTCGGCAATCAGCGTATCAAACAACGCGCAGATTTCCAAAAGCTGATGCCAGTCGCGGCATGATCGAGCCAGGCGCGACATTTCTACCCCGAGTACCAGACCGACACGACCGAGCCCAACCTCCGCTACAAGGCGCTGAAAGCCAAGGCGGCCTTCGATGGTGGTTCCCGAGCGGCCAAGGTCGTCGTCGACTACGACAATAGTCTCCCGCGCCCAGCCAAGATGATAGGCGCGATCGACTAAAGCGTATTGCAGCCGCGTCGATTCCTGGTGCCGCTCGACTTGTTGGACCGTTGATTGGCGAATGTAGACGATGGCCAGGCGCTCACGATGCCGCCGTGAGATCTTCTCGGACAGGCCGCCGAGGGACCGCGGCGTCAGATACTCGTCTGTGATCATGGGAACTCTCCCCGACATTCATTTGCGAGATGGTCGATTTGCTGCGGAGCTTGCGAATCGCCATCTGGCCGAGAGTCAGCACTAAGCTGTGCTGCCGTTCCGGCGGTAGCGCCTCCCAAACTGGACAAAGGCAACCTTCGCTCATCGCGTGATCCAAGCCAGCGCACCACGGCGCATAACGCTTCAAATCCAAACTGCGGTGGATCGCCGAGTCGCGTCAAGTTATCAGAGGTTTCTTGTATGGGGTATCGAAAACACCTTCGATGAATTAAAAAATCAATGGGGATGGGGCGGCTTCACGACACAGGATTTGACGAGATGCCGGTTGCTCGCGGGTACCGTGGCACTTGTCTACAACTGGTGGAGCCTATTCGTTCGCCTGGCGGACCCTGAACATCACCGCGAAGCGATCACCACCAGGCCACTCCTGCTATCCGGCATCGCCCACAGAACCAAGCACGCTGGTCAGATCACTGTAACCATCAGTAGCGCGCATGGCATGCGCGACACCGCGCGCCGCGCCTATGTGCGCATCGCCGGCTTTTTAGCTGACCTGCGTAAAACCGCGGAGCAGTTCGACCGCCTGGAAAAATGGTATCGGATCCTGAGCGAAGCACTCCGGCACTTCCTGAAAGGCCGCCAACTGCAGCCGCCGCTCCGACTCAACCCAGGTTGAACGACAACCAAACGTTGAAAAGCTAACTTTCTCTCCGGTCAATGGGAGATCCAACTGCCGGATTTAGGTTGATGGAACATTTCCACCG
>Ga0302156_10002212_pt1 | contig 16139 bp, 14 predicted proteins | sample I_Bog_N3_2_FD_193503 | JGI IMG/M metagenome (GOLD analysis project Ga0302156, IMG submission 193503) | Peat permafrost microbial communities from Stordalen Mire near Abisko, Sweden - I_Bog_N3_2 | ecosystem: Environmental > Terrestrial > Soil > Wetlands > Peat | place: Sweden: Abisko, Stordalen... | reverse complement strand
GACCACATTGTTCCGGGAGTCCGGTATATACATGTTGCCGGCAGCGTCGAAGGCCACCGCATAAGGGAAGTTGAGGCCGGCCGCCTTTGCGGGGCCGTTGTCGCCAGAGTAGCTGCCGTCGCCGGTTACCGGATCCGTGGTCCCGTTCCCCGCAACCGTAGTGATGATGCCAGTGACTACATCGACTTTGCGAATCAGGTGATTGGATGTATCTGCAATGAACAGATTGCCGCTCACATCCACAGTGACGCCTTGCGGTTGATTCAATTCAGCCGAGGTTGCCGCGGAGCCATTGCCGACGCTTCCGATCAGACCGTTGCCGGCCACCGTGGTAATGATTCCAGTGGACGCCGCGATCTTGCGCACCGTGTTGTTGCCGGTATCGGCAATGTAGAGGTCTCCCGCGCCGTCCAAAGCCACACCGGAGGGAGTGCTCAGGGTCGCATTGGCAGCCGGTCCGTTGTCGCCGGTGTAGGTTGGATTCCCATTTCCCGCTATGGTGGAGATAATGCCGGTAGCCGCCGTGACCTTCCTGACCCGATTGTGGAGGCTGTCGGCGATATACATGTTGCCGGCGCCGTCAAGAGTGACGCCGGTCGGCAGGTAGAGCGATGCCGATGTGGCCGGATTTCCGTCGAGCACCGATCCCTTGTAAATGCCATCGCCCGCAACGCCAAGCACGTTGCCAGGAACCAGAACACCCAACCCGCCCAATCCCGTGCCCGAAAGGAACGCGGTACCCAGCGCAGCGCCGCCGCTGTTGAGCAAGACGACTGCGCCGATGCGCAGGCCCGGCGCCGCAGGGGTGAACGTAACGGATTCCTGACAGGTCGCCCCGGCAGAGAGGGTGGCAGATTCACAGGTCAGAATGCCGGCGCCTTTGGCGAAGTCGAGGCCGGCTACCCCTTGGGTGAGCACTTCTACGCTAGCCACTGTGCCTGCGGCCTGCGCTGTGACGGTGACGTTCTGCGCGCCGGAGGCGGAACCGACCGGTTGCGGTGTAGAGAATATGGCTTGCGCCAGCGCCCCAGGGGCCGCAACTATCAGAGACGCAAGGACCAGTATCCAGCTTAGGAAACGCCCAAGCGCAAACGGCGTCCTTGCGGATGGTCTTGCCGGCCCGCCTGGGGACAAGAAGAAATCACGTCGAGGCGTGAATCCTCCGCAGACCTCCGGGATGGTGGTTTTAACTAAGGTGCTGCTCATGTACAACCCCCTGGAATCATCCAGACTGTGCGCCTCTTTAGGTGGGGAAATGGTCTTGTAGCCTGTTCGAGCATTGCGCGCAACCGGTCCATGCCACCGGCGAATTCGTGGCACGGATCTTCGACACACGCTGGAGTATACGTTGCAATCAGGCTGGGGAAGCCGATACTTTTAGCTTTACATGGCGGCGGCAATTGTAAACGGACAAAGGTTGCAGAAATGGGAAAAATCAACAGCTCGGCTCGATAACCTATACTGAATTTCTCCCAGTTGCCCCGCTGACTGCTATGGTACGGCTGTCACCGAGCCGCCGCCCCCTTTTAAAGTTGATCCAGTGAGCCAAACCGCTCAGACGGTAAGCGGGCGGGGTGCGATGATCTCACGGTGCATGTGACGATGATGTTCTTGGGGGACAAGAGTGGTGGGCCTCCGGCTCGCTCGGCGCTTGTCCAGATTGCCGTGAACCGGAGCGCGTGTCGAAAGAGGCCATCCTGATGGATGCAGCAGCAAAGAAGCACTTTGACAGCACCGTTTTCCTCGCCACTGAAGGGACGGGACGAAAGTTCGTCCGCCTCAAGGCAAGGCAGGTTTTCTTTTCCCAGGGAAACCTCGCGGATTCAGTGTTTTATATTCAGACGGGCAGGGCAAAGCTCACAGTTCTGTCCAAGAGAGGCAAAGAGGCTACGGTTACGCTGCTGGCAGCCGGCGACTTTGTCGGCGAAGAGGCGATTACCGCGACTGGCGCGTTTCGTACGGCCTCCGCTTCAGCGATCGTCGCTTGCGTGGCGCTCAAGATCGGCAGAGAACAAATGCTGCGCGTCCTTCATGACGAACATCTGTTCTCCGCTTTTTTCTTGAACTTCATGCTGCTGCGAGGCATGAGAACGCAGGCCGATCTCATCGATCAGCTCTTCAACTCCAGCGAGAGGCGCTTGGCGCGGACGCTCCTGTTGATGGCGGACTTCGGTGAACCGGGTGAGCCCCTGACGCTTATTCCGGTGGTAACGCAGGAGACTCTGGCGGAGATGATCGGCACTACCCGGTCGCGGGTCAGCTTCTTCATGAATCGTTTCAGGAAGCTCGGTTACATCGAGTACAACGGCCGCATACGAGTGAACAGATCGCTGCTCAACGTGGTTCTGCACGATCAACTGCCCGACGAGAACGCATCTCGGCCCAAACTCCTAGATCCCCCGCCGAGCCCCGCGCGCACCGCCAGGCGAGCAAAGCTGGTGTGACGGTGTGGTTGAGAATTGCGCCGAATCATGGTATGGACTGACTCGTGGGGCAAATCCTTGGAACTCCTCCAGAGCAAGGAGCCTCTTGCAGAATTGCCTTCAGGCTATAGATGGTGTCAGTCGTCCACAGGCTTCGCCGACCCTCGGGGGATGATACTGTAGCGCCGGCCTCCCGGCCGGCAGTAGCGTGGACCTCCCGGTCCACGCTTGTTTTCTTTTAGGGAACGACTTGCAGTCTCAATGAATTTTGCAAGAGGCTCCAAGGATACCAAGATTTCGAGGCACTGCTTACTTTGTTCGCCGAGCTGTCGACGGTTGGGAGACCGGCCGGCGGAACGAGACTGAGGCACATTCATTCCCAAAAAACTTGCTAAGCCTGAACCCCCAACCGAGGTTGGGGGTTCAGGCTCAACACGGGTGGGTCGGCGTCAGCCAACGCGCTCGATGACGACGGATTCGAGAACGACGGGCTTGTGGGGCTTGTCCTGGCCGCCCTTGGGGACGAGGGAGATCTTCGTCACGATGTTCTGGCCCTCGACAACTTCGCCGAAGATGGTGTGCTTGCCGGTGAGCCATCCCGTCGGCGCCACGGTGATGAAAAACTGACAGCCGTTGGTGTTGGGGCCGGAGTTGGCCATGGCCAGCTTGCCAGGCGTGTCGAACTTGTGCGGCGAACCCTTGGTTTCATCCTCGAAGCGGTAGCCGGGGCCGCCCATGCCGTTGCCGGCCGGATCGCCGCCCTGGATCATGAAGTCGGGAATGACGCGATGAAAGATCGTGCCGTCGTAAAGCTTGCCTGAGGATTTTGCGCGGGTCGTGGGATGCGTCCACTCCTTGGCGCCCTCGGCGAGGGCAATGAAGTTCGCGACGGTGACGGGCGCTTCAGTTTCAAAGAGGCGAACGGTGATCTTGCCTTCCGTGGTATTGAATACGGCGTAGGTTCCTGCTTCGAGGGCCATGAAAAACTCCTGTGTCTCGGGATTCCCAGGTCCCGAAACCTGGACTTGGAGTACCCGGATGTTTTAGGGAAACTCTGCTTAAATCTGGCATTGTGTCAGGGCACGACTTCAGTCGTGCCGTAAATGCGGGAAAATCAACGTGGGCTTTAGCCCCTGAGGGGATGCTGGATTCGGAACGGGCACTGGTTCAGAGCCTCCTTGGAGCGAAGATGAAAACTACGGTTTAGCCGAAGCACCTGCCGGTGACGGCGGCATGGGCTGGCCTTCACGAACGATGGTGACCTTTTTGAGGATGACGGGGTCGATCGGCTTGTCCTGGCTGTCGCGCCGCACCCTGGCGATGGTCTTCACCACCTCCACGCTGGAATCGTCGCACTGGCCGAAGAGGGTATAGTGCTGATTCCCATCCATGAAGGGCGCTTCCGTAATGAAGAACTGGCTGCCATTGGTGTTGGGACCAGAGTTGGCCATGGCCAGCTTGCCGGGCTGGTCATAGTTCAGGTTCGGATCGAATTCGTCATTGAACTTGTATCCTGGGTCTCCCATGCCGGTTCCGGCGGGATCGCCACCCTGAATCATGAACTCGGGAATCACGCGATGGAAGGTGGTGCCGTCGTACAAGGGCTTGTGGTGCTGAACTTTCCCGGTAACGGGGTCGGTCCAATCCTTTGTGCCCTCGGCCAGGGCGATGAAATTGGCTACCGCCTTGGGGGCTTGCCGCTGATAGAACTGGCAGGTGATGCGGCCCATGGATGTGTCCATGACCACTGAGGGCCCGTTGGGATGGATGAGCGCGGCGGCGGTGGCCTGAGGCGCATCGGGCAGGTCGTCGGCAGGCTTGGCGGACTTTTGAGCCAGAGCCCAGAACGCGCCCGAAATAGCCAGGGCCGCGGCCAGAGCGGAAATTGAAATAGCGTAAGTGAGTTTCATACCGTGTATGAGGGTAAATCATCCGGCGTGAAGAGGGCCAGCGGGCCGGGCCAGGGACGACATTATGGTTGGCCCTTTGCATAAAATTAGTTCAAAGCAGTGCACAATCATTCCATGGGATGCCTTCGCGCTAGGTTTGTGACCGCATGAAGTTGAACCAATGTGGGTGCCCCATCCATTCCGCGGCTTTAACGCGGAATGGGTGGGAAGGCACAAAACCATACGGTCATAAGCCTATAGCGAAACCAGGGCTGCTGTATCCCGAAAGCACAACCGTCGAGTTGACGCGACCATCGGGAAGCGGCAACACTACACAAGACTGAACAGGACACGGTAACCCAGGTTTCGCTCTGGCCAACCCGCGATCCCCAATCTTCGCGCTGCCTGGGCGCTGTTTACCAGAAAATTAATACCCCCTCCCCCCTTTATTTATTTTCAAATCCTTGCAGATCATTTCCAAATCACCCTGGTTCTCACAACCCCAGCTTGGTCCACAGCGCATCCACCCTGGCTTTGGTGGCGCTGTCCATCTCGATCATGGCCGGCCAGGGGCGGTCGAAGCCTTCGGCCTTCCACTTGCGCGTGGCGTCAATGCCCATTTTTGATCCGTAGTTAGGCAGGCGCGAGGCGTGATCGAGCGAGTCCACCGGACCCAGCGTGAACTGAATATCGCGCTCGGGGTCGATGTTATTGGCCACGCGCAGCGTCACCTCGCCCAGGTCCTGCACATCGCAGTCTTCGTCCACCACGATGATGCATTTGGTAAACATGGCCTGGCCGAGACCCCAGATGGCGCTCATCACCTTGCGCGCCTGGCCTGGGTAACTCTTGCGGATGGAAACTAACATCAAGTTATGAAAGACGCCTTCAACGGGCAGATGAATGTCTACGATCTCGGGGATGGTCATCTTCATCGCAGGCAAAAAGATGCGTTCGACGGCCTTGCCCATCCATGCGTCCTCCATGGGCGGCTTGCCCACGATGGTGGCGGCGTAGATAGGATCCTTGCGATGGGTGATGCAGGTGAGATGGAAGACCGGATACTGATCGGTCATGGTGTAGAAGCCTGTGTGGTCGCCAAAGGGGCCCTCGTCGCGCAGCTCGCCCAGCTCCACATAGCCCTCAAGCACAATCTCCGCGTGAGCGGGGACCTGGAGATCGACGGTTTCGCATTGGACGATCTCGACCGGCTTGCCGCGAAGAAAGCCGGCGATGAGGAACTCCTCGACCTCAGGCGGCGCGGGGACGATGGCGGCGAAGGTGGTGGCGGGGTCGGTGCCGATGGCCACCGCAACCTCAAGCCGCGAGCCTTTTAGATTTCCCATGGCCACCTGCGGCAAACCGCCAATAGGCCCGTCGGGGATGGCAACCGCGCCGCCAGCCGACTCAGCCATGGCCGCAACACGCGCGCTGCATGGGTCCGCGTCAGCCGACCGAGAAGCTGCCGCCCGCAGCGCCTCGCGATAGTGCTCCGCGGCTACCTTTTGCCGCTGCCAATGCATGCCGGTGGTCTGGCCGTCGTAGACCTGCATGCGGTACATGCCGATATTGCGCTTGCCCGAGCGCGGATCCTTTGTATGCACGCAGGGCAGGGTGATGAACCGGCCCCCGTCGTGAGGCCAGCACTTGAGGATCGGGAACTCGCTCAAATCGAAGCCGTCGCGGCGAATCACTTCCTTGCAGCGGGCGTCTTTGGCTGCCACGGTCTTGGGGAATGCGCTGGTCAGCGCGCCCAGTTGCGGCAGCATCTTGAGCTTGTCAAAAAAGCCCTCGGGCGGCTTCATGTTCATCAGGGACTTGATGCGCTCAGCAATCTCGTCGAGCCGCTCCACGCCCAGAGCTAGCGCCATGCGCCGCTCGCTGCCAAACTGGTTGATGAGCACCTTGTGGCCGGGATGGCCCTTCACGTTCTCAAACAGCAGCGCCGGCCCGCCGGGAGCGTAAGCCTGGGGTGCCCCATCCTTCTGAGCGAAGCGCGGCGGAGTCGAAGAACCTGCGTTTTCCCTTTCTGTGCGGAAAGGGTGGGAAGCTGCGCCGATCTTAGAAACGCGATCGGTAATCTCGGTAATTTCCAGCTCCGGCGAAACCTCTTCGCCGATTCGCTTGAGTTCGCCAGCCTTTTCCAGTGCTTTGATCCAATCGCGCAAGTCGTCGTAGGCCAAGTGGATGCTCCTGAGAAGTGAGATCTTCCCCCCTCATACTAAGGCTTTTGGGCATTGCACGAGGCCGTTGCCATATTGCTGGTTCTATGATTGACGCCGTTCTGGACTGTAGATACAATAGCGTATATACGGTGAGCCGGTGCGCTGGACGTGGGATCCCGAAAAGGCGAAAAGTAACTTTGAAAAGCACAAGGTCAGCTTTGAGCTGGCCGAACGTGCCCTCGGCGATCCTCTCTGCATTTCCGTCCAGGATCCCTATCCCGACGAGGAGCGCTGGCGAACTTTGGGCTCACCCAGCGCGGATGGAATCGTAGTCCTCTATGTCGTTCACACTTGGCCCGAGGATGAAAATGGAACGGGAAGAATCATCAGCGCGCGAAAGGCGGAGGCCCATGAGAGGCGAGACTATGAAGAGAGGTAATCCCGAGCCGCTTACGTCGGAGTTGCAGGCCGAGCTTGACGCTCTTACTGCGATGCCAGACAGCGAAGTCGACACCAGCGATATGCCTCCGATCTCCGATTGGAGCCGGGCGGTGCGCGGGGCGTTTTACCGTCCCATGAAGCGCCCGCTTTCGCTGCGCGTTGACGCCGACGTTATCGACTGGTTCCAACGCCAGGGCCAAGGCTACCAGACACGCATGAACTCCGCCTTGCGCGAGTATGTCGAACGGCACCGCGAACGCGCCTGAGAGTGAGCGCAGTTGCTTGGATGCCCGCTATCTCGAACAATAATCCGCCGCGAAGCGTTGCTGCCGCAGCCTCAACCCACTGCCGGGAAGGCCGGCGGCACCGCATCCAGCGGAAACCCCAACCGCTTCCATTCGTCCAATCCCCCGCGCAGGGGACGCACGCGCTCGATGCCCAGCTTGTGCAGGGTCATGGCTGTCTTGGCGGCTGTGGCCTCGCTGGGGCAGGTGCAAAAGAGCACAATGTCGCGGTCGCGCGGAATCTCGCTGTGGCGCGCTGCCAGCGACTCGGGCGAAAAGTGCACCGCCCCCGGCAGCGTGAAGGGGTCCGGCAACAGCTCCAGCGGATGGCGCAGGTCCACAATGTAGACCTGCTCGCCGGCATCGAGCTGCTTCTTCAGTTCCTCGGGCTCAAGCCGCGCGGCCACCAGCTTCTTGATCACCATGCGGCGGCGCACGACGCGGCCGATAAAGAATCCAAGAACGCCCAGCACCAGCAGCGCTCCGGAGAAGCGGCCCGCCCAGTCCAGCAGGCTTGGGTTGCGCCGCAGCAAGTCGCCAAAGAAGCGGCCGATAACCAAAAGCGTAGTCAGCCACAGAGCGGAGCCGATTCCGTCGAAGAACAGGAACCGCCCGAAGCCCATGCCGTTTTGCCCGGCCACCGGCGGAGCCAGTGTCGCCAGCCCCGGCACAAACTTGGCAATCACCAGCGTCAGGTCGCGGCGGCGGCCAAACGAATCTTGCGTGCGGCGCACGCAGATGGTCGGCTCCATCGAGAGCTTGCACAGCAGGCGCAGCACGTGATGCCCGTAGCGGCGGCCAATGAGGAACCAGGCGGTGTCGGCCGTGAGCGCCGCGGCCAGCCCGGCGGCAAACGCCAGCGGAAAACTGAGCTCGTGCTGGGCTGAGAGAGCTCCGGCGGCCAGCAGCACAGGCATGGCAGGCAGAGGCACGCCCAACTGCTCCACCAGAACCCAGGCGAAGAGCAAAAGGTAGCCGTACGTGAGCAGAATGTGTTCCGGCAACGCCATCTGGGTGCTCCTGTCTTCGCTTACGGGGGAGTCAGACCGTGCGTCCGCTATCCGCCTCGGGATAGTGAAACGCGGGGAAGGTCTCACCCTATCCGATGATTCTTGGCGGAAAACGTTGCAGATGGTGGAGACTCACGACTCAAACATCGATTCGATTGTCTTCATCGGTAGGAAGAGCCTGTCGGGCTTGGCCGGAAGCGCCAAGAAGTCGTGCTTAAGGTAGAAATCTCTAGCTCCCGCCTTGGCGTCAACCACAACTGCCCAGGAAGCCACCTGTTGGGAGCCCCGCAGTGCCCGCTCCAATGCGTGCAGCAAAAGGAACTCTCCCCAACCTTGTCCCTGTACTAATTGAGCGACCGCCATCCGCCCAAGAAGAGTGACTGGAAGTGGAAACCCTGGCAGCTTCTTAGCCAGCTCCCGCGGCAGCTCTGTTCCCCGAATCGAATGTGCGGATAGTGTGTAGAAGCCGGCTATGGCCGTGCCGTCCGAGGTGAGAACGAAGACGGCGGCGAGGTTGCGCTTCAAGTCCTGAGATACCTGCCGCTGAAGATAGTTATCCAGTTCGGAAATCCCGCAACAAAAAGCCGCTCGGTCATGATTCGGCCCGAGCGGCTCAATTCTGTATCCGGCTGATCTCGTCTCCGCAGCCACTATTCACCCGCAAGTTTCCGATAACGTTTGACCGCGGCCTTCATGCGCGCGCTGGGCGCAGGCGGATTCAGCAGAGCCTGCACAAAAACGTCCCGGTCTCTGTCTTCGAGCGTCCAACTGGTGTGCAGTTGGATGGTCCTGATGGCAGCCTCATCCGCATGTTGAACGATGAAGTCGGAGAGCGAAAGCCCTTTGAGACTCGCGGCCCGCTCAATCCGCTCCTTTTGTTCCGGAAGCAAGCGAGCTTCCGTGCGTTCCGTGCGCAGAGCAAGCGCCATAAGATGGCCCTCCATCGCTGTACGTTAATTTACCGTACACCACCATCATCATGGATGAACTCGGAAAACTTGTCAAACTGCCCAGGGAACTTTTCACTGTGCCGCCGCATTACCGATTGTGTAGGGATCAGGCGGCAGATCATGCAAGACGCTTTACCGGCGTTCGTTCTACACTCGGAGGCAACAAGGCCACTCATGAACGAAGCGCCCAGAAATCCCGAGGCGGACAGTTCCCAAGCCGCGCAAAGCGACGAACAGTTGATGCTCGCCTTCTCCGGTGGCGAATCGGATGCCTTCGGCGCTCTTTTTTCGCGCTACAAACAGCCGGTCTTCGGTTTCTTCCGCCGCCGCGTCGCCGATCCCGCACAGGCCGAAGAGCTGGCGCAGGAGACATTCGTCGCCGTCCTCCGCGCATCGGCCCGCTACCAGCCCACCGCCCTCTTCCGCACCTGGCTCTATGCCATCGGCTTCAAGATCCTGCGCGCTCATCGCCGCAAGACTGCATTTCGGGCCATGTTCATGGGCGAACAGCCTGCCGATCGCGAACCTGCCACGCAATCCACCATCGAAGCGCAGGTGCTGATGCGCCATGCGATCGGGAAGCTCGAAAGCCTGGACCGCGAAGTTCTGCTGCTGCGCGAATTCGAGCAGTTGAGCTATGCCGAGATTGCCGTGCTGCTCGGCCTGCCGCTTAATACGGTACGCTCGCGCCTCTTCCGCGCCCGAATGGCCCTGCACGATCTGCTCGCTGCTCCAACTCCCAACCCATCCGCGCATGAGTTCGCTCAAACCTTCGATCGTTCCGAGGAGCGCCTATGATCGCCGCCACACATCCCGTAGCTCCTGAAGAAGTCATGGCCTATCTCGACGGCGAACTCTCCCAGGCCAAAGCTCAAGCCGTCTCCACCCACCTCGACCAATGCTCTGAATGCGGAGATCTCGCCGCGCAGTTCCGCGCAACGTCTCAGGCTCTCTCAGGCTGGACCGTACCGCCTGTTCCCGCGAGTCTGGAGGAGCCAGTGATGGTTCAGGCGACCAATGCAGCCGCCGGCCGAAAGCTCGCCAAACCAGGCCGTTCCAGCCAGATCACCTTTTGGAACATGAGGCTTTGGGCTGTTAGCGGAGCCGTAGCTGCACTGCTGCTTGTTGCTGTTGTGTCAAATTCGTTCCGAGCCCATCGTGAAGTGGCTTTTGTGGCCCCGGAAGCAGAAATGTACAAGGAGGCTCGAAGCGCCGGCAAGCCTATCGCTCAGGATAAGTCTATTGCGGCAATGAATGAACCCAGGGTCATGAACTCCCTCCAGGCGCCAACCAGAAGCCCACAAGATGCGGCCAAGACAGAAGGGCTCATTGCGACCAATGCAGATACCCGTGCCTTTTCCGCATCTGCCCCCCTGATCGCCCGCACCGTCTCGCTCACCATAGTTGTGAAAGACTTCGCCCCGGCCCGCGCTTCTCTCGACAGCATCCTCGCGCGCCATCATGGCTACGCCGCGCAACTCACCGCTGCGACCGCCGAGAACGCTCCGCGCTCCCTTCAGGCCTCGCTGCGCATCCCGGCTCCCGAACTCGCCGCCGCTCTTGCCGATCTCAAAGCCATCGGCCGCGTCGAAAACGAGTCGCAATCCGGCGAGGAAGTCACCCAGCAGCACGCCGATCTGGTTGCGCGCCTCAAGAACTCCCGCGAAACCGAAGAGCGCCTGCGCGCCATCCTCGAGCAGCGCACCGGAAAGATCGAAGACATCCTTCAGGTCGAAGAAGAGATCGCCCGCGTCCGCGGCGAGATCGAACAGATGGAAGCCGAGCAGCAGGCCCTCGAACACCGCGTCGACTTCGCTTCTGTCGAACTCGAACTCGTCGAGGACTACAAAGCGCAGCTCAACCCTCCGGCGCCCTCCATCTCCAATCGCATTCACAACGCATTCGTATCCGGGGTGCGCAACGCGGCAGAGATGCTGCTCGGATTTGTGCTGTTTGTCGAGGAGGACGGCCCGATTCTGCTCATCTGGCTGGCAATCCTCGGCCTGCCTGTCATCCTCCTCTGGCGTCGCTACCGGAGGATGAAAGCGAGAATGTAGAAATACTCCGCACAAGCCTGTCTTGTATCAGGGCACGACTTAAGTCGTGCCGAACAAATGGCAAGATGATGCCGGGCTTCAGCCCCTGCGGTATATTTTTTCAGCTATTTGCGCATCAGCAGCGGCTAAAGCCGGCTCCTTTTCTGGGGCGTTTGCGGCACGACTTCCGTCATGCCCTGACACACGGCTTTTCAAAACCTGCTCTGTGGTTCCCCGTGACTCCCGAACCACCCAACCACCCTGCGCTCAAACTCCGCAGGCTCCGCTCCGGCCGCGCCGCAATGGCCGGCCTCCGCCGGCTCCCACAAAGCCACAGGTGGAATCCGCGACGAGCTTCGCGCCACGATCATCTCGGAGTGGCGCGGCGGAAGATTTGTATCCTTGCGTCCATGAATCAGCAGCACAGGAACGCTGCTCGCTGCCACCACATTCTCCGGCGACGCCTGCTCCAGATCCACTCCGTACTTCAAGTGCGCATATAGCAGCCCGGCCTCTACCGCAGGCCGAAGCAGCGTGCGCCCCGTCCACGCCCCGGCATCGAGCTTCTCTCCCAGCCGGTCATAGGATGCCTCCCGAAAGCTCGCAAACGATGACTCCGCCACCACAGCGCAGAATCCCGGCGTCGTCCTGAGAGATGCGAGCAGTTGTCCGGCGCCCATCGATTCGCCCATCCCATCGATGCAGCGCGGAGCCTCCGCCTGCTTGACCCAGTCAAACCAGCGCCGCACATCGCCGGCCTCCTTCACGCCATAGGTCGCCAACTCCCCGCCGCTCGCTCCATGCGCCCGCGCATCGGGCAGCAGTACAGCATAGCCGTGGCGCAGCAACAGATCGGCATTGCCCAGCATGCCGGCGCGGTTGTCCGTTTGCCCATGCAGCAGGATCACCGCATCTCCGTTGCCTTGCACCGGCCGGATGCTCCATGCGCGCAGCGTCGCGCCGTCTTCCGCGGTGACGGATACCTCCGTCAGCTCCGCATGATTGCGCGCGGCTACCGCCCCAGCCAGCTCTTCAGCCCTCGGCCCCAGCGCGTTCCGCCCCGGATGCAACGCCCATTCAGCTGCCAAAATGCCGATTCCGACGCAGGCAATAAGCCAGACTGCAACAAGAACCGCGCTCAGGCGTAGGAAGATGCGTGGATGTTTCACTATAAAAGGTATACGCAATGCGCATCCAGTCCGTTCTCAGGTCGCTTCACCGGCGCTCTCAGGATGCCCTTTCCGCATTCAAAAGCTGCTCAATGATCGCCCCACCTGCCCTGCTGTTATCCTTGTTCCGACGCCATTATTCGAAATGACTGACTGGACAAATACGCACTATCGCCCGCAAGCCAAGCCCTCCGCGCGGGCCACATGGTGGCTTTTCGCGGCCATCTTTGCCGCTGTTTACCTTGGCTCGCTGTTCTCGCCGCCCTTGCTCGACGACGTTGACGCCGCCCACGCCGAGGCCGCCCAGCACGTGGCTGAAACCGGCAACTGGATCACATGCCAGATCAACGGCATACGCTACATCGAGAAGCCGCCTCTGCCCTACTGGCTGGTAGCCGGCTCTTACCGCATCTTCGGCGAGAACACCTTTGCCACCCACCTGCCCAACGCGCTTGCCATGCTGGGCCTTGCATGGCTCTGCTGGGCGTGGGCGCGCCGCGGATGGGGGCCACGGGCGGGCCTTTATGCCGGCCTGGCCGTGCTTACCTCTATCGGCCCATTTCTTTTTACCCGCTTCATCATTCCGGAAGCCATACTCAGCTTCTTTCTGCTGATGGCCCTTTACGGTCTGTTGACGAGCCTGGAACTCAACCGCCCCATGCGCGTTTATTGGATGTGGGCCGGCGTAGCCCTGGCGCTGCTGACCAAGGGCCTCATCGCCCCGGTCTTCTTTTTCGGCGCTGCCATTCCCTATCTGATGCTGACCGGCCAGTGGCGCAACTGGCGCGCGTTGAAGCCCTTCTCCGGCTTCCTGCTTTTTCTCGCCATCGCCGCGCCGTGGCACATCCTCTGCGGCCTCGCCAATCCTGACCAGGGTCACCCCGTCGGCAATCACCCCACCCTCGGCAACGTCCACGGCTTCTTTTACTTCTACTTCGTCAACGAACACTTCCTGCGCTTCTTCTCCCTTCGCTACCCTCACGATTACAACAAGCTCCCCTTTGTCGCCTACTGGCTTTTGCATCTTGTCTGGCTCTTTCCCTTCAGCCTCTTTCTCCCCGCGCTTGTGGCCGTTGCGTGGAGGGCTCGCCAGCATTGGTTTCAGCACATCCGCCAGGACCAGGGCGAGACCCTTGACCTCTATCTCGTCCGTGGCCGCCGCCAGGACGTGGCAAGCCAGGTTGTCCATCTTAAGTTCCGCGTGCGCTCCATATGGCTGCTCACTCTCTTCTCCGCCTGGACGCTGCTCTTCTTCTCCATCTCCAGCAACCAGGAGTACTACACCTTCCCGGTCTGGCCGGCCATCTTCATCATCATCGCGGGAATCCTCACCGGCATCGAAGAAAAGCGCGGCCTCGACGGTACTCTCTATAGCGGCCCCAACAGCTATCGGCCCGTCCTCTCCACTGTCTGGCTCACTGCCGCTCAGGCGGTCTTCGCCGCCGTCGGTATTCTGGCCGCGGCTGCCCTGGCCTGGGGCCTGTGGGACTCACGCCGCTTGCCTTATGTCGCTGACATTGGCACCCTGCTCGCCCACCGCGCCGTGGGCGATTACACCCTCTCCATGTCTCACTTTTTCGACCTCACAGGCCCCTCCTTTGCCGCGCTCCGCCTGCCTGCCATCATGGCCGCCATTACGCTGTTGATCGGTCCGGCCGTCGGCTGGATCCTCCGCGTCAAAGGAAAGCATGTTCCCGCCACCGTCAGCGTTGCTCTCACATCGGCTGTCTTTCTGATTGCCGCGCACATCGCCTTCGCTCGCTTCGCGCCCATCCTCAGCTCCAAACCGTTCGCCGATACCATCATCCAGCGAGGCTCGCGCGCTGACAGCTTCATCGTTTACGGCGACCAGTCCGATGCATCCTCGGTCATCTTTTATTCCCACAGGTTTTTGCGCAAGCCGGCGTTTCTTGTGCTTCCGCGCTGCGGCCAGCATGGCGAGGGCTCAACGCTGCTGTGGGGTTCCTGTTACCCCGACGCGCCCAATATTTTCCTGAGCGAGGACGATCTCTCCAAAGCCTGGGGCACTGGCGAGCGCAAATGGCTTTTCGCGCAAGACACCAACCAGGCAAAGGTCGAGAGCCTGCTCGCCGGCCGCCTCTATCCCGTGCAAACGATCGCCGACAAGGCGCTTTGGACCGACCGCCCGATGAAGTAAGCTAGCCGCAAGACACCGGAGCAAGAGAGGTTCGCATGATCGAGCGCATCGCCATCCTGGGTACCGGCCTGCTGGGCACTTCGGTAGGCCTTGCGCTGCGCGCCGCCGGTTTTCGCGGCGCAATTGCAGGGTGGAACCGGAGCCCCGAAGGCGCTCAGGCCGCGCTTGCCATGGGAGCCATCGATTCCATTGCCGCGGATGCCTTGCAAGCCGCGCGCCAGAGCCAGGTGGTGCTGCTGGCCGTGCCCATCTATTCCACGCTCGACTTCATGGAGAAGCTCTCCGGTGTGCTTGGCCGAGATCATCTGGTCACCGACGTAGGCAGCACCAAGGCGCAAATCTCCGCCGCTGCCGCGCGCCTCTTCAACACGCCCGGTCGCGCTGCCTTTCTTCCTGGCCACCCCATGGCGGGCAAAGAGCGGGGCGGCGCCGCCCTGGCCGATGCCGAACTTTTTCGCGGCGCGGTCTGGCTGTTTACCGACGACCCCGCCGCGCAGCGCACCCCGCATTCCGCCGCCCTGGTCAAGGACTGGCGGCTGTGGGTCGCGGCCATGGGTTCCAAGAGCATCGATCTCGAACCCGCGCGCCATGACGAACTGGTCGCCTGGGTCAGCCATTTGCCCCAATTTGTGGCCACGGCGTTGAGCGCGCTGCTTGAGCAAGAGGTGGGCGACGCGCCCGAGTTAAGAGATGTGGGTGGCCGCGCCCTGCGCGAGATGACCCGGCTTGGAGCCAGCCCCTACTCCATGTGGCGCGACATTGCGTATACCAACACGGAAGCCGTTCAGGCGGCGCTCCACGCGCTGGAGCAGCGCCTCGCACACCTCCGAGAGAACCTGCGCACGCCCGAACTGCGCGATGAGTTTGAGCAGGCAAACCGGTTTCGGCGAGAGTAATCGACGCCGGCCGGGTTCCACCCTGACTTGTGATGCACGGGCGGCGTCAAGACTCCAATTACGCCATCACTGAGCCAATGCGCGCAGTGCGCTTACGCCGGCGCCGAGGAGGGCGGTTTCGTCGTCGGGCGGCAGGACTTCAAGCGAGAAGCTTTGCAGGGTGCTCATCTTGACCATGGATTCAATGTGGGCTCGCAGCACGGGCAATTCAAGGAAGTGCGCGTTGTGGCCGGTGAAGTAGAAGCGGCCGGCGCCGGCGAGGTGGATGAACGAAGCGGTGGCGGCGGCCAGTGCGCGATGCCATAGATCGACGAACTCGCGGCAGCGGGCGTCGCCCTGCTTAGCCAGGGCAAATACCTCTTCCGGTTCCAGGTCGAGGAAGCGAAGGCGCATAGCGCGGTAGCCCATGATGCCCTCAAGATGGCCCAGGCCGCCGCAGCCGCAGAAGCGCTCCTTGGGATCGAGAGTGACAGTAACGTGACCGCCCTCCCAGACGCCGTCGATATAGGGCCAGCGGCCATAGCCGATGCCGTTGCCGATGGTCCAGACGCGGGTGAGCTTGTTGAGCTGGCCCCTGGTTGCAGCGACTCCAGCAGCGATGGCGTCAGCGGCGTTGGCAACATGCACGGGGGCCGTAATACCGCGCGCGGAGAGGACTTTGGTCAGATCGTCGGCCAGCTTCATGCCCTTGATCTGGTGAAGGTTGGGCGAGTCCTCG
>Ga0302156_10002209_pt1 | contig 16152 bp, 18 predicted proteins | sample I_Bog_N3_2_FD_193503 | JGI IMG/M metagenome (GOLD analysis project Ga0302156, IMG submission 193503) | Peat permafrost microbial communities from Stordalen Mire near Abisko, Sweden - I_Bog_N3_2 | ecosystem: Environmental > Terrestrial > Soil > Wetlands > Peat | place: Sweden: Abisko, Stordalen... | reverse complement strand
CAAGCGATCAGCGGTGAAGGAAGTGAGCAAGCCTAGCCTCCCGCCGCAAATGTTCTGGCAGCACCCAAAACGAGAGGCGCAACCTGATCGAGGTTCTTTTCCCTCAGCATGCGAATCGGGACACGATCTCCGAGTTCGGGGTTGAATCCCATGAGCCAAGCTTGTACGACTCGGGGAGAATCGTGGGTGCTCAAAATCATGACGACGTGGTAGGCCAAGCGCAGGCGCTGTTCTGCTTCGTTGTATGACTGCGCGCCATCTATCCAACGGTCGATCGCCCGAGTGTCCTTGACGCCGGCCACAAAGGCCGTCATCTTCTTCCCAACCACAGAGACAAGAGCCTGTACGATTTCAGGCAGAGGAAGCATCAGTGAATCCCTATGCGCTCCAAGGTCGGGCCTGGGAAGAGAGAGGGTCGCCATGTCAAAAGCCTCCTTATACGTTCATAATAGACTTTTCCGCCACAATGTCAATGAAATTGCACAATAAAAGCACATAAAATGCAGAAAGTGTGGCGGTTAGTTGCCTCGTCTTTTGCGCGACAGAGGGCAGGCAGATGATGCGTCTGCCTGCCCGAGTGTTTCAACCGAACAGGGACAGTTGAGCCGGTGCACCAACCGAAAGGGGAGGGAGTGCCTTGGACCGCTTCTTCTCTTTCGGCTGGAACCCGAACTGCAACAGACCCGTCAAGGCTGGTTGAACCGCTGGTGCGGACGGTGGGAAGAAGGGAAATTGAGCAGAAGTATCCTGCGGTAGATCCTCTTCTGAGCCCTCACTGAACATGCCCGTTAGGGTTCCGGGCTCTTCCGGCACGGCTTCGCCCACAGCCCCTGCAACCGTCACTGGTGCGCTTACACCGAGCAGCTTCTCCCGTTGTGTCCGCAGATCGCGCCAGATTTGCGTGGCGGATTCGCCTACGCCCCCCTTTTCGACCAGCTCGCGGGCCAGCGAGGTCATCATGTCTTCGTCGCCCATGGAGTTGAGCCCTTCGCCGGAGAACTTGCCCTCCATGGCCATTGCCACGAGCATTTTCTTGCCCATGAGACGGACACACCGCTCCTGCATTGTGTCGCTGTAGTGGAAGAACATCACCGACACATCATGCCTCTGACCGATCCTCCAGGAGCGCCGGCTGGCCTGCCGCAGGGTATGCAGCGAGTACCCGGTTTCGTAGAAGATCAGGGTCGGAAAATCAAGCAGATCGAGGCCGGTCTCGACGAGTTTCGGATGGCAGATCACCACCTGAGTCCCGTTCTTTACCTGAGATTCATACCATGCTTCACGCTTCTCCGTGGGGACGGATGCCTCAAGAACGGCGGAGCGGACTCCGGCGTTCAGGAGTATCCCCTGCAGGCGGGCAAGCATGGAATGCTCACCGGTGTAGGTGACAAACACCTGGCACCGACGCCCTTTTGCGAGTTGCGATTGGATAGTTTCGATCAGCCGCTCCTCCTTCGGATAGAGCGCCCTCTTCGGAAGATCCGGCGCGTCGGCAATCCATACACGCTCGAACCCACCGGACTGCTCGTCGAAGACGCGCGCGGTGATCGTGCCCAGATCGAACGGGTGATCCGGGTAAAGCAGAAGCGTATTCAGCATGGTGCTGATGACGCTGCCGCCCTTTCCGTATGTCTGGATCGCTGTTTTGAAGCAGTCCTCCAAGTACTCGTAGGCCTCGGCCATCTTGGCCGGCATATCGACTTCGACGACTTCCTCATCGTACGGAGGGAGCGCCGCGGAGATGTCTTCAAGGTTGAGGAATGCGGTGTTCGGCATCAGAAACCTGCCGAACATCATTGGCGAAGCGCCGGGCTTGCGCTTCACTGTGATCTTTCCCTTGGACTTGCGCGAGCAGGCATTGTCCTCTTCGTCATAGATGGTCGTGGTTTCGATCACACCGTACTTGCGAACGAAGTCCATTCTGCCGTTGCCGCCCCACTCGAAGCCCTCGCGAACCATTTGCGGGGCATCCATCCGAAAGAGCGTGTTGTAGATGTCGTCCGCGTATCCGCCGAGCAGCGTCCCGGTCAAGCCGAGCAGCTTCCTGGCGGCTTTTGCGAGTGCCCCCAAGGCATTGCCCTGGGCGGTATCCCCGGCCAGCTGGTGCAACTCGTCGGCGATGGCGTAGTCGAACCAGTTCTTCAGATAACGCCCGATGAACTCGGCGGGAGCCATCCGCTGCATTTTGCTTGGATCGGCGGACCAGAGAGGCGAAAACATTTGAGTTCCCTGATTTGGGCGTTCGATCTGTTCGGAAATCCGCTTCTTCGCGAAATCAAGCCGCGTGTAGTAGCCGCCCTCGGTCGGGTTTTCGACGGGAGCCATATTGTCCGGGTTGAGCGGGTAACCAATCCTGCTCCCGGTTTTGCTGGTGGTGTAGGCGTGCTGCCAGAAATAGCCGAGCTTGCCCTTGTCCCTGCCCATGACGAAGAAGCAAGGGTAGGGGTGCTGTTTGAGCCAGTCGGCACGCCGGGTGCGGCGCAGGCGAGTGAGGGAGAACTGTTCACCACGGCGCGTTGCTTTGCCGTCGATAAGTTTGACCTCGACGACCCCGTGAGCCTTGTTCGGATCGCCGCCATTTCTCATGTCCTCAATCAGAAAGACCCGGCAGCGCGGGATCGTGATAAAGGCCTCTCTCGCCCACTTGAGGGTAAGGTGCGGCGGGCACATGATGATACCGGCGTAGGGCCTTCCGGCCGAGTGGACGTAGGTGGTAGCCAGCGCCATCAGGGTTTTGCCGGTGCCGCATTCAGCAACGATCTTGGCCGCATCTTCCTTCTGGAGAAAGTTGCTCAGGCCCTGAATGGCGAGCGCTTGTGCCGGCAGTGGGCAGCGCAGGAGGTGGTCCAGCCGAGGGGATAGGGGGTCGTTCGCCCCCTGCAGAGGGGGAAAAGTCTCAAGGATGCGCTCCCCGAGAGAATTCGAGTTATCGCGCATGTAGTCGAAGATGCTGTGCATTTTCTTCCTCTGGAGGGGGATGGATGTGTGTGAAAGCGGAATTGCACCGCTCAGCAGGAGACCGCGTCGAGCGCGGCGGAATCGAAGGCTGATTCGCATTCTTCGAGGGCCTCCCGCATCGGGATTCGCGGGAAGCGGAGCGGCTTGTTGGTCGATGGAAACGGGAGATCGTCTGATGTCACTCCGAGTCTGATAAGGCGGAGCATCTCGTCGCGGGTGGTTTCAATTGTGATCATCGAAATGCCGCGGCCTTCGAGGGGAGTGATTTTTTCGTCGTTGACGAGCCGCTGGTATATCCACTGATCCCACTGCGGCATGGCCGGAAGACCGAGTGTGTGAACGAGGGTGTTCCAAACGATGTCGGACCTGCTGCTGAGGCAGAATACGGTACCGAGCGACCCGTTTTGGATGATGTTCTGGCTGACGGCTACGATGTGGCGCAGCTTGGTCTTTTTGTTCGGAAGCTGGATTGCACTGCGGTAGCAAACTGCGTCCTTCTCGAAGGATGCGTACCGGTCTTTGGCTTCGGGGAACCGCATCCGCAGCGAATTGGCTTTCATGATTGCGCCATGAACGGCGGCAACCTCGGCATCGTTGCCGAAGATACTGAGAATCTGAAGGTAGCCATCCGAGTTGATTGCGTACCGGTCGCAGTGGGTGGAAACGTTTGTGGACGAGTTCTGGGTATGTTTTGAAAACGTGACCGTTCCAAGGCGTTCGTGTGCATTTTTCATCGTGGAAACCTCAACGAGGGGAGGCGTCGTCTCCGGGCGGGGGGAGACGCCGTAAGTGTGTGTGCCGCGGATTAGGCCGCGTGGGTTGCGCGCATGAAGGCAAGCCAGGCATCGTTGGCAACGCGAAAAGCTTTGTGGAGGCGCTGAAGCTCGGGAGTGGCTGTGCCACGCGCGTCATAGCGCGCATCGCCGGCAGCTTTCCCATACTGACGCGCCAGTTCGACGTGCCAAGCCTCATCTGCCATTACGGCAGCCAGGTAGAGAGGATGCATAAAGAGGCTCCATTCGACAGAGAGTGAGCTGACGCGCCCGGCCCACGATGGGGAGAGACCATGCGAGCCGGGGCATCATTCACAGCGGCGTCACCGTAGGCTGTACGGTCCGCCGCGCGCTTCACCATCGAGCAGATGCTGGGGAGAGGCCAGTCCGCTCTAGGTGATTTCGGGGTTGTCTTTGGGTGTTTCGGTGAGCAGAAAGACGCGGCCGTCCTCGTAGACGCAGGCAAGTTCCGTCGAAAAGCGCTCGGATTTCTTGACGATCTTCACTTCGCCGTCAAACTCAACGGTTTCGTCGATGTGCTTGATCGAGCGCCATTGCGCGATATGGCGTGCGCTGCCTTCGCCGAGGACTCCGTTCATGAGGCCTGAGGTGCACATCAGGCCAACGTGCCCGGCGTGGAGGGGGGTGAGGGGCCGGGCATCTTCAACTCCGGGGCTCGTAGTGAAGAAGTTGCTGATATTGTCCCAGCTAGAGGAGCCGAGCAATCGGTCTTCTACCTCGTCGAGAGGAAGGCCCCTGTACACGATGGAAGCGCGCGGCGAAGGCGGCACGGTATACAGCGGAACGTCTGTGGCCTGGAGCACCGGCAGTTTGTCAGGACGGTATGTGCAATCGTACCGAAGCCACCGCTTCATCCTATCCGCTTGATCGCCGGACACTCGATCATAGACGCCAAAAATCGCGACCTGATCGTACTTTTCGGCCTCGGGGTCCTGAAGGCGATAAACCCGGAGATCCCTGAAGTGATGGGCGAGAATGGCCGCGCACGGCTCGATCGCTGCCGATGGAATCACCATGAGCAAGACTCCGCGCTTCATCAGCCAGCGAAACGTGTGTTCGAGGAACAGATACTCCATCCGCTGGTTCGCATAGGACCCGGTCTCGGAGTCATAGGGTGGGTTGAGGTAAAGGAGCGAGAACTGGCCGCTCTTTGCGCTGGTCTCAAAGGCGTTGCCCTGAAGAACCCCGATTCCGGCGGCGTGGGCTTCGCTGGCGCGATCGGCGTCAAGCTCAACACCATAGCGGGATACGTCGGCGCCAGAAGTGAGCTGCAGTAGCGCAACACCTTTGCCTGCACAAGGATCGAGGACGCTGGCATGAGTCGGGGGAAACATGAGCAGCGAGCGAAGTCGTTCGCCTTCGGCTGGAGGCAGCGGGTAGTACCCAAGCTTCATGCGAGCTTCAATGCGCACGAAAATTCCTTTCTATCGCGGTGTCTTTTGTGTGAAATAGAGCATAATTTGGCTGGGAATAAAGCATATCTTGGCCGCGCCAGAGGGACGCGCTGGTGGTAATCTGCCGGCGAGCTACGGGAATTCCACGTTGGCGGAGATGGAATGAGTCTCGCTGAGTGACTTGGCGATTTTGCGTCATTCCAGAGACGATTCAGTCAACATGAGCGTTTACCGGGATCTATAGAGTCAGAGTCTCAATGGGAGAAAAGTAGGTCGGACGGGGATTATTTCGAACTCTTGACGATCCCTGAGATCCCGGCGAGAAAGAAGATTGAAAGAAGCCAGCCGAGCATCGTCTGAAGCCAAAACCAAAGGCGAATCGCCGGTCCGACCGAACGGTGCTGAGGCCATTCGGCCGTAGTGTTTGAGGACCAGCTTCCCGATACCCCAAGGTTTAGTCCAGGCAGTGAGTGCTCGATCGAGAAGATTGTCGAACTGAAACGTGGATATTGCGCTGGAACGCGGTAATTGCTGACGAACAAAGCATTCGCGTCCTTATCGGTCGGTGCGACCAACTTGGTCCGGTAGGCAATGACCGATACTCCTGTTCCGATCACGATCAACAAAATCATGAGCACCGCTGCGCGCCATAACTGATAGCCAAAGCCAATGGTCAGCATGAGCAGACCATTCCAGAGTCGGCGGGGGATGGAAGTCTCCCTTGAACGAATAAGCTTCTCCAGTGCGAACAGCAGCTTGGTGGCATCTTCTGTATGTCCGTTCGACAGGTATACTCGGCTTAGTTGACGATAGGCTTGGACAGGTTCTGTTGCATCGAGTTGTAGCCATCGCAAACGCGATTTGACGTCGGTGACCGAGTCGCTGAAGCGCTCGAATCTAAGTCCATCCAGCATCAACTTGCCCTGCCCTGGCCAACTTTGGACATCGTCCTTTATCGAGTCGACTGTTGCATCACGCAGATCGATCAGGGACTCTTTAGGTTTGTCCATGGCAACCCATTCGAAGTGGCCGCTGATTCGCGCGTATCGGAGATCCAACTTTCTGATTGAGCTTGCCCGGCACCTCAGTCCACCTCCGACGGTTGCGCCCAGGAAGTGCGCGTTTCCACATGAGAAACCGCCGTCGAGTAAGGCGTGAGTTCCGACGGTGATTTTTTCAGCATGGAACGCCCGATCGGCACCGCTGAGTATCTTCGCTTCACGGCAATCGAGTGCGATTTCGATCTTCGAAGCGGATACGTTCACGATGCCCGAGGACACACTCTCCCGCAAGAACAGGCTGCCAGAGGTCTTGAGACGCTCCAGGTTGATAGAGGTTCCTCCTTTGTTATCGAAGATCGCATGCTCGCAGTCAAAGTTGCCGCTGACGTCTGCGCCAGCGAATCGAACTTCACCATAGTAGCGGCCTATTGAGGACGTTCTTGAGAGGAATACACCGCCAGAGACTCGAACACGGTCACAAACCAAAGCAAAGTTGTCACTCCCATTGAAGGTGGACCCGTCGGTGCGGATGTCGCCCCCAACGACAGCGCCTCGAAGAGATATCTCTCCATGTGTTTCGCAGCCATTGATGAGCAAGAGATTGGTATCAATGATGGCCGAATCGGCATTCATCCCTTGCAGGCTGCATGCTCTGAAACTCAGGGACCGCAGTCTGACGCTCTTGAGCCAGATATCGGTATCGAAAGCACACTCATGCATCTGTATCGGAAACCGAATGTCGCCATGGATCAGGTCCAGTAAACCGGTTATGCCGTAACCTCTGAGAGCCAGCCCGTGCCGATGGACCTTCTCAATGGCGTCGGTGTCCGTGCAGAGCCACTCGAGTATCTCGGCCCTGATGCTAGACGGGCTTGTCGCCGCGGCTTCTTGCCCATTTTCTACGGCGTGGAGAACTGAGGATTCAGTTTCACTGAGATCCGAAAATCTGAGGTTTGCCAGCTGCCCCAAGGAAACCTTGCTCATGGACGGATGATAGCCGACATTCGCGGTCACCAAGAAATCCCGTTTGATTTCTCCAAGCACCCAATCCCGCTGGCCCGAACCGGCTCGCCGGCCCCACAGCAGGGGTTAAATTCTTCTTCCTGCGCCCTTGTTGACGGGAGACACTTCTCACGGTCGATCCAGACTCCGCTGATCGGTCTCCGCCGATTCTCGGTTTACTCCAACAGGCCGAGGCACTCAGCGAGACTCGTTCCATCTCAGCCAAGGTGGAATTCCGGTAGCTCGCCAGCCGATTACCACCAGCGCATCCCTCTGGCGCGGCCAAGATTTGCTTTATTTCCGGCCAAATTGTGCTTTATTTCACATTTTGCGGTGTGAAGCATAACCTTGCCGTTTGGCAAAGTTACTCGGCGCCGCCACACGGTCGCTCTTCTTCGTACTTGGCAAGTACCCAATTCTGGTAGCCGCGGACCGTCTCTCTATTGGCAACTTCTGCCTGCCAGTCGGACATCGGGTGTGCGGGGTCTTCCTGCCAGCGGTCGGACGTCTCTTGGATAGGTATCTGGGGCGTTACCCCAACTTCAATCCGCTGGTTTGAGCGGAAGAATGCGACGGTCTTTTTCGCAGGGATGAACGCCGTGCGTGTGTCCAAGTCCCACACGTCGATGTCGTCAACCCCCGCGGTTTCGCTGGCGTCGATGGCTGCAGCAAGAGACTCGAAAGTCTCGGCTCCGTAAGCCCAGACAATATCGCCGCTCGATCTCTCAATGGCGAAGTACCGCTCCGGCAGATCCGGGAGGACATATCCGTTCTCGTAAAGATTCTCTTCCTTCGCGAGCAGCAACTCCTCACTCAAGAATCTTCGGCGTTCGGCATAGACTGCTGTGGTATCCATTACGCAACTCCTTACTCGGAGAAGATTGTTTTGACATTCAGGGCGGCAGCGATCTTCTCTGCCGTCGCTCTGGCGAAGTTCCAGTAGAAGTTCTGGTGGATGACGTTGATGCCTTTGGGCTGCAAGTTGCCCGACAACAGAAAGAGGGTTTGGCCGTTGTGTTGAAACCTCACCGGCGTGGCCTGGGGACATGGCACCATCTCGCCGCGAAGAGCCTCGATTTGCCCCGAGGTGTAGACGTCGGATAGCTTCGGACCGTGGACCGTGGGCTGAGTCATTCTTGAATAATTCCTTAGGCGGCCACGTTCGTGCAGGCCTGTTCATTGGTTAAAGGCGCCAACCTGCCGGCAGCGCGCTCGGCAGCCCGCCAGGCATCCCGTTCACGGATCGCGGCTTCCCGCAAACGCGCAGCGTACTGCTCCAACTCCTTGCGGTTCATGTGTTTGGTGGCTTCGTAGCTCTCAATCGCACGAGGCCCAAGATAGCGGGGAATGACGTTTCGTGCCAAACGGCCAGTCGGGCTAGCCATTGCTCGCCGGACCACGGCAGCGGCCACTGCATCGCCGTCATACATCTCAAAGCAGGTATCGAAATTACGGGTCATTGCGCCGTTGCGCGCGATAACAGCGCAGGCGAAATTGACCCGATACCAAAACGCATCAAGCTTGCCAACTGAGCTGGGTGAACCCAAATCTTCAGACTCGCCAAAGACCTCTTCGTCCGTTACCTCGCCTGAATCCGCAGCTTGGTCCTGGATTTTGTCGAGCAGGTTCAAGAGTCCTTCAGCTGCGTCTTCCTGTTCGGCGCTGACCACCGTTCCAGTGCGGAGTCCCACGACGGCCCGCTTTTGCCGCCTCAGCAGTTCCCAGTCGATCTCCAAATTGACTACGATCATCGTCATACGTGCCTCGGTTTTGGCTCGCCTGTGAGCGGCCTTGTGATTGTGCTTCTTTTCGAGTTCGCCGGCGGAGGACGTCTAACAGGCCAGCTACAGGGGCTCACCTTGAATCACGCTGCTTGCTTGCGGCGTCGGCAGCCAGCCACGGGAACTGGTTTGGCAAAGCATTCGCCGCAACTGTCGCACCGGTACGGGAGAGGGTCGTGTGGATTCAGCTTCTGGGAATCCCACTCGATTTCGGTGTCGCCTGCATACACAGGCTCGCCGTCTTCATCGAAGCTCAGAACATCAGCCGTCGCGTTGACGATGTTTGCTTCTCCAAAGCCGCTGGAGTTCCCGCAGTGAGGGCACCCGATAGTTGTTCGCTTCTTCTTAGACTTGGATTTGGACATGGATGTCTCCCTTGGAGATGTGTTTGTGCGAGGCCCCGCTCTTGGTTAGCGGAACCCCTATAGAACCGATGCCCAGTACGCGCGGTTACGGTTTTTCGCGCACGGGCTGGGCGCGGATTGGTGCGCATTTCGTCAGGAGCAGCAACCCTGCTGCTCGGAGTAGGTCCCAATACGTGGCCAGAGCATGACCGTGGCATCCCCAATTCCGCGAGTCTCAAGAACGACGTCCGCGCCGGGCAGGCCACAGGTTCCCCCGAAACGGGCAAACTGGAGATCGTGGAAAGCAAGGGTTTTGCGCTTCGGGACGCCGGCGAACCATTGGGTCATTGCGATCCCAGCACCGTTTCCGGATATCAGTCGCCACTCGATCGGGGCGGCGTTGACGAACTCCAGCGCCTCAATTTCGACGGCTTTGCCAAAGCGTTCCGCCAGACGTAAATGCAGCGTCTGGCCAAAGACACACTTCAAGCTCACGATCATGTTGAATCGTTCCTCGTGGACGCGTTTGGGGAGGGCGCTGCCGGCGCGAAGGCGCGTCATAGCGCAGTGATCGCGCCGCCTAATCCTTGCTCGCCGTGAACGGCGAAGGTTGCCCATGCATAGGGACGTTTTCGATGTGTCGACCCAATTCACGCCGCGAAGGGAACATCGGTTGTGTCGGGAGCGCACCTGGGTACGATTGGGGAAAGGTGGAGGCCGGCGTGAATCTCCTGGCGCACCTGCATGAGGATCAGGCCAAGCCTGTTGCCGCCGTCTCCAGTGCAGCGAGAACTAACCCCGTACTTCTGTTTACCGGCCGGAAGCGACTGGCACAGGCAGATTCCCCAGACGTTGTCGTGGAAGGCATTGCCATGGAGGAGTTGGGCGTCATCGGTGGCCAGCAACTTCTCGCGCAGGATCGGCCACGAGAACTTTGAGCGCTGGATTTCCATCATGACATCGAACTGGGCGGCGTCCCAATCGGGCCGCATCCAGCTCTTCGGAGTATTCTTGCCCAATTTCCTGGCGTTCCAGGGCTTGCAGTTCCAACCCACAAAGGACACGCGGTCTTCCCGGCGGAGTGTCTTGGCTGCTTCAAACGCTGCGGCTGGGGAGTTGTATTGGTCCCCGTCGTAATAAAACCCGGACCGGAAGAGCGGGCTGAGAAAGGCGTGCTTGGCAGTGAAGGACTGAATGATGGGAGGCATAGTGGACTCCAGCGTGCAGGCGCGTAGGGATACAGGATCCGTCGCGCGGCTGCGCGCTCAGGTCCACAGTTCGTCGATTGCAATGGATTGGCTCATGACCTGCTCGAAATCTGCGGTCTTCTTGATGCGGATATCGCCGTCGATGCGCTCCTGGCGCAACAGGATGGCTCCCACCCGCACCATTTCGAGGAGAGCCAGGAATGCGGCTGTTACGATGCGGTGCGAGGGAGTGTCGCCGAGAATGGCGGTGAACATGACCGGATTGTCCTCGATCAGCAGCCGGCGGTGGAGGTAGTCGACCATCTGGCTGACGGTCACTGAGTCGGCATCGACGTCGAGGGTGGGCCGACTGGCCGCGCGCTCAGCTACCTGGCGGAATATGGCAACCAAGTCAAACGAACCTTCGGAGGTACTTTCCGGGACGCTTTCCTCCTCTGGCTCGTCATCGTCGAAAAAACCGCGCATCCCGGGATTTGACCATGTGGCTTCTTCGAGTTGCTGCTTTTCCTGGAGCATCTGGGCGGCTTGTTTGAACCGCTCGTGTTCCAGAAGCCGGTTGACCAGGTCGCTTCGCGGGTCTTCGGGCTGCCCTTCGGACTGATCCCCCACCGGCCGCGGAAGCAGCACCTTGCTCTTGATGTGGATGAGCTGGGCGGCCACGTAGACGAACTCTGCGGCCGTATCTACCTCGTTGGCCTGAAGCTGGTCAACGTAGGCGAGGAACTGAGAGGTGATCTTTGCAATGGGGATGTCGTAGATGTCGATGTCCTGCTTGCGGATGAGGGCCAGAAGGACATCGAGCGGGCCGTTGTAAATCTGCCCAACGCTGAGGGAAAAAGGAAAGGGCTCAGCCAGGCTGGTGCCGCCCGGCAGACCAGAGACCGCCCGCCCAGCCGAGGGTGGCTGCGGGGTCTGTGTAGCCAGATGCTCGGTGTGGGGTGTGTCGGGCATCGTGATCCATTCTATTGCGGAGTAAACGTCGCAGAGAATTGAGGGTCTCTCCTTGCTCTCTCGGATATCCTCATCGCGGGCCCACACCTCGTACTTGGTCAGGATTTCGCATAAATGCCGACCCCCAACAGACAGTGCCAGGGTGCGAGTATCACTAGGCGGCAGGAAGTAGGCTCGAGGGGATGCTCGGACTGGCCAGTCGGGGCCGGTGACGGAATTATGCTGAAAGATTACTATCCCCCCACTCGATCGCAAAGTCGAGTGGAGAGCTGAACAATGGATGACGCATGGGCGTTTTTTTGCGGGAACTTATCGTTGGCATCGCGCTGCGATCGTCTCAACTTGGTCACTTTTGCAGATGCCCAATCACCGTCTTTGTAAGCAATGAAACCTTGTCCCATCCGGCTACGATGGTGACGACGGAGGAGCAAAATGCGGCGATTGCGGCGACGGCCGCAAAGGCTCTGAACGCCGATTGGTTTTGTAAAACGCCGTTTTCAGGAATCATTCTTAGCCCGAGTGAACGGAGGATCATGAACGGGATCAACAGAAGCAGTTGGATGCCGTATCGAAACCAAACGATGGGATTCCGCAAGAGCCCATTCATCTCTCTTGCTTGCCCTTCAAGTGCGCCAGCGTATCGCAGGATCGCTTCCTGCAACATTGCGCCATGCTCCTCGAATGCCGATCCCCCGCTGAATTCGAGCTCCAAAGTACGCCGCATCTGTGGAAGGCAATTGAGTACAACCGGCCAGTTTGGGATTACATATCTTTCGTAGGCAGGCCGGTAGCCCATTACGCCGAACTCTCCCATGTCTGCCTGCATCTCGTATGAATGGCGCAAGAGCCAGCTGTAGTTCTCCGAACTGACAGAGCGGATCTGTAAGAAATCGTGTAGGTATTGCAGGAATGCCGCCGCGCGGCCTGTCCGATCCTGCAGCCGCTTGCGCAGAACGAGCAAGTAGGCGAGGCCGATTCCGCAAGTGCTCGCGACTATCAAGATGACGTATAGGCGGGTCATAATTTCCCTTCCATCCGACGGAGATTCGACCTTCTTGCACGTCAACAGGACTCAAGCTCGTGTGCGCGCGCGTCCTGCTCGAAGGGAGCATTGACATAGCCAACGGTTGCGATCTGCAGCAAATAGATCGGGAGAAACGCTGCAATGGAGCCGTGGGTCTCGTATTGGTAGACATGGCGGCATTCATGTGACACGAGCCGACGTCCCATGTACCCCCGCACAATGAAAATGCTATAGCCCAGCGTAAGGCCTATCATGCCGGGACCCAACAGTCCGGTTGCGAGCGCGGCTTGGCGCAACGCTGACTCCTCGGGCAGTGGAAGAGCGTCAACGAGTTGAGTTCGGATTCGCTCGGGGTGTTGAACCCCTACACGCGCAGCCAGAGCCAATCCCGTCGTATCCAATGGTTGCCCCGTCTGTTGCGTGCGCTCGGACTGTTCCTCCGCCCAGGCGATGGCGGATGGGAGAAGTTGAGGCAAAACAGAGAGCAGATTGAAAGTCATACTCTGATTCGGTTCCTTTCTGGATTGCCCAGTTGTCTCTGAGGTCCAGAGACCAAGAGCAAACTCCATCAGTCAAGCAACGCTCGCTGCAATGCTTCTACCTGCTCATCGGTGTCAGTCCATGGAACCTTCCGGGCGTAATCCAGGTGATTCTTTACCCCTGGAATAGCTTTCGACAAGCCGAATTCATCAATGACCGCTGTCAGCAGAATGACGTAGCATCTTGCCGCAAGCTCGAATGCGGTCGCCTGCAGGATTGGGTAGGTGTCGGCCTTTAGATCAAATCCTGTTAGGCCCGCCGCATGGGTGTACCAGCTCAGTTCGGCATACTTCATATCGTAGATTTCATCGAATGGCGCTTTGAGCAGAGTCGCCCTTGCGCGCAGGTCCAATCCTGACCAATGAGTGACCTTCTTTGCACCGGGCCACAGAGCCTTTTGGTCGGCCTCGATTCGCACAGCGTTATTCCGAATGAAATCTGCGTGAGTGGTCGAAGTATTCGCCGGGCTTGGATGAGCAGCCTTGAAGTCAACAATTCGTCTGGCTGCTCGCAGCTTTTCAACTTCGGAAAACGCCGCTATTTTTTTCACTGCGTCCGGGACTATATCGATGAGCTCCATATCGACGGCGAGCTCGAACAGGCTACGGGCAATCATCAGGCTCGCTTGAACGTCTCTGACGTACTTGAGTGACAGAAGGCTTTCGACATTGGCCTTGGCGCGATAGTAGATTCCAACGAAGCAATGATCCCTGTCAGTCTTCGACAGCAGTCCGCCAACCACTCCCCGAACTTTTTGTTGGTCGAATTGATTGAGGCTCTTGATCACTGTGAATAGGCGCTCCGGAGCTGTCAAAATATCCTCCCCGGGCCCGGTCCCCAAAGGAAGAGACAGCTTGCGAAAGACCCGCATGGCGTCGTGCGAGGTGAAATTGCCCCTGAGCAGTCCTGTCGATTCTGCCAGGGCTTGTTTGACGGGATACCTTCTGCCGTTCACCAGAACGGAGACCTCGCGAATGTTCTCAGGAGTTACGGCCTGAAGTTTCTGCTCGACATCTTCTCTGCTTAAGAAGACCTCGACACCGCCCACCGTGAATTTATGTTTGTCCATCATCATCACCACCACCACCACCACCACCTACTATACTACCACTTACGTTTGGAAAAAATGGAGAGCGAAGTTGCCGAACTTGCGTAATGGCCTTCCCGCTGGCTCGGGATTGGCGGACGACAAGTTGCCGCCTCCTCGGAAAATCGCGCCGGAAGTGGAGGATCTATTCAGTTGTGTGGCCTACAACTTCGCGGGTGATTGATCCCGCACGGTCGGCAAGGCGACTGAAATCGCCTGGACGAATAGGGTCTTGCGAGATTTGCGTCGCGATGGGCGTTTTCGGTCCCGATCTGTAACTCCGGCGGCTTGCTTATCCAGGAGCACGCAAACCGATGTGAGGGTCTCACGCCGCCTTTCGCCGCGCGGCTGCGCGCGAGAGGCGGCGGCGCTGTTCGGGATCGATGATGAGGGGGACCATGCGCCCGTTCTCTGCGTTCCAGAATCCACCCTGGTAGGCGATGCGGCCGTAGCGGAAGAGGCGGGTGATCATGGAGAGCGCGGAGATCGCCAAGGTCTGGTTGACGAACGGTTCCTGCGCGTTGATCGCCGCAGCGGCGCTGCAACTCGGCAACGGGTCTTCATCCTCGCCCAACATCTCCGGGAACAGCTCGGAGACAATCCGCAGTCGTTCCTTGTTCCGTTTGTTCCTGGAATTCAATGGCTCACCGAGGACGAACTGGCCAGCTGCGCTGTTGTTGCCCAGATCTAGGTAATAGTTGACGCCTGAAAAGCTCCTGGTGACAGCCGCTGTGATCTCCCGGCGTGCCGCGCGCGAATCCACGCATCCCACCACGATGTCATAGCTGTCGGAGTATCCGTTTCCCCGGAGGCACTCCCTCGTGAAGTTGCTCGAGACGGCAGACCAATTCAGCCCCCAGAAGAGGTTCAGTCGATTCACGAGGATGGTGGCCTTGTTTTGGCCTATGTCCGAGACTGAGAACGGCTGGCGAACGCAGTTCGTTTCTGACACCGCGTCTCCATCCATGACGGTGACTGATAGACCATTTGGGTGGCCCCACGCGGTAAGGGCCTGGTGGAGGTATGGAAGGTTGAGCAGAAAGGCGCTGCCGGTGCCTCCGGCGCCAACGATCAGCATCCGGATGCGCTGGCGAAGCAGCTGCTGGTGTATTGAGTGTTCAATTTGCATGACTGGTCTCGATGAAGGCGGTGAGTACTTGGTTTGCTTCCACGAGATAGCGGGACGGGAAGAGGTCTTTGCCGGCCAGGGACTCCCACAGGCCGGCGAAGCCGCCCTTGTGTGTAGTCAGACGTTGGGCCCCATTCGGGTGAGTGAACTCGCTCTCGAAGAAAGCGCGCTCCCATTGCGGAATGGCCCCGATGGAAGGGGATGTTGGAATACGCGCCGAGCCGAGACAGATGCACCCGCCGTCGCCGACATTCCAGTAGGGCGCCACATACAGCTTGGTGTCTGCCGATGGACGCTGGTTTGTCTTGAGAGCGCGGACAGAGAGGGTGTGTCCATTCACAACGAAGACGAGAGCTGGTTGCGGGAAGGAGAGCCCGTTCGACTTCGCCATCTTCCCATCGGGAGACCCGAAAAACATGGGGCGTGTTCCCGCCGGCGTCCACCATGCGAACAGTTCGGGGGTATATGCGAGCACGCTCTCAGGCAGGATTTCGACGCCGGCGTTTTGACGGAGGTCGCGGGAGAGGGCGGCAAGGAACTTGCTGGAGAGCGGTTGGGCCGGGCCAAGCGTCGGCGTATCCTGGCCCAGCACGTCGTGCAAGGTCACGAAAGCGGCCCCGTTATGGTTTCCGCTGTTCCCACCGTAGATCAGTAGGGCGTGGCGCAACTGATACCGGTAATTCAGACCGATCTGGATGTCAACGTTCATCGAAGGATCACTCCGGTTCTGCCTGTGCGTGCTCAACTGCTGCGAAACAGTTGGGCTCCTCCGCGGCAATGGGCATACCTGGCTGCCTGCCACTGGCCTCCGTGGAGTCGGCGAATTTGTTGAAGTCCTCTGTCAGCAGGCAGAGTTCACTGTTGAGGTGGAGAAACGTTTCAAGGGACCGCAATGCCACGGCGGTCTGGTCAATGTCTGCCGGGTCGAAGCCGACTGCA
>Ga0302156_10002207_pt1 | contig 16156 bp, 13 predicted proteins | sample I_Bog_N3_2_FD_193503 | JGI IMG/M metagenome (GOLD analysis project Ga0302156, IMG submission 193503) | Peat permafrost microbial communities from Stordalen Mire near Abisko, Sweden - I_Bog_N3_2 | ecosystem: Environmental > Terrestrial > Soil > Wetlands > Peat | place: Sweden: Abisko, Stordalen... | reverse complement strand
CAGAATCAGAAGTGCCATCACCAGAAACGTGTATGGCCGCCGCAGCGCAACTTGGACAATCCACATTGCCTTGAAAAACCTCTTAATCCCCGCCGCCGGGTGCCTGAAATGTAACAGAACGCTGATGCGGCACGGGTGCGACTGATTAGAACGTATCATCGGGAACCATGTCGTCAAATCTCAAGGAGTGCCGTATCCGTCGCATCTATGCAACGTATCGCTTGCAAATCGTTGCAAACACAGCAAACTATCGGGTGTCTGCATCGAGACACCGGAGCCGAGCTGAGTGTTTTGTTAGTCCCATGAGGTTCGGTTCCGGCTCCTCATGACCATCAATCTGCTGATTTTCGTCTGCCTGCTCGGCGGACTGCTGTTCGTGCTGGTCTGCTGGCGGCAGATTCTGCGGGGCCGTGTGCCCACCGCCCTATTGGGCGGCGCCTGCGCAGTGGTGCTGATTCTCGCGGCCGCCGCGGTCGGGCTGCTGGCGGCGGACCTGCGCAGCTATCAGCGCCTGAGCTTCGAACAGAGCGCGGCGGACGTGCGCTTCAGCCGCATCGGCGAGCGCGCCTACAACGCCGTCCTGACCTACCCCAACGGCAGCACGGAAACCTTCCTCTTGCGCGGCGATGAATGGCAGATTGATGCCCGCCTGATCAAATGGCATGCCCTGGCCAATGTCCTGGGGTTCGACACCGCGTACCGCCTCGAACGCATCAGCGGGCGCTACACCCGCATCGAGGATGAGCGCCGGGCGGCGCGCACGGTCTACCCGCTTTCCCCGCCACAACGCCTCGATTTGTGGTACCTGGCGCGCGAATACAAGCAATGGGTGCCCTGGCTCGACGCGCTGTACGGCAGTGCGGCCTATGTCCCGATGGCGGACGGCGCCGCCTATGAGGTCAAGGTGTCCCAATCGGGCCTGACCGCGAGACCGTTGAATCAGGCCGCCCGCAGCGCGGTAGGCGGCTGGCAGTGACACGCAAGAGCGGCTGGCGGCTCGTGGGCCGCGCGCTTCTCGGGGCCGCCGCCCTGGCGGCTCTCGGGCTGGCCTGCAGCCTCGGCTGGCTCAAGCTGCACGAAAACGAACTGGTGTTCCAGACCGCGCGCAGCCACCTGCGGGCGACGCAATCGCTGCCGGCGGACGCCGAGCGCATCACGTTGACGCCCGCTGCGGGTGCCAGCGTCGCCGGCGCGCTGTATCGCGCGGATCCCGCCTCAGACAACGGCTACTGGGTGCTGCACTTTCACGGCAACGCCGATTCGGCGTTTTCGAAATGGCAGATTCGCGATTGCGAAGCCCTGCGGCGCATCGGCTTCGGCGTCCTGGACATCGATTACCGCGGATTCGGCCTGAGCCCGGGTACGGCCTCCGAGCCCGGCATGTACGAGGACGCCGAAGCGGCATTCCAGGCGCTGCTGGAACGCAAGGTCCCGCAGAATCGCATCATCATCTGGGGCCATTCCCTGGGGTCCGGGCCCGCGGTCATGCTCGCCAGCCGCCACCACGCGGCGGCGCTGGTGCTGTTCGGCGCCTTCACCTCGCTGCCGGATGCGGCCGCCGACGCCTATCCCGGTTTGCCGGTACGATGGCTCACCGCGGAGGGATTCGATTCCATCGACAGGATCGCGGCGGTGCACATGCCCGTGGTCATTGCGCACAGCCGCGCCGATACTCTGATCCCCTATCGGCATGCACTCAGACTGTTCGCAGCGGCACACGAGCCCAAACGCCTGCTCACCCTGGATGGCGTGGCGCACGACGGCTACGGCGGCCACGTCGACGCGCTGTACGATCATCTGGACTTGCTCGCCGCCCAGTTGGCGCAGTTGCTGCCCGGAATATCGGCGCCCCGCTGAGGGGGCCGGCGGGGCGGTCGGGTCCCCGGCCATTGGAGCGATCGGTTCTAGCCGAACTTCGCGGATTCGAGGCTTCGCCGACGCTAAGTGATTGATGTATTTAGGGTACACCATCAAAGGTCGGCACTACACGAGGTTGGTTGAAGCGGCCTGGGTGGCGCTGATTTTCGGTGGCGGTTGGGCAGGGAGCGCAAGCCGCAAGCGCTCCAGCAGGAGTTCGAGTTCCTGCTCCGGTTGCGTGTAACGGGTGAGCAAGAGTTCACGGCCATCGGTGCTCGGGATGCGCACATCCACCATTTGCACGGCGGCAAATTTCTCCAACGCACTGCGCGCGGTGAGCCCGGGGGCGAGCGCCTTGAGTTGCCGGCCGAGGGTGACGTACAAGCAGTATGCGAGGAAGGCGACGAACACGTGCGCCTCGATGCGCTCGGGTTCTTGGTGGAAGATCGGCCGGATCGCCAGATCGGACTTCAAGGTGCGGAACGCCTCTTCGACCTGCACGAGCTGCAGGTAGTAGTTCCACAACTTCACCGGATCGGTCTCGGTCAAATTGGTGCGCAACAGGTAGCGGCCCTCGCGGCGGCGTACCTGTTTGAGCTTCTGGCGATTGAGGCGATAGGTAAAGCCGGCACCCTCTTTGTTGACCTTCACATCGACGAGTCGCCAGGCCGCGGCGACCTTGCTCTGCGCACTGCCGAGCTTCATCAGCAGGGCGTCTCTGGACAGCTCCATCGTCTGTAGTTGCGCGAGCCGGGCCCACAGCCACTTGAGCTTGCGGCGGCGCATGGAACGTTCCTTGGCGATCCGATCCTGGCTCTCGGCGAACACGTATAACTCGTTATCCTCGGGCAGCAGCTTGACCTTCACGCCGGTGCGGGCGTTGCGCCAGGGCTTGGTCAGGAGCGACTTCTCGAGGCGGTTGAGCCGCCCCTTCGGCGTACCGCACAGATACTGCACCGGCGGCTCGCTGCGGCGCATCTCGGCCAGGACTTCTTCGGTCGGCACGCCGCGGTCCATGCACCAGATGCGCTGCGCTTTGCCGTACTGGTGTTCGATCTTTTGGAGGAAGGAGCGCAGGGTCTTCGAGTCGTTGGTATTGCCGGGCAACACCTCATACGCGAGCGGCAGCCCCTCGGGCGTGACGATGAGCGCGATGACGATCTGCACGCAGTCGAAGCGGTGATCGCGGCTGTAGCCGTGGCGACGTTTGTCGTTCTCATCGAGCGGCGGATCGGACTCAAAGTAGGTGCTCGTGAGGTCATACAGCAGCACCTCGAAGGAGACGTTGAACAGGTCCCGCCAGCGGCCCGTCAGATGGGAAAACAACGCCTCCTTGTGGGCAAGCAGCCGGTCATGGCAGCCATACAGCACGTGCGGATCGGCGAGACTGTCATCGGAACCGAGCAAATCCCCGAGCGCCGTGCGTCCGTACCACTCCCGGTGCAGCCGCCACTCGCTGCCCGGGGCGATCAGCCGGTAGGCCGCCAGCACGAACAGCACCAGATCCCAGCGCGTGCCCTTGCGCGAGGGTGGCAGCCGCTCGGCCCAGAAGACATCCAAGTCCAGGGTCTGCCACAGCGTCAGCGCCAGCCAGCAGGCGCCCCACTGGCGTGGCCGCTGCAGCTGCATCGCCTTGAGCTTGAGGCGCACGATCGACTCGTCCGGCAACAGCCCCTCGCACTGATCCTCCGGAAACAGGGCATACGTGCGCGGTGCCGCTTCCCCGTCCTCGAGCACTTCGATCGAGCGCCGCCAGGCGAGTTCTTGCGAGGAGTTGATCTCCCCCAAATACAGCACGTGCCGCTGCACCACCCGGCCGCCGGCGACACGCCGGTTCTCCACCACGCTCCAGTAGCGGTGCTCCTTGCCGTCCTTCTTGCGGGTCTTGGCGCGCAAAAACATGCTGGCATCGCATTATCCGCACGCTCACGCCGTTGACCAGATAGTAGGTCGGCACTACACGCGTTTCCGCGGCAACGCCTGCTCTCGGATGCAAAGTAAATCAAGCGCTTGAGATGAAGCCGCCCCGGACGGGGCGGCTCATTTAAGATCGAATCCGCGAAGTTCGGCTAGGGCTGGACCTGGGTTCCCGACTATTGGGGCTAACAATGTGTCGGCGCACGGGGCGAGGAGCATAACCCTCGCCTCGAGACGCTCCGGCGTCCTTTGCCGTCGCTGCGCGCCGGCCGAGCCAGTGGGTTCGTCCAAACACCCTGCACCTTCAAAAATCGAAAGGGTCCCCGTTGGGACCCATTCGATTTTTTGTGGCGGAGAGGGTGGGATTCGAACCCACGTGCCGGAATTACCCGACCATCCGATTTCGAGTCGGCGCCGTTATGACCACTTCGGTACCTCTCCCGTTGACTTAAGGTTTCTCGACCAGTGATGCAGGGGGCACAAATCGCCTGCATGCCGCGGCCGTAGCCCGTATCGGGCAGTTAATGATATCCTAGCTGATTAACCTTGGCATGGCTGCGTAGAGATTTCAAAGTAATCAGAACTTGCCCCTCGTCGGCGGACTCGAATCGGTCATGCCCGACGTGAATTTACCGAACAAATGGCCGCGCTTCACCAAGCCGGCGGTCGCAGTGTGCGCCGCGGGTCTGCTGACCACTTGCGCGCCGCTGCCGAGCACGATCGATCAGATCAAGGCGCTTGGTGAATTGCGGGTCGTGACGCAGACGGGTCCATTGGCCTTCTATCGTGGCGCCGATGGCATGCCGGAAGGTCCGGAATACGAACTTGCCCGTCGCTTCGCGGACGAACTCGGCGTGCGGCTGAAAATGATCACGGTCGGCACCTACACCCAAATCTACTCGGCCCTCAGGTCGGGGCAGGCTCATCTGGCGGCGGCGGGATTGAAGATTCCAGCTCAGCCGATCACCGGCATCGAATTCGGACCCGCGTATCAGTTCGTCAGCGAGCATCTGGTCTACCGGCATGGCTCGAAACGGCCGGAATTGGCCGCCGATATCGGCGCGGGCGAGTTGGCGGTCGCCCGGCAAGAGTCCGGCATGGACATCCTGCGACAGCTGGATGCGGTGGCGCAGGGGCGTATCGGCTACACCGTCGCCGATTCCACGGAATTCGCCCTTGCCCATGACGTGAATCCGCAGTTGCGCATCGCGTCCGATTTCGGGGGCCGCGAATCGCTGGCCTGGGCGGCGAGCGAGCGGGATCCTGGATTCGTGCGCGCCATGAACGGCTATTTCGGGCGCATCAACCTCGACGGCGAATTGACCGCCATCGTCCACCGCTATTACGGCCGCGCCGAACGCGTCGAATTCGGCGAATCCGAAGTGTTCCTGCACCATTTGCAAAGCCGGCTGCCCCTGTATCGGCAGTGGTTCGAGGAGGCTGCCGAACAGAGCCGCGAGGATTGGCGGCTGTTGGCGGCCATTGGTTACCAGGAATCGAAGTGGGACCCGCGTGCCGCCAATCCGTCGGGTGCCAGGGGCCTGATGCAACTCACCCACCAGACCGCCGGTGAGACGAACGTTTCCAATCCCATCGACGCGCGCCAGAGCATATTTGGCGGCGCGCGTTATTTCCGGCAGGTCTACGAGAAGATCCCGGCGCACGTGCCGGAGCCCGATAGGACTTGGTTTGCGCTGGCCGCCTACAACATCGGCTACGGCCATTTGGAAGATGCGCGGGTGCTCGCGCAAAAAGCCGGCCGCGACCCGGACTCGTGGCAAGACGTGCGCGAATTCCTGCCGCTGCTGGCGGAGGAGCATTGGTATTCGCAGACCGAAAACGGCTATGCCCGCGGCTGGGAGCCGGTGCGCTACGTCGACAACGTGCGCGGCTATCGCGATCTCCTCGAATGGGTTTGGGGAAGCACGGCCTCTTTGAACTAGTCCCCCGCCGTGCCCGATCGGCGTCGCGACTCGAAGAACCGCCGCAGAAGCGCGGAGCTTTCCTCGCTGCAAACTCCTCCGAACACGTCCATGCGGTGCGCCAGCCGCCTATCACGGGGCAAATCGAACAGGCTGCCGCAAGCGCCCGCCTTGGGATCCCAGGCTCCGAACACGACGCGGGCCGTGCGCGCTTGCAGGAGCGCGCCGACGCACATGGCGCATGGCTCGAGTGTCACATACAGTGTGGACGCCGTGAGGCGGTAATTGTTCTGAGCGGCGGCCGCGGCGCGCAGCGCCACGATCTCTGCATGCGCAGTTGGATCACGGCTGGCAATGGGTCGGTTCCATCCTTCGCCGACGGCTTCATCGCCGATGACCACCAGCGCACCGACCGGCACCTCACCCTGCCCCGCGGCACGATGCGCCAGTTCGAGCGCTCGCCGCATGTATTCAACGTCGGTCGGCATGTCAGGTCGCTCCTTGCCGGCGCACGCTTCGAAACACAAACACGGTCGTGCACAGCACCAAAAACGCGGCAGCACTGAGCGCGAGCGACCGATGAATACCCACACTTGCGCCGAGCAGACCCACGCTCAGGCCGCTGAAGGTGCGCAATCCCATGGCCGACATCGAAAACACGCCGATCACACTACCGCGGCTCTGGTCGGGTGCATTCAATTGCACGAGCGCCTGAGCCATGGCATTGAAGGCCAGTTCAACGAAGCCCGCGACGAACAACAGGGCTATGGCAATCACGTAGTAACGCGACAAAGCGAAGCCGATAAGAGCACAGGACCACACCATGGCGAGAATGAAAGCGCTGCGCGCCTTGGGTGGCAGCAGACCGCGGCTCTCCAGAATCAATCCGGCCGCCAATCCGCCAGCCGCATCGGCGGCCAACAGCATGCTGTAGGAGAAATCCGCCCTGCCGTGTCCGAAATCCTGGGCGAAGCCCGGCATCTGCGCCTGATAGGCATTGCCGACGAAGAATGATGCGGCACCGATCAACAGTGTCATCGACAGCAGCACCTTGTTTTTCGCGACCAGTTTCATGGTGGACCAGAGATCGAAGAATCCCTGGATCGATGCGACCTGCGGCCGCCTCGCGGCCGCCCGGCCGTAAGGGGCTGCGATCAACCAGACGAACAAGGGAGCGTAGATCACCGCGTTGATGAATATGCCGTTGGCCGCGCCGAATGCCAGCAGCAAACCGGCGCCCACCGCGGGTCCGACCAGAAAACCCACGTAGCGGCCGGTCGCGCTCATCCGCACGGCGCTCGGCAGCTGGTTGCCGCTGACGATCTGATTGATCAATACCTGCGAGGCGGACGCCCAGATGACCCCCGCCAGCCCGTGGATGACGAGCAGCAGCTCTGCCTTCCAGAGCGCCACCGAGTCGCTCAGGAACATCACACCCCAGCAGATAGAAACGCCCATGAACAGCAGCATTCCGATCTGTATGAGGCGGCGGATGTCGAAGCGGTCGGCCAGTGCGCCGGTGTAGCCGGCGAACATCAGATACGGCACCCAGTGCGAAATCACCGCGAAGCCGCCCAGGGCCGGGGAATGAAACTTTTGAAATATCACCCAGTAGCTGATGACATGCTCGATGTTGTCGGCCATCATCGCAGCGGAGGACCATAGCCAAAATAATCTGAAATCCGCGTTCGCGAAGGCTGCAAATGCACGGTGCGCCGTTGCTTGCGGACGCTGGGGTGTATCGATGGTCAATATCCCGAAATTTGATTCAGAGCGCCCGCATCATTGTACTCAAAGCACCGCCGGAATGCGCGGCGAAGAATGTTGCGAGCGGAGTAGAATGCCGGGCCGACGCTCAATGACCGGGGGATTGATGCATAGAATTGCTTTTTTTCTGCTGCTGGCTGCGGCGATGCCCGCGATGGCCGACGAGGGCATGTGGACCTTCGACAATTTCCCGGCCGCCGCCGTCAAACGGGATTATGGCGTCGACATCAAAGCCGAGTGGCTGGATCGCGTGCGGCTGTCGACGCTGCGGCTCTCGAACTGCACGGCCTCGTTCGTGTCGCCGCACGGCCTGATACTGACCAACCATCATTGCGCGGAAACCTGCCTCGCCGACATGTCCTCGCCGGAAGCCAGCTTCGATGAAAGAGGTTTCGGGGCGCTGGACCGTCACGGCGAGCAGCGCTGCCTGACCCAGCTGGCGGACGTGCTCGTCGATATGGAGAACGTTACCGACAAGGTGGCTGGCGCGGTGGCTGGTCTCGATGCCGCGGCCGCCAACGAAGCGCGCAAGAAGACGCTGACTTCCCTGGAGAAAACCTGCGAACAGGCCAGCCTCAAATCCAAGACCGGCAGGTTGGAATGCCAGAGCGTGACGCTATACGAGGGCGGTCAATATTTTCTCTACAAGTACAAGCGCTATACCGACCTGCGGATCGTATTTGCGCCCGAAGCGGACATTGCCGCATTCGGCGGAGATCCCGACAATTTTCAATTCCCGCGCTGGTGCCTGGATTTCGCCATCATGCGGGCCTATGAAAACGGCAAGCCCGCAAGGACGCCGAATTACCTGTCGATCGATTTTGCCGGACCGCGTGAGGGCCAGCTGGTGTTCGTATCCGGTCATCCGGGCAGCACCGCTCGGCTGCTGACGCACGCGCAGCTGCAATTCGATCGCGATGTGCGTCTTCCAACCTGGCTGCTGCGCAATTCGGAGCTGCGCGGCCGCTACATTCAATTCGGCAAGACGAGTGCAGCCGCGGACCGGATGCTGTTGGCGCCGCTCAACAGCCTCGAGAACGGCATCAAGGTGCGGCGCAAGCTCCTCGACGCTCTGCACGAGGACGACCTCATGGCACGCAAGACCACTGCCGAGAGCGCACTGCGGGCGACGGCCGGTCTTGACGGCGATCCATGGCACGACATCGAGCTCGCGACCCGGCGCGAACGGTCGATTTTTCTGCAGTACAACTATCTGGAAGGCGCCGCCGGCTTCAACAGCGCCCTGTTCCGCTATGCGCGCGCGTTGCTGCGCGGCGCAGATGAACGCCCCAAGCCGAACACCGAACGCCTGCGGGAGTACGCCGATACGTCGATCCCGAGGATAGAACAGCTGCTGTTCGCCTCGGTCCCCGTCTATACCGAATTCGAAACCATGACGCTGTCCTTTTCGCTCGAGCGCATGCGCGAATGGCTTGGACCCGATAATCCGGTGGTCCGGCGGCTGCTCACCACGGACACGCCAGACTCGCTGGCCACCCGGCTCATGTCGCAGACCAAGCTCAACGATGCGGCAGCGCGCAAGCAGCTGTGGGACGGCGGCAAGGCCGCCGTGGATGCATCGCAGGATCCGATGATCGAATTGGCGCGATCCATCGATGCCGAATCGCGCTCAATCCGCAAGCGCTACGAGACCGAGGTGGAAGCACCCATCAACGCGGCGTCCGAAAAAATAGCCGCGGCTCGCTTCAAGGCCTACGGCACCCAGGTATATCCCGATGCGACGTTCACCCTGCGCCTGAACTACGGGACGGTGCAGGGCTGGGTGGAGAACGGCACCCCGATCGAGCCATTTACCCATCTCGACCGCGCCTTCGAACGGGCGACTGGATCCTCGCCGTTCAAGATTCCGGACAGCTGGATGAGGGTTCGCGATCGGCTCGACATGCGCACGCCGTTCAACATCTCGACCAACAACGACATCGTCGGCGGCAATTCCGGCAGCCCGCTGATAGACGCCGAAGGCCGAATCGTCGGCCTGATGTTCGATGGCAACATCCATTCCATCTCGGGGGATTACTGGTTCGATCAGGCGAAAAACCGTTCTGTCGCGCTGCATCCGGCGATCATCCGCGAGGCGCTCGAGAAAGTGTACGGCGCGAAGTCGCTGTTGGCGGAACTGGGCGTCAGGTGATCGGACGGCCGCCCGCTCGATTCGCTAGCTCCTCTTGATGAATTCGATCCGCCGAAAACGCAATGCAGACCAATCGTCGTCGATTGCGATCTGACGGACGCTGTCGAATCTCAATTTTCTCATCGACGTCCAACCCGTATCGCGATTGAAATCGCAGGCATCATCTCTCTTTTGGCCTCCGTTCTGTTGAGCTACGATACATTGTTGCGGGCCGTCGAACACCGATCCATGAGATTGAACTTGTCGAACACCCCGATCCCGCATGGAGTCCCCGCGCGATATACTTCCGGCATGAGCGATCTGCGTATTCTATCGATCATTCCGCCGATGACGCAGCTCAACACACCGTATCCGTCGACGGCGTATCTCACAGGATTCTTACTCTCTCGCGGCTTCAAAGCGGAGCAGGTTGATCTCTCCATCGCACTGGCGCTCGAGTTGCTCTCGCTAAAGGGCATGGCGTCCATTCACCGGCAAGTGAGCGCACTGCCCCGCAAACGACACACGGCAGCCACGCGCTTCTTCGTGGAGCACTACGAGCCCTACCTGACTACCATCTCTCCGACGATTAGATTTCTGCAGGGTCGTGATCCGAGCCTGGCTCATCGTATCGCTTCGAGGCATTACCTGCCCGAGGGCCCGCGCTTTGCATTGTTAGAGCACTACGTGGATAGCCGCTCACACAAAGGCGACGCGCTCGACTGGGCTTTTGGTGCACTGGGACTGCAGGATAGCGCCAAGCATATCGCCACGCTTTATCTGAATGACATCGCCGACGTCATCCGAGATGCCATCGACCCCCGCTTCGAGTTCGTGCGCTATGCCGAATCACTGGCCGCAAGCCAATCGTCATTCGATCTTCTGCAAGCAGCGCTTAGTGCACCGCACAACCTTGTGGATGAATTCTTGCACGAATTGACACTCGAAGCCCTGTCGCAGCATCAGCCGAGCCTCGTGCTCGTCACCGCGCCGTTTCCGGGCAACGTGTACGGCGCATTTCGCATTGCGCAAAACATCAAGAGAACCCACCCGCACATCGTCACGGTATTGGGCGGCGGTTATTGCAATACCGAACTGCGCTCCTTGAACGAGGCTCGTGTCTTCGACTACTTCGATTTTATCACCCTCGATGCCGGCGAACGTCCAGTGCTTGCTCTTATCGAACACCTTCAGAAAATGCGACCGATCAATCACTTGGTGCGCACGTATACGCGCGAGCACCATTACGTCGACTTCAAAGAGCGCGATTTCGCTCTCTCTGAAGTGGGCACACCTACCTACACGGGTTTGCCGCTGGATGACTATCTGTCACTGATGGACATGCTCAATCCCGTGCATCGTCTCTGGTCAGACGGGCGCTGGAATAAACTGACGGTCGCACACGGCTGTTACTGGAAGCAGTGCAGCTTCTGCGATGTAGATCTTGACTACATCTCGCGATACGATTTGGCAACTACCGACGTGTTAATCGGTCGAATCGAATCGCTGATTCTCGAAACCGGACAAACCGGATTTCACCTCGTCGACGAAGCCGCACCGCCCAAGGCACTCAGGTTGCTTGCCAAAGCGCTCCTACGACGCAAACTGGATATCTCATGGTGGGGCAACATCCGCTTCGAGAAGTCGTTCGATGCCGGCCTTTGCCGACTGTTGGCGGACAGCGGTTGCATCGCGGTGACCGGCGGACTGGAAGTGGCGTCGGATCGCCTGCTCAAACTCATGAAGAAGGGCGTGACTGTCGAACAAGTTGCCCGTGTCACACGCGCATTCTCCGACGCGGGAATCCTGGTGCACGCCTATCTGATGTATGGCTTCCCCACTCAAACCGTGCAAGATACCGTGGACTCCTTGGAATACGTTCGTCAATTGTTCGAGGCAGGTTGCATACAATCGGGTTTCTTCCATCGCTTCACTTGCACCGTGCATTCGCCGGTCGGCAAGCGTCCAGAGGATTACGGCGTGACCTTGTCTTCGCCACGCCAGGGCAGATTCGCCAACAACGATATCCATTTTACGGACGGCACCGGCATTGACCATGATTCGTTCGGTCCGGCGCTCAAGAAGGCGCTGTACAACTACATACATGGCATCGGACTTGATCTCGATGTCCACGAGTGGTTTGAGGAACGCGCGGCGGCTCGGAGCGTCGGCAAGAAGGGACGCCGCCGTGCGGCCGGCACAGTGCCGCGCACGACGGTGTCCCGGAATCTGATCAAGCGGGCACTGGCGTGAGCGTGCCCCATGCTCATCGCTTTCAACAAGCCGTTCGGTGTAGCCTGTAAATTCAGCGCTGAGAGTGGCCGCAAGACACTGGCGGAATACATTGAAGCCAGAAGCGTCTATCCCGCCGGCCGTCTTGATACGGAAAGCGAGGGACTGGTGCTGCTCACCGACGACGGCGTGTTGCAGGCGCGCATTGCGGAGCCCAAGCACAAGATGGCAAAGGTGTACTGGGTACAGGTTGAGGGTGCTCCGTCTGCGGCGGCACTCGATGAGCTGCGAAAAGGCGTGAGTCTGGGCGACTTTACGACGCAGCCCGCGAACGCGCGTCTCATTGAGGAGCCGCGGGAACTTTGGCCGCGCGAGCCGCCGATCCGGTTTCGCACGAAGATTCCGACGGCGTGGATTGAGCTCACCATACGCGAAGGCAAGAACCGCCAGGTACGGCGCATGACGGCGAGGGTGGGGTTTCCGACGCTGCGCCTGATACGCGCGGCCATTGGTAGAGTGACGTTAGAAGGGCTGGCACCGGGTAGGTGGCGCGAAATCTGCCCGGACGCCCCGTGGAACAACCACGGATAGGTGGCGAAATCCCCGACCCACTCCCGCTCAGTCGTCTCATCGGGCGGCTGCCAATGCGGTTTCGAATACCGCGCTGAAGGGCGCTAGAGAATCGCGCGGCCGACGAGGAAGATGCCGATCGTCAACATGCCGGCACCCACCACGCGCGCCACATGGATCGATCTCGTGAGTCGCTCGGCGCTGATCGCAAAGGTGACCAGCGCCATCGCCAGAAGATCCATGACTCCGGCGACCAGGAGGGCGGCTGTCAACGCGGCGCAGCAGTACGCGCATTCCAGGCCCAGCCGCGCACCTGCGCGCAACGCATCGCGAGGCATCAGCCGCTTCGAGCCACAGCAGTCCTCTCCGTGGCGGCAGCGCACCAACGCCCGGGTCTTCCAGGTTGTAAACTGCAGCGCGCCGGCGATCATCAAGACCAGCCCGCGCAACACGGGAGTCACTTCCGAGAGCAGCTCACTGCGCATGGCCAGTGCATTAAAGCCGACGCCCACCGGAAACAGAACCAATCCAACTGCAGCCCACACGCCGAAGTAGCCCGCGACGAAGCCGATGGTTGACATCGCCCCGCTGCGACGCGCCGCGCGCCGGAAGCGATGCAGCTCCGGCGCGAAAACCGGCAGCATCATCGCCACCATCATCATGGTCCACATGGCGAGGAACTTGCCGCCGGCAGCCAGCCACGTCTCACCCGGCATGCGCATCCACACCATGGTCATGGTCCATCCTCCGGGCATTTCCATGCCCGGCATCGCGGACATCGACCTGCACCAAAAAACCGTGGTGGCGGCGCCGGCGATGTACGTCAGCGCCGCCATCCCGTATGGGCGCAGATCGTCTTTCTGCGGCGCCCTCAAGCAACGCCCTCGGCGCGGTCGGCGCCGTACTCGTCGCGGCGTTTCCACCAGATGCCCTGCTCATTGCGGCCCAGCGGCGCGCGATCCAGCCACTGGTACATGTTCCAGATGGGGTCGAGCCCGCGTGCGTAACTGGAATAAGTGTGAAAGACCGCGCCATCCTGCTGGATGAAAGCGCTCATGCCGGGACGGTCGCGGCCATACGTTGCAGCATCCGTGCCTACGCCCTTGGCGATGGCGGCAACGATGGGATGTGGCTCTTGCACCTGGTCCATCGCGTGGGCGCCGCGCGCGTAGTTGTACTCGATGGTTCCGTCGCGCTGCTCCTCTTCTGTGAACGACACGTTGAAGTCAAAGTTGAACCTGCCATCGGCAGATGACACCCACGGGAACCTCCAGCCCATGCGCTTGCGATAAGCGAGCAACTTGGAGAGGGGTGCACGTGAGACGGCGGCGAACGCGACGTCATGGTTTTCGAGATGCACCGCGATGCCGTCGAAGCCGTCGGCGATGGCGGAGCACGAGGGGCAGCCCTGCGTCCACGTGGGGCCGAACATGAAGTGATACACGAGCAATTGCGAGCAACCACAGAACAGGTCCGTCAGTGACACCTTGCCCGGATTGGCGTCGAAGTGGTAATCCTGGTCGATGCGCACCCAGGGCAACTCCCGGCGGCGATGCGCGAGCTCATCGCTGCGACGGGTGAGTTCCTTCTCCGCCCGCAGCAGTTCTAGGCGGGCTTTGAGCCATTGTTCACGGTTTCCAACGGGATGTGTCATGAGAATTTCCTTTAGTGTGGTACGCCGTCGTTTTGTGATTTGATGTCAGGCATTCTCGGGCGTCGCGCCGAGGTTGCGGGAGTGACAAATTTGTCGGGATTCGGTGATTGAATGGATTCCTTGATAACCGCGGCGGCGCGTGCGCTGGCGGCGGGCGACCCGCTCGGCGCGTTGAACAGAGTCGCGTTGCGCGAGGACCCGCCGGCGCTGGCACTGCGTGGCATCGCAATGGCACAGCTCGGCGACTTCTCGCGCGCGAAAGAGCTGTTGCGTGCGGCGGCCCGCGGATTCGGCGCGCGCGAAGCGGTGGCGCGGGCGCGCTGCATCGTGGCGGAGGGCGAACTCGCGCTGGTCTCGCGCGATCTGGGCTGGCCACCGAAGTCGCTCGCCGGCGCGCGCCTGACGTTGGAAAAGCACGGCGATCGCCTGAACGCAGCACATGCGCGCCATCTCGAGATCCGCCGCCTGTTGCTGATCGGCCAGCTCGATGAAGCCGAGAGGCTGCTCCATGCACTCGACCCCGCGCCCTTCCCGCCGGCGCTGCGCGCCATGCACGAATTGATAGGTGCAGGCATCGCCATGCGCCGCATCCAGACCGCGCCCGCGCGCGCGGCCCTGGAGCGGGCCGCTGAGGCCGCACGACTCGCCGGTATCTCGGCGTTGACGGCCGAGATCGAAGGCGCGACGATCATTCTCAACAGGCCGGTGGCGCGACTGATCACGCCGGGCGCCGCCTGGCTGGTGCGGCTCGATGAAGTCGAAGACCTGTTTGCCACTGATACCCTGGTGGTGGACGCCTGCCGGCATGCCGTGCGTGCTGGGAGCAACGTGATTTCCCTTGCCGGCCGTGCGGTGCCGTTCACCTTGGCGCGCACCTTGGCCCAAGCCTGGCCCAACGATGTGTCCCGCAATACATTGGTGCAGCGGGCCTTTCGCCTGAAGGTGGTGGATGAATCCCTGCGCGCGCGTTTGCGCGTGGAGATGGGCCGCCTGCGAAAATTGCTGAAACCCCTGGCCGAGATCAACGCCACCGAACGCGGTTTCGCGCTAACGCCGTATCCGGCGCGCAAGGTGGTGGTATTGGCGCGACCGGTCGAGGAAAAACACGCAGCCGTGCTCGCCTTTCTGGCCGACGGCGAGTCCTGGGCTTCCTCCGCGCTTGGACTGGCGCTCGGTACCAGTCAGCGCGGCGTGCAGCGCGCGCTCGACGAGCTCGCCGCCGCCGGCAAAGTGCAGTCCTACGGCGCCGGCCGCGCCAGGCGCTGGATGACCCCGCCGCTGCCCGGAATCGCGACCACCTTGTTACTCCCCGCCCCGCTCCCCGGTGATTAGGATGCGTCCATGATAAAGTCAGCAGCTCGAGTCGTACGTGAATACGGCCCCTTCCACGATGGCAAGAATGTCGGCGGCGTCACTTATGATGGCAAGCACGTCTGGGCGGCAATCGGTGACAAACTTACGTCCTTCGACCCCACCAGCGGCACGGTGCAGCGCTCTCTGAACGTACCGGCGCATGCCGGCACGGCCTTTGACGGCAAATATCTTTACCAGATCGCCGAAAGCCGCATCCAGAAGTTGGACCCGCAGACCGGCAAGGTACTCGCCACGATCCCGGCACCCGGCAGCGGCGGCGATTCGGGCATGGCCTGGGCGGAAGGGTCGCTGTGGGTAGGCGAGTATCGCGCCCGCAAGATCCACCAGATCGATCCCGAGACCGGCCGTATCCTGCGTTCCATCGACTCCAATCGCTTCGTTACCGGGGTCACCTGGTTGGGAGAGGAGCTCTGGCATGCAACCTGGGAAGGCGACGTGAGCGAGCTTCGCCACGTGGACGCAAAGACCGGCGAGGTGCTCGAAACCCTGGAGCTACCGGACGGGATCAATGTGTCCGGCCTGGAATCGAATGGCGGCGACACCTTTTTCTGTGGCGGCGGCGGCACGGGCAAGGTGCGCGCCATCCGCAAGGCGCGCGCAATGCGACACAGCTAGCCGATAGCGTCGAGATCCGCTAGCGCGTTGCCGGAAGCTGCAAGATGCCAGAGGCCGGGTTTTCACGCAGGTGCTTGAGGGAAGAGGTACCTGGAATGAGCAGGATAGGCGAGCGGT
>Ga0302156_10002200_pt1 | contig 16175 bp, 12 predicted proteins | sample I_Bog_N3_2_FD_193503 | JGI IMG/M metagenome (GOLD analysis project Ga0302156, IMG submission 193503) | Peat permafrost microbial communities from Stordalen Mire near Abisko, Sweden - I_Bog_N3_2 | ecosystem: Environmental > Terrestrial > Soil > Wetlands > Peat | place: Sweden: Abisko, Stordalen... | reverse complement strand
CCGCTGGCCGAAAAGCCGATATACATCAGGCACACCAGCACCAACGGGATCACTGCCCCATAGACGCCGAACTGCACACGGCTGGAAATCATTTGCGGCAGGCCCAGTTGCGGACCTTGCGCAGCGTGCAGCGCCATGACGCCACCACCGATCAGTTGCCCGATCAGCAGGCCGATCAATGACCAGTAGACATCACCGCCGAGCACGACCGCCAGGGCGCCCGTGACAATCGCGGTGATTTGCAGGTTGGCACCCAACCACAGGGTGAACTGACTGAGTAGACGACCGTGTCTTTCCGCTTCCGGGATGTAGTCGATCGAACGCCTTTCGATCAACGGTTTGGTGCTTGCACGATCATTTGACGCAGACATTGTTCAACCTCTGTGGATTGTTTTAGTTAGGTGCACAGCGTTGTGAAACAGGCTCCAGGTAAAGCACCGTCCTTGTAGGAGCCGGCTTGCTGGCGATGAGGCCCTTGAGTCTTGCATCGACTGTTCGGTCGTCATCGCCAGCAAGCCGGCTCCTACAGGGGACGGGTTTGCTGCAACCGCTTATTTACCGGTAATCATCGGCAGGTTCAGGCCCTGCTCTTTCGCGCAGTCGATGGCGATCTGGTAACCGGCATCGGCGTGACGCATGACGCCGGTGGCCGGGTCGTTGTGCAGGACGCGAGCGATACGCTCAGCCGCTTCGTCGGTACCGTCGCAGACGATTACCATGCCCGAGTGCTGGGAGAAGCCCATGCCGACGCCGCCGCCGTGGTGCAGGGAAACCCAGGTCGCGCCACTGGCGGTGTTGAGCAAGGCGTTGAGCAGTGGCCAGTCGGACACGGCATCGGAACCGTCCTGCATCGATTCGGTTTCACGGTTCGGGCTGGCCACGGAACCGGAGTCCAGGTGGTCGCGACCGATCACGATCGGCGCCGACAGCTCGCCGCTGCGGACCATTTCGTTGAATGCCAGGCCAAGCTTGGCGCGCAGGCCCAGGCCAACCCAGCAGATACGTGCCGGCAGACCCTGGAAGCTGATGCGCTCGCGGGCCATGTCCAGCCAGTTGTGCAGGTGGGCGTCGTCCGGGATCAGCTCTTTGACTTTAGCGTCGGTCTTGTAGATGTCCTGCGGATCGCCCGACAGTGCAGCCCAGCGGAACGGGCCGACACCACGGCAGAACAGCGGACGGATATAGGCCGGGACGAAACCCGGGAAGTCGAATGCGTTTTCCACGCCTTCTTCCTGGGCCATCTGGCGGATGTTGTTGCCGTAGTCGAAGGTCGGGATGCCTTGCTTCTGGAATTCCAGCATCGCCTTGACGTGCACGGCCATCGAAGCCTTGGCGGCCTTCACGACCACGGCGGGCTCAGTGATGGCGCGGGCACGGTACTCTTCCCAGGTCCAGCCGGCCGGCAGGTAGCCGTTGAGCGGGTCGTGGGCGCTGGTCTGGTCGGTGACCATGTCCGGACGCACGCCACGCTTGACCAGTTCCGGCAGGATTTCCGCCGCGTTGCCGAGCAGCGCGATGGAGATGGCCTTGCCTTCCTTGGTGTACTTGGCGATACGCGCCAGGGCGTCGTCGAGGTCGGTGGCTTGTTCATCGACATAACGGCTGTTCAGGCGGAAATCGATGCTGACCTGCTGGCATTCGATGTTCAGCGAGCAGGCGCCGGCCAGGGTCGCGGCCAGCGGTTGTGCGCCGCCCATGCCGCCCAGACCGGCGGTCAGGACCCAACGACCTTTCAGGTTGTTGTCATAGTGTTGGCGACCGGCTTCGACGAAGGTTTCGTAGGTGCCCTGGACGATGCCCTGGCTGCCGATGTAGATCCAGCTGCCGGCGGTCATCTGGCCGTACATGGCCAGGCCCTTGGCGTCGAGTTCGTTGAAGTGTTCCCAATTCGCCCAGTGTGGCACCAGGTTGGAGTTGGCGATCAGTACGCGCGGGGCGTTGCTGTGGGTCTTGAACACGCCGACCGGCTTGCCGGATTGCACCAGCAGGGTCTCGTCGTCATTCAGGTTGGTCAGGCTCTCGACGATCTTGTCGTAGCACTCCCAGTTCCGCGCGGCCCGGCCGATACCGCCGTAGACCACCAGTTCCTTGGGGTTCTCGGCCACTTCCGGGTCGAGGTTGTTCATCAGCATCCGCAGTGGCGCTTCGGTCAGCCAGCTTTTCGCGGTCAGCTTGTTGCCACGGGCGGCACGGATTTCGACGTCACGGCGCTTGGTAAAAGTGGCGGTAGGTTTCTGGGTATTCTCAGTCACGAAATAACTCCTCTGCGATCGTCCAAACCAGCCCAGGCAGTGGGCAAGCGAGCCTGTGGGGAAGACCCCGTCACAAGCGGAAACTAGGGGGTGCGTCGGTCTCCCTGAATGACTCATACGCACACATCTTTACTTGTACATACAAGCATATGCAATCAGGCGGCCAACTTGCAAATCGCGAGTAGAAGATTTTTTCAGAAGTGCCTGCAGAGGCCGTGGGACGGGGCTTCTGGCGAGAAAGGAAATTGCAGGAGGATGACAGGCGGCAGGCAGGAAGCTGTTACCGAGGCAAGGTTTTGCGCCATGCTGGGGCGTTCGGTAACAAAATGGGGCGGGAGTGGAAACGGCACACTTAGGGAGTGGACACACTTGTGGCGAGTGGGCTTGCCCACGCTCGACTGCGCAGCAGTCGCAAAACCGGCTATCTCGGTATATCTGATGTATCGAGTTCGCAGGCTTTAGGGCTGCTTCGCAGCCCAGCGCGGGCAAGCCCGCTCGCCACAAGACCGCGCCTGACCGCAAAACTTCTTAGCTGACAGACGGGAACGACGCGTCAGGCGGGCGTCAGCTCAATCACACAGCAACGCCCGGTCACCGCCACTTCCAGCAGCCCGTCGTTACTCTCCAGTTGCAGGCAGTCATGCCGCCCCAGCACTTCATAGCCGCTGTTACCCAGGCCGACATGCAATTGCTCGCTGACGCTGAAAATCAGCAGCACCGCCGCCGAACTGAAAAAGCGCTTCGGTTGCGCCGCATCAAGCCATTGCAGGCGCGCGCTGTAGCGATCCGGCGCATAGATCAGGTTGAAGTCGCGGATCGGCCCGTCTATCAGGGTGCAGCTCACCTGGCTCGCGCCACTGAAGGCAAACGGGTCCAGCGGCAACAGGGCGCGCGTACGCTGGCCATCGACCTGCAAGGTCATGCCCGCGCCTTGCAGCACGGTAATGATCCGCTCATAGCCGGCAAAGGTGGAAAATCCGCCCGACTCGCCGATATCGGCAATCGACAGGCGCCAGCCGAAACCGTCCAGGCCTTCGCCCGCGTCCCGGGTGATTTCCTCGGTACTGCCGCCGCCGTTTTTCCACGGCATGCGCGGGTAATCCGCCGCGCGCAAGACTTTCAACTGACTCATTTGCTAAAGCGTCCTTCCAGACGATGACGGGAACCGGGGTGGATCAGCCGCGCAGCGGTCACCGGCTGACGGCCGGACCAGGTCCGGCGGCGAATCAGCAGGCACGGCTCGCCGGGCTCGATCTGCAACAGCTTGCACTCCTCGACCTCGGCGAGGATGGCTTCGACCACGTGCTCGCCCTCGGTCAACGGAGCGACCTGGGACAGATAGGCGTAAGGCGTCTGCAGGGTGAAATCCTGCTTGAGGTAGTCCGGCGCCACCAGTGCATTGACGAACCGATCCTCGATCTGCACCGGGATATCGTTCTCGAAATGCACGATCAGCGAGTGGAACACCTTCTGCCCTTCGCGCATGTCGAGGGCCACGGCGCGCTCGGAGCCGGCGGCTTCTTCACCGAGGGTGATGATCTTGCAGGTGTGCCGATGGCCGCGCGAGGCGATCTCGTCGGCGATGTTGTGCACTTCGAACAGCGCCGACTGGCTCTTGGGCTCGGCGACAAAAGTGCCGACCCCCTGCATGCGCACCAACAGGCCTTCGGCGGTCATCTCGCGCAGGGCCCGGTTGATGGTCATGCGGCTGTAGCCGAGTTGCTCCACCAGCTCGCTCTCGGACGGCACGCGGTAATGCGGCGGCCAGTTTCCGCTGTCGATCTGCTGGCTGATCATCTGTTTGACGCGGGCGTATAGCGGCGCCGGACTGTCGCCCATATGGGCAGCCAGCGGGTGGTTGGCAGGCGGAGTCGGCACGGGAAATCCTTGTTTGATTCAAAGATGGCTAGCTTGCCGGAGTTTACCGGGCACGCAAACGTCTGTATATGTATATACAAATAACACACGATGGGGTGCTGAACCATGTCCGCCTTCTTTGCCGAACGCGCGCTGCTGCCTAGTGGATGGGCCAACAATGTACGCCTGGAGGTCGACGCCGCGGGCGTGCTGACCCAGGTCCAGGCCGATTCCCATGCAGAAGGTGCCGAACGGCTGGGCGGCCCGCTGCTGCCGGGCATGCCGAACCTGCATTCCCACGCCTTCCAGCGCGCCATGGGCGGGCTGGCGGAAGTCGCTGGCAATCCCAACGACAGCTTCTGGACCTGGCGCGACCTGATGTATCGGCTGGTGGGCAAGATTAGCCCGGAGCAGATGGGCATCATCGCCCGCCAGTTATATATCGAGATGCTCAAGGCCGGCTACACCTCGGTGGCCGAGTTTCACTATGTGCACCACGACACCAACGGCCAGCCCTACGCCGATCCGGCCGAACTGGCCTTGCGCATCAGCCAGGCCGCCAGCGACGCCGGCATCGGCCTGACCCTGCTGCCGGTGCTCTACAGCCATTCCGGTTTCGGCGGCCAGGCGCCCAACGAAGGGCAACGCCGGTTTATCAACAGCACCGAGAATTACCTGAAGTTGCAGGCACGTTTGCAGCCGTTTCTCGCCAGCCAGCCAGCCCAGGCCCTCGGGTTGTGCTTCCACTCGTTGCGGGCGGTCACGCCCGAGCAGATCAATCAAGTGCTGGCCGCCAGCGACAAGCACTGCCCGGTGCATATCCATATCGCCGAACAGCAGAAGGAAGTCGACGACTGCCTGGCCTGGAGCGGCAAGCGCCCGCTGCAATGGCTGTACGACAACGTTGAAGTGGATGAGCGCTGGTGCCTGGTGCACGCCACCCACGCCGACACCGAGGAAGTCACGCGCATGGCCAAGAGTCGGGCGATTGCCGGCCTGTGCCTGACCACCGAGGCCAACCTCGGCGACGGGATTTTCCCGGCGGTGAACTTCCTGGCCCAGGGCGGGCGGATGGGTATCGGTTCCGACAGCCATGTGTCATTGAGCGTGGTGGAAGAACTGCGTTGGCTGGAATATGGCCAGCGCCTGCGCGACCAGCGGCGTAATCGCCTGTACCGCGCCGATCAGCCGATGGTCGGACGCACGCTCTATGACGCGGCACTGGACGGCGGCGCCCAGGCACTGGGGCAAGCGATCGGTCGACTGGAAGTCGGCAAGCGCGCCGACTGGCTGGTGCTCGATGGCAGCGATCCGTACCTGGCCACGGCCCGGGACGACGGCATTCTCAACCGCTGGTTGTTCGCCGGTGGCGACCGCCAGGTGCGCGACGTGATGGTCAACGGCCAGTGGGCGGTACGCGGTGGACGGCACGCGGGCGAAGAAGAAAGCGCCAGGGCATTCACCCAGGTGCTGCGCGATCTGCTGAACTGAACCCAAAGACCTGCATCGCCCAAACTGACGCCTTCGCGGCGGTGCGGCGATCCGACAAGCCCTGCTCCTACAATACGTCGTTGTTCACCGATTTTGTAAACGACGCAACACTGTAGGAGCAGGGCTTGCCCGCGAAGAGGCCCTTGAGCCTTGCGGTGCCCATCCGGACGCCATCGCCAGCAAGCCGGCTCCTGCAAGGCCAGTGAATTCAGTTGGGCATCTTCGAGTCCGGCGTGCGCCAGATCAGCCGCGTGGTGTCGTAACCCTGCTGACGTGCCCGGCTCAGCAGGTCCTCGCGGGTCTCCGCACTGACCTTGGTCGTACGCGACAACAACCACAGATAACGACGATTCGGATTGCCGACAATCGCCGTCTTGTAGTCATCGCTGACATACAGAATCCAGTAATCGGCCTTGGCCACGCCCGGCAATAGCGACGTGAACCAGTTATCGAACTTCACCCACAGCTTGTCGGTCTGCCCCGGCACCTGCGGCGTCGCCGTGCCCTTGGCTTCTTCCCAGGTCCACTGCTCGGTCAGGCAACGGTTGAACACCGCCACCTTGCCATCCGTCATCAGGCTGTAGCGGGCTTCCGACTGCGCGCAATTGCGCTGGAAATACATCGGCATCCGCGCCAATTCGTACCAGGTACCCTGGTAACGGTTCAGGTCCACGTGACCTGCGGTCTTGGGCGCCAAATCGTCGCCGGACGTAGCGCAACCGGCCAGCAACAAGCCGGCCAAAAGAGTGACCACTAAACGCAACATTGTTCTTCTCCCGCGGGCAATCGCCCCGGTTTACTTCAGGCCTTGCCCGGAAAACATCAGGACTTTGTCACCGGCATACTGCACGCTGATAAAGCTGTTCTTGTTACCCCAGGTGCAACTGGACATGCCGAGTGCGCCGGAACAGTCCGAAGGCGAACCGAGCAGTTGCTCGACATCGGCCTTGGCCATGCCCGCGGAGATTTTCGAGTAGTTTTCCTGATTGACCTTGCTGCACGCGACCAACAACACGCAGAACGACAAAAGGGCGAGAGAGCGCAACGACATGGGGGAACTCCTGGGGCTCAAAGGTGGGCACGGCTGCCTACCGCAAGCTTAGAAGAGAAAAGGACCATCTGGTTCCCGAGCCCCGGCGCTTTTCTTACAGTGATTTCCTTCAAGAATTTTCAGGGACTTTTTTCGGCGAAACCGGCATTTCGTCGGCTTTATCACCCGCAAATTAATATTCGGTGCAAAGGTGCCGACACAATTGAGTAATACCATTTTGCCTGCATGAAAGGCCCGTAAGCCGATACTCAAGGCGCTACGCCCCGCCATGGCGAGCAATGGAAAAGCAGGACAAGGACTTCCGACGCCGACGTTGACCAAGAGAAATTGCCCCACAGGTCGTGACCTGTGGCAAATTGACGCCCCTCGTTGACCAGCCCCCCTGTGGACAGCCCATTTCATGACCAAAAACTTCAAGTTCAGCCATAAGATTCTGTTGGCGGCGGCCCTGGTGGTCGCAGTGGCGTTCGCCTGCTTCATCCTGTTCAACGACTACCGCCAACGCGAGGCCCTGCGCCACAGCACCGAGGACTCGATGCAGGCCCTGGGCAGCCTGACCACCAGCAATATCCAGACCTGGCTGGAAAGTCGCATCCAGCTGCTGCAATCGCTGTCCCAGCAGATCGCCGCGGACGGCAGCTCCGCCGACAGCCTGAAACACGCCATCGGCCTGCCCGCCTACAGCAGCAACTTCCAGCTCAGCTATTTCGGCAGCGCGGAGGGCGTGATGACCTCGGTTCCGGTGGGCAACCGTCCCGCCGACTACGACCCGCGCTCACGCGGCTGGTATAAAGCCGCTACCGCCGCGCAACAGACCATCGTCACCGAACCCTACATTGCCGCCTCCTCCGGCAAGCTGGTGATCACCCTCGCCACCCCGGTACAGCATCAGGGCCAGTTTATCGGCGTGACCGGTGCGGACATCGACCTGGGCAGCATCAGCGCCATCATCAACTCGCTGAACTTCGGCGGTCACGGGCATGCGTTCATCGTCAGCGCCGACGGCAAGATCCTGATTCATCCGGACAGCAAGCTGATCCTGAAAAACCTCTCTGACGCCTACCCGAGCGGCGCACCGAAAATCAGTGCCGGGCTCAAGGAAGTCGAGGTGGACGGCAAGCAGCAGTTCATCTCCTTCACCCACGTCAGCGGCGTGTCCTCGGTGGACTGGTACGTCGCCCTGGTGCTCGACCAGGACACCGCGTTCTCCATGCTCAGCGAGTTCCGCACCTCGGCGATCATCGCCACGGTGATCGCCGTGGTCATCATCATCGCCCTGCTGAGCATGCTGATCCGCGTGCTGATGCAGCCGCTGCACCTGATGGGCCGTGCCATGCACGACATCGCCGAGGGTGAAGGCGACCTGACCAAGCGCCTGGTCATCCACGGCCACGATGAATTCGGCACCCTGGGCATGTCCTTCAACCGCTTCGTCGAACGTATCCACACCTCGATCCGCGAGGTGGCCTCGGCCACCGGCCAGGTCAACGAAGTGGCCTTGCGGGTGGTCAGCGCCTCCAACTCGTCGATGATCAATTCCGACCAGCAGGCCAGCCGCACCAGCAGCGTGGCGGCGGCAATCAACGAGCTCGGTGCCGCGGCCCAGGAGATCGCACAGAACGCCGCCCTCGCCTCGCAGCACTCCAGCGAAGCCCGCAGCCTGGCCGAAGACGGTCAGCAGGTGGTGGAAAAAACCATCACCGCGATGCAGCAACTGTCGGCCAAGATCAGCGATTCCTGCGGCAATATCGAAACCCTGAACAGCAACACGGTGAATATCGGGCAGATTCTTGAAGTGATCACCGGTATTTCCCAGCAGACCAACCTGCTGGCGCTCAACGCGGCCATCGAGGCGGCGCGAGCTGGTGAGGCCGGGCGTGGATTTGCGGTGGTAGCCGATGAGGTGCGCAACCTGGCGCACCGCACCCAGGATTCGGCGCAGCAAGTGCAGAAGATGATCGAGGAGTTGCAGGTCGGCGCCCGGGAAGCGGTGAGCATCATGACCGACAGCCAGCGTCAGAGCGAAAGCAGCGTCGGCATCGCCAACCAGGCGGGCGAGCGGCTGGGCAGCGTGACCCAGCGGATCGGCGAGATCGACGGCATGAACCAGTCGGTGGCGACGGCGACCGAAGAACAGACGGCGGTGGTGGAATCGATCAACGTCGATATTACCGAGATCAATACGCTGAACCAGGAAGGCGTGGAAAACCTGCAATCGACCTTGCGTGCGTGTGCGGACCTGGAACAGCAGGCGGCGCGGTTGAAGCAGTTGGTGGGTAGTTTCCGGATCTGAAGATCCCCGCAAAACCTGTAGGAGCCGGCTTGCTGGCGATGGCGATGTCCGTGACGCAGATGATGTGGCGGATGTACCGGCCTCATCGCCAGCAAGCCGGCTCCTACAAGGTGTGCATCAGCTTCAACATCGGGTTAGAACCGTGAGCCCGGCTCACGCAGAAACGCCACTTCCTCGGCCGTGGACTCACGCCCAAGAATGGCATTGCGATGGGGAAAACGCCCGAACCGGGCAATGACGTCACGATGCCGCTCGGCATAGTCCAGGTTATCGGCAAACACCGCCCGCTCCGCTTCCGACTGCTCCGCCAGCAAATCCATGAACCGCGAAACCGCCTCATTCTGCACCGCCAGGTTTTCGCAGTGCTCAAACACCAGATAGATGAACGTCCGATGAATCGGTCGCAGCTGCCGATCAAGGTCCGCGGCAATGCCTTGCGCCACCAGCGCCTGGGCCCGGAGATCGCCGGAGAAAGATTCGGGGGGTATCGCGAAAGATCATTCGCGGCAGTTGATCGAGTAACAACACCAGGGCCAGCCAACCTTCAGGACATTGCGTCCACTCGGTCAATCTACCGGCCAGTGCCTGCTCGACAAGGTCCCCGAAACGCGTTCGCGCCTCGAGGTCCTGGCTGTCGCGCTTGCCGAACCACAACCTGCCCTTGTCAGCCGCTACGTCGTCAGGTGATTCGCAAGATCCGAACCACCACTCGAGCAACGGCTGCCAGGGCGCGGTCACGGGTTTATTCCTTGTGGTAAGCCGTGGCGCGTTCGACTTCTTCTTTCGAGCCGAGGAACACCGCGACACGCTGGTGCAGGCCATCCGGCTTGATGTCGAGAATACGCTGGTGGCCGTCGGTGGACGCGCCGCCCGCCTGTTCCACCAGGAACGACATCGGGTTGGCTTCGTACATCAGGCGCAGCTTGCCCGGCTTGGACGGCTCGCGGCTGTCGCGCGGGTACATGAACAGGCCACCACGGGTCAGGATGCGGTGCACGTCCGCCACCATCGCGGCAACCCAACGCATGTTGTAGTTCTTTTTCAGCGGGCCTTCTTCGCCAGCCAGCAATTCGCTGACGTAACGTTGTACCGGGGCTTCCCAGTGACGCTGGTTGGACATGTTGATCGCGAATTCCTGGGTGGACGTCGGGATCTTGATGTCTTCATGGGTCAGCACGAAGCTGCCCATTTCACGGTCAAGGGTAAAGCCTTTCACACCGTCACCCAGGGTCAGCACCAGCATGGTCTGCGGGCCGTAGATGGCATAACCGGCGGCGACCTGCTCGGTACCTGGCTGCAGGAAGGCCTTTTCGTTCAAGGCTTCGTTCTGGCTCAGGTATTCGTTCGGGCAACGCAGCACCGAGAAGATGGTACCGACCGGTGCGTTGATGTCGATGTTCGACGAACCGTCCAGCGGGTCGAATACCAGCAGGTAGGCGCCTTTCGGGTATTTACCGGGGATCTGGTAGGCATTGTCCATTTCTTCGGACGCCATGCCGGCCAGGTGACCGCCCCATTCGTTGGCTTCGAGGAGGATTTCGTTGGAAATCACGTCGAGTTTCTTCTGCACTTCGCCCTGTACGTTCTCAGTCCCCATGCTGCCCAGAACCCCACCCAGCGCGCCCTTGGAGACGGCATGGCTGATTTCCTTGCACGCACGCGCGACCACTTCGATCAGGAAACGCAGATCGGCAGGCGTGTTGTTGCTGCGGGTCTGCTCAATCAAATAGCGACTCAGGGTAACGCGGGACATGGATGGCTCCGGAGATGGGGGGCTGAAAACCCGCGCAGTTTAACGCGAGTCGACATGTATTGCCTCCTGTCAGACCGAGTTCCGACAGGGAGAGTTCATGGGCCGGGTTGAGCGTAGTCCAAAAGCACCGGAATTCCGGCCATTGCCCGGCCCTTATAGGTGCGGCTCTTGTGGGAGCGGAGCTTGCCCGCGAAGCTTTTAGCGGTCTCAAGGATCTCGTCGCCAGTAAGCCGGCTCCCACAGGGTCCCGGGCAGGCGCCTATACCTGGGGCTTGCGCAACAAGCTGAAGGCCATCCCGGCCAAGGCCGCCACCCCCAGCAACAGCACCACCCACAAACCGATCTTCTTCCAATCGGTGCCCACCACAACCGGCACCACCGGCGGCTGCACCGTGGTCACGGCCGCACCGCTCGCCGTGGCCTTGCCCAATCCGGCCAGACGCTGCGGGCTGTAATCGGGAATCAGGGTCGACAGCGACAGGTTCGCCGCCTTGACCGTCGGGTTGCCCAGGGCCAGGGAAAACGGCGGCTCGCCACGGGCCAGGAACACCAGTTGGGTGCTGCGCACCGCGAAACGCAAGGTCGGCGCCTGGGCGCCCAGGCCACCGCCACGCTCGTCGACCACCAGCTTCAATTGCGCCACGGCAAGACCGGGCAACTGCAACTGATCCTGGACCACGTCCTGGCCATTCTGGGTCAGGCGATAGAGCAAACCGCTGCTCAGCGTCTGCCAGGGCGCATTGCCGTCCTGGCGCCCGTACACGTTCACCGGCGCCAGGCTGTTGGCCTGCGCCAGCTCGACCCGCACCTGCTCAAGGGGCAGGCCGAGGGGCAATTGCCAGGTGTATTCCCCGGCCTTGGTACTCGTCCCGGCCAACGGCTGCGACCACACCAGCGGCAACGGCAGGCTGCTGGTGGTGGAACTGGCCAACTGCGCCGAACTGAGCACCGGTGCCGCCTGCGGCGACTGCCACAACAGGCGCAAGTAACGCGCCGACAACCCCGGCAGGGCGACTTCATGCTGCTCCACCCGCTCGTCGGCAAAGGACAAGCGCGCCACCTGCCCATCGCCCCAGGCCTGCCAGTGCTGCAGGTCGTCGCTGGCCTCGATGCTGAAACGCTGGAAGCCGTCGCGCTCGCTGCTCCAATCCAAGACAAGCTGCTGCAATGGGGTCTTGATCGCGCTGGCATCCAGCAGCCAGCCGCGCAGCACTTCTTCGCCGGCTTCCAGCTGACCCGAAGGGCTCACCTCGACCAGGGTGCCGTTGGCCGACGACCGGACCCGCACGCTCGGCGTGGCCTGGGGCGCATCGGCCGAGTTGTACAGCGGGAACCACTTCACATTCGTCAGGCTGCGGCTCTGCGTCGCCTGCGCCTGTTCCTGCGCCAGGGCATAGGCCTGGGGTTCACCGGCGGCATTGAATACCCGCACATCACTGAGGTCGGACTGGCGTGCGCTCAGTTGCAACGTCAGCGGCAGCTCCAGGCGATACCAGGGACCCTCGCCACTCAGGGTCAGGGGCACCTGGGTGTTGTAGTCGGTGGGTTTTTCCTGGGCGAACGCCGACAGCGTCGCGCACAGCGCCATGACGCCCAACCAGCGCGGGCTCAATGTGTGAATCAAGACGACACTCCTTCAGTTTCTTCGGTCACAGGCTCAGGGTCCGGACGCTTGGGCGGCAGCGGTGCAAAGTAACCGACCACCAGCAACAGCACGCCCACGCCGATAAACGAGACAATCCGTGCCAGTCCGCCACGGTTGCTCAACTCGACGAAGAACAGCTTGGCGACCACCACGGCGATCAGCGCCGCGCCCACCAGCCAGACCTCGCGACGGTGGCGCAGATGCCCGCCGATCATCAGGCCCAGGGCAATCAGGGTCCAGGCAATCGACAGGCCCGCCTGCACCTGCATCGACTCCAGCAGGTCATCCAGGTTGAACGGCACGCCGCCCCAATGGTGCGCGGTGCGCATCACCAGCGCGCTGACAAAGGCGAACAGCGAAAGCCCGGCCACGGCCTGGGTGACTAGCTGTGCATAGTCGCGGCGCAGCGCCCATTGCGCCACGGCGCTCTGGGACCAGAGGTAGATCCCCAGCAGGGCGAACATCAGGCCCAGATCCAGCGGGTTGAGCAGCGGCACATAAGGTAGCGGCTCGGCCTGGCCATCGCTGAAGGTGTTCGCCAGCCAGAACCAGGCCAGCATCAGCACGGCCAGGGGCAAGGCGGCGTAGAGGCGATATTCGCGCGGGTAAGCCGCCACCGGCCATGGCCACTGGCGCGGTGCGGCCATCAGCACCAGATAGAGGCTCGGCAGGATCGCCCAGCCCAGCCAGCGCCAGGCGTTGTAATGTTCGGACAGGCTCATCAGGCCAAAACGCAACTCCAGCGCCAACACGCCGAGAATCAGCCAGCAGCCCAGCACATGGGCATAACTCAGGGCCCTGGCGGGCAGGATCGGCGCCAGGCGGCGCAAGGACAGCAGATGCACGACGAACACCGCCGCCCAGGCCAGCCAGCCGTAATCGGCCGCCGGGTGATAAGCCAGGTGCCAGGCACCGTAGAGCACCACCACCGCCACCGGCGTCAGCAAGGTGCAGAGCCGGCCCAGGGTCGGCCAGTTCAAGCGCGAGGCCAGCAGCGTCCAGAGCGTCACGCTGAGCGCCGCCCAGCCGAGCAGCGCCTGGGCCTGGAGAGGCGCAGGGACAAAGCGCAGGATTTCACTGACCCAGGCCAACCCCCACCACAGCGCACCCCAGACCAGCAGGACATTGGACAGGCCGCCCAGGCTCAGGGCCTCAAAGGTCGCGGCCGGGGTCCCGCGTTGCAAGCGCCAGGCGCCGACCATCGCCGCCAGGCTCAACACCATCGGCGTCCAGAAGCCGCTGTGGGCCAATGGCCGCAGGCCCTCGGCGGACAGCGCGCGGAACAGCTCCGGCTCGGCCATGAGGAACGCCGCGCCGCCAATCACCTGCAACAGCAGGCCGAAGACGAAACTCACCCGCTGCTGCAAATACAGGCTCAACCAGATGATCAACAGGCCGCTGGCGGCCCAGACCCCACTGGCGGTTTCCCACGGCAGGACGAACAGCACGGCGAGGTTGATCAGCACCAGCCCCGCCAGCAACACCACCGACAAACCACGGAGCAAGCGCACATCGTTGCGCACCATCTCATCGCGGGCCGCCAGCAGCATTCCGGCGATCAGCGACAGGCCGATCAGAGAAGCGCTCATCAGGCCGTTCCAGCCGGCGTTGAACACCGCCGTCGAGTCGCCCTCCGCGCCTTTCAGTCGCAGCAGGAACAGCGCACCGCCGAGCAGTTGCACGGCAAAGGCACTGAACAGGAAACTCCGTGATTGCAGGCGCAGGCCAACAAACAAAGTCGCCAACCCGGCCAGCGCCCAACTGATGGCCGTACCCTGGGTGAAGAAAAACAGCGGTGCCAACAGGTAGAGAAAGGTCAGGCCGCTGCAGGCGAGCACCGGTGCCAGGTTGCGCTCCCAGGACGAGAGCTGTTCGGGCAGCGCCTTGCGCACTTGCTGGAAGCTGAACAGCAAGGAACCGCCCAGCAGCAAGGCGCCCAGCGGTGCGCCGTCCAGCAGGCTGGTTTCACCGAGTTGCAGCTTGCCGAGAAACGCCAGCGCCGAACCGATCTGCAACAGCAGGGCAAACGCCCGGGCGAACGGCCGCTGCTGGCGCAAGCCAAGCCAGAAGATCCCCGCGCCCTCCACGGCCCAGGCCGCCGAAGTCCAACGGGCATCCAGGCCCAGCGGGATCGCCAGGCTGGCGAAGATCACGCCCAGGGCCAGGCAGGTTTCCCCCAGCAACAAGGCGCGCCCGCCCGCAAGTATCCGCGCCAGCCCCATGTAGATAATGCCCAGGCCCAGGGCACTGAAGGCCGCAGCGAACTCCAGGTGCTGGACCACCGCGAATTGCAGGCCGAAACCCACCAGCGGCGGACCGAACAGCATGGCGCCATCGACATAGTCGCCCTGGCGGGCCGACCAGCGCAGCAAGGCTTCACGGCTGTCGTCGTCGGGGCCGGCGGCCATCTCGCGCAATTTACGCCGGGCGAACAGCAGGCCGATCGCCAGGTACATCAGGAAGAACAGCACCAGGAAAGGTTCGGTGCTCCAGAGCAATTCCGGTTTGTAAGAACGCAGGCCCCAGGCGAAACCGATGCCGAAGGTGCCGACAAAGCCGATCAGGTTGAGCAGACGCCAGGTCTTGAACCAGGCGATGGCCAGGATGCCGGCGTTGAGCAAGGCGAAGTAGCTGAACAGCGCCACATGGTTGCCGCTGCCGGTGGAGGTCAGGATCGGCGCGGCGAAGCCACCCAGGGCGGCAGCGGCAGCCAGACCGAGAGCGTCCTGGGTGATGGCGAGAATCGCCGAGAATACGGTGACCGCCACCAGCAGGCCGAGAGCGGCCGAGGGGTCGAGCAACGGATGCAGGCGCATCGCCGCAAACACCGTCAGGTACAACACCGCGATCCCGGTGCCTTGCAGCATCAAGGCGTAGTTGCTGTTGCGCAGGCGCAGCCACCAACCGAGCCCGAGCAGGCCGATGGCGCAGGCGGCGACCCCGGCATAACGCGCCTCGATCGGCACCACCATGCCTTCGGTGGCATAGCGCAGCAGGAAGGCCAGGCCGAGAAACAGCAGGAGCACGCCGACGCGCAACACCGTGTTACCACCGAACAGCCAGTTGCGCGCGCCGGCCAGGGCACGCTCGATCAGGTTGGGTTCGCGTGGGGCGCGCGGCGCTTGTGGCTCGCGGGATTCGACCATGACCGGTTCCGGCGCCCAGGCATCGACCTCGGGGTGTACGTTCTCGGATCGAGGGGTTTCGCGCGCAGATTCCTGAAGCTCGACCGGTAGCTCCCAGACCAGCTCGGGAACAGCGCGCAGGGCTTCAGGGATGGGTGCGTGGGGTTGTTCCGCGGGAGCTTGTTCGGCAACGGCTTGCGGCGCTTGCTCAGGAGCTTCGGGCGTCGCCTCAGTGACCAGCGCTGCAACAGACGGTTCCGGCGCCCTGCCCGAAGTGATTTCGAGTTGGCGCACGCGCAGTTCGATGGTCGCCAGGGCTTTTCGCGCCTGTTCCAGTTCGACCACCTGCTCGGCGGCTCGCCGGCCCAGGCTCATCAAGCGGAAACTCTGGCCGATGCCCAGGCCCAAAAGAGCACCGATCAGGGCGTCGGTGAACACCGAGTCCACCAGCCAGCCCAGTGCCAGGCCCACCAGCATCAGAATCCATTGCATGCACGATATCCCTATGCGGCGTCCGAAAAGATGCCGCGTAGTATATCGATCCGGCCCCCGGAAAGTGGGGCCGGCCGCACAACTTGCCGCAAAAAGTTAATCCAGTGCTTTCCAGATCTCCGTGGCGTATTCGCGAATGGTCCGGTCCGAGGAAAACCAGCCCATTCGCGCACTGTTAAGTACGGCAGAACGCCACCATTCCTTGGAGTCGTGCCA
>Ga0302156_10002199_pt1 | contig 16178 bp, 13 predicted proteins | sample I_Bog_N3_2_FD_193503 | JGI IMG/M metagenome (GOLD analysis project Ga0302156, IMG submission 193503) | Peat permafrost microbial communities from Stordalen Mire near Abisko, Sweden - I_Bog_N3_2 | ecosystem: Environmental > Terrestrial > Soil > Wetlands > Peat | place: Sweden: Abisko, Stordalen... | reverse complement strand
CACCGCCATCAGACCCTGGCCGCTGGAGAGGCCTTCATTCCAGCTGCCAGGGTAATACAGCGACAGATAGGCACCGCCCACGGCCGCCAGAAAGCCGCCGCAGGCAGTCGCCGCGATACGGATGGTGTTGACCCGATAGCCCAGCGCCCGCGCAGTTTCGGCATGGTCGCCGACGAGCCGCAGCGCCAGTCCCCACCGCGTGCCGGCCATACCCCATTGCAGCAGCAGCGCCAGCACTACCCCGAGCAAAAACAAGGCATTGATCTGCAAGGCATGTTGCAACTGCAGATTGCTGCTCCAGCCACCGAGATTGATCGACGGCAGCATCGCTGCCTGCGGTTGGATGAAGGGTTTGCCGAGGAAGAATGCCAGACCGGTGCCCAGTAGCATGAGCGCGATACCGAAGGCGATGTCGTTGACACGCGGCAGCGAACAGACCAGGCCGTGCAGCGTGCCCAGCAACAAGCCAGAGCAGCCGGCCGCCAGTACGCCCAGCCAGGCCGAGCCGGAAAAATACGAGACCGCATAACCGGTCATGGCACCGCAGACCAGAATCCCTTCCAGTCCCAGATTGACGCGTCCACCTTTCTCGGTGATGCATTCGCCCAGACTGACGAACAGGAATGGTGTACCGACCCGGATGGCACCGGCAAACAGGGCCAGCAGCAGGGTAATGAATTCGCTCTCAGACATGGCTGGCCTCACTCGCGGGAAGTGCCGTATTCGGCGTCGTTTCTTGCCAGCGCAGTTTCAGCGCTGCCAGACGGCCGCTGATGGCTTCCCATGCCAGCAGGTTGCAAAACAGCAGTCCCTGCAACACCAGCGTAGTAGCGTCAGGCAGGTCAAGGCGTCGTTGCAGCAGGCTACCGCTGGCTTCGACGCCGCCGATGACAATTGCACAAACGATGATGGCCAACGGGTTCTGACGTGCCGCGAAGGCCACCAGGATGCCGCTGAAACCATACCCGGCCAGCAATGCACTGTTGGCGCTACCATGTACGGCGGCCACTTCAAACATGCCGGCCAGTCCGGCGGCCGCGCCGCCCATGGCGCAAGCCAGTAGCAGCAGACGATTGACCGGTAGTCCGACCAGTCGCGCGGTGCGCACATTGCCGCCGACGATGGCCATGGCAAAGCCGCTCACGCTATGGCGCAGGAACACCCAGGCGGCAAGACAGGCCAACCCTCCCCACACCAGTCCCCAATGTACTTCCATACCGGGCAAGGGATTGATCAGATAGGCGTCCGGCAGCGGCAGCGTGGATGGTTTGTTAAGGCTGGCCGGATCGCGCAAGGGGCCTTCCACCAGATGTTTGAAGATGGCAATGGCGAGGTAGGACAGCAGCAAACTGGAGATCGTCTCATTGACCCCGCGCCATTGCCGCAAAGCGCCGCACAGGGCAATCCACACACCACCTGCGATCATCGCCGCTGCTGCCATGGCCGGCAGCATCAGCCAGGGCGACCAGGGCGGCAACCAGGATGGCAGCACCGCCGCCGCCAGTCCGCCCATGGCCAGTGCGCCTTCGCCACCGATGACGATGAGCCCGACCCGCGCCGGCAAGGCCACGCATAGCGCCGTGAGCAGTAAAGGGGCAGCGCGCTGCAAGGTGTTTTGCCAGGCGAAGGAGGAGCCGAAAGCGCCCTCGAAAATCAAGCTGCAGGCCTCACCGGCAGGGCGTCCCTGTAGTGCCAGAAACAGCACGAACAGCAGCAGTGTGCCGCTTAACGCACACAGGGTGGGCAGCAGCGGGGTTGCGCTGATACCCAGTCGAATGGCCAGCCTACGCGTCGGTGTCATCGTAAGTTCCCTATGGGCCCGGAGGCATAATCAACTCAGCAACTCAGTAAGCAGATTTCATACCTGGCCGACTACACCGGCCACCAGATAATTCATCTTTTCCAATGTCACATCGGTCTGTACCAGCGTGGTGCCGGCCGGGATCACGACGGCACCCTTGTTGTCCTTGATTGGGCCGCTGAAGATCTGGAATTTGCCGGCCAGCATCTGCGCCTTGACGTCCTCGGCCTTCTTCTTTGCCGCCGCGCTCACTACCGCGCCGTAGGGTGACATCTTGACGAAGTTGTCTTTCAGGCCGCCGCGCAGGAAATTGATCATCGGCTTGCCTTCCAGCGTCGCCTTGACGATCTCGGTATAAGGCGTGACCCAGTTCCACTCGGCACCGGTGAGATAACCCTTGGGCGCCAGCGCAGCCTGACTGGCGTGATAGCCGCAGGTCATGATGCCGCGCTTTTCAGCGGTTTCGACGATCACCTTGGGACCGTCGACATGGCAGGTGATGACGTCGCAGCCCTGGTCGATCAGGCTGTTGGCGGCTTCGGCTTCCTTCACCGGCAGCGACCAGTCGCCGGTGAAAATGACGTGAGTGGTGATGGCCGGATTGACCGACTGTGCGCCGAGAGTGAAGGCATTGATATTGCGCAATACCTGGGGAATTGGTTTGGCGGCGATGAAGGCCAGTTTTTTGCTCTTGCTCATATGGCCGGCGACGATGCCGCTCAGGTATTCGCATTCCTCGATGTAGCCGAAGAAGCTGCCCACATTCAAGGGATGCTTGCCCTGGGTCCACAGACCGCCGCAATGCGCCAGTCGCACCTTGGGATATTTTTCAGCGATCTTGAGCACATGCGGATCGAAATAGCCGAATGAGGTCGGGAAGATCAAGGATGCGCCATCCTGCATGATCATGGCTTCCATGGTCTTTTGCACGGCCACGGTTTCCGGCACTTTTTCTTCTTCGATGACCTTGATGCCGGGCATTTTCTTGATCATGGCGGCCGCTTGCGCATGCGACTGGTTGTAACCGAAATCGTCGCGTGCGCCGACGTAGATGAAACCAACCGTCAACGGTGTTGCGGCCAGCAGATCCAGCGGCAGGGCAGCGCCGAGTGCAGCGGCACCGGTCAGTTTGAGAAAGTCACGACGATGAGTCATCTTTGGCTCCTAAGAAGAAAAATGTGGGTGGGCAACGACGCGAAATCAGGTTTGACGCGGTGGCTGAACACTGGCCTCACGCCTGACTTCACGCTGAAAAATTTCCAGACTGTGTTTTTTTGCTGCAATGAAATTGGCTTGCGACAAGGTAGCGATGGTGCGCGGACGGGCATCGTGGTAGTGCAGGATGTCGGCCACTTTGGTCGGACGCTTGCTCAGCAACAGGATGTCGTCGGCCAGGTAGACGGCTTCTTCCAGATCGTGCGAAACCAGCACCATGGTGGTGCCGGTCTGCATGAAGACTTCCTGCAGTTTTTCACGAATGAACAGGGTCATTTCAAAATCCAGCGCCGAGAACGGTTCGTCCAGAAACAGCACCTCCGGCCCCGGCGCCAAGGCGCGCATGATGGAGGCAGTCTGCTGCTGACCGCCCGACAGTTCATAGGGATAACGCTGCAGATCGAACTTGACGTCGAAGGAGCTCACCAGTTCATCGACCCGATGGCCGATTTCGGTTTTGGATTTGCCTTCCAGCTTGAGTGGATAGGCAATATTGTCGATCGTGCGCAGCCACGGAAACATGGCTTCTCGGTAGTTCTGAAAGACATAGCCGATCTTGGTGTCTGCCAGCGATTTGCCGTCGAACAGAATCTCGCCGGCATCAATCGGGATCAGGCCGGCGATCATGTTGATCAGGGTCGATTTGCCGCAGCCGTTGGGGCCGAATACCGACACGATCTTGTGTTTCGGAATATCCAGATTGAAGTTCTCATACAGCGGCCAGCCGGCGAAGTACTTGGTCAAGCCGCGGATGGTGATGTGCGTGCCCGGCGGCCCCGGTACGAAGGCGGTTTCTGCAGTGCTCAACTGCATGGAAGGACTGACGATGGTATTCATCTTCCGCTCCAGTGGACGATACGTTTTTCGATCACGATGAACACCACGTTCAAGGCGTAGCCGAGCGCGCCGGCAGCCAGGATGGCGGCGTACATTTCGCGTACATTCAACACTTGCTGGGCATCGATGATCTTGTGGCCGAGACCGTTCTCGGAACCGATGAACATCTCCGCCACGATCACGATTACCAGTGCCATCGACACCGCGCTGCGCAGACCCACGAAGGTCGCTTGCAGGCTCTCCCACAACAATACATCCTTGAAGACCTGCCACGACGATGCCCCCATCACCCGCGCCGCCATGACGCGTTGCTTGCGCGCATTCAGTACGCCATAGGCGCTGTTGAACAGCACGATGAGCAGCGCACCGAAGGCGGCAATGGCGACCTTGTTGATGTCGGAGACGCCAAAGATCAGCAAAAACAAAGGGATCAATGCTGACGATGGCGTCGAGCGAAAGAAGTCGATTAAAAACTCGACGCTGCGGTAGGCACGTTCGTTACTGCCCAGCAGCACACCCAGCGGCACACCGATGACGGCGGCGATGACGAAGGCTTCCAACGTACGTGCCAAGGTCACCAGAAAATCGGTCAGCAAGACACCGCCGGCCAACCCCTTGACCAGAGTGATCAGTGTGGCCGTCGGCGTCGGTAGCAAGATTGCCTTGATCCAGCCGGCGCGCACCACCAGATCCCAGATCACAAACAACACGATAGGTCCAAGGAGTGGCAACAGCTTGCCGTAGGCATTGGCACGGCGTTGTTTTGTCAGCACAGCAGAAGAATTGGCCATGATCTTTAGCCCTTGTAGAGCAGGGTATCGACCACTACACGCGAGCTGAAGATGCCCTTGTCGACGAACAGGTCGTAGAACTTTTGGAAATAGGCGATATCGCTGGCCTTGAACTCGTTGTAAAGCATGTAGGAGGCTAGCGGCACTTCTTTGGTGAGAGGCCCTTCGATGGCGGTGTAGCCTTTCAGGTAGGGGCGGGCCTGATCAGGATTGCTGCGAATCAGGGCGATGCCGCGGCTATAGGCGGCGATGTATTTCTTGGCTTCGACCGGATGCTGTTTGATGAACTCAGTGGTCAGCGTGGCCGCACCGCCATGCCAGGGTGCTAGCGGATCACCCAAGATGTATTTGGCGATCACCCCGGCTTCCAGCACCTTGGTCGTGTTGTTGAGGCGGCCGATGGTGCCGGTCGGCTCTAGCGTATAGACGGCGTCGACTTGACCTGCCGCCAACGCGGCGACGTGCTGACCGATCGGCAATTCGATCACGCTGACGCCACTTGCACCGGCGCGCTCAAGCACGGTCTTGGCCAGCGTGACGTTCTGGATGCCGGGACCGGAGGCGACTTTCTTGCCCTTGAGTTCGGCAATCGATTTGATGCTGCTGTCTTTGGCGACCAGGAATTCGTCGAGTACGTAGTGCGCATTGCTGGGGTTGGTCGCAATGATCTTGAACAAGCCTGGCTGGGCGATTTCACCGATGGCCAGATTGCCGGCGCCGGTGCCGTTGGCAGAGCCGTCGGCGCGTCCCGACAACATGGCTTCCATGACTTGCTGGGCGCCGGCGAATTTAATCGCTTGCACATCCAGACCGGCTTGTTTGAAATAACCGGCTTCCATGGCCGCATAAAAGGGCAGGCCGGCGGCCACCGGCCAGTAGCCGATCCGGATCGGAACCGTTTGCGCACGCACGATGGCCGGTGCCGCGCTCCAGACCAGCGCAGCGGCGGTGGTCTTGGCGACTACCGCCAGCACACGGCGCCGGGCCGGGCGAAGTACGGGCGTTTGATTGCGGATGATTTTTTTCATGTGTACTCCGTGACAGAAAGTGGATGTCAGATCTTGGTGGCGAGATAGGCGCACCAGCCGCCGTAACTGCTGATGTCGCGGGCGTTGTTCAGGGCCGCCGGTTCGCAGATAAAACCCTTGACGCTGCTGCCATCGGCCAGCTCCATGGTGCCGATGCCCAGCGGTGCCGGAATCGCGGCCACGAAATTGCCGAAATGGCGCAACGGCATTTCCCACACTTCGGTCACGATGGCTGCGCCGTCTTCGGTGCTGTCTACTCGCACCAGACCAGGTTTGGGCGGTGTGGTGGCGGCCAGGGCGTAGAGCCGGTAATGACGGGAGGTCGTGGTGCGTGCCTGCAGGCGGGCGCCGGCTTCCAGCAATTGCCAGTTGAGCGGTTGGCCGCTCAAGTGAGCACCGACAACGCCAAGCTTGACGGTGGCTTCATTGAAGGGCAGCGGTGCGGCGGCGATGGCATCGGCCTGCGCGGCGCCGCCCAGAGCCTGCTGGAACTGCGCACCGGCTTCTGCCAGCAGATGGTCGGCACCGGCCGGGCCGACCAATGTCAGGCCGGCTGGCAAGCCATCGGCACGAGACACGGCCGGAATCGCCAACGCTGCCATATCCATCAGATTGACGAAGTTGGTGTAATAACCCAGTTGGGCATTACGGCCCACAGGATCGGCCAGCACTTCAGCGATGGTCGGCATGTTGGGGGTGGTTGGCAGCAACAACAAGTCGCTGTCGCGCAACAGGTTTTCGGCTTCGCGGCGCAACTCGGCCAGACGGTATTGCGCATTGAAGGCATCGACGGCGCTGTAGTGATCGGCTTGCGCAGTGATGTCGCGCACCACGGGATGCACATCGTCTTGATGGGTGTCGAAAAAATCGCCCATGGCAGCGCGTCGCTCGGCGACCCAAGGGCCCTGATACAGCAATTGTGCAGCGGCAACGAAGGGCGCGAAAGGAATCCGGTGGATGCTGACGCCGGATACAGTAGCGATTTTTAGTAATGCCTGTTCGTAGGCTTGACGGGCATTGTCGTCACCAAAAAATTCCGCCTGGGCTGGTACCGCGATGCGATAGCCACGGCGCTTGACACCAAGCATGGCCGGTCTGCGCGAATAGGCGTCGGCGTCATCGAACGCAGCGGCGCTATGTAGCACGCGCCAGGCGTCGGCGACGTCATGGGCGAAGATGGAAATGCAGTCGAGCGTGCGGCAAGCGGGAAATACGCCCTTGGCGCTCAATAGTCCGCGTGTCGGTTTGAGTCCCACCAACTGGTTAAAGCCAGCCGGTACCCTACCGGAACCTGCGGTATCGGTGCCCAGTGCAAAGGCCACCTGACCCAGTGCGACGGCCACCGCCGAGCCTGAGCTGGAGCCGCCCGAAACGTATTCTGGATGCAGGGCGTTGCGCACGGCGCCATAGGGCGAGCGCACGCCGACCAGACCAGTGGCGAACTGGTCGAGATTGGTTTTGCCGATCAGCAGGGCGCCGGCTTGCAGTAGACGTGCTACTGCCGTGGCGCTGCTGGCGGGCTGGTAACTGAACGCTGGACAGGCCGCCGTTGTAGGTAGTTCGGCTACGTCAATATTGTCTTTGACGGCAAATGGAATACCAAACAAAGGCAGGGTTTCAAACACCGCTTCACCCTTGATCTGCAACATCAGATCAAGCGCTGCGGCTTGTTGTTTGAGGGTCTTGGCCGGCACGCGGCTGATCCAGACTTCGCTACGCTCGGATTTTTCGATCTGTATCAGCAATTGGCCGATCAGCTTGCCCGGCGTCAAACTGCCATGGCGGTAGGCGGTCAGTAAATCGGCAATCGTGCGGTGCACAGCAAAGGCTGGCTTGGAGATGGACGCTGTCATGGTTATATTCATTCTTGAATACAAGATGAAAAATATAAAGCAGGTAGCGTGCCAACATCGGTGTGCTGGACGTTTTGTTATTTAACTTATTGATTTTAAATGCTTGTTTGTTTGTGTTGCCCGAGGCTGGCGAGCGTGAGATGCACTCATTATTGGCGACGCATGCGCAAATTTGAGGAGAGTGCTCAATGTTGGTGTGACGCGGCAGGCCAAACTGGTGCCTGCCGGGGAGGCGCGGAATTACATTTCGCCCCAGATTGCATTGAGTGCCGCCAATGCGGCCAGACCGGCAGTTTCAGTACGCAGTACACGCGGCCCCATGGAGAGCATTAAAGCGCCATGCTGACAGGCAAGATTTTCCTCGGCTTCGGAAAAACCGCCTTCCGGACCGATCATCAGGCACAAGGCCTGGGCTGGCTGATGGCGCGCCCAGGTGGACAGCGTATCCTCGCCGCGCGGCGACAGCAGAATGCGCTTGTGCAGATCGCTTTGCCCGACCCAGCCGTTAAAGTCGGCCAGCGGCGCCAGTTGGCTCAGGCGATTGCGGCCGCTCTGTTCCGCCGCTGCCTGGATGATGCCTTGCCAATGGCTGTGCCTTTTTTCGGCGCGTTCACTATTGAGGCGCACCACGCAACGTTGTGCCGCCAATGGCTGGATGGCGGCGGCGCCCAGTTCAACGGCTTTTTCAATGATCCAGTCCATCTTGGACGCTTCCGGCAGCGCTTGCGCTAGCGTAATGCCGTAGGGTAATTCTGCCTCACGCGGAGAAAAGGTCTTGACCTCGGCGCTCACGCGCTTCTTCTCGATTTGGGTAATCACGGCAGTGTATTCGCCGCCTTCGCCATTGAAGAGGGTGATGGCGTTGCCAAGTTGCATGCGGATCACCTGGATGTGATGGGCAACGGCATCGGGTAGTGTCAAGACGGTGCCAATGGCAAGCGCGTCGGAGCAATAAAAGCGGGGCATGATCAAGTCATCCTGAACAAAAAAGCAATAAAACGGCCGGCGTGGTGGTGCTTGCTCGTGTATTTCGAAATAGTGTTGATAATTTGTAAAATAATTTTTATTTATGCATCGGTATAATTTTTTGGTGTTTTGAGGGTTTTGACGAGGTCAAAATCCCTGATTTGCCGCCAATCAGGCCTAAAGGGATGTCCCGATTTTAATTCTTGAGACTTCTCTCTGGTAAAATACTTGCCTCATCTGGCAGGCTCCGGGTTTGCTCCCAGGCCGCTGGCAAGGCAATTGAAAAGGACTTGAAATGTGCGTAGTGGGCGCCGTAGCAAACGATATTGCATCGCGACGGCACCGCGCGTGGATTTTCTGTCCGCACACCGCAACTCTTTGACATCGACATGACTTCCACACTCCCCACCGACAAGATGGCCAATGCGATTCGCGCTTTGGCAATGGACGCAGTACAAAAAGCTAATTCAGGCCACCCGGGCATGCCGATGGGGATGGCGGAGATTGCCGTCGCGTTGTGGGCCAAGCACTATCGTCACAATCCGGCCAATCCGCACTGGGCCAACCGCGACCGCTTCGTGCTCTCCAACGGCCACGGCTCCATGCTGCAATATGCCTTGCTGCATTTGACCGGTTACGATCTGCCGATGGAAGAAATCAAGAATTTCCGTCAACTCCATTCCAAGACTGCCGGCCATCCGGAAGTACATGTCACACCGGGCGTTGAGACCACCACCGGTCCGCTCGGCCAAGGCCTGACCAATGCGGTCGGCATGGCGCTGGCAGAAAAACTGCTGGCCGCTGAATTCAACAAGCCCGATCTGGCCGTGGTGGACCACTATACCTACACCTTTGTCGGCGACGGTTGCCTGATGGAAGGCATTTCGCATGAAGCCTGCTCACTGGCCGGCACGCTGCGTCTATCCAAACTGATCGTGCTGTATGACGACAATGGCATCTCCATCGATGGTCACGTTGAAGGCTGGTTCAAGGACGATACCCCCAAGCGTTTCGAAGCGTATGGCTGGAATGTTATTCCCGCCGTCGATGGTCACAATGTGGAAGCCGTCAATGCCGCGATTCATCAAGCCAAGCTGGCCGACAAGCCGACGCTGATCTGCTGCAAAACTGTCATCGGCAAGGGTTCGCCGAACCTGGCCGGTACTGACAAGGTGCACGGCGCGGCGCTGGGCGACAAGGAAATTGCCGCCGTGCGTGAAGCGCTGGGTTGGACTGCAGCACCGTTCGAAATCCCTGCCGAAATCTATTCCGCCTGGGATGCCAAGCTCCAGGGCCAGCAGTTGGAAACGGAATGGAACAAGCTGTATCAGTCTTACCAGGCCAAGTATCCGCACGAAGCGGCTGAACTGGTGCGTCGCCTCCAGAGTGAGTTGCCGGCCAACTTTGATCAGGTCGCCCAGGCTTACATCGCCAGCACCATCGAAAAGCAAGAAACCATTGCCACCCGCAAGGCTAGCCAGAACGCCATTCAGGCCTATGCCCAAGCCTTGCCGGAGTTCCTCGGCGGCTCGGCCGACCTGACCGGCTCGAATCTGACCAACTGGAAAGAATCGGTCGCCGTACGCGCCGACCAGGCCGGTAATCACATCAACTATGGTGTGCGTGAATTCGGTATGAGCGCGATCATGAACGGTATCGCCTTGCATGGCGGTTACCTGCCGTTCGGCGCCACCTTCCTGACTTTCTCCGATTACAGCCGCAATGCGCTGCGTATGGCCGCACTGATGAAAATCCGTGCCTTGTTCGTGTTTACCCACGATTCCATCGGCCTGGGCGAAGACGGCCCCACCCATCAATCGGTGGAACATGTCTCCAGCCTGCGCCTGATTCCGAATCTGGATAACTGGCGTCCTTGCGACACGGTCGAAACCGCCGTGGCCTGGGAACAAGCAATCAAGCGCAACGATGGTCCGAGCACTCTGATCTTCTCGCGTCAGAATCTGCCATTCCAGGCGCGCAATGCCGCGCAGGTGGCCGACATCAAACGCGGCGGTTACGTCCTCAAGGACGCTGCCAATGCCAAGGTCATCCTGATGGCGACAGGTTCGGAAATCGAACTGGCGGTCAAGGCCGCTGATGTGCTCACACAGGAAGGCATTGCTGTGCGTGTAGTGTCAATGCCGTGTACCGACGTGTTCGATCGTCAGGACTCCGCCTACAAGGCCAGTGTGCTCACCCGCGGCGTGCCGCGCGTGGCCATTGAAGCGGGTGTGACCGCGACTTGGTATAAATATGTCGGCCTCGAAGGCGCCGTGGTCGGTCTCGACACATTCGGTGAATCGGCCCCGGCCGGTGTATTGTTCAAACACTTCGGCTTCACGGTCGAGAATGTGGTCGCCAAGGCCAAGTTGATTCTGGCATGAGCGTGAGCAGTAAAGACAATCGTGTTGATCATGACATCATCAACGTGGTTGGTGAGGTCACGATTCGGCGCGCCAGTGTGGCCGATGCCGAGGCGATTGCCCGGGTTCGGGTCGATAGCTGGCGCGCCAGCTATCGCGGCATCATGCCGGATGCCTATCTGGATGGCATGAAGGCCGAAGAAAGCACCCGCATGTGGACCCGCGTACTTGCTGCTGCATCGGATGCGGCCTGCACCTTCGTGGCCGAGATCGACGGCGAACTGGTCGGCTTCGCCGCCGGCATTACGCTGGCTGAACCCAAGCTGGAGTTCGATGCCGAGCTGAGCGCCCTGTATCTGCTGCCCAGCGCGCAGCGCGCTGGCATTGGCCGCCGTCTGCTGGTGCAGGTAGCAGCTACGCTGGCCGCCGCCGGTGCGCCCGACATGCTGGTCTGGGTGCTGGCGAAAAACCGCAAGGCACGTGATTTTTACGAACATCTGGGGGCGCAATTGCTGGCCGAACAGACGTTCAAGTGGGATGAGCTGGATCTGATCGAAGTCGCCTATGGCTGGCGTGAGATTGCATCCATCAGCAACCTATCTACTATTTCTTAAGGAGAAAACATGACGATCCGCGTCGCAATCAATGGCTATGGCCGCATCGGCCGCAACATCCTCCGCGCTCATTACGAAGGCGGTAAAAAGCACGATATCCAGATCGTTGCCATCAACGATCTGGGCGATCCCAAGACCAACGCTCACCTGACCCAATACGACACCGCCCACGGCAAGTTCCCAGGCACAGTAACGGTTGACGGTGATTCGATTGTCGTCAATGGCGACCGCATCAAGGTGCTGGCGCAACGCAATCCGGCTGAACTGCCATGGGGCGAGCTGGGTGTTGATGTGGTGCTGGAATGCACGGGCTTTTTCACCACCAAGGAAAAGGCCAGCGCCCACCTCAAGGGCGGCGCCAAGAAAGTCATCATCTCCGCACCGGGCGGCAAGGATGTCGACGCCACGGTCGTCTTCGGCGTCAACCATGGTGTCTTGAAAGCCACCGATACCGTCATCTCCAACGCTTCTTGCACCACCAATTGCCTGGCGCCGCTGGTGCAACCACTGCACGAAAAAATCGGCCTGCTCAACGGCCTGATGACCACCGTGCACGCCTACACCAATGACCAGGTGCTCACCGACGTCTATCACGAAGACTTGCGTCGCGCCCGTTCGGCCACACAATCGATGATCCCGACCAAGACCGGTGCTGCTGCTGCGGTTGGCCTGGTGCTGCCGGAACTCAATGGCAAGCTGGACGGCTTTTCGATTCGTGTGCCGACCATCAACGTCTCCATCGTCGATCTGTCGTTCATTGCGGCACGTGACACGACCGTTGATGAAGTCAATGCGGTCCTCAAGGAAGCATCGGAAAACGGTCCGTTGAAGGGTATCCTAACCTACAACACTGAGCCGCTGGTGTCGGTCGACTTCAATCACAACCCTGCATCGTCGAACTTTGACGCCACCCTCACCAAGGTCTCCGGCCGTCTGGTCAAGGTATCGTCCTGGTACGACAACGAGTGGGGTTTCTCGAACCGCATGCTCGACACCACTGTGGCGCTGGTTGCCGCAAAATAAGTGGCCTAGTGCAGCAGGCAGCCGGAATGATCGGCCCTAAATCTGCTTCTTTTCATCGCATGTCTGGCTGCTGATGTCTAAGAAAATGGTAGGGTTGATCAGATCGGTATTGCCTGCACGTTCTAAAAAGGCTATTGCAGATACGATTTTGCGATAGCCTTTTTAGAACGGTATTGTGTTGTGTTGTATTGTTTGTTGATGATTGAATAAAAATTCACTGAGGGATGCAATGTCGCCATCTTCGTCGATGTATCTGAGCCGTACCGTCAGACTGGCGGCCATACTGTCGCTGAGTTTGTCTCTGGGTGCTTGCGACTATGTCACCAGCTATTTGAAGCCCAAGCAGACACCGGAAGAAGCCAAAGCCGAGGGCATTGCACTGGGCGCTGGCTGCCGTCAGGTCGGACAGAGTCTGGAAGATTGCTATCAATTGCATCCGAATGGGCTCAAAGCGGGCATCTTTGCCGGCTGGAAGGACATGCACGAATACATGGCCGCCAAGAATATTCAGACAGTATTGCCACCTGTACCGCCACCGCCGCCAGTGCCTGAGCCTACCGAGGAAGAGAAGGCCGCTGCGGCCAAGGAAGCTGCCGCCAAGGATGCTCCGGTGGACGAACGTACTGCACGCCGCGAGAAGCGTGAACGCGAACGCGCTGAACGTGAAAAAAACATGAAAAGCAGCGATAGCGATAGCAGTAAAGATTCCAAAAACAAGAGCAGCGATAGCGGTAAAGACTCCAAAAGCAAGGCCAGCGATAGCACCCGAAAAAGTCGCGACGATAGCGCCAGCAAAAACTAATTCTGCCATGCTCGGGCTCGATAACATGAGCCTGAGCAAACCGTAGTTGCACGGTGCTGGAGACACCCTGTGAGCATTGCTGTTCATGGGGTGTTTTTTATGTGTTGCCCTACGCATGCAATAGTTTTGGCATAAGCAAAGTCAAAATGCATTGTTGGTCGGCCTTGGTCATGTTGTTACATTTCAAGGTCGGCAAAATACTCAGCCTGCTATCAGCATCGGCTGCGATTATCCGCCGTACTTCATCAAGACCACATTTATCGTTCCGGAGTGAAAATATGTTCAAGACCATCCTAGGTGCAATCACCAGTTTTGCGCTGTTGTCGGGGGTATCTTCAGTATCTCAGGCGCAGGATAAGCCGATCTTGAATGCCTCTTATGATGTGGCGCGCGAGGTATTTAGCGCCATCAATCCAAAGTTTCAGGCGCAATGGAAGACGCAGACCGGCAAAGACCTCAGAATTGATCAGTCGTTTGCCGGGACGTCGCGCCAGGCGCAAGACATTATTCAAGGCAAGAAAGTCGATACCGTCACCTTCAATCAAGTCACCGATATCGATATCCTGGTGCAGCGCGGCCTGGTCAATAAAGACTGGCGCAAAGCCTTCCCCAACAACAGCTCGCCTTACTACAGCACGATCGCATTTTTGGTGCGCAAGGGGAACCCGAAACACATCAAGGGCTGGGATGATCTGGTGCGCGACGATGTGAAACTGGTTTTCCCCAATCCCAAAACCTCGGGCAATGCGCGCTATACCTATCTTGGCGCCTGGCTTTATGCGAATGAGAAATTCAATGGCGATCAAGGCAAGACCAAACAGTTTGTCGGCAAGTTTCTGCACAACGTGGTCAACTTCGCCACCGGTGGACGCGGTGCCACCGTTGCCTTTGCGCAGAATGGTCAGGGCGATGTTCTGCTGACATTTGAATCCGAAGTTCTCAATATCGCCAGCAGTGACGAGTTCAAGGCGGGTGGCTATGAAGTAGTGGTGCCGGCAGTATCGGTGCTGGCCGAATTCCCTGTGGCAGTGGTGGACAAAGTGGTGGATGAAAAAGGCACGCGCCAGGTCGCCACCGCCTATCTGCAATATGAATATTCGAGAGAAATTCAATTGTTGCTGACTACCTTCCACTACCGCGTCAATCATCCTGATGTGGCCAAGGTGGTTGCCGATCGCTATGCCAAGGTACGCCTGATCGATCCGACCAAAGTGCTGGGCAGTTGGGAGCAGATTCAACAGACCCATTTTGCAAGTGGCGGCGTGCTCGATCAATTGCTATCGCAGCGTTAAGTCACGCTCGCGCCCATCGTGTTTTCTTCTCTACGTTTCTTTCGCAACAAGCCCATCTTGCCCGGCTTCGCGCTGAGCTTTGGCTTCTCCTCGCTGTATCTGAGCCTGGTGGTGCTGATCCCGCTGGCGGCGCTGCTGATGTATGTCGGCGACATGAGTTGGCCCGCTTACTGGGCTGCCATTACCGATGTGCGGGTGTTGCAGAGCTATCGTGTCACCGCTGCAGCGGCTGTTTATTCCACCATCGCCGCGACTGTAATCGGTTTTATTCTGGCCTGGATTGTCAGTCGCTACGATTTTCCCGGGCGGCGTCTCATCGATGCACTGGTCGATTTGCCATTTGCCTTGCCCACTTCAGTGGCCGGTATCACGTTGTCGGCCTTGTTCATTCCTGAAGGGTGGCTGGGTCGCTGGTTCGCCTTGTTCGGCTGGCAGATTTCCTATGCCTTTCCCGGCATCGTCGTGGCCATGTTGTTTACCAGCCTGCCGTTTATCGTGCGCTCGGTACAGCCGGTGTTGGAGGAACTGGAGAGCGAGCAAGAAGAAGCCGCCGCTACCCTGGGTGCGCGTCAATGGCAGATTTTTTGCAAGGTGACTTTGCCCGCTTTGATGCCAGCCTTGATCACCGGCGCCTCGCAGGCCTTTATCCGCAGCCTGGGTGAGTTTGGCGCGGTCATCATGATTGCCGGGAATATTCCCTTCAAGACGGAAGTGACTTCCCTCATGATTTATGTGCGTTTGCAGGAATTCAACTATGCCGCAGCCGCTGCCATTGCCTCGGTGGTGCTGGTGGCTTCGTTGTTGCTGCTGTTCCTGTTGCAACTGGTGCAGACGCAACTGTTTCAAAAGGATGCCCGATGAGCACCATGAAAACGCGCAAGACACCGCGACAGTGGCATCAGATTTTGCTGGTGTGTCTGGGTATTGCGTTAGCCATACTGACACTGGTCATTCCACTGGTGCTGATTTTTTTCAAGGCCTTCGCGGAAGGCTGGCAGATCTTGCTGAGCAATCTTAATCAAGATTTCATGCGCAGTGCGCTGCAACTGACAGTGTTGACTACCGTCTTGACGGTGCCATGCAATCTGCTGTTCGGCATTCTACTGGCCTGGTGTGTGACGCATTACCATTTCCGCGGGCGTAGCTTGCTGTTGACCCTGGTTGATATCCCTTATGCCACTTCGCCGGTGGTTGCAGGGCTCTGCTATCTGGTGTTGTTTGGTATGGAAAGCGCCGTCGGCAGATGGTTTTCGGCACACGATATCCAGCTTATGTTTGCGTGGCCGGGCATCGTGATGGTGACCATCTTCGTGACCACGCCTTACATTGCCCGCATTCTGATTCCGCTCATGCAGGTGCAAGGCAGCGATGAAGAACTGGCCGCGTTGTCGCTGGGCGCCAGCGGTTGGTATATCTTCAGTCGTGTGACGTTGCCCAATATCAAATGGGGCCTGTTGTACGGTGTGGTCTTGACCAGTGCTCGTGCAGTCGGCGAGTTCGGTGCGGTGTCGGTGGTTTCCGGCAGCATCATGAATCAGACCCTGACCTTGCCCTTGCTGGTCGAGCAGCTCAATAACGACTACAAGACCGCCG
>Ga0302156_10002198_pt1 | contig 16179 bp, 10 predicted proteins | sample I_Bog_N3_2_FD_193503 | JGI IMG/M metagenome (GOLD analysis project Ga0302156, IMG submission 193503) | Peat permafrost microbial communities from Stordalen Mire near Abisko, Sweden - I_Bog_N3_2 | ecosystem: Environmental > Terrestrial > Soil > Wetlands > Peat | place: Sweden: Abisko, Stordalen... | reverse complement strand
AGCCAAGTCGCTCGAGACCGAACTCGATGTCGTCGAAGGCATGCAGTTCGACCGCGGCTATATCTCGCCCTACTTCGTCACCAACGCCGACAAGATGCGCGTCGAGTTCGACGACGCCTACATCCTGATCAACGAGAAGAAGCTCTCCAACCTCAACGAGCTGCTGCCGCTGCTCGAGGCCGTGGTGCAGACCGGCAAGCCGCTGGTCATCGTCGCGGAAGACGTCGAAGGCGAAGCTCTCGCCACCCTCGTCGTCAACCGTCTGCGTGGCGGCCTCAAGGTTGCCGCCGTCAAGGCACCGGGCTTCGGCGATCGCCGCAAGGCCATGCTGCAGGACATCGCGGTGCTGACCGGCGGCCAGGCGATCTCGGAAGATCTCGGTATCAAGATGGAGAACGTCACGCTCGCCATGCTCGGTCGCGCCAAGAAGGTGATGATCGACAAGGAGAACACCACCATCGTCAACGGCGCCGGCAAGAAGGCCGACATCGAGGCGCGGGTGAACCAGATCAAGGCGCAGATCGAGGAAACCACCTCGGACTACGACCGTGAGAAGCTGCAGGAGCGTCTGGCCAAGCTCGCCGGTGGCGTCGCGGTGATCCGCGTCGGCGGCGCGACCGAGGTCGAAGTCAAGGAGCGCAAGGATCGCGTTGATGACGCGATGCATGCGACCCGTGCGGCCGTCGAAGAAGGCATCGTCCCGGGCGGCGGCGTCGCGCTGCTGCGCGCCTCCGAGCATCTCAAGGGCATTCGCACCAAAAACGACGACCAGAAGACCGGCGTCGAGATCGTTCGCAAAGCACTGTCCTGGCCGGCTCGCCAGATCGCGATCAACGCCGGTGAAGACGGTTCCGTCATCGTCGGCAAGATCCTTGAGAAGGATCAGTACGCGTATGGCTTCGACTCGCAGTCTGGCGAATACGTCAACATGATCTCAAAGGGCATCATCGATCCGACCAAGGTGGTTCGTGTGGCGATCCAGAATGCGGCTTCTGTTGCCGCGCTGCTGATCACCACCGAAGCTATGGTCGCTGAATTGCCAAAGAGGAACGCGGGCGGCGGTGGCGGAATGCCTCCAGGAGGCGGCATGGGTGGTATGGATTTCTAAACGGAACAGCTGAGTTGCATATCAAATATGACATGCCCGGCGTAAATGCCCGGCATGTCACTTCGAAAAATGAGAACAAGCGGTGAAGTTACGGCGGTGCCTCTGGCTCACGCGAGTTCGTTACTCATCGCGAGTCTATATTGGGGTGTAAAAGACGCTTTCGATGGCTCGCCGGTGCCGCTGGTCGCTCTCGAGATCGACTGAAGAAACAATCGCATCGCAAGCACCTCGTCCCGCACAGAGAACCGTTGACTTTGACGTCTCCCTGTAGGAACGCCGGCTTTATGCTTCGGCGGATACAGGCTTAAGCCTTGGTATCGCGAAACTCAGTTCGAAAAAGCATCGGCGAGGTTCAGTTAAATCTGTGGGCCGACGTTGATAAAAATGTTTCGTTTGGATCTGCCGAAATGCAAGTTGGCGGCCGAAATCAAGAGGACGAGGCCGCCCAGCTTTTTTTTCACATCGCTTCGGCGGTAGGGATTAGCGCGAGGAATGCCGAATTATGAATATTGAAAAATACACCGAGCGTGCGCGCGGTTTTATCCAGTCGGCGCAGTCGCTTGCGATGCGCGACGGCCACCAGCAGTTTTCGCCTCTGCATATGCTCAAAGTGCTGCTGGACGACAGCGAAGGCCTGGCCGGTGGCCTGATCGACCGCGCCGGCGGTAATTCGCGCGCCATTCTCAAGGCCACCGAGGACGCCCTCAACAAACTCCCAAAAGTTTCCGGAAGCGGTGCCGGGCAGGTTTATCTCGCGCCGGAGCTGGCGCGCGCGTTCGACGCCGCGGAAAAGGCCGCCGAGAAGGCCGGCGACAGTTTTGTCACGGTGGAGCGGTTGCTGCTCGGCCTGACGCTGGAGAAAGACAGCGACGCCGGCGCGATCCTCAAAAAGGGCGGCGTCACGCCGCAAAATCTCAACGCCGCGATCGAGGCCCTGCGCAAGGGCCGCACCGCCGACAGCGCCACGGCCGAGAACGCCTATGACGCGCTGAAGAAATATTCCCGCGATCTCACCCAGGCGGCGCGCGACGGCAAGCTCGACCCGGTAATCGGCCGCGACGAGGAAATCCGCCGCACCATCCAGGTGCTGTCTCGCCGCACCAAGAACAATCCCGTCCTGATCGGCGAGCCCGGCGTCGGCAAGACCGCGATCGTCGAAGGCCTGGCGCTGCGGATCGTCAATGGCGACGTGCCGGAAAGCCTCAAGGACAAGAAGCTGCTCTCGCTCGACCTCGGCGCGCTGATCGCGGGCGCGAAATACCGCGGCGAGTTCGAGGAGCGCCTCAAGGCCGTGCTGCAGGAAGTGACCTCGGCCGAGGGCGGCATCATCCTGTTCATCGACGAGATGCATACCCTGATCGGTGCCGGCAAGGCCGACGGCGCTATGGATGCGTCCAATCTGCTGAAGCCGGCGCTGGCGCGGGGCGAGTTGCACTGCATCGGCGCCACCACGCTCGACGAGTATCGCAAGCACGTCGAAAAGGATGCGGCGCTGGCGCGGCGGTTCCAGCCGATCTTCGTCTCCGAGCCGACGGTCGAGGACACGGTCTCGATCCTGCGCGGCCTGAAAGACAAGTACGAGCAGCACCACGGCGTGCGCATCACCGATTCGGCGCTGGTCGCGGCGGTCACGCTGTCGAACCGCTACATCACCGACCGTTTCCTGCCCGACAAGGCGATCGACCTCATGGACGAGGCGGCGGCGCGGCTGAAGATGCAGGTCGATTCCAAGCCGGAAGAACTCGACTCGATGGATCGGGAGATCATCCGGCTCAAGATCGAGCAGGAGGCGCTGAAGAAGGAAACCGACGCGGGTTCCAAGAGCCGCCTGAAGACGCTGGAGAAGGAACTCGCCGATCTCGAGGAGAAGTCGGCAGCCCTGACCTCGCGCTGGAGCGCGGAGAAGAACAAGCTGTCGAACGCCCAGAAGCTGAAGAGCGATCTGGACGCGCTTCGCATCGAACTCGCCAACGCCCAGCGCAGCGGCGAATACCAGCGCGCCGGCGAACTGGCCTATGGCCGGATTCCCGAGTTGGAAAAGAAGCTTGCCGATATCGAGGCCAAGGAAGGCTCGGGCGAGATGATGGAGGAGGCGGTCACCGCCAATCACATCGCCCAGGTGGTGTCGCGCTGGACCGGCGTGCCGGTCGACAAGATGCTCGAGGGCGAAAAGGACAAGCTGCTGCGCATGGAGGACATGCTCGGCAAGCGGGTGGTCGGCCAGGCCGAGGCCGTGCACGCGGTGGCCACCGCGGTGCGGCGCTCGCGCGCGGGCCTGCAGGACCCGAACCGTCCGATGGGTTCGTTCATGTTCCTCGGCCCAACCGGCGTCGGCAAGACCGAGCTGACCAAGGCGCTGGCCGAATATCTGTTCGACGACGAGACCGCGATGGTGCGCCTCGACATGTCCGAATACATGGAGAAGCATTCGGTATCGCGGCTGATCGGCGCGCCTCCGGGCTATGTCGGCTACGACGAGGGTGGCGCGCTCACCGAAGCGGTGCGGCGGCGGCCCTATCAGGTGGTGCTGTTCGACGAGATCGAGAAGGCGCATCCCGATGTCTTCAACGTGCTGCTGCAGGTGCTCGACGACGGCCGGCTGACCGACGGTCAGGGCCGCACCGTCGACTTCCGCAACACGCTGATCATCATGACCTCGAACCTCGGATCCGAATTCCTGGTCAACCAGCCGGAAGGCGAGGACACTTCGGCGGTGCGCGAGCAGGTGATGGGTACGGTGCGGGCGCACTTCCGCCCCGAATTCCTCAACCGGGTCGACGAGATCATCCTGTTCCACCGGCTGCAGAAGAGCGAGATGGGCCGGATCGTCGAGATCCAGTTCAGCCGGCTCCAGAAGCTGCTGGAGGACCGCAAGATCACGCTCACGCTCGATGCGCCGGCCCGCGACTGGCTCGCCGCCAAGGGCTGGGATCCGGCCTACGGCGCGCGTCCGCTGAAGCGGGTGATCCAGCGCAACGTGCAGGATCCGCTGGCCGAGATGATCCTCGCCGGCGAGGTGAAGGATGGCGATCGGATCGCGATTTCGGTGGAAGGCAACGTGCTCACCTTCAACGGCAAGGCGCCGCAGACCGCCGAGATCGCGCAGTTCGAGGCGCCGGTCCCGAAGCGCAAGCTGAATTGAAGTTCCGGTGTAGCAACGATAGCGGGCGAACCAATATTTCGGTTTGTTACCGGCCCGAGCCGGATCGGTTAGTGGGCGTCATCAACCACACCGAAAGTCGATGGTGGAGCTTTGACAGACCTGGTCTGACCAAGGAACCCGCTATTCGTAATTTCAAGCGCGCGCGTAGCCTCGGAATCGTCTTCGCGGTGATAGAAACGCTATTGATGCTGGACTTTGCAGTGTCGCCGGCTGCTGTAGTCCAGGCTCATCTTATCGAGGTAGCCCTTCTGTTCGCACTGGTCTTCTTCGCAACGCTAAAAGTCAGCGCAAAGACATTCGAAGGCAAAGTCAATAAGGCTCTTCAAGAAGAGATCGCAAGGCGTTGTGCTACCGGGTGCGGCGCCCCAGTTCGGGAAGCGGCTCCAGGCCTTTCATTGCAACGGGTGCTCTCGCGCGCCTCGGCGCACCAGGTTGCCGCTGGAGCGTGATTGGGATAGCGATCGAAATCTCGCCCCGATCCTAGTCGTGGGTGACCGCATCGCCGCCTGGGTCATCCTTGCCGCCGGTTGCCACAAGCTGCAGCGAGCCGTCGGGAAGTGGCCTCTACAGCACCTTGGCCTCGTCCCATGGCGCCCGGAGCCAGACGTCATGTTCTTCGGGTGTGGTCAGGATGACCGGCATCGCCTTCGGGTGAACGCGGCCGACTTCGGTGTTCGGCTCGCAGGTCAGGAAACCGAAGATGTCGGTAGTGACCTCGCCTTCTTTGGCCTTCCGGACGCTGGTCCAATTCGTCCATAGGCCGGCGAAACACATCAGCGGCCGGCTTTCATCGGCAGCGAACCAGACCGGTGTCTTCTTGCCTTCAATCAAATCGTATTCCGAAAACGACGTAAACGGTGCCAGGCAGCGGTGCTCACCGAGCCATCGCTTCCAATGAGCGCTGCTGACGTTGCGGATATTGGTGGTACCGCCAATACGTATAAAAAGCCGCTGGTTTTGCCAATTACTATTGGCAGGGATGCCTCAGACCGTCATACCCGAGATAGGTCCCGGAAGCCGGATCGTACGACTTGTAACGTTGGGCACAGTAGCCGGGATCGCCGTTTTGGCCAGTGATGACATAAGATGGGCCGCCGTCGTAGTAGCCACCATCGTAGTAACCATTGCCAGCGTAGTAATCGTCTCCGTAGTATCCGCCGTAGCCGTATCCGAGTGCACCGCCAACTGCCAAGCCGCCAGCAAATCCTAATCCTCTACCGTACCCGTGGCGATAATTGCCACCGGCAAACCGTCCGCCGCCACGTCCGGCAAAGTTGTTGCCGTCATTAAAGCCGCCGACGCTAGCTTGCGCTCCACGAATCCCGCTGCCGATTGCAGCGCCTCTGAAGCTGCTGCCGCCTATGCCGCCACCGTGGAAACCGCCGCCGCCTCCGCCATGGAAGCCACCGCCACCTCCACCGTGACCGCCACCTCCACCACCGCCGCGAGCCATAGCGGGCGAAGCAAGCGCTAGCGCGAGCGCGAGTGCCGATGCTCCAATCAATTTTAAATTCCTCATATACTTCTCTCCGTTTTCTGGAGAGACAGAACTCTCTCCTTCTACTGGTGAAGTACCAACAGTAGAGATCGCTGATCGTTCCGAAGGTAGTGCAACGCTGCTTCAGGGCGGGTTGTGGAGAGTATTGACCGGATATTTGCTTCAACACGCGCGCGTCTGAAGCCGCGAAGGCCTCTCTTGCCTAGTAGAGTAATGCGTCTCAATGGCAGGCGCTCTTCGACCTCCTGGACGTCTTCGTCCTTTCCCATTTCCGTCGGTTGTTGGCTATGGCTTGACCAACCACGGGCGACGATGGCCGCGTTATCTATACGGCTTATCAGATTGGGTGCAGCAAAATGCTCCTCAAGAGCGATAATACGCATAAGGGTTCTCATATTTCAGTCTGTCAGGCCGAAGCGCCGAAGGTCTCTGCTGTTTAGATGTCAATCAACGCCAGATCATCGGCAACTGCGGGAGGTCTGGGACGCCACCTTATGCCGAGATGGCCGCTAAAACGCGTTTTGGAGTCATCGGAAGCCGCAACATCCGTGCGCCGGTTGCATCGAATACCGCGTTGGCGATGGCCGCGCCAACGGTCGTGATCGCTGGCTCACCACAGCCTTGCGGCGCAAGTTCGCTGTTCTTGACCAATACCACCTCGATTCGCGGGACAGCGCTGAAGCGGGGCAGTTGATAGCTGTCGAAATTTTGATCGAGAATTTCGCCGCCATGGAAACGCAATTCCTCCGTCAAGGCGTAGCCCAAGCCCATGGTCAAGCCGCCCTCGATCTGCATCCGCGCGCCCTCGGGATTGACGATAATGCCCATGTCCTGCGCGCAAACCATCCGCAAAACCGTTACTTTTCCGCTAGGCTTGTCGACCTTCACTTCGGCCATCGTCGTCACAAAGCTTCCAGCGTCGCTGCTGCAGGCGATGCCATAACCTTTGCCGCTGGGACGGGTCGCCGGCTGCCAGCCAAAGGCATCAGCCGCGGCCTGCACCACCCGGCGCATCCGCGGGTCCGCGATATGCTTGAGACGGAAGGCCAGCGGGTCGACGCCAGCGCCGGCCGCCATGATATCGATCTGGGATTCGGCGGCGAAGACGTTCATGTTGGCGCCGGGCGCACGCCAAGGACCGACCGCGAAGGGATGCAAATCAGCCGGCAGCGTCCCGCCGGTGTAGGAGAGGCCGCCAGCTGAGGCGATCCGCAGGTTTGGGATGTCGTAGAAGGTCGCCGCGCCACGTTCGCCGGCGGCAAATACCTGATAGTCCCAGCGCGAAATCTTGCCGTCGCCATCGAGTGCCGAACTGATCTTTACGACAGAGGCCGGATCAAACGTATCATAAAAAAACTCCTCGGCGCGGGTCCTTTCGACCATCACCGGTTTGCCGCAGATCTGCGACAGCCGGGCCGCCTCGACAGCCTGGCCGCCTGCGCTCTTGCCACCAAATCCTCCACCCACGAACGGGGTGATGACACGTACGGCTTTGGGGTCGAGCCCTAACGTGGTAGCGATTCCATCGCGGGTCGGAAATGGCGTCTGCGTCGACGCCCACACTGTCGCGCCGTCAAGCCGAACATCGGCCACCGCGGCGTGGGGCTCCATCGGCGCGTGGGCGACGTAGCCTTTTTCAAATCTGGTCTCAAACAGGTTTGCAGCCGGCGCCGTGGCCAGATCGCCCTTGGCGGCGAGCTGTGTCGCAGCGCCGGCATGCGCGAGCAGGTGGTCGAATATCGTGTCCTGGTTCAGCGTTGCCTCCGGCAACCGCCAGTCGGCCTGGATCTGGGCAAGCGCGGATGCAGCAGCCTCAGGATCGGCGTGTAACACGGCAACCATGTCGCCCCGCTTGATAACCAGCACGCCCGGCATCTTTTCCGCCGCTGTGGTCTCGGCCTTAGTCAGGGTCGCGCCATGAAGCGGCGGACGCAGAATGCGCGCATAAAGCATCCCGGGAAGGCGGATATCCGCGGCGTATTTGGCTGATCCGGTGACCTTCTCGACGCCGTCCAGTCGCTTGGGCGAACGCCCCATCACCGTGAAGTCGCCCGCCGAACGCAGGACCGCTGCTTGGCTTACCGTCGCGGCGATCCGTACGCCATCGGCCAGTTCGGCGAAGCTCACCCGCCGGTCCGGTTGACCGGCAACCGATGCCACACCGTTGGCGATGGTCAGCCTGTCAGCTGGAACGCCCAGTTTCGTCGCCGCAAGCGTTTGCACAATGCCGCGCGCCTTCGCCGCCGCGGCACGCAACGCAGGCCCGAAGAAGCGCGTCGACATCGAACCGAAGGTTCCGGCATCCCAAGGACATCTATCGGTATCGCCGAGCACCATGTCGATGGACGCCAGATCGGCCCCTAATTCTTCCGCCGCCATCTGCGCCAGCGAGGTCAGCACGCCCTGCCCCATCTCGATCTTGCCCGAGAACACCGTGACCCGGCCATCCGCGCCGATAGCCAGGTAGGCATGGAAGTCGTCCGGATAGCCCGGCCGGTCCGCCGCGTTCGACGGTGCGGTCGGCTTAAGCCCGAACAGGACGACGATGGCGCTGCCGACAAGCCTATGAAAGTCGCGCCGGTCGATATCGGAAGCGGCGATCATTGCTATTCCCCCGCAGCTTTGGAAACTTGTTCGATCGCTGCGACGATCCGCTGATGGGCTCCGCAGCGGCAAAGATTGCGGTCCATTTGGCTGACGATCTTGTCGTGCGACGGTCGCGGATCATTGCAGAGCAGCGCGTAGGCATCCATCAGCATACCCGAGGTGCAATATCCGCACTGGAACGCACCGTGATCGATGAATGCCTGCTGTAGCGGGTGCAGTTGTCCCTCTTTGGCAAGTCCCTCGACGGTCAGGAGGTCGGCGCCGGCGACTTGGCTTAGCGGCGTCAGGCAGGACCGGCGCGCTACGCCGTCGATCACCACGGCGCACGCACCGCAGATTCCCTCGCCACATCCGTATTTAGTTCCGGTCAACCCCAGATCGGTGCGGAGAACCCACAGCAGCATCCGCTCGTCATCGGTATCGAGGCTGACAGGGCTGCCGTTGAGCTTGAATTGGACAATGCTTTTCATGACGATTCTCACGGCTCGCCAGGTGCCCAGGCTGGCATCGTTTAGAGCGTAGGCGCCCGACTAAACGCCGCCTTGATCTGGCGCAAGTTAGAGCGCGGTGAATGTCGAGGATCGGGCGGCGTTGAGACCAGAAGCAGTCCCCATCAAGGCATCTCCGCCGAACGCATTATTCAATACCCGCCGGTTTCTTCGCCGGACGAGACTCGCTCCGTGAATGCTGCCGTGTGAATAGGCGCCCAAAAGTGCCCCCTCCACCGCTAGGTGGATCAATAGCTTAGCGCGCCGATCGGCGTCGGGACCCCAAGCCGATTAACAAATTGGGGCCTGCCGGTGTCCGGTGGAGCACGCGACAATCGGCTGCGGTTCGGTTTCCCACCTATCCATTAGCCAGGGAACGTGAAGATTCTCCAAGATGAAGTAGTTGACGAACGGCTGCTTTGCGCCAAAGGACTAAACCGCTCGCGCGGTAGGGCCCCGCTGCGGGCGACACGGCCAATGGGATAGCGCGGTGGGGCGTCCTGTCTTGAGATGAGGGGTTCGCAACCTTCATCAAGACAGGAGCATCCCCCATGACCGATGAGGCCATAAGCCCGCTGCGGCAGCGCATGATCGAAGACATGACGATCCGCAAGTTAACGCCGAAGACTCAGCATGACTACGTGCAGCGGGTCAAGAACTTCGCCACCTTCCTCGGCCGCTCGCCCGATGCTGCGAGCTTCGAGGACGTGCGTCGCTATCAGCTTCATCTGGCGACGAGTGGCGCCGGCGTTCCGACCCTCAACCAAAGCGTCTCGACACTGCGGTTCTTTTTCAGGATCACGCTTGGGCGCGCCGACATCGTGAACCATACCCAGTTCATCCACGAACCGCGCAAACTGCCGGTGGTCCTGAGCCCGGAAGAAGTCGCGCGTTTTCTCGACGCGGCGCCGGGGCTCAAATACAAGGCGGCATTGAGTGTCGCCTATGGGGCCGGCTTGCGTGTGTCCGAGGTGGTTGCGCTGAAGGTATCCGACATCGACAGCAAGCGCATGGTGATCCGGATCGAACAGGGCAAGGGCCACAAAGACCGCTACGTGATGCTTTCACCGCATCTGCTCGAGCTGTTGCGCGCCTGGTACAAGGCGGCACGCCCGCAGGGCTGGCTGTTTCCCGGCATGAACCCGGTCAACCCGATGTCGGCGCGCCAGCTCAGACGCGCCTGCGATACCGCGGCCCGGATGGCGGAGATCGGCAAACCGGTGTCCCCACACACCCTTCGTCACAGCTTTGCGACGCATCTGCTGGAGCAGAACACCGATATCAGGGTGATCCAAGTCCTGCTTGGGCACGCCAAGCTCGACACCACGGCGCTCTATACACGCGTCGCCACCAAGACCATCCGGGAGATCATGAGCCCGCTCGATCGCATCACGGCCAAGCTCAAGGGGGGCGCCGAACTCCCAGCCTGAAGCGCGATACGTGTCGCGTCCATCGCTGGAGGTCGCGGACATCTTCCGCGGCCACGGCCCGGCGTGGCGTCGGGCCAATGCCGGCCATGTCAGCCTCGACCAGTTCAAGGTGATGTCGGCGATCGAGAGCTGCCGAACGGCAGCGCTCGGCGGCCATGTCGCGCGCTGCGAGGATTGCGCACACAGCCAGATCTCGTACAATTCCTGCCGCAACCGCCATTGCCCGAAGTGCCAGGGTGCCGCGGCAAAGGACTGGTTGGCGGCGCGCGAGGCCGACCTGCTGCCGGTGCCGTACTATCATGTGGTGTTCACACTGCCGGCGGCCATCGCCGACATTGCGTACCAGAACAAAGCGATCATCTACGACCTCCTGTTCAAGGCCTCCGCCGAGACCCTGACCACCATCGCGGCCGACCCAAAACACCTCGGCGCCCGCGTCGGCATCACTTCGGTCCTCCATACCTGGGGTTCGGCGATGACCCATCACCCGCACGTCCACATGATCGTGCCGGGCGGCGGCATCTCGCTCGACGGCACGCGTTGGGTGGCGTGCCGACCCGGTTTTTTCCTGCCGGTGCGCGTGCTCTCGCGCCTGTTTCGCCGGCTGTTCCTGGAGAGGCTCCTCGCCGCCCACCAGGCCGGCCGCCTGAAGTTCTTCGGCGATCACGCCGCTCTCGCCAACGCGCCAGCGTTCGTGGCTTATCTGGCACCGCTACGCCGAGCCGAATGGGTGGTCTATGCCAAGCGCCCGTTCGGCGGACCACAGGCCGTGCTGGCTTATCTGTCGCGCTATACCCATCGCGTCGCCATCGCCAACAGCCGGCTGATCGCCTGCGACCGCGGTGCTGTCACTTTCCGATGGAAAGACTATCGTGCCGAAGGCCGTGATCGCCAAAAGGTCATGACACTCGCTACCGCCGAGTTCATCCGCAGATTCCTGATCCACGTCCTGCCGTCCGGCTTTCACCGCATCCGTCACTATGGTCTGCTCGCGAGCGGTACCCGCGCCGACAACATCGCCCGAGCGCGTGAACTGTTGGCCGTTTCAAAATCTGAAGGCCGGCCCACCGCTGCCGACGTCGATGCCAGCAAGCCGACTTGTCCATGCTGCGGCGGTCGCATGATCATCATCGAGGTCTTTGAGCGCGGTGCCACGCCACGGTATCGGCCAACAGGTCCAACGATCGTCAGCAGGCTCGATACCTCATGACCGCATCACAATCCTGCAAATCCGCTCGTCGCGCTCGCTGCCTCTCGACCGGCCACGGCAGAGTGCGTCCAGACATCCGCCCGTCGTCACAAATCGTCCGACAACTTACCGAGTTCGACGCGACCCGCGGCCCATCCAGCAGCCGTTCCACCATCCACCGGCTTGCTGGAGCGCCTCGACTCCATTCACCCACCTCATCCGCGGCACTCAAATCCCCATAGCCCAAGCCGCGACACCCACGTCCCCCTCCCGCGGTTTCCTCCCTTGGAGGTTTGCGGACGCCGGCCCCCGGTGCAGGCCTCGCTACCGTCATGGGGCCGCCATCCGCAAACCTTCACAACGGCGGCCATTCAGCCAGAGAGCCGACCGCGAATAAGGTTTTGGTACACGCACTTGGCGATTCCCCCAAGTAGCCAATCTGATGATGCCATGGGATCATGATATTATGATATCGTACCGGTTGGTTTATGCGTCTTGCAACGTTTGAAGACCCTTTTTAGTCTAGTCCGTCTCGGTTGCGCCGGAGGTGATCGACGAACCAGGGCGCCAGCTCAGAAACGCTGCGACGTCCGAAGGTCTTCAGACCACTGTCGATCAGCTGGCAGATGAGAGCGTTTCGCGAGACATATTCAGCGCGGGCCAACTCCGATAGTTCCTCGAGCACCTCATGTGGGAGGCGAAGGGGTGTCGCACGAACGGCGCGCGGAGCCCCCGTTCGGACGACTTGGTCAAGAAACTCACGATGGGAGACCTTGAATTCGTCGGGAATGAAATCCGGGATAGGAGGCGTTCGGGTGATAGGCCGCTTCATGGTCTAGACCTCTGCAAAATTGCTCGGATGCTGTCGAAGGTTTCGCTAACTTCGCGTTCGGCTTCGCCGCCCGGCTGCCACTCCGAGACGCCCCTTCCCACGACCATCGAATCCTGAAAGGCAACGCGGTTGGTGAACTGACTTTGGAGCAAGGGGCCTTCGGAACCATAACGGTCACGCCATAAGTTCACGCGTTTGGTATGGCCCGGCGTCACGCGCGTCAGTAGAAATCGATAAGGTCTACCACCCGTGTGGACAAGGCGAGCTGTCGTCTTTGCGACTTGTATGTCCAGAGAGGTCGGTTGGCTGGGGATGACAACCAGATCCGAGAGCCCGAATATGCGGGTAAGGGCGTTTGTATGGCCGGGCGCGGTATCGATGATCACGTCGTCGCATTGTTTCTCTTTGGCCTTATTGAGGACCTCCGCTATCCGCTCTATCCGCACTGTGATCACGGGAACTGTTGGGAGCGGGTTATCCTTGTTTTCCCGCAGCCTGATTTCGCTCCAGTGCCACAGGGTTTGCTGGTTAAAGTCAGCATCGACAAGAAGAGCTCGCCGCCCAATGCCTCGGGCATAGGTCGCGAGGTGCGCCGCTACCGTGGACTTGGCCGAGCCGCCTTTACTATTGTGTATGGTGACGACGTTCACGTCCTACCCTCGCTACTCCGCCTTTGCGCCATAGACCGAAAACATGACCACCTCGAATGCAGCGGCGAATACCGCCGAATGCTGATTGATATAGGGCGCTGATTTTGATTCGCTAAAGTCGTTTTTTCGAACGCTTGCTCCCATGCTCGAATTTTATGGGTAGCAATCATTTCCAGAGTCGTAACAATAATTACTCTGTTAGCGCGCCGGGTGCCCACGGGGTTTGTATGAGGTCCCTTATACGTCGGCGTTGGAGAGCAAATATTGACCTCATTCCAAGCCAACCAAAGCATTCATATTCGCTGCAAAATTTTACTTCCAGAGTCGTAGCATCGTCGCAAAGATTTTTTTGCGTCCTGCTATCCCATCCATTAAAGTGATTTGAAAGATATCAGTGTCTCCTCGGACTAAGCTGTGACTGGAACGTGCCATATTCGATTGTCAGTGATTCAGAGGTCTCGCGGAAATTCCGCCTTGGCTCGCTTTGCGTATCAAGCGTGCGCAGCTTTTGACGATGGGGTCAGGCAGGCAGATTATCGCAGTTTTTCGCCATATCATCGTGGCACTGTGATCCTGCTTCCCACAGACGCGCCACCCGAGATTGCTAATCAATACAATCTCTTTGAAGCGGCTGCTTTCCGCGAAAGTCGATGGGATGCACAGGACGGCCGGGCTATCGATTTTTTGTTACCGCGCGCACTCGATGACGATCTGTTGTTGCCGGTTGCCGCTTTCGCCCTCGCTCCGTTTGCCGAAACTGGCATGGTCGCACGAATCGACGTTGAATCACCGCCTGCATCAGACTCGGTCCGGAACCCACATGCCCATGCTTGGTTGTCCCAACGTGTACTTGAGCCGGACGGATTTGGATTGAAATGTCGCGCGTGGAACACTCTTTTTAGACGCGACGGAGGTAGATACGTTCGCGCCATCATTGCTGGTCGTATTTCTCTGGCCGCCGCGCTGGTTGGTGTCGCAGCCTATGTCGATCCTCGACGGCACGACGAAGTAGGGACTTCAGCACCCGAGATGCGTGTGCCCTCAAAATTCTGGCGGATGCGGGAGCGCGGCCAGGCGGTGGCTAAGATCGACCAGTTGTCTGACCGCCGGAAAAGCCGTTCCGCAGGTTCCGCTATCTCAAAAGCTCTGGACTTAAAGGCTGAGGAAGTACCACTGTCTGGATTGGCCGTTCGCAACGCTGTCGCCCAATGTCTGAATGTAGAACAGCTGCAGGCGCGAGTTGACCTCGTGATTGCGAAAGCCGTTGCCGAAGGTATTGCCAACGATAGTGTGATCGTAACTGGGCATCCTGAGGTCGAATTGATGTTTCCTCAAAGTTCCATGCAATTTAACGGATGGTCGTTTCAGTTGCTGGGCCAGCTGGAGCCGCAACAGGCGGAATTTGTCTCGCGCCTCGCTCGCGCTCTCGAATGGCCCGCTCTCGTGTTAGAGGGCGATAGCACGTTAGCAAATGAGATCCTATTGGCAGCTGCTCCCTTGGGACTGACCGCTATCAATCGCCATGCCGACGACGAAACGTTGCGAAAGATTCACACTCATCATCACGGCCTCTTACTGGATCAGATCGCAAATCATGACCCTCTAGCCGTTGTGGAGAATATACTGGCACGCCATCGAACCGCGCAACCGCAAGCTTCGCACGTTGCAGTTAAAGCCTCTTTACTGAAGTTGGCCGTTTCCGGAGATGACAGCCCCGGGTTGGAGCAGATACCAGAACCGCCGCTAGCCCAGCCCGACGATGAAACCCAACGCGGAAACGCACAGCTTGTGAAGAACTCTTTTGCCCGAAGTAAGCGCGAGTTAGATGATTTAGAGCAATGGCTCGAACAACGCGCTAAGTCCTCATCGCCGTCTGCGAAGCACCCGGCGAGCCAACTAGCACCCGTTGAACGGCTCGCAAGACCTCAACGATAGAGCTGCGCTTTCGGTCAGCATTACCGTCTAGGCGGCAACGCCTCAGCCGGCGACCCCATGGCGTTGCGGTATTCCGACGTCGTGATATCGCGATATAGAAATGGCAGGATATCGCTGCAATAGCGACCGGACGTGGCGCTGGCGCGACGCGCGACCCGAATATTGACGTCGATTTCGAAATTATACCCCGTTCACGTCATGACCCGAAAATCCTTTGGGTTGATGACGCGGAAATTGTCGGTGACCGAATCACAGAGGTTCGCCCAATTGCCTGGAACCTTTTCACGCAGAAAACTGAGCGTTGCATCGGCGAATTGGGCGCAAGTTGCGTAGCACTTGTTGTGCGTGACGTTTCTGTGCATGAGCCCCCATAGTCGCTCGATCGGGTTCAAGTGCGGGCAATACGTTGGGATGAAGTGCAGCTTGATGCGTCGTCCCGGTTGGGCCAGCCATTCCTGCACGAGCTTGGCATGATGATAACGCGCGTTGTCCAGGAACACATGGATGAGCGCCAGCATCGGATAGAGCGCCTCGATCGATTGCAGCAGTCTGATCGTCGAGGCCGCGTCGATGGTCAGGGCCTCGATCATCCGGGTTTGCCCGGTCTGCAGGTCGATCGCGCCGTGAATGTTGATGCGTTGACGCCCGCTCGTCTGCTCGATCGCGAGCTTCTCTTGTTTTGGCGCCCAGCAGCCGGCAGGCCGCACCGCATGGGTCGGATGCACGGCGTCCGCAAATAGCACGGCCTCGTCGTCGCCCAAGGAATTCAGCAGCTTTTCGTAGCCCTCAATGAAAGCCTTCTGCTTTTCTTCGTCAAGCTTGCGCGGGATGACATTGGGCTTGTGATATTCAAGCCCCTGGCGATGCAACAACGCGATCAGTCCTGACCGGCCTTCGTAAACGACGCCGAATTCATTCTCGATCCAGGCGCCGACCTGGCGCGTTGTGCGCGGTAAGGCCGCGGCGACCCAGGTTTTCAGCTTTTCCTGTTGCTCGCCGCTCAACTGGCAAGCACTGCCCTCGTAGCTGAAGTTCGTCAGCCCCTCGATTCCATCCTCCTCATACAAGCGATACCAAGCGCGGATGGTGTCGTCGTCCAGCAACAGGACCTTCGCAATCGCCTCGCAGCTCATCCCATCGTCAAGCAACACCAGTGCGTTCGCACGTCGGGCCAGACGATGAGCCGCCGACCCGTTCCGAGCCAACTCGATCAGGTCTTGCCGCGATTCGCTGTCCAGAAAGCCGGGTCGTATCATTCGCTCGGTAGAATCCGGATCGC
>Ga0302156_10002186_pt1 | contig 16234 bp, 11 predicted proteins | sample I_Bog_N3_2_FD_193503 | JGI IMG/M metagenome (GOLD analysis project Ga0302156, IMG submission 193503) | Peat permafrost microbial communities from Stordalen Mire near Abisko, Sweden - I_Bog_N3_2 | ecosystem: Environmental > Terrestrial > Soil > Wetlands > Peat | place: Sweden: Abisko, Stordalen... | reverse complement strand
CGAGCGCATGAGCCTTTATCGGACCGATCCTCCGGCCAAAGGGCCAGCCGATGGTTGACAAGGGCAGCTTGCCGAGACACCTATAGGCCACAAGTTTTTACCGTTTAGGGCTTTTTCCTCATGACTTCCTTCGCGCCGCGCTTTCTGGCCGCTGTTGTTCTTTTGACCGCCACCCCGGCTTTGGCGGATAGCGCCAAGGCCTTGGGCAAGTTCGGCGAGTGGTCGGCCTTCGCCTATGCCGACAAGGCGGGACGGGTCTGCTATGCCGTGGCCAAGCCGTCGCGCAGCATGAATGCGCCCAAGGGCCGGGGCGAGACCTATGTGACCATCACCCATCGTCCCAGCGACAAAAGCTTCGATGTGGTCAGCGTCACCCAAGGTTATGCCTTCAAGAAGGATTCCATCCCCGAGATGGACGTCAGCGGCGCCCGCTTCGATCTTTATACCCAGGACGCCACCGCCTGGAGCCGCAACGACAAGGCCATCGTCCAGGCCATGCAGAAGTCCAAGACGATCATCGTCCACGGCCAGCCGGCCAAGGGTGACGAATCGGCGGATACCTATTCGCTGGATGGTTTCGTCAAGGCTTACGACGAAATCGGCAAGGCCTGCGGGAAGTAAGGTTTGCGGACGGCCCGAAGGCCGCCCGTTATTCCTAGACCGCCGTACCACCCACCGTCAGGCCGTCGATGCGCATGGTCGGTTGGCCGACGCCCACCGCTACGCCCTGGCCGTCTTTGCCGCAGGTGCCGACGCCGGTATCCAGCTTCAGATCATTACCAATCATCGAGACGCGGGTCAGGGCGTCTGGGCCGTTGCCGATCAGGGTGGCGCCCTTGACGGCGGGGCCCAGCTTGCCGTTTTCGATCAGATAGGCCTCGGTGGCCGAGAAGACGAATTTGCCGCTGGTGATATCCACCTGACCGCCGCCGAAATTGACGGCATAGAGGCCGTTTTTCACCGAGGCGAGGATTTCTTCCGGCTGCTTGTCGCCGGCCAGCATGAAGGTGTTGGTCATGCGCGGTATGGGCTGATGGGCATAGCTTTGGCGGCGGCCGTTGCCGGTGGGCTGGGCATCCATCAGGCGGGCATTGAGGCGGTCGAACAGATAGCCCTTCAAGATGCCGTCCTCGATCAGCACCGTATGGCCCGAGCCGGTGCCCTCGTCATCGATGGAGATGGAGCCGCGACGGTCGGCCAGGGTGCCGTCATCGACCACGGTGACGCCCTTGGCCGCCACCCGTTCGCCCATGCGGCCCGAGAAAGCCGAGGTTCCCTTGCGGTTGAAGTCGCCTTCCAGTCCATGACCGACGGCTTCATGCAGCAGCACGCCGGGCCAGCCCGGCCCCAACACCACGGTCATATCGCCGGCGGGGGCGGGGATGGACGACAGATTGACGGTAGCCTGGCGGATGGCTTCTTCAACAGCGGCCTGCCAATGTCCTTCTTCCAGCAGGCCGTCATAGGTGACGCGCCCGCCCATGCCATGGCTGCCGGTTTCCATGCGGCCATTGTCGTTCATCATCACCGAGACGTTCAGGCGCACCAATGGCCGGATGTCCGAGGCATGGCGGCCATCGGCGCGGACGATGCGCACCGCCTGCCAAGACCCCAGGATCGAGGCCATCACCTGGACCACGCGGGAATCCCGCGAGCGGGCATAGGCGTCGATATTTTCCAGCAACTCCACCTTGGTCTCGAAAGGCACCAGGGTCAGGGGGTTGAGGTCGGTATAAAGGCTGCCATTGCCGCCCAGGGGGCCCAGGCTCATGGTGCCGGAATGGCCGCTGCGGATGGCCCGCACGGTTTCGCAGGCTCGGATCAGGCTGTCTTCCGACAGGGTGCTGCTATGGGCATAGCCGGTGGCTTCGCCGACCACGCCGCGCAGGCCAAAGCCCTGGGCGGTGTCGAAGCTGGCACTTTTGATGCGACCGTCATCCAGGGAAATGCTCTCGGACTGGCGGTATTCCAGGAACAGCTCGCCGTCGTCGCAACCTTGCAGACCGTCGGTGACGATGCGCTCGACGCGGGCCGCGTCCAGACCGGCGCGGTGGAAGAACAGATCCTCGGTGGTGGCGCTATGGGGCATCGGGAACTCCAGACGGAAACATATGCTAAATCGGTTGGCACATCTTTCACCGTGGCGAAGGCCTTGGCAAGGCCGCCGGTCTCGGTGAATAGTAGGCACTTGTTCTTATTTAGGAAGCCCGACGTCAAATGTCAGCCGAGGCCCCCACGATCATTTCCTGGACCGAGCATCCCCTGCGCCGCGCTTTGGCTGACGAGGTGCATGCCCGACCCTTCGAGCTATTGGCTCCGCCGGTGCGGGCCAGCCATCTGGCTTTGGCCACGGGCGAGCAGGCGGCAGACGCCGATCTGCGCCATGTGGTGGCCTTGTGCGATCGTTATGGGGTTGCTCCTCCGGACGAGGGCTGCAGCCATTTCGCCGCCGATTTTGGGGCCTTTCGTCTGCGCTGGGAGCGGCATACGGAATTTTCCACCTATACCCTCTATCGCTTCGAAGCCTTCGAGGCTCCCTTTGCCGCCACCGCCCTGGAACATTGTCCCGCCGACTGGCTGGCGGCTTTGCCGGGGAAATTGCTGGTGGCGGTGCATCTGGCCTTGGACGGGGTGCGGCGCTCGGCAGAGGATTTGGCCGAAGCCTTTGGCGGTCATTCCATCAACGGCAGTCAGGTGGTCTCGGGCCGGGCCGAGATTTTCACCGACTTCCACCTGCATGCCGATGGCTTCGGACGGATTCTCGTCTATGACCAGGGCTTGAGCCATGGCCAGACCGGACGGCTGACCCAACGGCTTTTGGAAATCGAAACCTATCGGGCCCTGGCTCTGCTGGCCTTTCCCCTGGCGCGCAAGTTGGGGCCGGAGCTGACCGCGATGACCGAGGAGCTGTCGGGCATCATGTCAGGCCTGGCCGGCCCCGAGGGCGACGAGGCCGACCGGGAACTGCTGGGCCGTCTGACCGATCTGGCGGCCCGGGCCGAACATCTGGAGGCGGCGCACAGCTATCGCTTCTCGGCCAGCAAGGCTTATGGGGTGCTGGTGGAGCGGCGGATCGCCGAACTGCGCGAAGGCCATGTTCTGGGGATGCAGACCTTTGGAGGCTTCCTGGGGCGTCGGTTCGCCCCCGCCATGCAGACCGGTGATTCGGCGGTCAAGCGTTTGGGCGAGCTGACCCTGCATATCGCCCGCGCCGGCAGCCTTTTGCGTACCCGCGTCGATATCGCCCTGGAAGACAAAAACCGCGATCTGCTGAAATCCATGAACAAGCGGGCCGAATTGCAACTGCGCCTGCAAGAAACCGTCGAAGGCCTGTCGGTGGTGGCCATCAGCTATTATTGCCTGGGTTTGCTGGGCTATATCGCCAAGGGCCTGAAGGCGGCAGGGTTGCATGTGGACAGCGATTTGGTGCCACTGATCGGCTTGCCGGTGGTGGTGGCCATGGTGATCATCGGCGTGCGGCGTTTGAAGAAGGCGGTGGGTAAAAGCCACTAGGCGACTGAGGGAGCTTCCGAGCAGCAGCTTCCCCGAAGCCCCGTCGGGGCGAGTAGCGCATTGAGTGCGCCGGAGCTTTAGCGGAGGAAAGCCAAGGGCCGGATGGCCCGCCCGGCGACTGAGGGACTTACGCCCAGCCGTTCGGCTGGGCGGTCCAATTAAGCATGCCCGGCTTCGCTGGACAGCAGCAAGGGATTGGCGCCCAGTTTGGCCAGGGCGCGTTCCCATTTGTGGTCCAGCTCGGTGCCGAACAGCAGCTCGGGGTCGGCGGGAACGTTGAGCCAGGCGTTTTCGAGGATTTCGGAATCCAGCTGACCGGCGTTCCAGCCGGAATAACCCAGGGCGAGAAGGCTTTTGCTGGGGCCCGAGCCATCGGCGATGGCGCGCAACACATCGACGGTGGCGGTCAGCCCCACTTCCTTGTCCACCATCAAGGTGGTTTCCTGGCAATAATCGGCAGTATGCAGGACGAAACCGCGCCCGGATTCCACCGGGCCGCCGAAATGCACCCGGATGGGATCGCAAGCCGCCGTGGGGGTGATGTCCAATTGCTCCAGCAGGTCGGGGAAAGTCAGGGCGTTGAACAGTCGGTTGACCACCAGCCCCATGGCGCCTTCGGCCGTATGGGCGCACAGATAGACCACGGTCCGGGCGAAACGCGGGTCTTGCATTTGGGGCATGGCGATCAACATTTGACCTGCCAGATAGCCGCTGGATTTGAATCTCTGGTCCATGATTTATGAAATATGCCGGGCTGCGGCCGAACGCAAGGCCCTGAAATTCGAACAGAGATTGACATCCAGGGCCCAGGGTGGGCAAAGCATGGGGGCTTGTCTCGGTCATGGAAGCGATAATGTCTTTGCCAAAGCTCCTTTCCCGCTGGTTTTTCCTCTTCAGCCTGATGACGCTGGTATTGCCGGCTGGGGTGGCCCAGGCTGCTGCTCAAGCTGGGGCTCATGCCTGGGCCGAGAACGAGCAGGGGCAGGTGGGGCTGATTTCTGCGGTGACGGCGGTTGGCGATCAGGGACGGGTGCAGCTGGGCCTGGACTTCAAGCTGAAAGAAGGCTGGAAGATCTATTGGCGCTCGCCCGGGGACGCCGGCTATCCGCCTTCCATCGACTGGAAGGGGTCGGACAATCTCAATGATGTGGTGATTTCCTGGCCGGGGCCGCATCGTTTCTCGGTCTCGGGGCTGGAGACCATGGGCTATAAGGACGAAGTGGTCCTGCCCATCATCGCCCTGATGAATGATCCGGCCCAGCCCTTGGCTGTGCGCGCCGCCGTCGATTATCTGGTTTGCGACGTCATTTGCGTGCCCCAGCATGTGGATTTGGCCCTGACCCTGCCGACAGGTGCGGCCCAACCCAGCGAACATACCCATCTGATCAGCCGCTTTATCGCCAAGGTGCCGGGCGAGCCTTATTCCCGTGGCCTGAAGCTGACCCAGACCGAAGCCACCGTCGATGGTCTGCTGAAGGTGGTCATGGAGGCCAATCCGCCCCTGATCAAGCCCGATCTGTTCGTCGAGCGCAGCGACCAGATGCAGTTCGGCCCGCCGAAAGTCCGTCTGGAGCAGGGCGGCAAGAGGGCCACCTTCCAACTGGCTCCGGTGCCGAAGACCGGCGAAGGCGGGCTGACCGACAAGCCGGTAACCCTGACCATGGTCGATGGCGACCGTGGCACCGAGATCGTCGTCGATGTGGCCCCGCCCCAGCCGGGCCTGCGGTTGGGGGCTTTGGTCTCCATGCTGGGCGTGGCGCTGCTGGGCGGCTTGCTGCTCAATCTGATGCCCTGCGTGCTGCCGGTTCTCTCCATGAAGCTGTTGAGCCTGATCGGCCATGCCGGGCAGGAACGCCGGGTCATTCGTGCCAGCTTTGTCGCCTCGGCGGCGGGGATCGTCGCCTCCTTTATCCTGCTGGCCCTGGCTGCCGGTGGCCTCAAGCTGGCCGGCATGGCGGTGGGTTGGGGCGTGCAGTTCCAGCAGCCGCTGTTCCTGGCGGCCATGGTGGTGGTGGTGACCTTGTTCGCCTCCAATCTGTTCGGCTTCTTTGATATTCCCCTGCCGGAGTGGGCATCGAACCTGGGTGGCGGCGGCGAACATCACGGGCTGATCGGGCATTTTGCCACGGGTATGTTCGCCACTCTGCTGGCCACCCCTTGCTCGGCTCCCTTTCTCGGGACGGCGGTGGGCTTTGCCTTATCGCGCGGGCTGTTCGAGATCATCGCCATCTTTCTGGCTTTGGGCGTCGGCATGGCTCTGCCCTATCTGGCGGTGGCGGCTTGGCCGGGGCTGGCCAGGGCTCTGCCGCGTCCCGGCAAATGGATGCTGGTGCTGCGCCGCCTGATGGGTCTGGTGCTGCTGCTGACGGCGGGTTGGCTGCTGGTGGTGCTGTCGGCGGAAGCCGGAGAAAAGGCCTCGCTGATAGTGGGAGCCCTGATGGGCGGTCTGCTGCTGGCCATGGGGTCCAGCCGCTTCATCGGCCCCAAGGGTCGGCTGGCGTTGGCGCTGCTGTTCAGCCTGAGCGCGCTGGTGGTGTCGCTGATGGTGCTGCCCCGGGCCGCCACCTCGATCCCCGAGCATCTGAAAAGCCTGTGGCAGCCCTTCGACCGCGACGTCATCGCCAAGGATGTGGCCGATGGCAAAGTCGTCTTTGTCGATGTCACTGCCGACTGGTGCATCACTTGCCAGGTCAATAAGGCCACGGTGGTCTATCGCAGCCCGGTGGCCGATCGGCTGGCCAAGGGCGACATCGTCGCCATGGAAGCCGACTGGACCCGCCCGGACGAGGGAATCGCCGCCTATCTGGCCAGCTTCGGGCGTTACGGCATTCCCTTCAACGCCGTCTATGGCCCCGGCGCTCCCGATGGTATCGCCTTGCCCGAACTGCTGACCGCCGACGACGTGATGGCGGCCATCGACAAGGCCAAGAAGCCCTAATTATCCTGTGTCTTGCGAAGGGCGCCGGACTATGGTTCCATCTGGGATCGCAGTTTGACTTTCAGGATGCCGGACCATGCATTACCCCACCTTCGCCGTTCCTCCCACCTTCCTGGGCGCTTCGGCGCGACCCGAGGAAGCGAAGGCCTGCGTTGCCGGCATTCCTCTGGATATCGGCGTCACCAATCGCCCCGGTGCTCGCTTCGCGCCGCTCGCCATCCGCCATGCCAGCCGCATGCTGACCGACGGGCAGAACCCGGCCATGGGCTGGCGTGATCCGGCCCAGTTGCCCATCGCCGACATCGGTGATTTCGACATCGCCCTGGGCGACATCGCCGCCAGCCTGAGGCTGATCGAGGAGCAGGCGGCCAAGGTAACCAAACCGTTGCTGTCCTTCGGCGGCGAACATACGGTCACTCTGCCGTTGCTGCGCGCCTTGGCCAAGCGTATCGGCCCGGTGGGGTTGATCCATTTCGACGCCCATATCGACACTTGGCCGGATAATTTTGGTCAGGTCTTCGGTCACGGCTCGGTGTTCTATCATGCCATCAACGAAGGCCTGATCGATCCCTCCCGGATGATCCAGATCGGCATCCGCTCGCCCATGCCGAAGGAAGTCTGGGACTGGACGGTGAGCAAGGGCGTGACCATCCTTTCGGCGGAAGAGGTGCATGAGAGCAATCCCACCGCCATCACCGAACTGATCCGCGCCAAGGTGGGCGATGGTCAGACTTATCTGTCCATCGACATCGACGCCCTTGACGCTTCTCAGGCCCCCGGCACCGGCACGCCGGAAGTGGGCGGTCTGTTCACTTGGCAGATGATGGCGATCCTGAAGAAACTTCAGGGCCTGTCCATCGCCGGCCTGGATGTGGTCGAGGTGGCTCCGGCCTATGATGTCGCCGAGATCACCGCTTTGGCGGCGGCCAGCCTGGCATGGCAAATGCTGGGTCTTTTATGGTAATATGACAATGTGTTAACAAGCGCGGATTGCCATTGCACCGCCGCAAATTCGGCGTATATACGAACCCGGTGACGCACTCGCACGTGCCGATAGCCTCCGTGGTGGAGGATAAGCAACGACGGTAACGCGTCCTTTTTGGTCACCGGTCGCCATTGGGCCGGTTCCCGAAGGGGAGGTGGACATGGTTGTTCTTCTGGCGTGTGGCGTGGCGGTGAACCACTCTTCCACGAACCAATTTCGAAGTCCGTAAGCGCTGATCTTACAGCGTTTTTATGTCGCGGTTTCCTGAACGGGGAACCGTGTGGGCTTATGCAATATCCGCTCACTCAGGTGATCGGGTCTTCCCAAAGGGAGGATGGTTCCATGACTGCTTTTCGTTCCCATCGCTCGGTCATTCCCCTGCATCGCGCCCGTCCTCATAGCGGGCCGCCGGCGGTGGTCGAGGCCGTGCAATCCTTGCGTCCCGACGAGCCCCTGCATTGCCTGCGCCCGGCCACCTTGCGGGCGGCGGCGCGGCGGATGACCGGGCTGTTCCCCGGCGATGTGCTTTATGCGGTCAAATGTAACCCCGAGCCGGCGGTGCTGCGGGCCTTGTGGGACGGTGGCGTGCGGCATTTCGATGCGGCCTCCATCGGCGAGGTCAAGCTGGTGCGCTCGCTGCTGCCTGAAGCGGCGATCCACTTCATGCATCCCATCAAGTCCCGTCCGGCCATCCGCCAGTCTTACGACCTGGGTATCCGCGACTATGTGCTCGACGGTCTGGACGAGTTGGACAAGATTCTGGAAGAGACTGGCTATGCTCGCGATCTGGGGCTGGTGATCCGCTTGGCCATGCCCAAGGGAGGGGCCATCTATGATCTCTCTGGAAAGTTCGGTGCCCAGCCTGCCGAGGCGGCAGAACTGCTGCGTCTCTGCCGAAAAGTTGCGTTGCGCGTCGGACTGTGCTTCCATGTGGGATCACAGTGTCTTGACCCGCTGGCCTACGAGCGCGCCCTGTCCATGGCTGGACGGGTGATTGCCGAGGCCGGTGTGCCGGTGGATATTGTCGATGTGGGCGGCGGCTTCCCGGTCAGCTATCCTGACATGGTGCCGCCTCCGCTGGATGATTTCGTGGCGGCGGTTCGCCGGGGCTTCAAGCGTTTGGGCCTGCCCGAGCAGTGCCGTCTGTGGTGCGAGCCGGGCCGTGCTCTGGTCGCCCCCAGCCAGTCTCTGGTGGTGCGGGTGATGGCGCGGCGCGACCGGCCCGAAGGTGAATTGGGGGCCTTGTTCATCAATGACGGCGTCTATGGCTCGCTGTCCGATGCCGGGGCTTCCATGGGGTTCCGCTTTCCGGTGCGGCTGATCCGCGACGGTGGTGGAATGGGTTTGCAGGAGCTGCGGCCCTTCGAGTTCTTTGGCCCCACCTGTGATTCCGCCGACCGTATGCGCGGGCCGTTCCTGCTGCCCAAAGACGTGCGGGAAGGCGACTGGATCGAGATTGGCCAACTGGGCGCCTATGGCAGCGCCTTGCGGACGAGTTTCAATGGGTTCGAGGCCGCCAGCCTCATCGAAGTCCGCGATGCGCCGCTGCTGGCGACCCCCGGCTTTGGCGATCGTCAGGTTAAAGCGGCTTGAGGAAAGGGCCGCGTCACTGTAAGAGCAATCTGTTTTCGTTCAATCGCATCTGATTGGGGGCCACCGCACCGGGGTTTCGCATAAGGGGAAGAGGAATGACCAAGCACGTTTTGTTCAAAGGCCGTCTGGTGATGGTCGGTTTCGGCAGCATCGGACAGGGGGTCTTGCCTCTGATTTTGCGCCATGTGGACGTTGACCCGTCCAAAATCACCATCATCACCGCCGAGGAACGCGGTCGGGACGTTGCCAAGGACTTTGGCATCCGCTTCGTGAAAACTCCTCTGACCCCGGAAAACTACCGGAGCATCCTGACCAAGGAACTGCAGCCGGGCGACTTCCTGCTCAATCTGTCGGTGGATGTGGCGTCCCTGTCTCTGATCGAACTGGCCCGCGACAACGGTTGGCTTTACCTCGACACCTGCATCGAGCCCTGGCTGGGCGGTTATACCGACACCTCCATCAGCCCCAGCTACCGTTCGAACTACGCCCTGCGCGAGAAGGCGCTGGAGATGCGCAAGGGCTTTGAGGGTGGGCCCACCGCGGTCGTCACCCATGGCGCCAATCCTGGTTTGGTCTCTCATTTCGTCAAACAGGCTCTGTTGAACATCGCCAAGGATACCGGCCTTGCCATTGATAAGCCCACCAGCCGCGAAGGCTGGGCGGGTTTGATGGAAAAGCTGTCGGTCAAAGTGGTGCATGTGGCCGAACGCGACACCCAGGTGGCCAATATCCCGAAGAAGGTGGGCGAATTCGTCAACACCTGGTCCATCGACGGCTTCGTCGGCGAAGGCTGCCAGCCCGCCGAGCTGGGCTGGGGCAGCCACGAAAAGGCTCTGCCTCCCGATGGCCATCGTCATGGCTTCGGCTCTGACGCCGCCATCTATCTGATGCGTCCCGGCGCCAGCACCCGCGTGCGCACCTGGACCCCCAACGAAGGTCCGTTCCATGGCTTCCTGATCACCCATGGCGAGGCTATTTCCATCTCGGATTATTTCTCGGTGAAGGATGGCGACAAACTGCGTTTCCGCCCCACCTGCCATTACGCCTACCATCCGTCCGATGACGCCGTTTCGTCGGTGCATGAACTGGCCGGCAGAAACTGGAAGATCCAGCCCAATCAGCGCCTGATGATGGACGAGATCATCTCGGGCATCGACGAACTGGGCGTGCTGCTGGCCGGTCATGCCAAGGGAGCCTATTGGTACGGCTCGCAGTTGTCGGTGGAAGAAGCCCGCAAGCTTTGCCCCCACAACAATGCCACCAGCCTGCAGGTTACGGTCTCGGTGCTGTCCGGCCTGATCTGGGCCATGGAAAATCCTCATCGGGGCATCGTCGAGCCCGAGGAAATGGATTTCGAACGGGTTCTCGAACTGGCCTCGCCTTATCTTGGATCGGTGGTCGGCGCTTATACCGACTGGACGCCGCTGCAGGATCGCGGCGTTCTGTTCCCCGAAGACATCGATACCGATGATCCCTGGCAGTTCAAGAACATCCGGGTGGTCTAAGGATAGGAACCGGGGCGGCGTAACGCCGCCGTCCCGCTGTTTACCGCTTACACCATTGTGCATAAACGGGTAAGCGGTCAGGATAGATCCGACCATGCCCTTTTCCAGCGACTATTCTCCGAAGCCGACCGCTCAAGCCCGCCGCATCGCCCTGGCGATGGTGGCCGCCCTGTGGTTGCTGGTCGGGCTGCAGCTGCATCGTGATCGCGATGCAGCCTTGGAGCAGGGCAGCCGTTTGGTCGATGCCATGGCCAATGCCTCCGAACAGCATCTGGTCGGCAGCATCCGCGCCCTGCAAAGTCTGCTGGAGGAAGCCGCCGACGGCGCCGAGGCGGGGCGTTGGAATTCCAACGACTTCATCGATACCATGACCACCCGTCTGCAGGAATTTCCCGAGGTCAGATTCATCACGCGGATCGACCGGGATGGCCGGCTGCGCAGCAATACCATCCCCTTCAAGCCTCTGCCGGCGGGTGGGTTGGATGTTTCGGATCGCAGCTACTTTCAGCGTCAGGTGGATGCCGGGCCGAAGGGCAACATGTGGGTGGGCGACCCCGCCATCGGCCGGTTGAGCCACGAGCGCACCATCCATATGTCTCACCCCGTCTTTTCGGCGAAGGGCGAGTTCGACGGCGTGGTGATGGCGGCGGTCAATCCCGACGGTTATGCCAACTTCCTGAAATCCATCATGCTGGAACCGGCGGGCGGCGCTTCGATCTTGCGGCGGGATGGCGCCTTTCTGGCGCGCGCTCCGGATCACGAGGCCAAGTTCGGCACCAATGTCGCCTCCAGCGATCTGTTCACCAAGGCCATTCCTCAGGCTCCCAAGGGGGTGGTCCGGATGGTCTCGAAGAACGACGGCAACGATAAGCTGGTGGGCTATCGGCTGATGAGCGACTACGATGTGGTGGTCACCGCCGGTCTTTCCATCGAGACTGCTCTGAAGGGCTGGTGGCAGATGGTCTATGTGGAGTGCGCCATGGCGCTGCTCTTCACGGCGGCGCTGCTTTATTGGGCCTGGCAGGCGGACCTGCGCCATGGCCGCTCGCTTCAGGCTCAGTCTCGGCTCGAGGCCATGGTGGCCGAGCGCACCGCCCAGCTGGATCAGTCCCGCCAGCTGGCCGAGGATCGCTCCCGCCGTCTGGCCGTTGTCAACGAGGAACTGCGACGTCTGGCCCAGGTGACGGCCCACCATCTGCAAGAGCCGGTGCGGCCCATCGTCAGCTATTCCCAGATGGCGCGGCGCAAGATGCTGGGCGTCGATAGCGAAGTGGACGGCTGGCTGATGTTCGTCGAACGCTCGGGTCTGCGGCTGAAGGCTCTGCTGCGCGACTTCCAGCGTTATGCCTGCGTCTTGGCCGAAGAACCCTCGGCCCAGGTCACCGACGCCGACGAAGCTCTGACTCTGGCGGTGGGGCGGTTGCGGGCCCTGATTATCGAAAGCGGCGCCGAGATTGTCCGCGAGCCGCTGCCCTGGGTCGAGGCTGATCGCGACATGCTGGCCGGGGTATTCCTTCAGCTTCTGGACAATGCCATCCGCCATCGCCATCCTGAGCGCAATCCGAAGATTGTCGTCGATGTGGTGGAACTGGGGGACTTCTGGTCTTTCTCGGTGGCCGACAATGCCCGGGGCATCGACCCCAATCTTTCGGCCAAAGCCTTCGAAGCCTTCGAGCGGCTGGGCGAGACCAGCGACGATTCCACCGGTCTGGGGCTGGCCATCTGCCGCGCCGTGATCCAGGCCCATGGTGGCCGCATTTGGATCGAACCCATGGCCGAGGGCAGCATCTTTCACTTCACCCTGCCCAAGGGCCGCCCGCCGGAAGCGCCCCTATCGCCTCCACGGCAGGCTGGATTTTAATGTCCCTGACATTCTCTTGGATTTCGCTTTTTTCCAGCGGCCATTGAGGCCGCGGCCCAGGCGCGGAGGCGCCGCCCGGCGAAGGACATGCGGCGGGCTGATCAGCCCGCCGGTAATGGCCTGATTCCGGAAAAGCTTGTTCCTAGCGGCGTCCTGGCTATACTGCGCCGCAATGTACCCCAGGAGGATTGAATGGCGGACTGCGCGTTTGACGTTGCCGGCATCGGTAACGCCATCGTCGATGTGCTTTCCCATGCCGATGATGCAAAGCTTCAAGCCCTTGGCTTGAGCAAGGGCGTGATGACCTTGATCGACGCCGATCAGGCAGAGGCGATCTATGCCCAGATGGGCCCGGGCGTCGAATGTTCCGGCGGCTCGGTGGCCAACAGCATTGCCGGTCTGGCGGCGCTGGGCGGCAAGGGCGCTTATATCGGTAAGGTCAAGGACGATCAGTTGGGTCAGGTGTTCCGCCATGACCTGCGCACCCTGGGCGTCGCCTTCGACACTGCGGCTGGCAATGATGGTGCGGCGACCGCCCGCTGTCTGATCCTGGTGACCCCGGATGCCCAGCGCACCATGCAGACTTTTCTGGGGGCTTGCGTCGCCCTGGGGCCCGACGACATCGACGAGACGGTGATCGCCAACGCCCAGGTGACCTATCTGGAAGGCTATCTGTGGGACCCGCCCCAGGCGAAGGAGGCTTTCCGCAAGGCCGCCCGCATCGCCCACGAGGCTGGCCGCAAGGTGGCTCTGTCCCTGTCCGATCCTTTCTGCGTCGACCGTCATCGCGCCGAGTTTCTGGAATTGCTGGCCGATCACGTCGATATCGTCTTTGCCAATGAGGCCGAGATTACCTCGCTCTACCAGACCGACTTCGACAGTGCTTTGCGCTTGGTGCGCGGTCATTGCGATATCGCCGCCATCACCCGCTCTGAAAAGGGCTCGGTGGTGATCTCCGGCGATCAGGTGGTGGTGCAAGGCGCCGAACCTGTTTCCCAGGTGGTGGATACCACCGGTGCCGGCGATCTTTACGCCGCCGGTTTCCTCTACGGTTTGACCCAGGGCCGCGACCTTGGAACCGCAGCCCGTCTGGGTGGCATCTGTGCCGCCGAGATCATCTCCCATGTGGGCGCCCGGCCCGAGGCCAATCTGGCCGAGCTGGTCGCCGCCACGTCTTTCTTTACGGTTTGAAATCAATGGAACTTCGCAACATCGCCATCATCGCCCACGTTGACCATGGTAAGACCACCTTGGTTGACGCCATGCTCCGCCAGTCGGGCACCTTCCGTGTCAACCAGCAGGTCGCCGAGCGAGTCATGGACTCGAACGACCTGGAAAAGGAACGCGGCATCACCATCCTGGCCAAATGCACCTCGGTGCAGTGGAAGGACACCCGCATCAACATCGTCGACACCCCCGGTCACGCCGACTTCGGCGGCGAGGTTGAGCGTATCTTGTCGATGGTCGATGGCGTGGTGGTTCTGGTGGACGCGGCCGAAGGTCCGATGCCTCAGACCAAGTTCGTCACCGGCAAGGCCCTGGCCCTGGGCCTGCGCCCCATCGTGCTGATCAACAAGGTGGACCGTGGCGACGCCCGTCCCCATGAAGTGCATGACGAGGTCTTCGATCTGTTCGCCGCCCTGGACGCCAGCGACGACCAGCTGGACTTCCCCACCATGTTCGCGGTTGGCCGCGACGGTTGGGCCGATGACAGCCTGGAAGGCCCGCGCAAGGATCTGTCGGCCCTGTTCGACCTGATCCTGAAGCATGTTCCGGCTCCGGACCATGATCAGGAAGCTCCCTTCACCATGCTGGCCACCACCCTGGAAGCCGATCCCTATCTGGGTCGCGTGCTGACCGGGCGTATCCATTCCGGCACTGTCAGGCTCAATCAGGCGGTCAAGTCGCTGTCCAACGACGGCACCCTGGTCGAACAGTTCCGCATTGCCAAGATCCTGGCCTATCGCGGTATCGAGCGGACCGGTCTGGACGTGGCCGAGGCCGGCGACATCGTCGCCGTGTCGGGCATGACCAAGACCACCGTGGCCGATACCATCTGCGCCCTGGAAGTGGTCGAGCCGCTGCATGCCCAGCCGATCGATCCGCCCACCCTGTCCATGACCTTCTCGGTCAACGACAGCCCGCTGGCCGGTCAGGAAGGCGACAAGGTGACCAGTCGCGTCATCGCCAACCGTCTGCTCAAGGAATGCGACAGCAACGTCGCCATCAAGGTCGCCGAAACCGCCGGCAAGGATGCCTTCGAGGTGTCGGGCCGTGGTGAACTGCAGCTGGGCGTGCTGATCGAACAGATGCGCCGTGAAGGCTTCGAGCTGGGCATTTCGCGTCCGCGCGTGTTGTTCCGGACCGATGAAGCCACCGGCGAGCGTCTGGAGCCTATCGAAGAAGTCTTCATCGACGTGGACGAGGAATTCTCGGGTGCCGTCGTCGAAAAGATGAGCAACCGCAAGGCCGAAATGGTCGGTATGCGTCCTTCGGGCGGCGGTAAGCTGCGCATCACCTTCCTGGCTCCGTCGCGCGGCCTGATCGGCTATCACGGCGAGTTCCTGACGGACACCCGCGGCACCGGCCTGATGAACCGTATCTTCCACGGCTATGCCCCTTATAAGGGCCCGATCGAAGGTCGTCGCAACGGCGTGCTGATCTCCAACGGCCAGGGCGATTCCGTCGCCTACGCCCTGTGGAGCATCGAAGAGCGCGGCCCGCTGTTTATCGGTTCCGGCGTGCGTCTCTATGAAGGCATGATCATCGGCGAACATGCTCGCGGCAATGACCTCGAGGTCAATGCTCTCAAGGGCAAGCAGCTGACCAACATCCGCACCACCAGCAAGGACGAAGCCGTCCGCCTGACCCCGCCCCGCAAGATGTCGCTCGAGCAGGCCATCGCCTACATCGAAGACGACGAGCTGGTGGAAGTCACGCCCAAGACCATCCGTCTGCGTAAGCGCTACCTCGATCCGAACGAGCGCAAGAAGCAGAGCCGAATGAAGGCTGGTTCGTAACAGTAAAAAGGCCGCTCGAAAGAGCGGCCTTTTTCTTTAGATTTATCCGGGGGCCGTTACCTACCAGAGGAAGCCGCCGATGGCGGCTGTCGGGCGCAGGCCGTCGTGGGCCTCGATCACCGCTTCGACCTTGGCCGGGTCCGGCTTTTGGCCATAGGTGGTGCCGATTTCCCAGGAATGGACGCCGCCCGAGCAGAACAGCACGTCGATGCCGGCCCCATTGGCTCCGGCGATATCGGTGTGGAAGGCATCTCCCACCGCCAGCACGCGGCGGCGGTCGCTGATGCCCAGCTTCTCCAGGCAGACGTCATAGATGGCTGGGTCAGGCTTGCCGCGATAACGAACCTCGCCACCCTGCTGCTCGTAGTATTGAGCCAAGGCGCCGGCGCAGATGATTTCCTTGCCCTGGCGGATGACGATCAGGTCGGGATTGGCGCAGACCATCGGCAGCTTCAGGGCCAGCGAGGCGTTCAGCACCGGGGCGTAATCGGCGACGGTTTCCTCGAATTTGTCGGGGCCGGTGTTCATCAGGAACTCGGCTTCCTCAGGGGTGGCCACCAGCTCGATGTCCAGGCCGTCGAAGATGTTCTTGTCTCGCTCAGGGCCGATATGCAGGCAGCGGCGGCCCAGCTTGGCGAACCAGGGATCGGCTTGGGGGCCGAAGCGGCGTTCCAGCTCGATATGCACGGCCTCGCCCGAGCTCATGACCTCGCCGTAAATCTCGCGCGGGATGCCCATGCCGCCCATCAGCTGCACCAGGGCGAAGGAACGGCGCGGGGCGTTGGACAGCATCACCGTTTTCTTGCCCAGCTCGGTGAG
>Ga0302156_10002177_pt1 | contig 16293 bp, 9 predicted proteins | sample I_Bog_N3_2_FD_193503 | JGI IMG/M metagenome (GOLD analysis project Ga0302156, IMG submission 193503) | Peat permafrost microbial communities from Stordalen Mire near Abisko, Sweden - I_Bog_N3_2 | ecosystem: Environmental > Terrestrial > Soil > Wetlands > Peat | place: Sweden: Abisko, Stordalen... | reverse complement strand
TAAGTAACAAAATCGTTGGTGAAGATCTACTCCTACGTGGGTCTTCATGGCGTACCTTCCTCCTTAGTAGTCTGTGTGCCTCGAGCACGTATTAGGAAGGTACGCCCCTTTTCATCCCATCTGAGCGAACGGGGCCCCGAACGTCTTTCAGTTCGGGGGTGGTGAGTCGAAGAATCTGCGGTTGTTCTTCCATGAACTTCAGACTCACTACACTAGCAAACCTTGTTCCTGTTATGGTTCCAGCGAGATCACCGTCACTGACTTCGGCTCAACTATCAGTGTCAGCCTGCCGTTTTTCACCTTGGCTGAGATAGGCTTCGGCACAACGGTGTTGGGCGCACTAAACGTGTTCACGCTGTCAACGGCAGAGGCAGTCAACGTCTCTCCGTTTGCCGATTTGACTGTCGCGCCGGTGATCTCTGCATCGAATTCAACCGGCTTTTCAGGATCTAGATTGGTAACCTCGAGCCAAAGCTTGCCGGACGAGTCTCTGGCAGCGACCGCATCCACACGCGGCAGGGTTATGCCGCCACGATGGACAGTACCCGGATCAAAATCGACCGGAACGAAGGTCGCGTCCTGGAAGGGCAGGTACATCTTGAAGACGTAATAAGTCGGCGTGGCGACCATCTTTTCCTTGTCTGTCAGGATCATCGCCTGCAGCACATTGACCATCTGTGCGATGTTTGCCATGCGCACTCGGTCAGCATGGCGCGCGAAGATGTTGAGGTTCAGCGATGCCAGGATGGCGTCACGCAGGCTGTTCTGCTGGACGAGAAAATCCTTGTTTGTGCCGGGAAGCGGCGCATGCCACGCGCCCATTCGTCTACGACCAGCGCTACCTTCTTCTCGGGGTCGTACTTATCCATGACGGCCTCCTGCTTGCGCAGGAAGTCATCCATGAAGAGCGTGGACTTGAGCGTCTTGGTGTAATCCTCGACGCCGAAACCTGTCGAAGGCGTCGAAGGCGGCCATCCGTTCGGCGTTGTATACCAATGCAGCGAAAGGCCATCGATATTCCAACTCCAGTCGTGGCTCTTCCAGGCTTTCATGACGGCCTCGGTCCACTCGGTCTCAGGGAAGCCGGGACCGACTGCGATCTTGAGCATCTGGCTTGCGCTCTTCTGGGAAGGATTGAGGTTGTCGACGAAACGGCTGTAAATCTTGAGCTGGCTCACGTAGTAGTCGGCGGTCATATCGCCGCCGCAACTCCAGCTTTCGTTCCCGATGCCCATGAAGCCAACCTTGTAGGGATCGGGATGCCCGTTGGCGGCCCGCTCTTTGGCTAGCGCCGTGGGCGCTGCTGCGGTCATGTATTCCAGCCACTCGGAGGCCTCCTGCGGAGTCCCTGATCCTACATTGACCGAGACGTAGGGCTGGCTGCAGATCTGCTGCATGAAATCCATGAACTCGTCGGTGCCGAAGCTGTTCGTGTCGACCACACCGCCCCACGCGGAGTTGAGAGTCGCTGGCCGCTGTACCGCTGGACCGATCCCTTTGCGCCAATGGTACTGGTCAGCAAAGCAACCGCCCGGCCAGCGAACATTGGGCACCTTCAACGCCCTGAGCGCGGTAACAACGTCATTGCGAATGCCGCGCGTATTTGGAATCGAGGAATCGGGCCCGACCCAGATGCCTTCGTAGAGTCCGTGACCCAGGTTCTCAGCAAACTGTCCGAAGAGGTTGCGATCGATCTTCGCGCCGGTCTTGGATGCGTCGATGGACAGATGAGCAGTTTCCTGGGCCATGACCGGCACAGCCAGAATCGCAACTACGAAACCCAAACCTAATAGAATTCTGCGCATAGAGCACCCCTCCTTAGAACAAGTGCGGTGGCTGGTTAAATGTCTGAAAGAAGAAGTGACAGACTCCGACCGCCTAATCCAGACGCCAGCCCCTAAACGCGTTCCTGGAACTCTTGACGATAGAGGTTGGACCCAAGATGCGGCAAGACAAGATGCGGCAAGACGAATAAATCGTTTTATTCTTATCGGTTTTGTCGATGGATTCTCGCCGGCGCCGGATTGTTTTGGAATGCCTCCGATAGCGCGTTCATCAAATCGTCTCCGGTTCGCGGCTCATCCCCAGCAACTCCGCCAGAGCATTGACCTCGGAGTTGCTGGCGCTCAAATCTCTGCAGACAAGGTTCAGCCGGACTTCGCGCGTCTTGCCGACGGGCAGTGGGAGTTCGACGAAATCACCCCTGTCGATCTCGGGCTGAATGCGGTGCTTCGGCAGCCAGCCGAAACCAAGCCCGCTACGAGCAGCTGCGATCGCCGATTCTATTGTGCCAACCGGAAGCACGCGCTGCGCGGGAAGCCGCGGCTGGTGCTTCAAGCTTCCGGATGCCGCGCCTTCGATTGTCACCAACGTATGCTGCGCCAGGTCTGAGCGCGTAAGCTTGCGCCGGATTGAGAGGAGAGGATGACCGTGCCGCACAACTGCGATCATTCCGATTGTGAGGATGGGTCTGACGAACAGCTCGCGCGAGGCCAGGCCGGTCACGCAGAGTTGAGCGTTGAAGAGCGAGAACTCCGAGTCCGCTGAGAGAAACGTGCTCTGCCGAAGCTTCGGCCTCACATGCGGAAAACTGCGCGAGAAACCAGACAGAGCAGCAAGCAGGCGGTCGTCAGGATAGATGCTGTCTACGGAGAGTCGGACCTCCGAGGGTCCGCCAGACGCCATCAATCGGGCGCGCTGCTCAAGCTGATGAAACCCTTCCAGATGAGGTTCCGCATCCGCCAGAAGCGCCCTCCCCACTTCAGTTAGCTGCGCTTTCCTCCCGTGAATCTCAAACAGCCGCACACCCAAATGCTCTTGAAGACGTCCGATGGCGTAGCTGATGGTCGATTGAGACCGATTGAGTTTTTCGGCGGCAGGCGCAAATCCCCCCAGCTGCACCACGGTCCGAAGGATCTCCCAGGCATCGAGCGTCGTTTCCATAACGCAAGAATACATCGAAGAAATCGATGTACTTGGCGAGGAATTGTGACTATTATTCGAGAATCCTCGTCAAGTACGGTTAAACTGTCCAGGAAAGGACTGATCGAGTGGTATTGGCTAGCGGGGCAAGAAAACGCTTTCCTGGGATACGTTTGATCGCGATTGGATCGAGCCTGCTCGCCGTCTCCGTGGCTGTTGGTCTTCCGGGGATGGGATTCGCAATGGAGAGAAAATGATGAAGAGGATCGGAATCGCACTATTCCTGCTATCGAGCTTCTGCTATGCACAGAACCTCGATGGCTTTGAGTCCGCGTCCACCAACGTGTGGGGAGCGGCGTATCCCCGCGTCGACGCCGTTGGCAGAGCCGAATTCCGTGTGAAGGCGCCGGATGCAGCAAAGGTCCAAGTGAATTTTTGGGGCAATCCGAAGCTAGACATGGTCAAGCAGCCCGACGGTTTCTGGGCGGCTACTACTGCGCCTCTCGTTCCGGGATTCCACTATTACACGATCATCATTGACGGCGCGGAAGTCAGTGACCCTGGGAGCCATTCCTTCTTTGGCGGCGGCAAGGATGCGAGTGGAATCGAGATTCCCGAGCCGGGGGCGACCTACTATTTACCGCAGGACGTTTCTCACGGCGCCGTTCGTGAGATCTGGTACCACTCCGACGTGACCGGGAGTTGGCGGCACGCCCTCGTCTACCTGCCGCCGAGTTACGACACTCAGCCCGACACGCGCTATCCCGTGCTTTATCTTCAGCACGGCGCTGGGGAAGACGAGACCGGCTGGATCAAGCAGGGCCATGCGAACTTCATTCTCGACAATCTGATTGCGAGCGGGAGTTCGAAGCCCATGATCATCGTGATGGCATACGGCTATGCGCGGCGTGCCGGCCATCCTGATCCGGACATATCCGGGAAACCCTTCGGATCGCCGGAGATGATGAAGGCGATGCAGGAGATGGCGCAGACGTTTGAAGACGATTTGACGCAGGCTCTGATTCCGTTCATCGATTCCCACTTCCGGACGCTGGCGGATCGTGATCATCGTGCAATGGCAGGGCTTTCGATGGGCGGGATGCAGACCTTAAAGGTGACCTTCGACCATCTGGATCTGTTCTCGTACATCGGAGGATTCAGTGGCGCTGCTGGACAACTGGTGCTGGGCAACCGAACGCTTGACCCAAAGACGGACTTTCACGGTGCGCTTGCCGATCCAGCCGCCTTTGCCAAGCGCGTCCATTTGCTCTGGCTTGGCATCGGCACCGAGGAGCCTGCCATGATGCACGCAGGCCTCGAGAAACTGCACAACTCGCTGGATGAGGCAAAGGTTAAGCACGTCTTCTATGAATCGCCGGGCACCTCGCATGAATGGCAGACATGGCGCCGCGATCTGAACGACTTTGCGCCCAGGCTCTTCCAAGAAGGTTCCTCAAAGCCTTAGCACGGTATCTACGGGAGCGCGCTTGAGGAGAGTAATCGGCTGCACGCTTTCTCATCGAAATCGATCACCAAATCATTTTGACCAGCCATAGGAGAAATATGCGGACGGCCAACTTCCGGGTTGTTATTGCGGTAATAGCTTTGTTAGGCGCGGGCAGGATGTGGTCCCAGAGTCCCGGGCAGCCCTTGTATTTGAACCCATCTCTACCAGCGGAACAACGCGCTGCCTATCTTGTCCACCGCATGACCGTGGATGAGAAGGTCACGCAGCTTGTGAATCAGTCCCGCGCGGTGCCGCGGCTGAAGATACCAGCCTATGACTGGTGGAGCGAGGCGCTGCATGGCGTAGCACGGCCCGGAACCACAGAGTTTCCGGAACCGATCGGCCTGGCTGCGACCTTCGATCCGGACTCTATTCACGGCATGGCCGTGGCGATCGGAACCGAAGGAAGAATCAAGCACGCCCAGGCCGCGCGCGAGGGGCACAGCGATATTTTTGAGGGTCTGGACTTTTGGGCGCCGAACCTCAATATCTTTCGCGATCCCCGGTGGGGACGAGGACAGGAGACCTACGGCGAAGATCCCTTCCTGTCAGCGCGCATGGGTGTTGCGTACGTCACGGGTATGCAAGGAGACGATCCAAAGTACTATCGTGCGATCTCGACGCCAAAACACTACGCGGTGCATAGCGGCCCCGAGCCGACACGGCACTTTGCGGATGTGGACGTGAGCAAGCACGACGAGCTGGATACTTACCTGCCGGCATTCCGCGCAGCAATCACCGAGGGCAAGGCCGGCTCTGTGATGTGCGCCTACAACGGTATCAACGGGCAACCCGCCTGTGCGAACCAGTTTCTTCTGCAGGACCAATTGCGAGACAAGTGGAACTTTCAGGGCTATGTGGTTTCGGACTGCGATGCGGTTGTCAACATTTACCGCGATCATCATTTTACGAAGACACAGCCTGAGGCTTCAGCCCTGGCCATTCAGCGCGGCATGGATAACGAGTGCATCGACTTCGCAAAAGTGAGAGACGATCACGATTACAAAGCGTACTTGGATGCCTATAAGCAGGGCATGCTGAAAGAGAGCGAGATCGATACGGCATTGGTCCGCCTCTTCACTGCGCGGATGAAGCTGGGAATGTTCGGCCCACCGGAGAACGACCCTTATTCGAAAATTGACGAGAAGGAACTTGACAGCGCCGAGCATCGCGCACTGGCGCGCAAGCTGGCCAACGAGTCCATGGTGCTGCTCAAGAACGACGGTACTTTGCCGCTGAAGCAGGGCGCAATCAAGATAGCCCTCGTGGGGCCGCTGGCCGACCAGACCAAGTATTTGCTCGGCAACTACAACGGTACACCGTCACATGCCGTCTCGGTGCTTGAGGGGCTCAAAGCCGAGTTTCCCGAGGCGCAGATCACGTTCGTGCCTGGAACGCAGTTTTTGCGCACTGAAGGAGACCAAGTTCCAGAGTCTGTATTGACCACACCGGAGGGAAAGCCGGGGCTGGCCGTCACGTTCTCCACTGGAGGCGGGTTCCAGGACAAAGGCACCGTGCTAGCGACAAAGCAAGCGAGCACCGTCGATTTGACGGCAGAGGGCGTTCCTCAGGAGGCCGCCGGCAAGTTCCCGCTTACAGTCATGTGGGAAGGCTTTCTAACCGCAACCGAAACAGGCGAGTACAGCATCGGCGTGCGTGCCAAGGGCAACTCCGCGATGATCATGATCGACGGCAAACCACTCGCGATGGAGTACCTCGATAGTCGGCACTCACAGGCAAAGGCCGGACATCTTCGCCTTGAACAGGGTAAGAAGGTGGCCCTCAAAGTCAGGTATGGGTTGAACGAGAAGGGACCTGTTGAGGCGCAGTTGTTCTGGGCAAAGTACGATCCCGGGCCCAGCCCAGAGGCGATTGCCGCGGCCAGAAACTCAGACGTTGTCATCGTGGTCCTCGGCATTACCAGCGACCTGGAAGGGGAGGAAATGCCGGTCAGCGAGGAAGGATTCAAGGGAGGCGACCGCAACAGTATCAATCTTCCGAAACCGGAAGAGGAGTTGCTGGAGGCGGTGGCGGCGACAGGAAAGCCTGTGGTCCTCGTGCTGGCGAACGGAAGCGCGCTTGCCGTGAACTGGGCCAACGAACACGTAAACGCGATCCTCGATTCCTGGTATGCGGGCGAGGAAGGCGGCACGGCGATTGCCGAAACGCTCTCTGGGAAGAATGATCCCGCGGGCCGCCTGCCGGTAACGTTTTACACCGGCATCGAGCAGTTACCGCAGTTCGAAGACTATTCGATGCGGGACCGCACTTATCGCTATTTCCACGGCAAGCCTCTGTACCCGTTTGGCTATGGTTTGAGCTACACAACTTTTTCGTACTCTGATTTGACGCTCCCGAAAGCTGCGATCAACGCAGGTGACACACTTACGGTAGAGGTGACGGTCACAAATAACGGAAAACGAGAGGGCGATGAAGTTATGCAGCTTTACCTCAGTTTTCCGAGTGCGCCTGGAGCGCCGTTGCGTGCCCTGCGTGGCTTCAAGCGCGTGCATCTGAATCCGGGCGAATCGCAGAAGGTGCGCTTCGATCTCAAGGATCGCGATCTTAGCATGGTAACCGAAGGAGGCGAACCAATCATTGCCGGAGGTACGTATTCAGTTTCGATTGGCGGAGGCCAGCCGGATACGGGAGCGTCCGCGGTGAAAGGAACGTTCGAGATAATGGGGACCAAGACGCTGCCGGAGTAGGAACGCTGCGGCGTGGTTGCTGGAAAGTGAGTTGAATTGATGGGTTCGAAATATTGTCGTCTTGCGGCTGCCGCAACGGCCGTCCTCTTTGCGCTAAGTGGCAGTGCTTTGCCCAGAACACACCGGGGATGCCGCCGATACCGCCGCAAGCGCCCAAGACGCCGCCCTTCGTTAGCACGCTCTTTGGCGACAACATGGTCTTGCAACGCGGCAAGGCCAACACTATTTGGGGTTGGTCTGAACCTGGAGACAAAGTAACGGTCCGGATTGGAGAAACTGCGGCAACCGGCGTGGCCGGAGCCGACCGGCGTTGGCAAGTGAAGATTCAGCCGCCTCCCGTGGGCAGGCCATACACCGTCAAGATTACCCGCCATGAGTCCGTCGAGCTTCACAATGTTATGGTGGGCGATGTCTGGCTGTGTGGCGGCCAGTCGAACATGGGCCTGCCGCTGCGTTTTACGCTGAATGGCGCGGACGAAGCAAAGACTGCTAACTATCCTGACATTCGCTTCTTCACTGTCGTTGGCCACCCCGCTTATCGGCACACGGATCTTATCGGGGGCAAGTGGAGCGAGGTCACGCTGCAGACGGCGGACTGGGTCTCCGCGGTCGCCTACTATTTTGCGCGCAGGGTTCAGCAGGATGTTCATATGCCCATCGGCCTGCTTCTGGATAACGCAGGCGGAACGCCGGCCGAGGCCTGGATGCGCGCCGAAGCTCTGCGTCCTCTGACGGATTTCGATGTGCCGCTGGCGGAGTTAGCCAGGCTGACTGCCGCGGGCGCGCCCGAATACGGCAACTTTGTGATGCACTGGTACGATGAGTTCGACATTGGAACGAAGAGCAACTGGGCTGCTCTGCAACTGGACGACTCCACCTGGAAGACAGTCCAGATTCCTGGCGGCTTCTCCGAACTAGGCGTGCCCGACACACCCGCAGTGGCCTGGTTCCGCAAGGAGATTGTGCTGCCCGATCCGCTCCCCGCCGGCCGCTCCATGTTGTACCTGGGCGTCATCGAGCGCATGGACACCGCGTATATCAACGGGAAGGAGGTCGGTGGCAGTTCCTGGGTTGAGAACCCGCGCGCTTATCCCATCGGTGATGGACTACTGAAGCCCGGACGTAACGTCATCGCAATTCGCGTGCTCAAGACCATGCCCGATGGTGGATTAATGAGCAAGCCCGAAGATTTGCACATTGTGCTGGGCGACAAAAGCAGCATTCCGCTGGCCGGCGAGTGGAAGGGCCAGCTCGCCGTGGATGCCGGCCCACCGCATTCGCTGCCGCTCACTTATGAGAACTGGCCCGTGATGCCGACGGTCCTCTACGAGGGCATGCTGGCCCCGGTCGCGCCGTTCTCCATCGCCGGCTCCATTTGGTACCAGGGTGAGCAGAATTCGCCGCGGGGATACCAGTACCGCAAGATTCTTCCGGCAATGATCGCCGACGGGCGCAAGCTCTTTGCCCAGGGAGATTTCCCCTTCTATATCGTCAGCCTGCCTGCCTTCAAGCCGCACAGCGCGACGCCGGTCGATGGAGACGAGTGGACCGAGACGCGTGAGTCACAAGCACTCACAGCGGCCAGCGTTCCCAACTCCTGCCTGGCCGTTACGATTGACACAGGCGACACGGACAACATTCATTCCAAGGAAAAGAAGCCCGTCGGCGACCGGCTCGGGCTGTGCGCGCTGGCCAATTACTACGGCGAGAAGATAGTGTATTCGGGTCCGACTCTGACGTCGGTGGAGCGCCTACCGGGCTCGATCCGCCTGCACTTCGCACACACCGACGGCGGCCTGATGGTGAAAGGATCGAAGTTGGAAGAATTCGTCATTGCTGGCGAAGACCGGAAATGGGTTTGGGCAGACGCACACATCGAGGACGATACCGTAGTCGTTTCATCCCCCTCGGTGCCGAGTCCGAAAGAGGTTCGCTATGCCTGGCAGTCGAATCCGGCAGCGACCCTGTTCAACGGCGCCGGATTGCCAGCCGGTCCCTTCCGAACTGATACATGGCCCGGCATGACAGAGAGCCACAGACCCTTCTGACTGCGTGGATAAGATGAGAATGAATAGGTTCACCAGGCGGAGCGCGATTGCAGGCATCGTGGTCCTGCTCGCACAATCCAATCTGCTGGGACAGACCACTCCGCGAAGCACAAAAGATGTGCTGTGGTACCGGACTCCCGCTCCTATTTGGGACTATGCCCTGCCGGTAGGAAACGGTCGCCTCGGTGCCATGGTCTTCGGTGGAGCGAACTCCGGCACGAACAATGGAGACTTGCAGGACTCCCGCCAGAATGCTCCCTTGATGGATGGATCGCAGACGTGGGGCGCAGATGAGCACTTGCAGTTGAACGAATCGTCGTTGTGGCAAGGCAGCCGTGCAAACCGGCTGAATCCGCGGGCGCACGAAGCAGTTCCGGAAATCCGCAGGCTTCTGTTTGAGTCGCAAGAGTTGGACGGCGCAAAAATCTCTGCCGCTGAAAAGCTCGTCCAGGACGACATGATCGGAATACCTCCGGGAATGCCCGGATACAGTACGCTGGGCGATTTCTATCTGCGCTCGTCAAACAAGGGAACCATCAGCGATTACCGCCGTCAGCTTGATCTGGAGACAGGCGTCGTTCGCATCACCTACACGATGAACGGCGTTCACTACACGCGGGAGGTCTTCGCCTCCGCTCCAGACGAAGTGATTGTCGTGCGCATCAGCGCCGACAAAAAAGGCGCCATCAACTACCGGCTCAGCATGGACCGGCCTGCGGACTTCAGTGTCAAGACACGCGGACAAGATACGCTTGTGCTGCGCGAAGGCCCTGGTCACAAGGACCAAACTCGATTTGCTGGCGAGGCGCTTGTTGTGCCAGCCGGAGGCAGGGTTCATGCCGAGGGCACTGAGCTTGTCGTAGCCAATGCCGATGCAGCCACGATTCTGATCGCGGCAGCAACCTATTTCAAAGGCGGACCATTTGCGGGAGGAGATCCAGAGGCGCAATGCGAGCGCACGCTGGCGCTGGCGCGGAGTCGCAGCGCTGAGCAGATTCTCGCCCGGCAAGAGGCCGTATATCAGCCGGTCTACAGGAGAGTGGCTCTTCATCTTGGATCAGCGCTCACCGAAAAAGAAGACCTGCCCACCGATGAGAGAGTCCGGCGAGTCAGTGCCGGCACCGACGACCTCGGCTTGCAGGAACTCTATTTCGAGTTTGCTCGCTACCTGCTTATCAGCTCCTCGCGTCCCGACGGCCTGCCCGCGAATCTCCAGGGAATCTGGGCGGCGGGTATCGACAATCCGTGGGGATCGAAGTGGACCATCAATATCAACACCGAGATGAATTACTGGCTCGCGGAACCCGCCGGATTGGGGGAGACTACGTTGCCTCTGATCAACCTGATCGACATGGTCCGCACGCCCGCGAGCGGCACGGGAATGCGCGTCGCGCACGACTACTATAGCGCACGGGGTTTCGTCATTCATCACAACACAGACCTGTGGGGAGATGCGGAACCGATCGATGGATATAAGTGGGGCATCTGGCCTATGGGCGGAGCGTGGCTTTCGCTCCATGCATGGGATCACTACGCATTCACGCAAGACAAGAAGTTCCTGCGAGAGCGCGCATGGCCTATTCTGCACGATGCCTCCCAGTTCTTTCTGGATTATCTCGTTGATGACGGTTCGGGGCATCTGGTCACGGGACCGTCAATCTCGCCGGAAAACAGCTATCGTCTGCCCGATGGGACCGTGCACTCGGTGACCATGGCTCCGACGATGGATATCGAGATCGTACGCGAACTGCTGACGCGCACGCTCGACGCAGGAAAAATTCTGGGCGAAGACGCCGCTTTCCTGAAGCAAGTTGAGGACGCGCGCGGCAAGCTGCCTCCGTTTGCCATCGGCAAGCTGGGTCAACTGCAGGAGTGGCAGCGCGACTATGACGAAGCTGAACCTGGCCATCGCCACATCTCGCATCTTTGGGCACTCTTCCCCGGCACTCAGATCTCTCTTGAACACACGCCTGATCTTGCCAGGGCTGCGAAGGTGTCATTGGAAAGACGGCTCTCTTTAGGGGGCGGGCAGACCGGATGGTCGCGTGCCTGGGTTGTGAACTACTGGGACCATCTGCACGACGGCAAACAGGCCTACGACAGCTTGCAGGTGATGATTCGGCAGTCCACATTTCCGAACCTCATGGATACGCATCCGCCGGGCCTCTTCCAGATCGACGGCAACCTGGGAGCGGCGAACGGAATGCTTGAAGCATTGATTCAGTCTCGTTGGATGCTGGAATTCTCCGAGCTTGAACTGCTTCCAGCCTTGCCCGAGAAATGGTGCGAGGGTTCCATTGAAGGAGTTCACGTTCGTGGAGGCGCAATCGTCGATCTGCGTTGGAAGGCAGGGAAGATCGTCTCCATGGAGATACACGCGAAGAGCAACGGAGCGTTCCGGCTGATTCCACCACAAGGGCAGGCAGTTGCCGGCATTCGCTCCCCGGCAGGAGAATTGGTAAGCATAGGGAACGACGGCGCGATTCGCGTGAACATGGGAATCACTTACGCAGTCAATTTTCGTTAAGACTTCAACGGCATGATTGGGGTTCGGCGCGCTTCGTTTGGAGATCGTCCGGAACTGATCATTCGATTTCCAAGGACGAAGGTGGCCTGCGTCCTTCGCCTGTGACGCTCCGAGGCGCCATCCAACGCAGCCCTGGCGAGTCTTCAGACAACCAACTCAGATCAATAAAGAGGAGAGTTTCTAATGGTCAATCATTCCCGTCGCATTCTCCTGAGGACGAAACGTGCCGCTGCCAGCCTCTTTCTCATTCGCGCGCTGGCGTCGACGGAAGTCCTGGGTGAGGGTGTGCCATCTCAAGCAGGTGGAATGCTTACACCCGTGCCTTTTGCCTTGAAGTCGCCGTCTCTGCTTCTTCTCTGCCTCTTCTGCGTCCTATTTGCCTCCGCCGTAGTAAGATCGCAAGGTTCCGCAGTGCCGCTCCCGGTTACCTTCACCGCCGATCAGGATCACCAGAACATGATGGATCAGCTCGGCATCAAGGCTCTGCGGCCAGGACCGAGCGGCAACGAGAAGGCGCCCAACCACGCCAACTACGACGAACTCCAGGCCAATCCGTTCGCTGATCTTCCGGACCCGCTCACGATGACGGACGGCCAGAAGGTGAGCTCGCCGGAGATGTGGTGGACTCGCCGCCGCCCCGAGTTGCTCGAGATGTTTTCGAAATATGTATATGGCCGCGTTCCAAACAGTGTCCCTAAGGTGACGTGGACAGTGACGGCCGTGGATCATGAGATGATTGGCTTCACGCCTGTCATCGCCAAAGATTTGATCGGTGAAGCGGACAACTCTTCCGCCCCGGACATTAAAGTCCGCATCCACATGACCCTTGTGACGCCCGCGAATGTGAAGGACCCCGCGCCGGTTCTAATGATCTTCGGTCGCGCCGGATTCCCCTATCCCAATGAGCCGCGCGGGGAGGAAATGGACCGCGTCAACAAGGCATTCAAGGCACTGCTGGTTGAGCAGGATCCGTCTCTCAGAGACTTGATTGCGCAATACCCGGCATGGGAACCGTTGAAGGCCGCTCCCTTCCAATTGCCACCGTTGAACGAGGACGGTGGTCTTCCCAATGTTTGGCAGCTAGTTGCGGCTGGTTGGGGTTTCGTGCTGCTCGATCCGGCCAGCGTGCAGGCGGACGACGGCGCCGGACTAACTCGCGGCATTATCGGTCTGGTCAACAAGGGGCAGCCGCGCAAGCCGGAAGACTGGGGCGCTCTGCGCGCCTGGGCATGGGGTGCGAGCCGCGGCCTTGACTACATCGAGACAGATCACGCCGTCGATGCGAAGCACGTCGGCATCGACGGCGTTTCCCGTTACGGCAAAGCCGCACTTGTCACAATGGCATTCGATCAGCGTTTCGCCATGGCCATGGTCGGTTCATCCGGCAAGGGCGGAGCCACTCCACTGCGCCGCAACTTCGGTGAAGCCGTCGAGAGCCTCACAGGCGGCGAGTACTACTGGATGGCCGGCAATTTTCTGATGTATGGCGCCTCCGCAGCAACCTTCGGCAGCAAGACTCCCGGCGACATCCCCGTCGACTCCAATGAACTTATTGCGCTCTGCGCGCCACGGCTCACCTTCATCAGCTACGGTGTCCCCGCGAAAGGCGATGCCAAGTGGCTCGACCACCAAGGCAGCTTCATGGCTACAGTGGATGCAAGCCGTGTCTACGAATTGCTTGGTGCAAAAGGACTCGAAGTGGAGGGCGACTATCACAGAGCAAAGATGCCACCCGTCAACGATGGTTTTCTCACCGGACAGCTCGCTTGGCGCCAGCATGACGGCGGTCACACCGATGCACCGAACATGAAGTTCTTTATCGAATGGGCCGACAAATTCATCGGGCATACTCCTCCAAAGCAGTGATGATCACAGTAAAATGGGTGTGTTATGTTCCGATTATCGTTGAGAATCTTTGCTAGTCTTTTCGTTGTACTGACGCTTGCAGTCGGCCAGATCCATGGCCAAGGCATGGGACATCCCTTGACTGGGCCGCTTCCCCCCGGTGCCAAATCCAAGAAATGCATTAGTCGCCCGATACCGCAGTTGGAGGACATTACTGCTAAGACCGGGATCACCTTCACCCACACGTCGTCCAAGGAAAAGAAGTACATCTTCGAGTCGATGACGGGTGGCGTGATCATCCTCGACTATGATCGCGACGGCTGGCCCGACATCTATTTCACCAATGCGCCGACCATTGATATGTCTCTGAAAGGGCAAGCGAGCTTAGGCGCTCTCTACCACAACAATCGCGATGGAACCTTCACGGATGTGACGCAGAAGGCGGGACTGATAAAATCCTGCCTGGCAATGGGCGGAGCAGTTGGGGATTACGATAACGACGGGTGGCCCGATCTTTACGTTACCTGTCTCGGCGGCAACATGCTCTATCACAACAACGGCGACGGCACGTTCACGGACGTAACGACCAAAGCGGACGTGGCCGATGGCCGGTGGTCTGCAGGGGCATCGTTTGGGGATTATGACGGGGATGGATTTGTTGATCTGATGGTGGCGAATTACGTCGATTTCCACCTCGATGATCTGCCGCAATTTGGCAGCTCGGCCTATTGCATGTACCGCGGCGTTGCCGTGCAGTGCGGTCCGCGCGGACTGAAGGGAGCAGGCGACGCTCTTTACCATAACAACGGCGATGGAACCTTTACAGATGTTTCGAAGCAGGCCGGTGTGAGCGATCCCGGAGGCTATTATGGCCTTGGTGTTATCTGGGCTGACTTCAACAACACAGGCCGCCCTGATATCTATATTACTAACGACTCAACTCCCAAATTCCTCTACAAGAATCTTGGCAACGGAAAATTCGAAGAGATCGGGTTTGAGTCCGGAACCGCGTTCAGCAACGACGGCTCTGAGCAGGCATCGATGGGAATTGCAGTGGGCGACTACAATCACACCGGGCGTCCTTCCCTCTATGTCAACAACTTCGAGAACGAGAACCCTGACTTGTTTCGAAACGATGGCGACTGGAATTTCACTGAAGTATCCTTTCCCTCAGGTCTCGCCATGGCGGCCTTGCCTTGGGTCAAATGGGGAACTGCATTCATCGATCTGGATAACGATGGCTGGCTCGATTTGATTACCGTAGACGGTCACGTCTATCCCCAAACCGATTTGATTCCCTCCGATCCGGGTTATCGTCAGCCAAAGATTCTCAGCCTGAACCAGGGGGATGGCACGTTCTGCGATGCGAGCGATCAAACAGGTGCTGCCCTGCAAGAGAAGCAAGTCTCTCGTGGTCTCGCTGTCGCGGATCTCTTCAACGACGGCAATGTCGACGTTGTAATCGAGAATCTCGATGGCAGTCCTATGATATTGAAAAATAATGGGGTTCCTGGTCGAAACTGGGTAAGTTTCGAACTGGCGGGAACAAAGAGCAACCGCCTCGCTTTGAATGCCCGCATCAAGATCGTTGCTGGAGGCATGACCCAGACGGACGAAATTCACAGCGGAGGAAGCTACCTGTCACAGAATGATCTGCGCGAGCATTTCGGACTTGGCTCGGCTACAAAAATCGACAGCGTGGAAATCCGCTGGCCGTCCGGGGCCGTCGAACGCCTAAGTAATCTTCCAGCGGATCGATTCTACTCGGTGCTGGAAGGTCACGGGATCGTTCCCGCGGAGAGCATTCGGCCACAGTCTCCGGTGCACACCAAGGCGATCACACCGTAAATGATCCTCCGTTTCCCTATATTGCACCCGGCTTGACTTGCCCATTTGCTCAATGATCGAGAGCCGTTGCTTCATGCGGGCTTGCGCCAGTTTTTGCGGCCTGTGCCTGAGAAGCTCTGAGGGTATCAGAGATGCGGATTTCTTTCTCCGCGTCCGTTATCCGCAAAGCCGCATTGTATGCGCCGGCAAGCTCCTGATGAAACTTCGGATCGCTTGGCAGGAGCCGGATTGCAGATTCCAGTTCCCGAATTGCCGCAGTTGCATCCCCGATTTCGAGTTCGATCTTGCCAAGGTCGTAGTGCGACTCTGGATCGTTTGCGCTAAGCAGAATTGCGCTTCTCAGTTCCTCGGCCGCTTTCTGTCTTTCTCCCTCGAGCTCAAGTACTTCTCCAAGGCTACGGTGCACTTCGGCGATCTCCGGATGCGCAGATTCCAGTCTTTCGAGACGCTCTTTCCCCGGCAAAACCTCACCGGTCTTCACGAGCGATTCCGCGTAAATATACTGCATCTGTGGGATGGATGTGGTTTCTTCTCCTGCCCCTTTGAGTGTGCCGATGCAGCCTTTGTAGTTGTTCGTCACGAATTGACTCATGGCCAGCGCACCGCGGATGCCGCCTGAATTGCCAGGGTGCGACCGGAGATATCGGGAAAGTGGCGGGACCGCTTCAGAAAACTTCGAAGCCATGAACGCGGCTCGACCCATGTTGAGGTCGAGTCCCTCAAACGAAGGGTTCCACGTTGCCGCGCGCTGAAAGTATTTCAACGCGTCTGTGTAATTCTTTTCCGTTGCCATGATCGCGCCCAGATTGTTATAGCCATCCGCGATGGCCGGAGCGAGATGTTTCTCGAATGCCCTTTGCCTGCTGACGGCCACGGGATCCGCAGCGT
>Ga0302156_10002166_pt1 | contig 16332 bp, 17 predicted proteins | sample I_Bog_N3_2_FD_193503 | JGI IMG/M metagenome (GOLD analysis project Ga0302156, IMG submission 193503) | Peat permafrost microbial communities from Stordalen Mire near Abisko, Sweden - I_Bog_N3_2 | ecosystem: Environmental > Terrestrial > Soil > Wetlands > Peat | place: Sweden: Abisko, Stordalen... | reverse complement strand
CGCGGATGCGCAGCTTGGCGGCCTGGCGGGTTTCGCGCAGCAGCGAGACTTCGTTGATGGCCAGGGCCTCGTGGTCCTTGCCGTCCATGGTCTGGGCCTTCATCACCAGGGGATGCAGCCGCACCGTCTCGGCGCGGTCCAGCCGCTCCATCAGATTGTCTTCGGTATAGATGTTCATCAGAAAGCCGACGGTGCCCCGGTTCATGCCATAGATGGGCAGCTTGCGTTCGATATGGCGGTGCAGGGTCTCCAGCATGAAGCCGTCGCCGCCCAAGGCGACGATGACATCGGCCTGATCCAAGGGCACCGAGCCATAGCGATGCTTCAGATGTTTCAAAGCCCGCTGGGCGGCTTCATTGTCGGCGGCGACGAAGGAGACGTTATGGAAGGGCATGGTTTGGGGGCTTTTTCAAGAAGGCTTGCTGGAGTATAACCCAGCGAATCCGCTCCGCTAGTAGCCTCTCGTCGCATATCGGATGATTTTGCTGGCGAGTCAGGTTCGGCTTTCGGGCAAAATGCGCGGAAACCCTATCCAACCCTCAATGGCGTCCGCGTCAGTCCCTGACCAAAGGCCGTCTGACATTTTGGTTCATCGTGACATTGATCCTTGCCTCCGCTTCTCCCCGCCGTCTTGATCTTCTGGCTCAGATCGGCCTTGTTCCCGACGCCGTCGATCCGGCAGATGTGGATGAAACGCCCTTGCCCCGCGAACTGCCGGGGCCCCACGCCCTGCGTCTGGCCGAGGCCAAGGCGGCGGTGGTGGCGGCTCGCCATCCCGGCGTCTTCGTCATCGCCGCCGACACCGTGGTCGCCTGTGGCCGACGCATCCTGCCCAAGGCCGAGACCGAGAAGCAGGCCCGCGCCTGTCTGGCCCTGCTGTCGGGCAAGCGTCATAAGGTGCTGGGCGGTCTGTGCGTCATTGCTCCCGATGGCCGCAAGGCCAGCCGGTTGGTGACCACCACCGTCATCTTCAAGAACATGGACGCCGGCGAGACGGCCCGTTACATCGCCGCCGGCGAATGGCAAGGCAAGGCTGGAGGCTATGCCATCCAAGGCCTGGCGGCGGCCTTTGTGCGCCAGCTGTCGGGCAGCTATACCAATGTGGTCGGACTGCCGCTGCATGAGACCTATGGCCTGTTGAGCGGTCTTGGCGGCCTGACCCAGGGTCCGCTTCATGCCGCCGGTTGACGGCCTCTTCATCCATTCCGGCCCCGGCGAGCAGCGCATCGCCCTGACCTCTGGCGGGCGGGTGGTGGAATTCCGCATCGAGCGCGGTGAGGCTGCTCCTGGCGATATCCTGCTGGGCCGGGTGATCTCGCTGATCAAGCCTCTGGGGGCGGCGCTGATGGAGATCGGCCAGCCGCTTCCCGGATTCCTGGCCAATGCCAAGGATGTCTCGGAAGGCCAGTCTTTGCCGGTGCAGGTCACAGCCTCGGCCCGGGGGGACAAGGGCGCGGAGCTGACGGCTGCACCCTCGCTGCAAGGGGCCTTGCTGGCCTATAGCCCTTTTCGCTCCGGCTTCAGCCTGTCGCGTCGTATCGCCGACGAGGGTGAGCGCAATCGCTTGTCCGCTCTGCTCAAGCCCCTGCGCCGCGAGGACGAAGGGCTGGTGGTGCGCACCCAAGCCGAGGGCGCTTCGGAACAGGCCCTATTGGAGGAACTGGCCGAGCTGCGCCGTCAATGGGCCGAGATCGTCAGCTTTCAGGTGACAGCCAAGGCTCCGGCGGTGTTGCGGGGTCTGGACCCCTTGGCCCGGCTGCTGGCTGAACATGGCGGCATCCGGTCCGTGCTGGTGAATGACCGCGCCGCCTTGCCCATGCTGAAAGCCCGCTTCCCAGCCGCCGCCTATGAGGCCGCCGCCTTTGAAGACGCCGCCGAGCTGCTGGATCAGGCCCTGGCCCGCCGCATCGCCTTGCCCGGCGGCGGAACCTTGGAATTCGGCACGGTGGCCGGTATCACCATCGTCGATATCGACAGCGGTTCCGGCGGGCCTTTGCAGGCCAATCTGGCGGCGGTGCCCGAGATCGCCCGCCAGTTGCGCCTGCGGGGCATTTCCGGCCATATCCTGGTGGATATCATTCCCTTGCGCGAACGCCGGGCCTTGGCCCAGATCGCCGAGGCCATGCGCCAGGCCATTGCCGACGACTCGACGCCGACCCATATGGTGGGGACGACGCCTTTGGGCATGATCGAGCTGACCCGCGAACGTCGCGGCCCCAGCCTGGCCGAAGCCCTGCTGGCCGAGGACGCCGCCCCCGGCCTGTCCGATGACAGCCTGGGGCTGGAGGCTCTGTCAGCCTTGCTGCGCGAGGCCGAGGCGGCTCCGGGCCGTCGCCTGGGGCTGGCCGCCGCCGTCGCCATCACCGCCGCCTTGCGCCGCCGCCCCGCTGCCCTGGCCGAATGCGAGCGCCGCTTAGGCCATGGCCTGTCTCTCACCGACGATCCGGCCCAGCCGGGCTGGCGCATCATTGAGGTTTCCCCATGAGCAAGAAGTCTTCCGGCTGTCCCATCTGCGGCAAGCCCGCCGACCCCAAACTGACGCCCTTTTGCTCGCGCCGCTGCGCCGACGTCGATCTGGGCCGCTGGCTGAACGAGGTCTATACGGTCCCCGGCGACGAGCCCCAACCCGCCGCCGGAACCGGCCTGATTGCTGAGGATGACGAGGAATAACGATTTCGGCGATTCCGCCTCTGGACAGGGGGAAATTTTTTGTCTATAAGCGGCGTCCTCACCAAGGAACGCCTGTGCCCAGGTAGCTCAGTTGGTAGAGCATGCGACTGAAAATCGCAGTGTCGGTGGTTCGATTCCGCCCCTGGGCACCACTCTAAACCCCTGGAACCTAACGGTTCTGGGGGTTTTCCATTTTGAGTGTAGAATGACGCAATGCGTGAAGGTTTCCACAGCGGGAAGCCCAGGCAACGCTTTAGATGTAAGGCGTTCCCGCCATCGCGGCTTTTAGTCCGCGAATTCCCTCGTCGACGAGATCAGGAAAAACATTTTGTGCCGCCTCGGGGGAGGCTCCGTTGCGAAAGCAGGTGTGAGCCTGGATGAAAGCCACAGTCCAGATCGCCAGAAGCTGTCCAGCGGCAAGCCGGGGGTTTCGATGGCTGAAACTTGGCCCTATTTATAGGGACGACATGGTGGCTCATTCCCCCCTGTTGGTAAGGGGCGCGAAATGGATAAAGTTCAGCAAATGCACGGTCGTGATCAGAAACATGGTGGAGCAAGACGGCATATCGGTCGCTTTTTGGGGACCGTTCTGCTGCTGATGGCAATTCTGCATACCTATATCGGTTGGAGACTGCTGCCACCCCTGGGGTTATCGTCCTGGATGGGCACGGCGGGTCTTGTCTTCCTTTGCTGTTCCGCACTGCTGATTCCCTTGGGGATGGGGGCGCGTTTTCTGTTTTCCTCATCGGGGCTGTCGGACGCAGCAACCTGGGTCGGCGCACTACTGATGGGGCTGTTCTCTTCTTTGCTGGTGTTGACCATCTTCCGCGATGTCCTGCTGGTCGTGCTGCCCCAAACCTGGAGGGGCAATACCGCCCTTATGGTGTTTGGTGGCGCCGTCCTGGTCACGATGATCGGCTTTGTCAATGCAAGGCGCACTCCAAGGGTGGTTGAGGTTGCCGTGCCGATCACTGGACTGGCGAAACCGTTGCAGGGCTTCACCATCGTCCAAATCAGCGATCTGCATGTTGGGCCTACGATTAAGCGGGCCTATGTGGAAGGGGTTGTCACGCGCGTGAATACGCTACATCCCGACCTGATCGTCATCACCGGCGACCTGGTGGATGGAACCGTACCGCATCTCGCATCCCATATTGCGCCTTTGATGGACATGCGGGCGCGTCATGGCGTTTACGCCATTACAGGGAACCACGAATATTATTCCGGCGTGGATGAATGGATTGAGGAATTCCGCCGTTTGGGCATGCAGGTTTTGCTGAATGAATACAGGATCATCCGTCATGACGGGACAGATCTGCTGGTGGCTGGCATTACCGATTTCAGCGCGAGTGCGTTCGACGCCAGCCACCATAGCGACCCGCGGCAAGCGCTGGAGGGGGCGCCCGATGGCATCCTTCCCAAGATCCTGCTGGCCCATCAGCCGCGCAGCGCGGCAGCGGCGGAACAGGCCGGCTATGATCTGCAGCTTTCCGGCCATACCCACGGCGGGCAGTTCTGGCCTTGGAGCCTTTTTGTACCTTTACAGCAGCCCTTTACCGCCGGACTGCATCGCTTGCGGCATCTTTGGATTTATACCAGCCGTGGGACAGGCTATTGGGGGCCGCCGAAACGGTTCGGGGCCCCTTCGGAGATAACCCTGCTGCGCCTGAAAGCCGAAGATTAGATAAACGCAGTCTGCCTGATGAAATTGACGAACGCCCGCAATGGCGCCGGCACCAAACGGCGTCCGGGATAATATAGAAACGGGCCTGAAAAGCTGAGCCACCAGGGCTGTAGGATTGGCTCCAGCGCGCCGCTGTTCAGATGCGGGCGCAGCCAATCCTCGAACAGATAGATGATGCCGACGCCGCCGATGGCGGCATCGACCATTAGATCTGTCGCGGCTCCGATCTGCACCTGAAGAGGTCCGCTCGGCTCGACTCGGACGGTTTCACCGTTTTGTTCAAACTCCCAGGGTGACATCCGGGCTCCGCTGGAGAAGCGCCCGCACAGGCAATCATGGGCCAACAGGTCGCGGGGATGACCGGGGCGGCCCCGGCGGCTGAGATAAGCGGGAGAGGCGGCTGCGGCAAAGCGCTGAACACGGGGACCGATCGGCACGGCGATCATGTCCTGTTCCAGGCGTTCGTCGTAACGGATACCGGCGTCGCAGCCCATGGCCGGCAGATCGATGAAGGTGTCGTCGGCAGTCACTTCCAGCCGGATGTCGGGATAGGCGGCCAGAAAGGCGGGGATGATCTGGGGCAGTACCAGCCGGGCGGCGCTGACTGGAACATTCAGGCGAAGAGTGCCGGCCGGACGGTCGCGAAAACCGTTCATCCCGTCGAGAGCCTCCTCCAGTTCGCTGAAGACCGGGCTAAGGCGTTCCAGCAGGCGGGCTCCGGCCTCGGTGGGGGCGACGCTGCGGGTGGTGCGGTTCAACAGACGAACGCCCAAATCCTCCTCCAGCCGCCGCACGGCCTCGCTTAAGCCCGACGGACTGCTGCCGCTGGCCCGGGCGCCATCGCGAAAACCGCCTGCACGGGCTACGGCGACGAAGGCTTTCAGGTCTTTGATGTCATATTGCATTGTTCGATACTTCGCACAGCCTATGCAGATTATGCCGGATTATCGCAAGCAACACACGAGGCTATGATCCCCTGATTCCCATGACAGGAGACCGATCATGTCTACTCTTTCCCTCTCCGGCGGCTATTCTCTGAGAGGCCGTTCGGTCAAGCGGCTGGGCTATGGGGCCATGCAATTGGCCGGCCCCGGTGTGTTCGGTCCGCCCAAGAACCGTGATACTGCCTTGGAGGTGCTGCGCGAAGCCGTGGACAGCGGGGTCGATCACATCGACACCAGCGATTTTTATGGACCGCATATCACCAATCAACTGATCCGCGAGGCTTTGCACCCCTATCGCGACGATCTGACCATCGTGACCAAGATCGGCGCCCGGCGTGGGGTGGATGGGTCGTGGCTTCCGGCATTTTCCCCGTCGGAACTGCGGCAGGCGGTCGAGGACAATCTGCGCAATCTAGGCTTGGAGGCATTGGATGTGGTCAATTTGCGCCTGATGTTCGGTATTCACGAGCCTGCCGAGGGCTCTATCGAAGAGGCTCTGACAGTCCTGGCCGAATTGCAGCGTGAAGGCCTGGTGCGCGCCATCGGCCTGAGCAACGTCACCCCGACTCAGATCGTCGAGGGCCGCAAGATATGCGACATCGTTTGTGTTCAGAACCACTATAACATTGTCCATCGTACCGACGACGCGCTGATCGACAGTCTGGCTCGTGACGGCATTGCCTATGTGCCGTTCTTTCCGCTGGGAGGCTTCACGCCGCTGCAATCCTCGGTCCTGTCGGAGATCGCGGTGGGCCTGGGCAGAACGCCGATGCAGGTGGCACTGGCCTGGCTGCTGCGGCGGTCGTCCAATATCCTGCTGATCCCCGGCACATCGTCCCTGGCGCATTTGCGGGAAAACCTGGCGGCGGCAGAGCTTGATCTGCCGCCGGAGGTGATGGGCCGGTTGGGAGAACTATAAGACGACCAGTTGTCTAAGGTCTTCCAGCAGGTTGGGGCCGGTTGGCTGCCAGTCCAGAATGCGCCGGGTCTGTTCGCTGGAAGCCGGCATGTCCAGTCCGGCGAACATTGCCAGCCAACCGAAGAAAGCAGGAGCTTCGTCCGGGGGAATGGAGCGGACCGGAAAATTCAGGCGCATGGCGATGGTCTCGGCGATGGCGCGTACGGCAACGCCCTCTTCGGCCACGGCATGATATTTGGCGTTAGGTTCGGCCCGCTCGACCGCCAGCCGGTACAGCCGGGCTACGTCGAGGCGATGAGCGGCGGGCCAGCGGTTCCGACCGTTACCGATATAGACGCATTCCCCTTTGACGCGGAACATCCCAATGGCCGGGCTGATCAGTCCCTGACTATATTGGTCGTGAACCTGCGGCAGCCGCACCACCGAGACATTGCAGCCCAAAGCCGCTGCCGCCAGCGCGGCTTCTTCCGTCGCGGCGCGGGGATGACGCTCGGCACTGATGATGGGGTTGCCCTCCCTGGCAGGCTCGCCGGGAATGGAATTGGCGATCGGAGTGCCCGACGTCACGACCAAAGGCCGGCTGGACCCGGCCAGCCCCAGGCCCAAGGCGTTGATGACGGCGCGGTCATCCTCGCAATTGGCCTTAAAGCGGGAAAAATCATGATTGAAGGCCAGATGAATGACGGCGTCGGCGCTGGCTGCGGCCGTCTTTAAGCCATCCAGATCCTCGAGGGTTCCCAGGCGAACCTCGGCTCCAGTGGCGGCCAGGGTCGCGGCTTTCTCTTTCGACCGGCTCAGGCCGACCACCTGATGACCGGCCGCCAGCAAATCCTTGACCACAGCGGAGCCGATATTTCCGGTAGCCCCAGTGACGAAGACGCGCATGACATTGATCTCCTCGTTAAGCTTGAGGACAAATGTGGGCCGCCGCTTTATCCTGGTAAAGTAGTGAGATTATCCTATTAGAAAAGGTAACAGGATGCCGGGAGACGCTACTCTATTGGGAACCTTCCTAAAGGACCGTCGGGCCAAGCTCGATCCTGTCGCCTTGGGTTTTCCCGTCGGGCGGCGGCGCACCTCCGGCCTGCGCCGCGAAGAGGTCGCCAGCCGGGCCAATATCAGCCCGACCTGGTATACCTGGCTGGAACAGGGGCGCGGCGGAGCTCCCTCGGCCAATGTTCTGGAACGGATTGCCCGCGCCCTGATGCTGACCGACTTGGAGCGGGAACATTTGTTCCTGCTGGGCCTGGGGCGAACCCCGGATGTGCGCTATCAAAAAGGCGATGGCGTCACCCCGCGTCTGCAACGGGTGCTGGATGCTTTGGACCCTTGCCCAGCCTTGATCCGATCCGTGACATGGGATGTGGTGGCCTGGAACAGAGCGGCCAATGCCGTGCTGATGGATTATGCCTCCATGGCCCCGGAGCAGCGAAACGTGCTGCGCTTTTTCTTTCTCGATCCCCGCGCTCGCGCCGCGCAATTTGATTGGGAGAGCATGGCGCGATTTGTTCTGGGGACTTTTCGGGTGGAAACCGCTCGTGCCGGCGCCGCCGCCGAGGTGACGCCGCTGGTCGAGGAACTTTGCCGCCTTAGCTCGGATTTTCGCGCCATGTGGCAAGAGAACGACCTGCCAAAGCCACATCCTCACGGCGTCAAGCAGATGCAGCATCCGGAGTTGGGCTCGCTCGGCTTCGAGGTTTCCGCCTTCGCCGTCGACGGTCGCCCGGATTTGAGTCTGGTCATCTATAATCCGGCCAGCCCCGAGGACGCGGAACGCATCAGGGCGATGGTCGATCCGATAACCGTCCCAGCGTGGCCAAGGCATCAATGTACCAAAAGACACAAATGATGAAGGCCGTTTTGGGGCGTCCAAAATCATCCTCGCCGACATAGCGGAACAAAAAGTCCCCTGTTTGCAAGCTGCTGGCCACAGCATCGACGGTCGCAGCAAATCGTGGGTCGACGGCATCGAGAAAATCCAGCTCGTGAAGCAGCAACAGCGTCGCGTCCAACTCCTGGCCGTCGAAAGTCGAAACAAAGCTGTTCATCACGGGATTCCAGGCCCGCTCACAGATAATGGCGTGCAAACGGTCGGCTTTCCCAATCCTGTGGATCAGGCAATTCATCGGAATAAGCCGAGACGTCCTTCGCGCCGATCAGCGCAAAGGACGTCTCAAGGTCACGAGGCGGCTTCGTCGGCGTAGGAGAAAGCCGGAATTTCCTGAATGGAGACCAGGTCGAGGCCATCGATCAAGTCTTGGGCATTGCCGACTTCGCCGGCCCAGCAATGGACGGCTCCGATCATCAATGCCTCGTCCCGGATCAAGCCGGTGCGGAAGCTTAAGGCAAGCAAAAGCCGGCGGATGAAACGCTCCACCACGATGAGGTCTCCAAGCCCTCCCGGCGGGCGCGTCCCCAGCAAAAGCGCGCCGACATTGCCATTGGCCAGCAACCCCACCGGATCGGTCAGAGGAACCGACACCCTGGTGGCTTCCAACAGGGTCCGCGTGATCGAAGGCTGGTAAAGGCTCTCGGGAACGGCAATGGAAACCAGGGTCAGCCGGATATGGGCATCGCGAAGGCGGGAGAGAATCCGATCGACCTCGCCTTCGAGGACCCTCCCTGCCGTCGACAACGGCATTACGGACCGTACTGCCGAGGACGCTTCGGCCCATGTCGAAAAGTTTGCAGTCATCATCGTCAGCTCCGTCTGGAGGGATGGTGAGAGTCAGAGCGCTTACTTGTGAGGCATCAGGGCGCCAACTGCGGCGCCGGCTCCGCCACCGACCAATGCAGCCCCAAGGATCGGGCCTCCGGCGATATAGGCGATACCAGCACCACCGGCGGCGCCGATGGCCCCGCCCGACAGCACGCGCTGTGTTTGAGACGACATATTCGAGCAAGCCGACGTGCTGAGAACGACGGCAAGCGCCAAAGTCGTTGCGATGAGTTTCTTTTTCAGCATGGTCCAGCTCCTAAAACGGGCCTCCAACAGGAGGACATGTCCGTCTTTCACTACGGCCAGCATAAAACAAGCCGCGGAGCAAAGCCTGCGACCAGTCTGAAACAAAGCTGTGACCGAGACTGAAAAGCGTCAGGCCAGAGGCAGGATGACCGTGATCCTCAGGCCTTTGCCGGGAACATTTTCGGCGCGGGCGCTGCCGCCCAAGAACTCAGTCGTGCGGTGCACCACGGCCAGGCCGATGCCGGAATGCCCAGCGCTCCCATTACCCGCCCCATTGTCCTGGAAACGGTAGGAAACGTTGCGGCGAAAAATGGTTTCCAAGCGGTCGGACGCGACGCCAGGACCGTCATCTTCGACCGAAAGAGACGCCCATCCTTGAGCCTCGACCGTCACGGCGACCCGCACCTCACCGCCCGGAGGCGTGAAATCAACGGCGTTATCGAGGAGATTCTCCAGCACCGTCTCCAAGCTCTCCTCGGTCGCGGCGACGCGAATGGAGCCGGCGATACGGGCCGTCACCCGAACACCGCGCGGAGCATTGAGACGGTCATAGGATTGCGCCCAATCGGCAGCCATGGCCGCCAGATCGACGACGCCCAGTTTCGCCGACATCAGCTCCGCGACGTTCTCGTCCAGACGCCGGGCTTCGGCGACCAGACTGTCCAGGCGGCCAAGGGCCCGCTCGATGGCCGCCACCGCCTGCTCGGCGCGAGGCTGTCCAACCACCAAAGGCCGCAAGGGCTCGACCGATTGCACGATGGTGGCAATGGGAGTTTTAAAGGCATGGGCGTTGTCTTCCGCCGCCTCTCGCAAAGCCGTGGCCAAGGCAGCCAAGGTCGCGACCATTCGGTCGAATTCCCGGGCCACCGGCAGCAGTTCGGGAATGCCGGCCACGGCGGCGAAGTTCGCCGGACCAACCTTGCGGTCCTGACGGATCCGCCGCGCCAAGGCGACGAAGGCCCGCAAATTCACGGTCATCCCGCCCAGAAGCAAGACCAGCAGGACCGCCATGACCCCATAGCAGGCCAAAGCCAGCTGCATTTCGGGAGCCTGAAAGAAGGGGCGAACCAACTCGACTCCCCCCAGGTCTTCGGCGGCGTAGGAGGTCACGATCACCCAACAGCCGGCAGCCGTATGCAGAGAGGATAGCGAAGTCAGCAGTTCGTCATGCCCCTCGGTGCCGGTCCGATGCACCGCCAGAGGGATCTCGGCCTGACAGCTTTCATCCAGACGCTCCAGCACTCCGGTCGCGGCCAGACGATCCCGCTCCCCCTCCATTTTTTCGGGGGCGATCTCGGGGTTTGCCGCCACCATGAAAAAGGACGGTCCACGTCCCTCCGGCCGCAGCAGCAGCTTGAGCCGCACCTGGGTTCCGCCCAAGGTCCGCACCGCCTTGCCGGCATCGAGCAAAGCGCGTCCGCCGGCGCCGCCCAGCGAAGGCCTGAGGCCCTCGGTGATCAGATGCCCCTGCATCTGCAAGGTCCGCAGCAGCATGGCCTGTCGTTCGGCGTCGGCCCTCTCGAAGCGTCCGTATAGGATCACCGGCACGACCAGAAACATGGCGACCAGGACCAGAAATTTTCCTGTCAGCGAGCGGGCGGCAAAGCCCAAGGCCCTAAACATCACCGCCCCAGCGGTAGCCGAATCCGGGAAAATTGACGATGGCGGCAAAGGAAGGATCCACATCGATGAATTTCAGCCGGATCCGCTTGATCATCGCCCGGACATTGGCCCGATAACCGTCCGGCCCATCTCCGGCGGCAAATTTCTCGCCGCGCACCACATCGTAGATTTCGCGGTAGCTGACGTCCGTTCCACAGCGCGCCAACATCTCGACAATACAGAACTCGCTATAGGTCAGTTCCACTTTGCGCCCATGCCACATCGCCGCATGCAATCCCGCCTCGAGACGCAGAGGCCCGACAACAAGCACCGACGTTTCCGGCACGGGCGGAGCCGCCACCCGCCCAAGGATCAGTTCGATCCGCTTGAGCAAAATGGCGTAGCTGCGGGTCTTATCGATGAAATCCACCGCCCCCACGGCCAGGGCCGCTTCCTCGTACAGGGTGTCGTTGTAGGACGTAAAGAACAGCGCTGTACTTTCCACACCGGCGGCACGCAGGCGCCGCAGTAGGTCGAGGCCGGTCATTTCCGGCATCCGCCAGTCCAAAATCAACAGATCGGGATTGGACAAGTCAGACGAGCCGCTCTTGTCGGTCAAAGCCTCGAAAGCGGCGGCGGGCGATGAGAAATCGTGAACCAGATAGCCTTCGGCCCGCAGGTTCCCGGCCAAAACCGGCCGCAAGATGGTGTCGTCGTCGACGATGACCAGATGAGCTTTCGGTGCGTCGCCCGTCATCTCTTTCCCCGCAATTGGCCATAACAGGTTTCAAGCGCGCGCTTTCCCGAAGGTGAGGTCAAATCGTAACTGAGCACCGACCATTCGCTTCGGCTGACGTCCAGAAACAACACAATGTCGAGATTGCAGCCGCCGCCGACATAGGCTTGCACCCGCGCGGCCCCTTCGCTGTGTTCGTCGTGAGGACTGCCAAGCAGGTGATGGACATCGGTCTCGCTCATCCCCACCAATTCGGCGGGGTCGGCCTTGGTCACGGGTGTCGGCGATGACGGGACGCGAGGAGGCTTAGCCGTCTCGGATTGCGACCGCACCGATGCCGCTGGAGGAGACGTTGGTTTTGCAACAGGCGGAGAGGCCCGCTCTGGCGAGGCCTTGTCCGTCGACAGCCAAGAACAGCCGCCCAGGATCAGACTCAATCCCGTCGCCACCATAATTTTCCAGTCTTTAGACCAAGACTCTACCATCACCCGAACCAAAGAGGCCGCTAGCGCTATAATTCTCCAAGATATTTATAGTTTGTGCTGGGAATACTAGCTCAAGAGCCAAAATATTTCCACTCGCACCACCGACAAGCCGTTGCTTGGCTTCCTGTCATATGCGTTCAGCTATAATGATTTTGCCGTTATTCACATGCCTCGCCTATTCGCAGGCGCAAGGCCATTGAGGACGGGTGTCTCTTTGTCTGCCGTTCCCGAATGAAACGCGGCCCTGCCCCGCAAGGCCGATAGTCCAGACGCCCCACAAGGATCGGCCTGGACACTCGCGGAAAGATGCGGCTCAGCCACTGGGTCCATAAGGAAGAGTGCTGATTCTGCTCTAAGTTTTGCAGCATGATGCCCCTCTTACGCAGATGAGACGCCTTAACGGCTCAGAGAGGCAGACCCTACGCACCTGGGCCCTGAAGCAGAAGTCAGAAGGCTGTGACCAAACGGTGATATCGGTGAAGACGCGGCTGAGGTCACCCAGCGTCAACGGCGGCTGCAATATCTTCCGCCTCGGCCACATTGATCCGATGGGTGGCCTCCATTTCGGCCAGGAACGCAGCGAGTTCCGCGTCCTCGACGCTGGTTATCCGCTCGGAAATCCGCTTGGCAACCCAACGCTGCCCACGCACCAGCAGATCAAGACGCTTTACCCATCCTTCGGCGGCAAGGATCGTATCGAGGAAGTCCCCGGTCTGTCGTGACGGCTTCAAGGGCATCGCCGGAGAATTCGAACGCCGCAACCGTCTGTTCTTCGGCGCGCCAGTACCCGGAGACCTGGGCCTGCGGCGGCTGGATACCCAGGAGGGAGTCGCGCTCCATCTCGATCTGTCCGACATCGCCTCTGACCCACAGATGCCCGAACTGCTGGGGGCATGGCGAAGCGGTCAGGCCGACGAGGATGACATTCGGCTGTTCGGCGATCTCTGGCAGGATCGGGTCCGCCGGATTTTTTCCGCCGCAAGCCAAGTCGTTCAGGTGACCTTTTGGCCCTAGTTTTTCATGGCATGAATGCTCAAGAAATCGGCGATGGCCGAGGCCGGCATGGGACGGGCGTAGAGGAAGCCCTGTACCGCCTCGCAGCCATGGCGTCTGAGGAACGTTTTCTGGGCCTCGGTCTCGACGCCTTCGGCCATCACCTTGAGATTGAGGCGGTGGGCGATGGCGATGATGGTTTCGGCGATGGCGACGTCGTTGGCATCGTCGGGAATGCCACGGGTGAAGGCCTGATCGATCTTCAGCCGCTGAATTGGCAGAGCCTTCAGGGAGCTTAGACAGGAATAGCCGGTCCCGAAATCATCGATGGCCAGAGCGATGCCCAGGCGTTTCAGTTCATGTAGGGTCTCGACGCAGTCGTCCTCGTTCTGCAGCATGCTTTCGGTGATCTCGATCTCCAGATCCTCGGCCGGCAATCCGGTTTCCGCCAGAGCGCGGCCCACGGCCTGAAGCAGGCGGCCATTGCGCATCTGTTGGGCCGAGGCATTGACGGCGACCTTCATCGGCGCCATGCCGTTCTGCCGCCATTCCTGGGCTTGGCGGCAGGCATTGACAATGACCCAGTCGCCGATATCGACGATGAAGCCGCTGCGTTCGGCCACCGGGATCACCTCGCCGGCGCCCAAGAGGCCTCGGCTCCGGTGCTGCCAGCGGATCAGGGCCTCGACTCCCACCACGGCACCGGTCTCCAAGGAAAATTGTGGCTGGTAGAAAAGCCGTAACTCGTCCTGCGCCAGCCCCCGATGCAGGTCGCGGTCCATGGCCACCGCATGGATGACACGGCTGGTCATTTCGCTGGTATAAAAGGCATAGCTGTTGCGCCCCATGTCCTTGGCGGCATACATGGCAGTATCGGCGGCTTGGAGCAGGCCTTCACGGGTCTGGGCGTCGTCGGGATAAAGGCTGATGCCGACACTGGCCGAGGTGTTCAACTCCCGGCCATCGACGATGATCGGGGCAGAAACGGCCTCGATGATCTTGCGGGCGATCACCGCCACGTCGTCGGGCTGGCCGACCCGTTCCATGATGACCATGAATTCGTCGCCGCCCAGCCGGGCAACGGTATCCTCGATGCGGATTGCCGCCCGCATGCGATGAGCCACCGCCTGCAGCACCTGATCGCCGACGCTATGGCCCAGGGTGTCGTTGATGCGCTTGAAGAAATCCAGGTCGACGAACATCAGCCCCACCGACTGGCGATTGCGTCGGCAACGCTCCATGGCATGGTCCAGGCGGTCGTTGGCCAGCAACCGGTTAGGCAGGTCGGTCAAGGGATCGAAATGGGCCAGATGCTGCAATTCCTCTTCGGCCTTGCGGATCGCCGACAGATCGGTCAGGGCGGCGACATAATGGCTAATCCGGTCGGCCTCACCACGCACTGCGGCGATGTTCATCAGCAGGGGAAAATCCTCGCCATTGGCCCGCAGGCCGGTCATTTCGCCTCGCCAGCGGCCGCCATCGGTCAAAGCCTCCGAGAAGTCGAAGTGACTGTCCCGTCCCAGAAAGCGGGGGCGTTGCCCCAACAGGGTCTCTTCGCTTTCGCCGGTCATCTCGCAATAGCCGGGATTGACGGTGACGATGCGCAGGTCGCGATCCAGGATCAAAAGGCCGTCCCGCGTCGCTTCGAACACCGTCAGGGCCTGTCGGCGGCGATCTTCGGCGGCCTTGTGCTCGGTGATGTCTTGCATGACGCCGATGATCCGATGGGGGCGTTCGGCCTGGGCCGGGATGGATTTTCCCTGGGCCTTGAGCCAGCGCACGCTGCCATCGGGGCAGACGCCGCGAAATTCCACCTGACAAGCGGCGTTTTCCTTCAGCAATTGCTCGTAGACCCCGGTGAGGAGGAGACGATCATCGTCCAGCACATGGTCGAGGAAATTGTCCCAACTGCCATTCAGACGATTTTCCCAGCAGCCGAGACCCTGGCCCTTGCGGCCCGCTCGGACGATCTGACGGGTTCCCACATCGACCTCCCAGGCTCCCATGCCGGCGCTTTCCAGGGCCAGGGACAGATGCTCCTCGCTGTCGCGCAAGGCCATTTCGACCTTGCGGCGCTCCAGGGCCATCTGAATGGTGGCATGCAGTTCGCGCTCGGAGAAGGGCTTGAGCAAGAAGCCGAACGGCTTGGTGGCCCGAGCCCGCACCAGCACCGCTTCCTCGGAATAGGCGGTCAGATAGATGACCGGGATATGGTAATCCGGCGGCAGTCTGGCCACGGTCTCAATGCCGTCCAGCTCGCCCTCGATATGGATGTCCATCAAGATCACATCCGGGCGCAGGCTATCGACTTGGCGCAGAACCTGTTCGCCGGACGAGGCGACGAACACCACGTCGTAGCCCAGTTTCAGCAATTGGCGCCGCAAGTGAAGAGCGACGATCCGTTCGTCTTCGACCACCATGATCTGAACCGACATCATGACCCTGTTCTCCCTTAGCGTTGGCTGGGAAAGCTCAAGAGGAAGCTGGTGGGATTGGCCCGCTGGATGACCAGGGTGCCTCCCACCTGTTCGGTCAGCAGACAGACCAGTTGCAGGCCCAAGGTCGTCGTCTGTTCGATGTCGAGATGCTCGGGGATGCCGATACCGTCATCGCTCACCGTTAACCGCACCTGGCCATCCTCGTCGCAGCCCAGATCGACGGTGACGCGCCCGTGGCGCATGTCGGGGAAGGCGTGCTTGAAGGCGTTGGTGACCAACTCGTTGACGATCAGGCCGCAGGGGATGGCGGAATTCAGGGGCAGATAGACGCTGACGCCGCTCATGCCCAGGGCGATCCTTTCCTGGTCCATGCCATAGGAGGCGACCAGGGTCGGTATCAAGGAATCGATAAAACTGGCGAAATCCACCTGGGCGAAGTCTTTGGACTGATAGAGCGTCTGATGGATCAGAACCATCGAGCGGATACGGTTCTGGCATTCGCGCAGCATCCCCAGAACCGAGGCGTCATCGACTTGGGACAATTGCAGATCCAACAGACTGTCGATGAGCTGGAGGTTGTTTTTGACCCGGTGATGGATCTCTCCCAGCAGAATATCCTTTTCTCTCAAGGCGGCCTGAATCCGCTCTTCTTTTTGTTTGCGGTCTGAAATATCGACGATGGCCGACAAGACCATCGGGCCGTCTTCGGTCTGGATGGGGTTCAGACCGATTTCCACTGGAAACTCGCTGCCGTCCTTGCGCCGGGCATTAAGCTCGCGACCGCCGCCCATCGGTCTGGACTGGGGCGAGGCGTTGTAGGATTCCCGCAAGCCGGGGTGAAAATGACGGAAGCGTTCGGGCATCAGTATTTCCACCGGCCGGCCCAGCATCTCGTC
>Ga0302156_10002144_pt1 | contig 16441 bp, 14 predicted proteins | sample I_Bog_N3_2_FD_193503 | JGI IMG/M metagenome (GOLD analysis project Ga0302156, IMG submission 193503) | Peat permafrost microbial communities from Stordalen Mire near Abisko, Sweden - I_Bog_N3_2 | ecosystem: Environmental > Terrestrial > Soil > Wetlands > Peat | place: Sweden: Abisko, Stordalen... | reverse complement strand
GTCACCGGACGGCCAGTGGCGTGATCTTTGACGAGCACCAGCTCACCGCCGCCCACCGCACCCTGCCCTTCGGCACGATGGTCCGGGTCACGGATCTGCGCAGCCACCGCAGCGTCATCGTTAAGATTACCGACCGCGGGGTGCTGTTCTCCGACCGGGCGATCGACCTGTCCTATGCCGCAGCCAGTGAGCTGGGCATGGTGAAGGACGGCGTCCACCCGGTCCGGCTAACCGTGGTTCCCAAGAATGACCCTAGCCTGGCAGAGTGGACAGCGGTTCCAACGGGAGTTCCCGTCAGTACCCAGGGCCGCGCTGAGTAACCGGCCACAACACCGTAACTGATTGATATGGAAAGCGATGGGGGCGAAGAGATTCGCCTCCATCGCCGTTTTTCGTCTGTCTGCGGCTCCGGATAGGGGGAGCCGAAGCCGCGCTTGGCCGCACGCAGGCCGAAGTTATGATGGGACATGCCCGTGCCTGGAATGTCCCGCAGATCACAGCTGCTGATGGCCTATGCCATACGTCCGACGGTAGTCGCGGGCTTTTTTGTCTATGTGGCATTTCTGCTGACGCTGGTGTTGCAGCACGTCATCGCCTATCCATTCGTCTTCCTCTTCATCGGCGCGATCATGGGAAGCTCCTGGTTCGGCGGGAGAATCGCAGGCTATCTTTCGGTCCTGCTCTCGACCTGGATCATCACCTACTTCTTTGTCCCCCCGGTCTTCTCGATGACGGTCGACGCCCGGGCCAGGAGCTACCTGCTGGCGTTCTTCCTCTGCGCGGTGGCCATCAGCTGGGTGAGCTCGGGCCGAAAGCTCGCGGAGGACGCGATCCTGCGCGCCCGGGACGAACTGGAAGAGCGGGTATTGGAGCGAACTGCGGAGATTCGGCGCTCCAATGAAGAGATTGTGGAGAGCGAGCGGCGGCTGCGTCTGCTGACCGAAGCCATACCCCAGCAGATCTGGCGGGCTACGACTGATGGCATGGTGGAGTACTGCAACCAGCATCTGCTGGACTACGTCGGCCTGACGACCGAACAGATGCAGGGCAGTCAGTTCGTCTCCGTGATTCATCCCGACGACCGCGAGGCGTTCCGGGAGTCCTGGGAGGAAGCGTTGCGCCGAGGCAACACATTGGACGGCGAGTGGAGAATCCGTGGAGCGGATGGGCACTACCGCTGGTTCCTGATTCGCAGCATTCCGCAATACTCTTCCACGGGCGAGATCGCCCGCTGGTATGGGACGCACATTGACATCGAGGAGCGCCACCGGGCGGAGCAGGCGCTGGTTCATGCGCAGTTCGAGCTCTCCCAGCAGGCGCACACCATGGGCATGGCAGAGCTGGCGGCATCGATCGCGCATGAACTCAACCAGCCAATGACGGCGATTGTGACCCACGCCTACGCCTGCCGCGAGTGGCTGGCCGAGGACTCCGCGAACCTGGAGCGGGCGCGGTCGACCGCAGCGAAGATGATCCAGGAGAGCACCCGCGCCAGCGCCGTCGTCGCACGGATTCGTTCGCTCTTTCAGGGCGGTGAGTCCGTGCGGGAGAGCGTGGACATCAACCGGCTGGTGCGCAATCTGGTGAACCTGCTGCGCGATGAGGCGATCCATCGCGATGTGCTGGTGCGCACCAGACTGGCGGCGAACCTTCCCCGCACAATCGGCGACTCGGTGCAGATTCAGCAGGTGCTGCTGAACCTCGCGATGAACGGCATGGATGCGGTGGCCGAGATGGAGACTCCGCGCGAGTTGTTTATCGGCACAGAGTTCAAGGCGCCGGCTGAGCTATTGATACGCGTGGAAGACTGCGGTGCCGGGATAGACCCGCAGACGGCGGCGAGGATCTTTGATCCGTTCTTCACGACGAAGCCGCACGGCGTGGGGCTGGGGCTCTCCATCAGCCGCTCCATCGTGGAGGCGCATGACGGACACCTGTGGGCCACGCCGCGCGCGAACGGCGGAACTTCGTTCCAATTTACGATCCCGGTGGTGTCATGAACCTGAAACACCATGCCCAGGATGCAACCGTGTTCATCGTGGATGACGATGCGGCGGTCTGCGAGGCGATAAGCAATCTGCTGGAGTCCAAGGGTATGCCGTCGCAATGCTTCGGCTCATCGGAGGAGTTCCTGAGCAATTGGAACGAAGAGATGGCCGGCTGCCTGGTTCTCGATGTGCGGCTGCCGGGCATGACCGGAGTGGAGTTCCAGGGAAGGCTCGCGCAGTCGGGCGTGAACATCCCCATCATCTTCATGACGGCGCACGGCGACATCCCGATGGTGCGCAAGGTGATGAAGGCCGGAGCCATTGAGTTCCTGACCAAGCCGTTTCAACAGGAAGAGTTGTTGCATGCGATCGATCAGGCGCTGGAGTTTGACCGCCAACGCCGTCTCGCTCAAGACTCCTCACGCGCAGTCCGGTCACGCTATGAATCGCTGACGATGCGCGAGCGAGAGGTGATGGCGATGGTGACTTCCGGGATGCTGAATAAGCAGGTAGCCATGGATCTCAACCTAAGTGAGATCACCGTGAAGCAGCACCGCGGCCGCGTGATGGAGAAGATGCGTGCGGACTCACTCGCTGAGTTGGTGCGCATGGCGGACATGCTGCAGAAGTTTTCTCCATCTTCATCACGGCAATATCCGTGATCAATATCCGTAATGGATTCGCGAACGATACACGATGGATCGTGCTTTGCGCTGCTCCCTCCGATACATACCAACGTATGATGGACGGCCCCATCGCGGGATGCTAACTTCACAAATAACCTGTACCAAGTTTGAAAGCCAGCGTGGAAGCAGTCTCCATCCATGCTTCGCATCACCGGCAGCGGAAAGCCCGCTGTCGCTGCGCTGAATTGTGTCTTCGCTATCGGTTCGAGAAGTCACACGGGTCCCAAGCATTCGCCCAAATCTCAAGGAGAACAAAAATAATGAGCATAAGTGCCACCGTAACCCTCTTTCTGAGCATGGTAGCTATGTGTTTCATCTTCATGACCATGCGAAGGTTCCTGGCAGAGAAGCGCAAGCTCGCACCAGCCGGCGGCAGGCTCGCACGCTGGGCCGAGCGGCTGAAGAGCCGCGAGTGGCGGCGCTACGGCCTGGTGCTGGCTACCGGCAAACTTGCCGGCCTTGCGGTTCTGGGCGGCATTATCTATTACTTCAATCCCGGCTTGTTCGGTCACAGGGTCTTTGCGGCCGATGCGGTGCTCAAGGGCAACGACATCGTCAATCCTGTGAACACTGCCTGGACGCTGATCGCTGCGTTCCTCGTCTTTGGAATGCAGGTCGGCTTCACGATGCTGGAGGCAGGCTTCTGCCGCTCGCGTGAGACGGTGAATGTGTTGATGGAGTGCATCGTCGACACCTGCCTCTGCGGTCTTCTCTTCTACGCCATCGGCTTCGCCTTCATGTTCAGCCACGGCAACGGCTTCATCGGCTACCACTGGTTCTTCCTGCAGGGAGCGCCTGAGACCTATGAGACCACCGGCGTATCTTTCCTCGCCCTGTGGATCTTCCAGTTCGCGTTTGCGGATACGTGCTCCACGATTACGTCCGGCGCCATGATCGGCCGCACGGCATTCGTCGGCGACCTTATCTACAGCGTGGGCGTCTCCGGCTTTATCTATCCCATCATCGGCCACTGGGCCTGGGGTCCAGACGGCTTCCTGGCCACCATGGGCTCGGCTGGCTACTTTCTGCCGAACCTCGGTCAGAGCTTCCATGACTTCGCCGGCTCGACCGTCGTTCATACCATCGGTGGAGTGATCGCGCTCGCCGGCGCCATCGTTCTGGGACCACGGCTCGGTCGCACATTCAAGCGCGACGGCGGCGGGCCCATGCTGCCACACGATCTCACCATCGCCTCAGCCGGTGGCCTGATCCTGTGGTTTGGCTGGTATGGCTTCAACCCAGGCAGCACGCTCTCCGCGATGGACTTCGTGGGCATCGGCCGCATCTCGGCAAACACGACGCTCGCGGCCTGCGCAGCCGGCATGACAGCCATGTTTACCGCTTACCTGATCTGTAAGAAGTGGGACGTCAGCTTTACGGTCAACGGTTTTCTCGCCGGTCTGGTCGCCATTACCTGCCCCTGCTACTGGGTCAGCCCGACGGGTGCGATTATTCTGGGCGGCATCGCCGGCGTGATCGTCGTCGGTGGCGTGGAACTGCTGGAGTGGCTCCGCATTGACGACCCAATCGGCGCGGTGCCGGTCCACGGCATCTGCGGCATCTGGGGCACATTGTCACTGGGCCTGTTCGCTGCAGGCAAGTACGGTGCCACTGGACCGCTCGGTCCGGACAATAGCGCACCGCTGACTGGCGTCTTCTACGGCGGCGGTTTCACGCTGCTCAAGGCACAGACCATCGGCAGCGCCACCATCACCATCGCCACTTTTGTTGTGTCCCTGGTGATGATGTATGCGGTGCATGCGATGGGCCTGCTGCGCGTGTCGAAGGAGGGCGAACTCGAAGGCCTCGATCTGCACGAGCACGGCATCTCAGCCTATCCCGAGTACGTCATCACGTCGCTCGGCGCTTCGTCCGGTTCAACGCCGCTCTCCGGCGACTGAGAACCCGGCGCAGGCATGGAGGTCCATTATTTGCCTCCATGCCTGCCCCTCGCACCCACATTCGTGCAACATGATTAAGTTCCGCAGCTCAAACAGGGATCGACAGGAGGCAATATGACCAAGGTAGAGGCGATCATCAGGCCGAACAGGTTTGAACAGGTGAAGGATGCGCTGTCCGCCATCGGAGTCGCAGGCATGACCGTGTCCGAGGTAAGAGGACACGGCCGGCAAAAGGGCCACACAGAAAACTATCGCGGGCGCGAGTATGACGTCAGCCTGCTCCCCAAGATTCGAGTGGAAGCCGTAGTGGATGACGATCGCGTCGAGAAGGTGATTGAGACGATCATCGAGCACGCCGCCACCGGCCAGATCGGCGATGGAAAGATCTTCCTCTACAAGGCCGAGGACGCCATTCGCATACGAAATCGAGAGCGGGGAGACATCGCTCTGTAACAACCAACAGATTCGGTTCTGTTGGCACCCTCCGCAGCTCCCGCCTGCCTGGCACGCGCCAGGGGGCGGGGGTTTTTTTGCGCGAAAGCAGACGCTCGACTGGGTAGAGCTTGGTCTTTGTAATGGTCGGGGCGCTCAGATTCGAACTGAGGACCCCCTGCTCCCAAAGCAGGTGCGCTACCAGGCTGCGCCACGCCCCGAACTCTTCTATCCTATCGCAATCGTGAAGTTTCGCCGCCTCACCAGATCGGCATCGAATGCAATCCCAGCCCGTTCAGGATCGCATCGCCGAAGCACATCAGCACCACGAACGGCAGCATCGCCAGCGTCATCAAACCGAGCGCCAGCAGCCCCATGAACAGCCAGTCGCGCCACGTATCGCGGCGGCCGGTCAGCAGCGTGCGCTCCAGGAGATGATAGTTGCGCCGGTTGGCGCGCCAGGCAATGTCAAACAAGTCGCCCAGCACCGGCACAGCTCCCACCAGCACCTCGATCCCAACATTGACCACCATCCGAAGAATCGTAATCAGTGGCGCGCCGCGCACGTAGGCGGCCAGCACGATGATGCAGCTCGCAATCCCGCCCAGCGCATCGCCGATACCGGGTACAAGCCCCACAATGCCGTCCAGGCCAAAGCGAATCTGCGTTCCCGGGATGCGGAACCACGTATCCAGCACCCGCGAGAGCAGGTCGAGGTTCTCATCGCGAAAAGCGCCGCCCGCACCAAAGCGCGCCTTCACCTGCTCATCGTCTGCCAGGGGAGGCAGAATCTCGGGTTCTGGAACCACGCTCATCTTGCTCGCCTTCTGCCGCTTCCGGCGCTTCGTCCCACTCTCTCTGGATGCTACAATCAAGAACGATACGGCGGCTATAGTTCAGTGGCAGAACGCCGCTCTGTGGCAGCGGATGTCGTGGGTTCGAACCCCACTAGCCGCCCCAATCCTCCCCAGCAATCTCATCCCCAGCACGCGCTGGCGCTACGCGTCAGTTTGGATTGCACAGCGAGACCTGATTGCCTCCAGCCTCCCAGAATCTGCCCGGTGCTTCCCCGCGGAAGACCTCGAACAAGCTCAGCGTTGTCACGACGAACGCCAACGCGGCGCGCAAACTCTTCGCCGGAACCTCCGGCTGGGCCTACCCTACCTGGAAGCCCGGCTTCTACCCAGCCGATGTTCCTGCCCGCGCCTTCCTCGGCTACTATGCCGGGCAACTCAACTCCGTCGAAGTGAACTACACCTTCCGCAAGCTCCCCTCGCCCGCACAATTGCAGGGTTGGTTGGACACCACACCACCCGGCTTCCGCTTCAGCTTCAAAGCTCCGCAGCGCATCACACACTTCCAGCGACTGCGCGAGTCTGATATTGCGGTCGCCGAATTTATTACTTCACTTGAGCCTGCGCGCACAGCCGGCAAGCTCGGCCTACTGCTCTTCCAGCTTCCACCCAACTTCACCGCCAACCATGCACGCCTCGACACCTTCCTCGATATTCCTGGGCTAGCCAATCTCCGGACTGCCTTTGAGTTCCGCCATGCGAGTTGGTTCAGCGATGACACCTACAGCATCCTGCGCCGCCATAATGCGGCGCTGTGCGTCGCCGAATCCGACGATCTCCAAACACCCGATGTCGCCACCGCCAACTTCCTTTGCTATCGCCTGCGATGCACCGGCGGATATTCCGAAAAACAGATTGCAGCCTTCGTACAGCGGTTCGCAAGTCTGGCTAAGGAATCGGAACTGTATGTCTATTTCAGGCATGAAGACGAGCCCACCGGCGCACTCAACGCGGTCGCGCTGCTCCAGGCCGCAGGCAAACTCGAAGCAGGCGTGCGCGAGTGACTACTGGTGCCCAGCCCGCATGCTCCCCCGCACCATGGCCCGACGGATATGCTCCGTTTCATCCCTGGCTGGGCATCACCAACGGCCACGCGCAGACCATCCTCGGCAACGCCCTTCCGCGCCGCCATCATCTCCCTGCGCCGGTAGACCAGCTCGTAGAGGTGGCGCCAGCGCACGGACGCCAGATCTCCAGCCAGGTCCTCTGCCAGTGCCACTGGCAGCCGTCCGCAATACGCGCGACGCAGCCAACGGCGATCCTGCTCCATGGGCTTGAGGGTTCCTCGCATTCCCAGTACGTCCTGGGCAACGCCGACAAGCTGTGGCGCGCCGGATGCAACGTCATCCGCATGAACATGCGCAACTGCGGCGGCCACAACCAGCAGATGACAGCCCTTACGCCCACGCTCTATCACTCCGGCCTGTCGTCTGACGTCGATCACGTGTTGCGATTCTTCCTCGCCGCCGAGGGCCTGCAATCAGTCGCGCTCATCGGCTACTCCATGGGCGCGAATATGGTCCTCAAGCTGGCCGGAGAGCTGGGCGCTGCTGCTCCGCCGCAGTTGCACTCGGTCGTCGGCGTCTCGCCGGCGGTAGACCTCGCCGAATCCGCGGATGCTCTGCACACCGGCTTCAACCGTTTCTACGAGTTCCGTTTTCTGCGCTCCCTGCTCAAGCGCTTCCGCCGCAAGGTCATGCTGTTTCCGCGCGCCTTCGATCCCAGCCGGGCCGATGGCGTCTCCTCCATACGCGAGTTCGACGACCGCATCACGGCGCTCTACTCCGGCTTCAGCTCCGCGGACGACTACTACTACCGCGCCGCCGCCGCGCGCGTGCTGGATCGCATCGCCGTGCCGACGCTGCTGCTCCACGCGTGCGACGACCCCTTCATTCGCTTCACCCCAGAGACGCGCGCCAAAATCGCCGCCAACCCGAATATCACGCTGCTTGAAACCGCGCACGGTGGCCACTGCGCCTTCCTCGCTACGCGCAGCCCCGGCAACGACGGCTACTGGGCCGAGCTCACTGCATTACAGTTCGTCCTTGCCCATGCCTGACGTATCCTAAGGAGATGCTCTCCGAATGGTCCGCCGAGTGCTCCCACGATGCCCCCACACTCGTCGTGCCGTGGTCCGACCCCAACGGCAACGCCCACTTCATCGACCTCCGCGCCAATCCCTACGATCTCGCTGAGATCCCCGAGGCCGAGCAGCATCCCGCGCTCGCCCGCGCTCTGCGCTCGCTCAACTCCACGCGCTCGCCGTTCCTGACCGCCAAGTGCGATGCCTGGCAACTCACGCCCGCAGACCACTCCGAGCAGATGGAATCCCTCGCGCTCGAACTCCTGCTCGACCCCACAGAGACCAGGGCCGGCTTTGCCAGCTACATCGATCTGCTCTGGCGCGAACGCTCGGTCTTTGCCTCCGCGCACCAGCAACAGGACCGTCTGGACCGCATCAGCCGCCGCGCGCAGCGGCTGCCGCACCGCGAAGCGGCGCTCGAGTGCGTCCTTCGCCCAGCGCTGCTCGACCTGAACGGCCCGCTCGAAGGCTTCAGCGTCTCGCTCTACGTCACCGCGCTCGGCCCCGAAGCTGCAACCGCCCACCGCCGCTGGGAGTTAGCACTCGAAGACGTGGTCGCCATGCTGCGTGGAAGGGACCTCGAACCGGCCCGCGGCTCCGCTACAATCGATGCAGCGGACGCCTATCCCCTGCGCGTTCGCCATCTCGGCTAGAGCGTGCCGTTCTGCGAAGCCGATATGTGGGCGAGTAGCTCAATTGGATAGAGCACGGACCTTCTAAGTCCGGGGTTGCAGGTTCGATCCCTGCCTCGCCTACCATCACCGTAGCGCCCAAGGAGCACCGCCCGTGTCGGATGTACGGATTCTCTCCGTTCGTGTTGTTGACGTTCGCTTTCCAACCTCGCGGGCCAGCATTGGCTCTGACGCCGTCAATAAGGACCCCGACTACTCCGCCGCGTACTGCATCCTCTCCACGGACTCCGCCCTCGAAGGCCACGGCCTCACCTTCACCCTCGGCCGCGGCACCGAGCTCTGCGTGCTGGCGCTTGAGTACCTCGCCCAGTTCGTCAACGGCCGCACGCTCCGCTCCATCACCGAAGACTTCGTCGCCTTCACCCGCCAGCTCATCGGCGAGACCCAGTTCCGCTGGCTCGGCCCGGAGAAAGGCGTCATCCACCTGGCCTGCGGCGCGCTCATCAACGCCGTCTGGGACCTCTACGCCAAGGTCGAAGGCAAGCCGCTCTGGCAACTGCTCGCCGAGATGCCGCCCGAGCAACTCATCTCGCTCATCGACTTCCGCTACATAGACGACGCCCTCACCCCGGATGAAGCCCTCGACATTCTCGCCGCCAGCCAGCCCACCATGCAGCAGCGGCTGCGGCTGCTTGAAGCCGAAGGCTACCCCGCCTACACTACCTCCGCCGGCTGGTTCGGCTTCTCCGATGACAAGATTCGCCGCCTCTGCCGCGAGGCGCTCGCCGAGGGCTGGACGCACTTCAAGCTCAAAGTTGGCGGCGACCCGGCCGACGACCTCCGCCGCGGCCGCATCGTGCGCGAGGAGATCGGCCCGGACAACAAGCTTATGGTCGACGCCAACCAGAAGTGGGGCGTGCTGGAGGCCATCGAGCGCACCCGCGCGCTCGCCTCGCTCAACCCCTGGTGGATGGAGGAGCCCACCAGCCCGGACGACATCCTCGGCCACGCCCGTATCCGCCGCGAGGCCGCGCCCACACGCATCGCTACCGGCGAGCACTGCCACAACCGCGTAATGTTCAAGCAGCTCCTGCAGGCGGGCGCCATTGACGTCTGCCAGATTGACGCCTGCCGCGTCGCCGGCGTGAATGAGAATCTCGCCATTCTATTGATGGCAGCGAAGTTCGGTGTCCCGGTCTGCCCGCACGCTGGCGGCGTCGGCCTCTGCGAGTACGTTCAGCACCTAGCCATCTTCGACTACCTTCGCGTCTCCACCACGCTGCACGACCGCGTCATCGAATTCGTCGACCACCTGCACGAACACTTCCTCACCCCGGTCGTCATCCGCCGCGGCCGCTACATGCCGCCGCACGCCCCCGGCTACAGCATCCAGATGCACCCTGAATCGATCTCCCGCTACGCCTTCCCCAACGGCGCCGAATGGATTAAGCCAGGGCAACCGTAGTGAGCGACCGGCCCTCTATAATTCTCCGGACATGCCGATACCCCAGATCTCTCGCCGAAGCCTCCTCAAGTCCATCGCAGCAGCCGCGCCCGCAGCCGCAATTCCCAGGGCGCTCTTGTCTCAGGCCGCCAATCCTCATCACATTGCTCCGGGTCCATTCCAGCCCGCATGGGACTCGCTCAAGGCCGGCTACCAGACCCCCGAATGGTTCCGCGACGCGAAGTTCGGCATCTGGTCCTGTTGGGGGCCGGAGTCGATGCCGGAGCAGGGCGACTGGTACACCCGCAACCTCTATCTCCAGGGCTCAAAGCAGAATGCGTTCCACGTCGCCAACTACGGACACCCCTCGAAGTTCGGGGCCGTCGAGCTGAACGGCACATGGAAGGCTGAGCGCTGGCAGCCGGAACAACTGATGGACCTGTTCGTCTCCGCCGGGGCAAAGTACTTTGTCGCACTCGCGCAGCACCACGACAACTTCGACATCTACAACTCGCGCTTTCACGAGTGGAACTCGGTCAAGGTTGGCCCCAAACGCGACATCATGGCGGTATGGGCCAAAGAGGCGCGCAAGCGCGGACTGCGTTTCGGCGTCTCCAACCACGGCGCACACTCCTGGCACTGGCTTCAGGTCGCATACGACTACGACCCCGAAGGCCCTATGCAGGGCGTCCGTTACGACGCCTACAACCTGACCAAGGCAGACGGTAAAGGCAAGTGGTGGGACGGACTCGACCCCCAGACCCTCTACACCGGCCGCAATATCGTGATGCCGGATGGCTTCACCACCATCGCCGCCGCCAACCAGTGGCATGAGGCCAACGACCGCCCCTGGAACGAAGGCGTCCCAACCATGGATCCCGACTTCGCCGAGAACTGGTTCCTCCGCTGCCAGGACCTCGTCGATAGCTATCACCCCGACCTGGTCTACTTCGACGACACGGAGCTGCCGCTGGGCCAGTATGGCCTTGACCTCGTCACCCACTACTACAACTCTAGCGTCCGCAAGCACGGCAAGGTGGATGTGATCGTCACCGCAAAGGACATCAAGCCCGAACATGTCGGCTCAGTCACCCTGGATATCGAACGCGGCAAGGCCAACGGAATCCTCGCCCAACCCTGGCAGACCGATACCTGCATCGGCGACTGGTATTACCAGCGCTCGCTGTTCGATACCCACAAGTACAAGACCCCTACGTTCGTCATCCACTCGCTCATCGACATCGTCAGCCGCAACGGGAATCTACTCCTCAGCATTCCCCTCCGTGGCGACGGCACCCTCGATGAGGACGAGCACGCATTCCTCACCGAGCTTGCCTCGTGGATGCAGGTGCATGGTGGTGCCATCTACGGCACCCGCCCATTCTCCGTCTTCGGCGAAGGACCGCCCGACGCTGCCGCCGCCGGAACCTTCAATGAAAAGAGGCAACGCCCCTATACCACCGAAGACATCCGCTTCGTCACCAAAGGCGAGACCCTCTACGCCTTCGCCTTCGTCTGGCCAAACGACGGCAAGCTGCTCATCAAGACTCTCGCCAAGGGATCTGCCGTGCTCCCGCGTGCAGTCCGGCGCGTGGAGCTGGTCGGCGCGGGCCGACTTGCCTTCGAACAGGATGGCAGCGGCCTGCATCTCACCCTCCCCACCGACTCACCCAACCCTTACGCCTACGCCTTCACCATCCATACCTGATGCGTCACTCGCTCACAGCGGGCAGCAAAGAACCACGAATCCCTGCACTTCAAACCGGCTCCTGTTGCCCCACGGCAACATGGACGATCACCTCAGCATGCCTGCGGCTGTATCCGGTCACATGCCGAAGCCCGGCCAGCGCGATCATCCCCAGCGCCAGTATGCAGACACCGTCCCACTGCCAGCGGCTCCACGCCAGCCCGGCCAGCGCCGAACCGGCCGCGCCGCCGATGAAGTACATGGTCATATAGATAGTGTTCAGCCGGCTGCGCCACTCCTCGCCCAGCCCGAAGATGCGTGTCTGGTTGGCCACCTGCATCATCTGCGCCCCGATATCCAGCGCAATCACCCCCACCACCAGCGCCGCCATGTGTACCGCCGTTGAGCTCTGCATCCGCTCACTGAACCACAACCACAGGTAGCTCGCCGTCAGCGTTCCGCCGGCCACGGTCACTACGAACCGCGTTCCCCGCTTGTCGGACAGCTTGCCCGCCAACGGTGCTGTGAACGCTCCCGCAGCCCCCACAACACCAAAGGTTCCCGCCACACCGGGACCCATGCCGTAGTGCTTTGCCAGCAGGAACGCCAGCGTCGTCCAGAAGCAGCTGAAAGAGCCAAAGCACAGCGCTCCCAGCGTGCCCGCCTCGCGCAGCAGTGGCTCGCTACAGAATAGCGTCCACAGCGAACCCATCGTCTGCCTGTAGGTCAAGGCCTGGCGCGGAGCCATGCGCGGCATCCACCGGTACAGGATCGGCACGAACGCCAGATTCAGCAGCGCTGCAATCGCAAACACCATCCGCCAGTTGCTCAGCCGCGCCACCCAACCGGCGAAGGTCCGCGCCAGCAGTATCCCCAGCAGCAATCCCGTCATCACCGTGCCGATGGCGCGCCCGCGCTGCTCCCGCGGCACCAGGTCCGCCGCCATGGGCAACGCCACATGGGTCACTGCTGCCATCACTCCAATCAGCACACTGGCCAGGATCATCCACGTCAGCCCCGGCGCCACCGCTGCGAGCAGCAGCGCTATGGACACGCCCGCATACATCCGCATCATCAACGCGCGGCGCTCTGCCACATCGCCCAGCGGCACAAAGCACAGGATGCCGCAGGCATACCCCACCTGCGTCGCGACGGCCACAAAGCCCATCGCGCGCGCGTCCTGCCCAAAGCTGCGTCCCATCACCAGCAGCAGCGGCTGGTTGAAGTAGATAGACCCCACCCCCACGGCACATGCAGTACCCAGGAATGGCAGGGCCCAGCGCCCGCCCATCGTTGTTTGAAACCTTTTCTCCATTGGAATTCCGCTGCGAAACAGTGTACGCGGCGAGACATGCCTCCGTCAGCACCGGTCTTACCAGTTTCCTCCCGGCACTCCCGGAGACTATCATTTCTAAGGGGACACCTGCCTGTGCCGAACGACCTGATTGCCGTAGCCATGTCCGGCGGAGTTGACTCCTCCGCTGTCGCAGCGCTGCTCCACGCCCAGGGATACCCCGTCGTCGGCCTCACCCTCCAGCTCTGGAACCAGCGCCGCCTCGCCGGCTATCAGGGCATGCCCGAGACCACCCAGGGCCGCTGCTGCTCCATCGACGACGTCTACGACGCTCGCCGCGTCGCCGAGCACCTCGACATCCCCTACTACCTCGTCAACGCCCAGGACCGCTTTGAGGACGATGTCGTCCGCCCCTTTGTCGCCGACTACCTCGCCGGCCGCACGCCCATTCCCTGCACGTTATGCAATAACCACCTCAAGTTCGATCAGCTCCTGCTCACTGCCCGCCAGATCGGCGCCGAGCGCATCGCAACCGGCCACTACGCCCGCAATCGCTTCGATCCCGACCGCGACCGCTGGGTCCTCTCCCGCCCCGCAGACAGCTCCAAGGACCAGACCTACTTCCTCTTCGGTCTCACCCAGCAGCAGCTCTCCCGCACCCTCTTCCCGCTCGGCGAGATGCAGAAGCCCGACGTCCGCGAGATGGCTGCGGAGCAGGGCCTCGCGCTCGCCCAGAAGCCCGACTCCCAGGAGATCTGCTTCATCCCCGGCGGCAGTTACTCGGACTTCCTCAAGGCCTACCTGGCTGAGCAGGGCCGCGACCTGCCGGACAGCTCCGGCGAGCTCGTCACCACCACCGGCGAAGTTGTCGGACACCATCAGGGCATCCATAGCTTCACCGTCGGCCAGCGCAAGGGCCTCGGCCTCAGCTCGCCCGACCCGCTCTATGTGCTGAACATTCACCCCGAATCCCACGCCGTCGAAGTCGGAACGGACACCGACCTGCTCAGCCGCACCCTTATCGCCGACCGCCTCAACTGGGTCTCCATCCCGGAGCCCACCTCCGCCATCCGCGCGAACATCAAGATCCGCCACCGCCACCAGCCCGCTCCCGCAACCCTCCACGTCATCGGCGACCGCATCGAAGCCACCTTCGACGAGCCCCAGCGTGCCATCACCCCCGGGCAGTCCGCCGTCTTCTATCAGGGGGACGAGGTCGCAGGCGGCGGCTGGATCGTCTAGCCGGCCATCACTGTACTCACTCTTCGTTCAAAATCTCTTATCTCTAATCTCATCAATACCCCGTTCCACAGCAGTCCATCCCAGCGCCCATGCGCTACCCTTATACTTTGCACTTCGCGCACGCGCACCACAGGAGCACACGCAACACCATGGAAGAGTTCAGACGGCTGACGCGCCTCCCGGCCTACGTCTTCAACATCACCGGAGAGCTGAAGGCCTCAGCCCGCAAGCGCGGCGAAGACATCATCGACTTCGGCATGGGCAACCCCGACGGCGCCACGCCGCGCTTCATCGTCGACAAGCTCATCGAGGCCGTGCAGCGCACCACTACCCACCGCTACTCGCTCTCCAAGGGCGTGCCGCGCCTGCGCAAGGCCATCTGCGGCTGGTACAAGCGCCGCTACAACGTCGACCTCAACCCCGAGACCGAGGCCATTGTCACCATCGGCTCCAAAGAAGGCATCGCGCACCTCTGTCTCGCCATGCTCGACGATCAGGACACCGTCGCCGTCCCCAACCCCAGCTATCCCATTCACATCTTCGGCCCGGTCATCGCCGGAGCCAAACTCCAGAGCATTGCGCTCGACGGCACAACTTCAGACGCGCTCATCACGCAGCTCGAGTATGAACTACCGCGCATGTCGCCGCGCCCCAAGCTGCTCATCCTGAACTTCCCCGCTAACCCCACCACGCAGTGCGTGGACCTCGCCTTCTTCGAGCGCCTCGTTCCGCTCTGCAAGGAGCTCGGCATCTGGATCGTCCACGACCTCGCCTACGCCGACATCGTCTTTGACGGCTACCGCGCGCCCAGCATCCTCGAGGTCCCCGGCGCGATGGACATCGCCGTCGAGTTCTTCACACTCTCCAAGAGCTACAACATGCCCGGCTGGCGAGTTGGCTTTATGGTCGGCTGCCCCACGCTGGTCGCAGCGCTCGGCCGCATCAAGAGCTACTTCGACTACGGCACCTTCACGCCCATCCAGGTCGCCAGCATCGCCGCGCTCGAAGGCCCGCAGGACTGCGTCGCCGAGATCCGCGACAACTACCAACGCCGCCGCGACGTCCTCGTCGCCGGCCTCAACAAACTCGGCTGGAATGTTGACCTCCCAAAGGCCACGATGTTCGTCTGGGCCAGAATCCCCGAGCAATACCGCAACCTCGGCTCAGTCGAGTTCTCGAAAAAACTGCTGCTCGAAGCCCAAACCGCAGTCAGCCCCGGCATCGGCTTCGGCGACCACGGCGACACCCACGTCCGTTTCTCGCTCATCGAAAACGAAGAACGCACCCGCCAGGCCCTTCGCGGCATCAAGCACATGTTCAAGACCGGCTAGGAACTTTTCCCCGTACCCCGGCGTCTCTGAGAAAATCAGATCAAACGAGGGGATTCCAAAACATGAAGATGCGTGCGTGCGCAGTGCTCACTCTCTGTCTCATCGCCATGCCCGCGCTGTTGCGTGCGCAGACCGACGAGATCCAGGTCTACGACGGAGAGATCGCCCCGCCGGGAATCTTCAATCTGATGATCCACCAGAACTTCACCCCCAAGGGACGCAAGGTCCCCGACTACCCCGGCTCCATCATCGCCAACCACTCCTATCAGGTCACCGCCGAGTGGGCCTACGGCGTCAAGCCGTGGCTCGAGCAGGGACTCTACATGCCTGTCTCCTCGCCCCACTCTTCCAATTACGGCGGGACGCTCAACGGCTTCAAGATCCGCGAGCTCTTCGTTCGGCCCAACGCCCACGACCACAAATTCGTCTACGCCGCCAACTTTGAGTTCAGCGTCAACCACCAATATTGGGAGTCCAGACACATCACCTCCGAGATCCGGCCCATCATCGGGTTGCACCTGCATCCGTGGGACTTTATCTACAACCCGATCATGGACACGGACTACACCGGCGGCCTCGGCAACCTCCAGTACAACCCGTCAGGCAGAGTGGCCTACAACTTCAACGACAAGTGGGCCGTCGCCGCGGAGGAGTACGACGGCTTCGGTCCGCTGCATGGGTTTCTGCCGGTCTCGCAACAATTTCACGAGGTCTGGGCGACGACGGACTACAACGGCGCCAAACTCGCCGGCATCGCTGTCGAAACCGGCATCGGCTACGGCTTGACCGGAGCCTCCGACAAATGGACCCTTAAGTTGATGCTCTCCCGCAACCTCAACGTCCACCCATGGCGGCCGTGAACACCCC
>Ga0302156_10002139_pt1 | contig 16454 bp, 9 predicted proteins | sample I_Bog_N3_2_FD_193503 | JGI IMG/M metagenome (GOLD analysis project Ga0302156, IMG submission 193503) | Peat permafrost microbial communities from Stordalen Mire near Abisko, Sweden - I_Bog_N3_2 | ecosystem: Environmental > Terrestrial > Soil > Wetlands > Peat | place: Sweden: Abisko, Stordalen... | reverse complement strand
CATGAAGTAGGCGTTTGGATTGTTTCCCACGGCCCCCTGGTTGCCGCCTACGGCCAGCAGATAGATGTTTGTGCCCGCCGTGCAGGACCAGTCGCTGGTGGTAAAGGCCCACCCGCCGACGGAGTTTGTGGTCACATAGTAATGGTTGCTGGCATCTTTGCCGGGCGTATAGGGCGTCGCGACCGAGTCGGTCAGCACCGCGGAGCTGAGCAGCGAGGTGGAAGCAACTCCATAGCCGGTCTCCGGTGCGGCGTAGAGATAGATCTTGGCGCCGACCACCGGCAGCTCACCGCCGAAGACTTTGCCGCTAAGGTCTGATCCGTTGCCTACGGCTCCGCTCTCGGCGTTGAACGCCTGCGAACAACCGCTGAGCAGCATCACGGAGACGCTGAGAACGCTGAGGAGGCAACAAGAGAGTACATGCTTGCTGTGGCGCATCGGGACACCTGCCTGTGAGTTCAATTTTGTGAAGCTTGGTGACGGCCGTCGATGCTCGGCAGGGAGAGCGACCGGTTAGCGCTGCGTGAACATTGTGACTGGATACACTGGTGCCAGCGGAGGATTGGAGTCCTTCTTCAAATCGAACTCAGAGACAATGCGGGGAATATCCGACTGTCTGAAGTTGCTGCAAGAGCTGCAAGGTGATTGACTAACTCTATCGATATTCGATAAAGTTGTCAAACCCTATATTTCTTTGGGAGGCGCGATAGGGTCTCCCCTTTCGCTTGCACCGCAGAGAGTGCAAGTCCGCTGACGATGGCGATAAGCACACCTACTAACCTTTCTGTCCGGGAGGCAGCGGCGATGCACAGGAGTGAGAACGAACTTCGGGTGGGTACGCTCTCCCAATGGGAGGCGATCGGTCAATCGCTGGCCAACATTGCCCCGACAGCTTCACCGGCGATGGGCATACCGTTCATCCTTGCCATCTCCGGCAAGGGCTCATGGCTCGCCTGCCTATTGGCGCTGCTCGCTATGGCTTGCGTGGCGCACCAGATCAATGTGTTTGCCCGACGCTCGTGTTCGGCCGGTTCGCTCTATAGTTTTGTGGATGAGAGCCTGGGATCCAGTTTCAGTCTGGTCACAGCATGGGCTCTGCTGATTGCCTATATCGGTACCGGCTGCGCGGTGACCGGCGGTCTGGCCATCTACCTCTATTCGTTGCTTGGGGTACACCTGCAGGCCTCAGTCGGTGGGACGGTGGCGATTGTTGTGCTGGGGGTCGGCCTCGCTGCCTTCCTCGCGTATCGTGATGTCCACATATCGGCGCGAGTGATGTTGATTATCGAGGCCATCTCGATTTTGCTTATCCTGGCGCTATTCTTTCTTCCCGGGCCACGCAATGCATTTCACTTGGACAAGGCTCAGCTTCTACTACAGGGTGTGACGTTGAAGCAGGTCCGTGGCGGACTCGTGCTGGCTATCTTCGGCTTCGTGGGGTTTGAGAGCGCGGCCTCGCTGGGCGCCGAGGCCGTCAATCCGCTCAAAACAATTCCCCGCGCCATCATGCTCACTGCGTGGATCTCAGGACTCTTCTTCATCCTCGCAGCCTATGCCGAGAGCATCGGCTTTGCAGGACACGAGGCCGAGCTGGCGCAGAGCGGCGCTCCATTGCAGCTGCTTGCAGGTTTCCGTCATCTGCCTGTACTCTCGGTCATCGTCACAGCGACGACGGTATGCAGCTTCTTCGCCTGTACGCTGGCCTGTATCACCGCTGCCGCCCGTATCCTCTACAAACTCAGCCATGACAAGCATCTGCACAGCTTTTGCGGACGTACGCATCGCCGCTACTGCACTCCGCATGTGGCAATATTCACAGTTTCAACTGTGATTCTTGCCTGCCTCATACCCATGGCTCTACGCCATGTTGTGCTCTTCGACATCTTCGGCTGGACCGGTACCTTCGCCACCTACGGCTTCATCACCGCGTATTTTCTCGTCTCCATTGGTTCCATCGTGATTCTCTACCGCACACGCGGATTCTCCGTACTCTCCACAATCTCCTTGCTGGGATCGCTCTTCATCCTGGGGCTGACCGGCGCGAGTTCCTTCGACTCCACCGAAGGGGCCTACCACTGGATGCCCTATCTTTACCTCGCCCTGCTTCTGGCTGCCGTTCCATTGATTCTGCTGAGACGCAGACGGGCACCTGCGCAGCCTCCTGCGGATGAATCCCTCAAGGTCTCTCCCAGCGTGTCGTCGAAGTAGCCGATCAACATCTACTCTGGAGCCGCCATGTTCCCCTATCGTCCGTCTTCGGAAAGATTGCTTCTCATCGCTATCAGCACCGTGCTCAGCGCGGCCATGCTCAGTACAGCCTCGGTTGCTGCGGCACAGCAACCTGGCTTCAGCCAACTCTTCTCCAGTCCGGAACTCTCTGCGCCTCTGCCTGACGCAGCCTTTCGCGTGCCGAGCGGAGCAAGACCTCCAAGTCAGATATTTGAAGGCCGGCTCGAACTTCAGCCACCGTCCGGCTACGGTTATGGAAAGATCATCTCCACCACATTTGATTCTGTCCGCACGGACCTTTATTGGAAGCGGCTCCCTCCTTTTCGCGTCGAGTTTGTGCAGGACGCCACACATCTTGTCCCTGTGCAGCAGGGACTCATCCTCACGGGCAGCCCGGCCTGGAACCTTATCGTCGGCGCGGGTTCAGTTTGGGACCAGGCGGGTGACAACGGATATACGCGCGCATCCCTGCCATTTGCTCTGATCGAGCGCAGTCAGAACTGTGTGCATAACGGCGAGCTAACATTCCTGTTCAGCAACACACAGCAACCATCCATCTCGCAGGTTCGTTACCAGATCACGCAGGAGACCTGCTACTACATGAAGGTCGATATGTGGGGGCAGGTTCCTGCACACTACACGCGCGAAGAGATTCCGCAGGCGGGAGATGTGAAGTCCGCCTATGAATCCGAGATGGCCGCTCGTGTGCCGACCAAACCGCTTTCCGCACTGGCGAACGACTTCCCCGACACGCACGTCGATCTCGCTGCCTTCCTGCGCGGCCGCAAGCATCCAGAAGATGTAACGACCTTCGGCGTCTACATTAACGGGATCCACTACGCCTCCAACTGTCCCACTCGCTATGGCGAGTATCCCTTCTGCAGCGAGATGCGGCTGCCGTCGTATTCCACTGCGAAGTCCGCGTTCGCCGGAGTTGCCATGATGCACCTGGGCCAACTCTTTGGCCAGGAAGTCTATGCCAACAAGCTGACGGCCTATCTGCCCAACGTGGGACAGGATGCCAGCTGGAATGCAGTCAGTTTCAGCAATGCGCTCGACATGGCCACGGGACACTTCCTGTCGCCCGGCTTTGAGCGCGACGAGGACGGTCCCGAGGAGAAGTTCCTGGTCGATGAGGACCTTGATGCCAAACTCAAGGACGCACTGCTTACCTTCCCACGCAAGGTCCCACCCGGAGTCATCTGGGACTACCAGAGTCACAATACATTTCTCGCTACGGTTGCGATGAACAAGTTGGCCAAGGAAAAACTCGACCCCGGGGCGGACCTCTTCAATCTGGTCCGCGACGACATTTACAAGCCGCTGCACATCAGCCAGGGAATGCTTACCACGCTACGCACTGGAGACAGTGCTGCTGGCGAACCCGAAGGTTACTTCGGGCTGTTCTATATTCAGGATGATGTCGTCAAGATCGCGCGGTTTCTCGATGAGAGCGGCGGCGTACTCAATGGCAAGACAGTGCTCGATCCGCAGCGTCTGCGCGAGTCGCTCTTCCGCGACCCGAAGACCGAAGGCTTGCTCACTGGCGATCCGCGCCAACGGTCTGGCACTGTTCGCTACAACCATGCCTTCTGGGCGCGACACTACACTACGCTTGAGTATCCCCAACTAACCTGCGATCTCTGGGTACCCTACATGAGCGGATATGGTGGCATCTCCGTTGTGATGCTGCCCAACGGGGTCATTTTCTATGTTTTCAGCGATGCAGAGGAGTTTATCTTCAATGATGCCGTCCTGGAGACGAGCAAGGTTGTGCCGCTCTGCCCAGCTTGAAAATAAATCTGCCCGAAAATGGTCTGCCATTAGAAGGTTGGAGGAGTGTTTATCCACAACACGACTGCTTCGACGCCGCTGACGTTACTCCAGCGATGCGTTTGCTGACTGGAAAAGTACAGACTGTCACCTGGCTGCAATCGATAGTGTTCAACCTCATCGAGCCAAAACTCGCAGCTTCCGCTGATGACGTAGAGGAACTCTTCACCCTCGTGGTGATAGGAGCCGCCGCTTGATGCTCCCGGCGCAATGTGGAAGAGATGTGGCTCCATCGCGGTCTCGCCTTCCGCGAGCAGCTCGATTCGGATGCCCGGTTCATTAGAGATGCTCTTTCGCTGCCGCGGCCGGACGAGCTTGCGTGATTTCTTGGGCTTACTGAAGAACGTAAGCACATTGGTGTTGTAGAGCACGGAGAGCTTCTGCAGGCTTGCGACCGATGCGTTGGCCTGACCACGCTCCACGCAGCTAAGAAAACTAGGTGATAGCCCAGACTTCTGCGCCGCTTCAGAGAGTGTCATCCCGCGCTGCTGACGGAGCTTACGCAGACGCGCTGCGATCGAGTTAGTCGGTTTCTCTTCTACGGGCTTGGCCCCTTTCGCCAACGCCACTGTTCCAAGAAGGTGCTTAATCGCGTCCGGATTTAGATTCTGCCCGACACGCATCTGATGGATATGCTTCAACCGCTCGATGTCTTCCAGGCGATAGACACGATAGCCGCTTGGCGTGCGGTGGGGTCGAGCTAACCCACGCTGCTCCCATAGGCGCAGGGTGGAGGGGCTCACATTGATCATCTTCGCAACCTGCGAGATGTTGAAGTGAATAGCCGCCTGGGGATATTGGTCGTCCGATTTTGAGCTCATAAATAAAATAGAGGATGTTTGTCTAGAAGATTGAGTCCTATACTACCGCGAATGTCTGTGCAATCGATGAAGGCTTGGCGAAGTTCAGCTAGAAGAACACGGCTCTATACCGCCACCACCAACATGCGCGACTCCGTCATCTCTGCAATCGCAGCACGAACGCCCTCCTTACCTACGCCGGAGTTTTTTACTCCGCCATAGGGAAGCTGGTCCGCGCGCCATGCCGAAGATTCATTGACCAGGACTGCACCTACTTCCAGTTCGTTCCAGGCCCTGGCCATCGACGCCCAACTCTGTGTGAAGATGGCCGCCTGCAGGCCATAGGCCGACGCGTTGGTCGCGGCAATCGCACCAGCCAGATCTGAAAACGCATTCACGATGACTACAGGCGCGAATGCCTCTTCACGGCAGAGTTGAGCTGTCTCTCTAACATTGCTCAATAATGTGGGGGTGAGCATGGTTCCAGCTTGCAGACCACCCGCGTGCAGCTTGGCTCCTCCCTCCACAGCCTCTGCGATCCAGCTCTCGGCGCGTTCCGCGGCGGCCAAATTAATCATCGGTCCCATCTGCGTGGTCTCATCCGCAGGATCGCCTACAGTCATGGTTCGAAGACCGTCCGCGATTCGCTCGATCAGGTTATCCACTACAGACTTGTGCGCATAGACGCGCTGCACAGAGATGCAGCTCTGGCCGGCATAGGTATAGCCACCAACCAAGATGCGCTTCGCAGCGAACTCTACGTCAGCGTCGGCACAGACAATGACCGCCGCATTTCCGCCGAGTTCCAGTGTCACTCTCTTGCGAGGCACCATTGCCTTCAGCTTCCATCCAATCGCCGCACTCCCTGTAAAGCTGAGCATGACCAGCCGTTCGTCCTGTACCAATTGCGAAGCGACATCATTGGAGCAGGGAAGCACGCTGATCGCACCTTCCGGCCAGCCTGCCTCCACTGCGATTCTTCCCAGGCGCAAAGCAGTCAACGGAGTCTGCGGCGCCGGCTTGATGATAATCGGATTGCCCGAAGCGATGGCCGGCGCAAGTTTGTGCGCTACCAGGTTGAGTGGAAAGTTGAACGGGGTAATCCCGAGAATGGGCCCGATGGGGAATCGCCGCGAGAGTGCGAGTCGGCCCTCGCTTCCGGGCGTCCAATCTGCCGGTTGCGCATCACCGTCCACACGCTTGGCCTCTTCAGCTGCCACGCGAAACGTGTGGATGGCGCGGTCAGTCTCAGCGCGCGAGTCCTTCAGAGGCTTTCCTGCTTCCAGTGCAATACCACGGGCGATTTCCTCGCGCTGTACGGATAGCGCATCGGCGATCCGTCCTAGAATCGCCGACCGTTCCCAGGACGCGAGCTTCCGGGTCACGGTGAAGGCCTGCTGAGCTGCTGCACATGCAGCTTCGGCATCTGCGGCATCTGCAAAGCAGACTTCAGCTACCGGATCTCCGTTGTATGGGCTGCGGATGACGCATGTCTCATCTCGCCACTCCGAGCGGCCGGCCAGGAGGATGGGCTCCACGACCTCTTGTGGCATCAGTTGCTCCTGTAGCGTTCGACGCCACCACCCCAGGTACTGAGCACCTGAACGTCCTTCAACTCATCCACCGGTGCGGTAAAGATATCGCGGTCAATCACGATAAAGTCCGCAAGCTTCCCGGCTTCCAGCGATCCTTTGTTCTTCTCGTCAAAGCCGGCCAGCGCGCCGTTGTAGGTGTACTCCTGAATTGCCTGCTGCACAGTCAGACGCTCTTCGGGCGCGAGGACCTCGCCACTGCTCTGCTCCTTGCGTACCACCGCAGCCCATATTCCCCACCACGGTGACAGTGGCGTCACATAGACATCCGACCCGCCGGACGCGACGATGCCTTTGTCGAAGTACGACTTACCCGGATAGGCCCAGCGCAAGCGTTGCGGCCCGTAGTGCTCAAAATGCTGCCCGAGAAAATAGACAAACGGAGGATTGTTGTCGACATAGACATGCTCTTCCACCAGGCGCTTTTGAATCGCCGGCGTCGCCACGCCATCATGGATCACGCGATTGCGCAGGTCGCGGTCAGGCAGCGCTGCTGCGATCTTCGCATAGGAGTCCAAGACCTCATCTATGGCGCGGTCGCCGATGGCGTGCGTTGAGATCTGCCATCCGGCTATGGCAAGCTTGAGCTGCAAGCGCTGCAACTCCTCTGGCTTCCACAACAGCAGCCCAAGATTCGTCTCGTCGCCGACCGGGCCTGGTGGATAGATGGCAATCGTGCGCGCCGCCATACCGCCGTCGGCGAAGAACTTCACCGCGCCAAACTTCAACCAGTCGTTGCCAAAGCCTGTATGAACGCCGCTGTATAGCAGAGCGTTGACGTCTGCTTCGCTGGTCACCAATGGAGCCATCTCAACGCGCACGTGAAGCAGGCCGCGTCGCTGCGCATCCTGGTAGGCATCCATCGCCGGCGCCAGCATGGCGACGTCGTGAATCGACGTTAGCCCAACCTGAGAGCAGGCCTTGGAGACATAGGCCGCTGCTGCTACCCAATCTTCGTGACTGGGCGGGGGCAGAATCGATTCCACCAGCCCCATTGCATTATCTTTAACGATCCCCGTCGGTTGGCCGGCCGCATCGCGATCGATGATGCCACCACTGGGATCCTTCGTGCTTGCATCGATGCCCGCGAGCTTCAGCGCCGCCGAGTTCGCCGCTCCCAGGTGCCCGGTTACGTGCTCCAGGTACACCGGATTGTTCGGCGCGGCCGCGTCGATCTCCTGGCGAGTGATGTATCGGTTCTCAGCAAACTTGGAGTCGTCCCATCCTGTGCCCTGTATCCACTCGCCGGGCTTGAGCGTCTGCGCGCGCTCACGAATCTTTGCCTGCACCTCGGCGATGCTCTTCACCTTCGGATAGCGCAGGTCGATCTGTCCACGCACGATGGTTACCGCCCAGTCCATGGAGTGCGTGTGCGTGTCAATTAGTCCCGGCAGCACCGTCTTGCCGTGTAGATCGACTGTTGTAACCCCTGGCTCCGCAAGCTTCTTGAGATCGTCTGTCTGGCCGACCGCGAGGATGCGGTCGCCGCGAATCAGCAGCGCCGTTACGAATAGGGGATGCAGGCCGCCGGTATAGATGTGGCCCCCGACAAATAGTGTCTCTCTGTCGGTCGTCTGCTGCGTCGTTGCCCGCGCGGTCAGCAGAGCCAATGCCACAAGCACACCGCAAAGTTTGCGCTTCATAAATTAGCCCTCTGGTACCTTACGAGTTTTGCTGAGCGCTCACATGCTGCAACGCTGCCTCCAGAATAGAGAGGCCCTCTTCGGTCTGTTCCTCTGTAACGACAAGCGGCGCCAGCAGCCGGACTACATTGCCGTACACGCCTGCGGAGATGATCAGCAGCCCATGCTGGTGGCAATAGGCCAGGACGCGTTGGGCCTCCTCTTTGGCCGGCGTCTTGGTCGCGTGGTCTCGGACCAGCTCGATGGCCTGCATTGCGCCCACGCCACGTACGTCGCCGATGAGCGGAAAGCGCCGCTGCCACTCCTCTGCGCGCTTGCGAAAGATGCGGCCAAATTCTATGGCCCGCTGGTTGGTCTCCTGCGCGTCCAAAACCTTGAGCGTTGCCAGTGCCGCCGCGCACGATACCGGATTGCCGCCAAACGTGCCACCCAGTTGTCCCGGCCCCGGGGCATCCATTATCTCCGCGCGTCCGGTCACCGCGGCTAGCGGCATGCCCGACGATAGCGACTTCGCCATACAGATTAAATCCGGCACCAGACCAACGCGGTCGCACATAAACGTCTCTCCGGTGCGGCCGAATCCGGTTTGAACTTCATCGGCGATGATAAGGATGCCATGCTTCCTGCAGATTTCGGTGATCTCTCCGAACCACTCCGGTGGCGGCGCGACAAAGCCGCCTTCGCCCAGCACCGGCTCAAAGATCACCGCGGCAACCGAGTCCGCCGCGACGTGGCGCAGGAACATGTCCTCCAGCCGTGTCGCGCAATGCAGCTTGCACTCTGGATACGTCAGGTTATAGCTGCAGCGGTAGCAGTACGCGTACGGCATGCGGTAGATCTCCGGCGCAAAGGGACCGAAACCGCTCTTGTAGGGTGAGGTCTTGCTGGTAAGGCTGGTGGCCAGCAGCGTGCGACCATGATAGGCGTCTTCAAAGGCGATGACCGCAGGACGCTTGGTGTAAGCGCGCGCGATCTTCACAGCGTTCTCAACGGCCTCAGCGCCGGAGTTGGCGAGCAGAGTCTTCTTGGCAAAGTCGCCTGGCGTGCGCCGATTCAGCTCTTCGGCCAGCTCCACGTATCCCTCATAAGGACTGACCATCATGCAGGTGTGCAGGAATTTCGCCGCCTGCTCCTGAATGGCGCTGACCACCTCCGGCGGCGTGGCGCCTGCGTTCAGGCAGCCGATGCCGCCTGCGAAGTCCAGAAAACGATTGCCGTCAATGTCTTCGATCACCGCGCCGTGGGCATGGCTGACAAACGAGGGCAGCACCGTCCCCACGGATCGCGGCACGGACGCAAGCTTGCGCTCCATCCACTCGGCGGATCTGGGCCCGGGCGTCGTGGTCTTCAACTCAATGGACCTTGTCGTCACTTCTGGCATCGCTTATTGATTCCCTTCAAGGGCTCTTCTAGTCAAACTTAGTACTGTATCTTCAGCGCGAACTGCATATTCCGGCCGCCGAAAGCCGCTGTCGACTTACCGAACAGCAGCGACGTGAGACTCGTATTGGGTAGATAGAGATTCACGCGGTTGAACAGATTGAAAGCCTCCGCACGAAACTGGAGTTTGTACTCTTTCGGCAGATCGAAGGTCTTGAAGATGGACGCATCGACATCAGCGTAGCCCGGGCCACGGAAGGTATTGCGACCGAGATTGCCGTCCTTGCCTTCGGGAATCCCACCTAGAATGCCGAACTCCTGCGCGTAGGTCTGGCCGTTGTTCGGATCGGTGAAGTCGTTGGCGTTGAGCGCGCCCTTGATGTAGTCGGAGCGATGCAGTCCGCGACGGATGTTGCCATACTTCGGCGCGTTGGGCCGGTCATAGCCGTCGCCGTCGCCGTTGTAGTCGCAGTAGAGCGTGCTGATGCAGATCACAGAGAACGGCCGGCCAGATTGCAGGCTCATCGTCCCATTCAACTGCCATCCCCCAATCACGTTCTTTACCAAACCATTAGTTCCTGGCGACGGCAGCATCCACGATCCGAACGCCGTCAGCCGCTCGCGCGCGTCGAAGTCCGACGGGCCGTAGTCGAGCCTCGGCTTCTGCTCGTCCATGGTCCCGATGTACTGCGGCACAGAGACGTTGGAGTAGTCGCCCAGACCCGGATCGCTCACCACATCCAGCGCCTTGCCGAACGTGTAGTTCACCGTCAGCGCATAGCGTTTGGACATTGGGTGTTGCAATTGCACGTTCATGCCGTTGTAGTTCGAACCATTACCGTTTTCTACAAAGGTCGTGCTGGCCCACTGTTGGTTGTATCGCACCGCACCATTACCGTTGTCCGTACGGTCGCCAGTGAAACGGTTGATGTCGTCGCGGATGTAGAGCTTCTTGCCCATGGTGCCGACGTAGTTCGCCGTGAAGAAATAGTGACCGGGCAACTCCTGCTGCACGCCCAGAAAGAACTGGTCGGAGTAGGCATTGCGCAGCTTCTGCGCCACGCCACTGGGGCTGATTAGCGTGCCCGCGATGCCGCCCTGCGGCGTAAGCCCGGTCTGAAAGGCGGGATTCTCTTGCTCCGGGACGCCATAGTGAATGGCGCCGCCGTAGTAGTACGGAAAGACCGTTGTATAGGCGTAGTCAGGCGAATCAAACCGCGACGCGTTGGTATACAGATTGGAGAACGGCGCCAGATAGGCCTGCGCAATGCTGCCGCGAATCGCGGTCTTGCCCTTGCCGGTCACGTCCCAGGAGAAGCCGATGCGCGGCGAGAAGTTATTGTGGTCCCCGTTGAACAGCCTGGGTACGCGGCCTACGATCCCGTTGGTCACCTGCGCCGCGCGGGCTCCGCTCCCCAGGGTGATGTTGCTCAGGATACCTTGCGTTTCGGTCGCGACGCCGTACAGGTCATAGCGCATGCCAAGGTTCAACGCCAGGCGCGGCGTGGCCTTCCAGTCGTCTTCCACAAAAGCGGCGAACCAGGTCTGGCGGAAGTGGCGTGGCGTGCCGGTGAACAGCCCAGTCACCGGGTTCACGCCCGCGCCCTGGTAGTAGGCGCCATCGTTGGCAAACGTGAACTGGTCCTGGAACTCGTAGAAGCCATTGTCCGAGGAGTGGTAGTTGCTGTTCTCCTGTAGTCGCTGAACCTCTACGCCGGTCTTGATCGCGTGCTTCCGTACCTGCATCGCGACGGTGTCCGCCTCCGTGAAGTTGTTGAAGACGAAGTTGCGCGGCACGAAGTCGGCACCGCCGAAGGGCGAAGTGCCATCGTCCAACAGCAGATACGGATAGTTGTAAGTAGCTGTGCCGGAGTTCGGCGCCACGAAGCCGATTCCGAAGTCGCTGCGTGCGTACTCGGAGCGAAAGTCGTTCAACAGATGCGGATTGAAGACGTGAATCTCGCTCACCATGAAGCTCGGAAACTGTCCGGTGAGCGGCGCCAGAAAGCCGCGCTGGGCCGCCCCATTCAATTCCACATCTGCGGTATCCGTAGCGTGCGTGTCCTGGATAAAGCGCGCAAACATGCTGTCTTTGTCGGAGAAGTGATGGTCGATACGCGCGGTGTACTGGTTGCCTGTGACCGGCTTTTTGTATAGGTAGGCCGTCTCGCACGAGTCCACCACACCGTCTGGTAGCCCATCGAAGAACTGGTCGGCCGTGGGGCTGGCCTCCACCGTAGCCAGTGGCAGATTCTCGTCATAGATACTTCCCACATCTACCGCCGTGCCAGGAACGCATGTCCCCGCAGGATGCAGCTTGAACTGTGTATTCGCAATGGAGGTCGGCCGGTACAGCGCCACCTGCGCGCGGTATTGCGGAGTTTCGCCGGTGCCGATGAGCGTCTCGGAGTCGGCCTCCTGCACGCCCTCGTAGTTGAAGAAGAAAAAGGTCTTATCCTTGACGATTGGCCCGCCAAAAGAGACCCCGAAGTCATTCCGATGAATCTTTGTCTTGCCGGTCAGTGCAAGATCGAACTCGTTGCCCGCATCGAAGATCGGATTGCGAATGTAGTCATAGATGCTGCCATGAAATGCGTTGCTGCCTGCACGCGTGGTGGTGATCACAATCGCGCCGTTGTTGCGGCCGTACTCCGCGGAGAAGTTCGCCGTCTGGACCTGAAAGCTCTCAATGGCCTCCGGCGATGGGGAGATAGCAGGCGTTCCGCCCAGCCATTCGTTGTTGTTGGAGACTCCGTCCACCACATAGTTATTGCCGCGTGGAGTCGCACCATTCGCAGAGAAGCCGAAGTTGAATGTGTCCGACTCTGTATTCGAGATCACCGGTGCCAGCGTTGCTGTTACACCCGGCTGAAGCAGCGCCAGCGAGTAGACCTCGCGGCCGGCGGTGGGAAGGTCCTGCACCTGCTGCTGCGTCAGGGTGGTCGTCAGCCTGCCGTCCTCGGTATCTACTTGCATGCTCGCGTCGGTTACCTCGACCTCTGACGCGACACTGCCCAGGCTCAGGTGTACGTCAGCGCGCGAGGTCACGCTGGCCACGACACCGATGCCTTCCACCGTGGCGTCGCCGAACCCTGGAAACCTCACGGTCACCTTGTAGGTGCCTGGCTGCAGAAATCCAATTCGATACAGTCCGCCCGTATCGGTGGTGGTTGAACGCTCAACTCCCGTGGCTATATTGCGTGCCACCACATGAGCCTTCAAAACGATAGCGCCGGTCTGATCTGATACCGTCCCCGCAATCGACCCTTCGGTCACCTGCGCGCCGGCCCCAACAAAACCTGGGGACATAACGACAACAGAAGCCAACAAAAACCTGCGTAGCGATGCCTTCATAGGGCCTCCATGAAGAATGGGTGCGGGATATTTCGTAAGGTTGTGCAACTTTGTACTGTTTCGAGAATGATGCCAGTCGACGGGATTGTCAAGGTAAGTTTGCGCAGAAGGCGGCTCATATCCCATTTGAGAGCGCGAAATGCGTATGTTTGTGGGTATGTGGGGCATCTGCTTTCGCCTGGCACGATACTTCTCTGCATTGCTCACAAGTCATCCGACCGGAGCTCGCTCTATGCGACGACCGTCATTCTCGGGATTGGAAGAGTCGGGATGCTCATCCGACCCAAGAGCACGAGACGAAGGCAATTGGACAAGATGGAGCGGAATGTCGGTGAGCGCGAGATTGCCCATGCTGAGTGCACGGCGCTGCAGATGTCTCACGCTGTTCAATAGGGCTGGGCGGATGTAGGAAGAACAGAAAAGCGCGGCACTCGCTACGTTTCCGCTACAGTAGCTTGCGCCGCGCTTCTGAAATACTCTCTGAGCTATTGAAATTTATGGAGCACCGGGTGGGAATTGAACCCACGAATACTGGTTTTGCAGACCAGCGCGTTAGCCACTTCGCCACCGGTGCTCAGAGGCAGGGAGGAGGGAGTTGGAAATAGGGAATAGGGAATAGTAGGACGGTTCGCTACTCCCTATTGCCTGCTGCCTATTCCCTGCATTACTTCGGCTGCGCGGTGGTGCGCAGGTAGGGCTTCACCGTCTTGTAGCCGGGGAAGAGCTTGTCCGCCTCTTCGTTGGAGACCGCACCGGTGATGATGACGTCCTCACCCTGCTTCCAATTCGCCGGCGTGGCTACCTTGTGCTTTGCGGTGAGCTGCATGGAGTCCAGCACGCGGATGATCTCGTCGAAGTTGCGGCCGGTGGTCATGGGGTAGGCGATCTGCAGCTTGATGCGCTTGTCCGGCCCGATGACGAAGACCGTGCGCACGGGAGCATTGTTCGCTGGGGTGCGGCCTTCGCTGGTCACGCCGGCATCAGCGGGCAGCATGTCATAGAGCTTGGCAATCTTCAGCTCGGGGTCGCCGATGATGGGATAGGTGACCTTGTGGCCGCCCACGTCCAGGATGTCCTGCTCCCACTTGCTGTGGCTGGTGACCGGGTCGACGGAAAGGCCGATGACCTTGGCGCCGCGAGCGGCGAACTGGCTTTCGAGTGCGGCCACCGCGCCCAGCTCCGTGGTGCAGACCGGCGTAAAGTCCTTGGGGTGCGAGAAGAGCACCGCCCAGCCGTCGCCGATCCAGTCATGGAAGTGGATAGTGCCCTGCGTGGTTTCTGCGGTGAAGTCGGGTGCTAGATCGTTGATGCGAAGAGACATTGGTATATACCTGCCTTTATAGTTTCAGTCGTTCGGGGCCGAAGAGATTGCTGCATACAGCAGAAGACCCACCCGGCGGTTGCCTTGGGTGGGTCCTGATGTTCGCTTCTCGACGCTCTTTACTACCGTCTCGATTCGCTCAGACACTCACCCGTGCACATCCACAGCGACAGCAGCGGCAGCAGGGAGTGAGGTGCGAGTTTGAGGCGTTCAGAGTCATGCGAGTGAAAGTCTTTATACCGCAGCTGGTAGCGAGGGGATACGACGTATTCACCTGGCGCCAGCATGGTGCAGTTTGCCCCATTTGCGGTGACTTCAAGGTACGGCTGCGGCCGGTTGCTGTCAAGCGGCCCTTCGTTAAGATATGAAGATGCCTCGCACACTGGATTACTCCATCCTTGACGTCTTCGCTGAGCGCCCGCTGGAGGGCAACCCGCTCGCCGTCTTCCATGACGCCCGCTCGCTCAGTGATGCAGAGATGCAGGCGCTGGCCCGCGAGACCAATCTCGCCGAAACGACCTTCATCCTGCCCGAAGACCCTCAGAAGGAACGCGCCGAAGGTGTGCGGGTGCGCATCTTCGCTACGCAGGAGGAGCTGCCGTTCGCCGGCCATCCCACGCTGGGCACCGCTAGCTGGCTGCATCTGCACCATCCAACGCTGCGCGGAGCCGAGAGCATTACGCTGCGGTTGAACGTGGGGCCCATCCCGGTACGCTTTGAGGCGGGCGCTCCAGCAGAAGGTGTGCGCGGAACCATGCGGCAGAACGATCCCATCTTCGGTGCGAAGCACGACCGCGCCGATATTGCTCGCGCGCTGGGACTGCAGACGGACGATTTATCACCAGACCACGCGCCGCAGACTGTTTCTACGGGGATGCCGTTCTGTATCGTGCTGCTGCGCGACATAGGGGTTTCGCAGCGACTGCAGATTCCGCAGCGCGAGGCACAGGCGTGGCTCGCGGGCAGCGGCGCAAAGTTCTTTTACTGCATCGCGCCGCTGAATGAGAACGGTCCGGAAGCACCGCAGTGGCATGCGCGCATGCAGTTCTATAGCGGCGAGGACCCTGCGACCGGCTCGGCCGCGGGTTGTTGCATCGCATGGCTGGTGCAGCAGAATCTTGTGACGCCGGACACACCGGCGCTGCTTGAACAGGGCGTGGAGATCCATCGCAACAGCAGAATTACCGCGCAGGCATCGCGCTCCAAAACGGGAGTGCACTCCGTTCTGGTATCGGGCCGCACCATGCACGTGGCATCGGGACGGTTTTTCCTGCCGTGAGGCGCGAACTTTCCCACAGCCACTGAACCACAATCGCCAACAGGGACAGGGTGATGCATCTTTCGGTGGACGCGCCACTCACAAAGCACGGAATCTTCGCGCAATTTTGCGCAAAATTCACTGTTGCCATAAGCGACTTTGCTCCGTATGCTCGGCAAATCGTCCACCACGGCTCAGCCGTCAAGACGCAAGTTTGATTCCTGACGTACCAGCAGAAGACGCTTTTATCTGCTGACAATTCGACGCAAGGCAGCGGGTGCCCTCAGGCGCTCGACCTCCTCGCAAGGCCGTTGGTATGGCCGAGCGAGCCCGCGAGCGGGAGTACCTGCTGCCTTCCTACTACCCGCAACCCGGTCCGCTCCTGCAGGACGCCGGCAGGAGTTTCGGGGCAACTGCTTCCAGGGCACCCTGCGGAGTGGACGGGAGAGTTATGCTCTTTTTCCTCCGTCATCCACAGGGCGCACAGCAGCCGCACAGCGAGTGCCGCAGGCACAGCCAAGCGCAGCCCCATCTGCCTGTCGCCAAGGACATCCCGGCGAACGGATAACCCCACGCTCACCCGAGCGAGAGCCATAGTCTGCCCGGCAAGGATGCGCCGCGCATACGAAGGATCGGCTCGGCCAAAATATGCACTCGGGCCCACTGCAACTTGTCGTACGCCGTCTCGCTTCACCGAGCGGCTTGTCCAGAACGTTCCCCCTCGTAACCCGTAGAGCCGGAGGGGACCGCAACCCAAAAGCCGGAGGAACCGGCACGGAGAAAAAAGTCCATGCGCCCACGTAAGACGATTCTGTGTGTTGATGCCAACGAACAATCCCTCTCCGTACGAGCCTTTCTGCTTGAGACCCGCGGCAGCTACCGCGTGCTGCCTATGAGCGGCGCGGCCCAGGCGCTGGAGTACCTGAAGGAGGTTCCGGCGGGCGCCGTGGATCTGCTGCTCTCCGACCTGATGCTGCCGCAGATGGACGGTAATGAGCTGGCTCGCCGCGCCAAGGAGCTGCATCCGTCGCTGCCCACGCTGCT